>ERZ1034573.553-NODE-553-length-11166-cov-21.065611_pt1 | contig 11166 bp, 10 predicted proteins | sample MGYA00520641_ERZ1034573 | MGnify/ENA primary metagenome ERZ1034573 (study PRJEB33760, sample SAMEA4777724) | hypersaline lake metagenome | biome: hypersaline environment; feature: brines | place: Spain | collected 2014-08 | depth 0 m ...
CCCTCCGACTCTTTGCCCTCTGAGTCGTCCGGCACATCCGAATCTGACACATCCGCCCCCGATACATCCTCGTCCGGCAACGGATTGGGGATTCGAAAGGCACTCCGAGACATCGCCCCGTACCTCGATCTAGGATGGCGCCTCGCGGGGGCTGCGGCGTTTCCACCTCTTCTCGGAGCGTTTGTCGATGTGCAGTTTCAGACCGCCCCGTGGGGGTTGTTCATCGGGGCGCTGATCGGGCTGGTCGGGACCGGTCTTCAACTCCGGCGGCTTCAGCAAGAATTTCCCTCCTGATCTCGTCCTTCCCAGTCTCGTATGGAGCCGCCGCAGCGGAGGCGCGTCCCCTCAGGCTCGCGCCTCCGAAATTCTTTCATGCACGATTCACTGCTCTTCATAAGTCCTGCACCGCCCCGATGCGTAGGTTCAGAGCCAGCGCGGGCAAGTGGGCGTGTGCAGGGTGAAATGAACGTCCTGAACCGCGTGTGCGAACGTTTCCCCGAAACACTGGTGTCGTCACGATGACTACGGGGATGTGGCTGGGCGTTGGAGGAGGAGTTGCAACGATTGGGCTCCACGTCGCAGCACGCGTGCTGACGCACCATGCGGCCCTTCAAGCGTCCAGCCGAAAAGCGTTCCTGGTCATCGAGTTGGGCGGGCTCGGGGGGCGAATGAGCATCGTTTTTGGGGCGATGGTACTGGCCCTCCTGTACGCCCCCGTGCACGTACCGACGTACGTGGGAACCCTTCTCGGACTGCTCTTCACGAGCATCGCGCTCGAGATTTGGATGATCGTTCGACGGATGCGGCAGGACCGCCTCACGGCGTGAGGGGAAAAACTGCGATCCGTGGTACACATGATCGATACTGCACAAACAAAGACCTTATGATCGGTCGAATTCGCCCTCTTCGGCTCGTTGCCCTCGTCGTACTGGGAGTAAGCTTGGCCCTATCCGCCACGCCCGTAGAGGCGGCGGATGAGGAGGTGACCCTCGAGAGCATTGTCAACAACACCATCATCGGGCACGCGGAAGACGGCTACTACCTCAACTTCAAGCCGTTTGCCCAGGTGGAGCTTCCGCGCATCCTGCTCGTCCGCACGGCGGACGGAGCGCTCACCCTCGAAGCGTACGGGAGCACGAAGGGCCTTCTGCAAAACGGGCCGTACGGCCTTGTCCACGGGGGCGATGAGGAGGGGCACGCCGCGCCGATTACGGCCTCGGAAGACCTTGCGGAGGCCATTGCGGCGAAAGAGCACCTTCACGGATCGGTAGTGCGAACCAGCGGACAGGTCGTCGCGGATTTCTCCATTTCGCGGCACCTCATCTTCGGACTGCTGGCAATGCTTATTGTGCTGGGGATTTTCATTGCTTTGGCACAGCGCTACAAAAAAGAGCACGACCGCCCCGAAGCCCCCCAGGGTGTCTTCCAGAATATGATGGAAGTGCTGGTCGTCTTCGTCCGCGACGAGATTGCGAAGCCCAACATTCCGGACGGGAAGTGGGCCACGTTCTTGCCCTATCTGCTAACGGCCTTCTTCTTTATCCTCGTCGCTAATATCTTGGGCCTCGTCCCGTTTGCCGGGGCCGCTACCTCGAACATCGCGGTCACGGGAGTCATGGCCATCATGACGTTCGGCATCGTGCTCCTCTACGGTTCGTCCGACTACTACAAGGAGCTGTTGACGGGGCCGCCGGACGCGCCGGTTCTCATTCGGATCATTCTGGTGCCCATCGAGATCATCGGTCTCGTGATGCGGCACCTTGCGCTCGCCATTCGTCTGTTTGCGAACATGATGGGCGGGTCGCTGATCATTTTCAGCCTTCTTGGGCTGGTGTTCATGATGAACGTGATCATGGGGGAGGCGGCGGCCTGGTCGACCACCGTCATTAGCATAGGATTCACCGTCTTCATCTTGTTGCTCAAGCTGCTCGTTGCCTTCATTCAGGCGTACGTATTCACCATTCTCTCGGCCCTCTTCATCGGAATGGCCGTGGAGGAGCATCACCCCGACGGTGAGGAGGCGGCTGAGCCCGACGTCGGCCTCGACGGCCGGGTCGAAGACCGCCTCGACGCCGTGGAAGACAAGATGGAGGACCGCGTGCAGCCGACGACGGCCTAGCGCCGGGGCGATGTCCGGAGGACGCCGTCAGGCTGCGCAACACACGACCGCTGCACGACCACTCGCATACTGTACACATCACACTCGGAGAAGAACACTATGGACCCCGCTGCTCTTGCATACCTCGCCGCCGGTCTCGGAGCCGGCATTTCTGCCGTTGGCGCCGCGATCGGAATTGGCCGGCTGGCCAGCTCCTCCATGGACGGAGCTGCCCGCCAGCCCGAAGCCGCCGGAGACATTCGAGGCCTGATGATTGTCTCTGCCGGTCTTATTGAGGGTGTGGCCCTGTTTGCCCTCATTATCTGCCTCCTCCTGGTGCTCTTCGTCTAGGGAGTGTGCCGAAACGGAACGAGAGGACGCGGGCGCAGTGCACGCCCCAGAGGGCCAGACGTGGTTCGTCATGCGTCGGAGGCTCGGCCTGCTGCTGTGGTGTCGGCGTTTCGCCTGGGGCTAGGAGCGAGCCGCCTCCGTGCTGCTCGGCTGCTGCGCTTTGGTCGAAAGGCTGCTCTCGACGCCGCGGTGCTGCGGCCCGTCTCCCGAGTCTCTTCCGCAGAAGACCTTTTCACGAAGGAGAAGAAGCCACTGGGCTTCTTGCGACGGGTCCTGGCCCGTCCTCTCCGTAGTTGCATTCGTCGTCCGGTTTGCCGTTGCCCTATGACTGCCCTGCTTGCCCAGAGCCTTGTTACGCCCTCTCTCGGGCTTATTTTCTGGAAAACTGTCGCGTTTCTCATCTTCCTGTACGTGCTGTATAGGTTCGGATGGGGGCCGATTACCAATTCCCTCCAGGAGCGCGAAGAAGAGATTGAGGGCTCCATTCAGCGGGCCGAAGAGGCCCTCGCCGAGGCGAAAAAAATCCAGGAAGAGAACAAAAAAGCACGCCGCAACGCCGAGCAGAAGGCGCAGCGCATCCTGCGCGAGGCACGCGAATCGGCCGAAGAGCTGCGAGAGGAAGAAGAAACCAAGACCCGGCGCAAAATCCAGCAGATGAAAGAGCAGGCCCAGGCCGAAATTGAGCGGGAAAAACAGGCGGCGCTCCAAGAGCTTCGCGACGAGGTGGCGGATCTCGCCATTCAGGCAGCCCGGAAAATTGTGGAGGACGACCTGGACCGGGATCGCCACCGCGAACTCGTGCGTGACGCCATCGAAGACTTCCCGGCCAACTAGTGCGCCGCCCCGCTGGGGCCCATTCCGAGTGTGCCTCAGCCCCTCAACGTTCAACGGTTCAACGCCCTACCCCTATGAGTCAGCGCACGGTCACCCGGCGATACGCCACCGCGCTCTACCAGGAAGCCGACGCGTCCGGGGTGCTTGAGGCCATCGACGAAGATGTGCTCATGCTCCGGAACAGCATCGAGTCGAACCGTGAGCTGTCACGGTTTTTTGGCAGCCCGGTCATCCCGCAGGAGAAGAAGGACACGATCCTCCAAGAGCTTCTTCGAGACCGGGTGGCGCCGCTTATTCTGCAGTTCTTGCGGCTGCTGGTGGAAAAAGACCGGGAGACCCTCACGAAGGAGATTCTCGACGAGTACCAGTCGCTCCGGGACGAGCAGCGCGGCATTGTGGACGCGAGGGTGACGGTGGCCCAGGCCCTGACCGACGAGGACCGTGAAGTTCTGCTGGAAGCCCTCGAAGAGAGAACCGGCAAGGACGTGCGCCTGCACATCGAGGAGGACCCTGACCTAATCGGAGGCCTCGTGGTTCGGATTGGCGACCGAGTTTTTGACGGAAGCGTGCGGAGCCAGCTCAACGCGCTCCACGACCGGTTCCGAAACGCCGCGCTCTCGGCCGAGGCCAACGGCACGGCCGACTGACGACGATCCGGGGCGGGCCCCACTGGGCGCCCTGCATTCAACGACTTGATGACTTAACGTTCGACACCCCATGGCTAACGGTAGCATACGACCCGACGAAGTTACAGACATCCTCCGTCGCGAACTCGGTGATTTTGACACCGAGGCGGAAGAGTACGAGGCCGGGACCGTGCTGCAGGCGGGCGACGGCATTGCCACGCTCTACGGCATGAGCAACGCGCAGGCCAGTGAGCTCGTGGAATTCCCGGAGCAGGACGTGGAAGGCATGGTCCTGAACCTTGAGGAGGACAGTGTCGGGGTGATTCTGTTCGGCGACGTGGACTCGGTAAGTGAGGGCGACGAGGCCCGGCGCACCGGCCGCATCGCATCGGTCGGCGTCAACGAGAACATGCTCGGCCGCGTGATTGACCCGCTCGGCCGTCCGCTCGACGGCGAGGGCCCGATTGAAGGAGAAAAAACGGTGCTCCCGCTGGAGCGCAAGGCTCCCGGCGTGATTTACCGCCAGCCGGTGGAAGAGCCGCTGCAGACGGGGATCAAGGCCGTCGACTCGATGATTCCGATCGGCCGAGGGCAGCGAGAGCTTGTGATTGGCGACCGGCAGACCGGAAAAACCGCGGTGCTGGTCGATACGATCATCAACCAGAAGAAGACCCATGAGGAACAAAGCGACGCGGGCGATCCGGTCTACTGCGTGTACGTGGCGGTGGGCCAGAAAGACTCGACCGTGGCGCAGGTGCAGCGCGACCTGGAGCGCAACGGGGCCATGGAGCACACGGTGATTATCAACGCCTCGGCGTCGATGCCCACACCCCTGCAGTACATCGCACCGTTTGCCGGGGCCTGCATCGGCGAGTACTTCCGCGACACGGGGCGCGACTCGCTCGTGTGCTTCGACGACCTCTCGAAACAGGCCGTGGCCTACCGGGAGCTCTCGCTCCTTCTCCGCCGCCCGCCGGGCCGCGAGGCATACCCGGGCGACATTTTTTACCTCCACAGCCGGTTGCTGGAGCGGGCGGCCAAGATCATCGACGACCAGAAGGTGGCCGGCCAGATGAACGACCTGCCGGATGCCCTGCAGGATCAGGTAGAGGGGGGAGGGTCGCTCACGGCCCTGCCGGTCATCGAGACGCAGGCTGGCGACGTGTCGGCCTACATCCCGACGAACGTGATTTCCATTACCGACGGGCAGGTTTACCTGGAAACCGATCTCTTCAACGCCGGAATTCGTCCGGCCATCGACGTGGGAACGTCTGTGTCCCGCGTGGGGGGGTCGGCGCAGGTAGGCGCTATGAAGGACGTGGCGAGCACGCTCCGCATCGATCTCTCCCAGTACCGCGAACTGGAGGCCTTCGCCAAGTTCGGCTCCGACCTCGACCCCTCCACGCAGCGCCAGCTGAACCGTGGGGAGCGGCTTGTGGAAATCCTGAAGCAGGATCAGTTCTCGCCGGTCCCGGTCGAGGAGCAGGTGGCCATTATCTTTGCGGCCATCAACGGCTACCTCGACGACGTGGAGGTCGACGACGTCGGGGAATTTGAGGAGGAGTACGTGGAGCGCCTGCGCCTGCAGCACGGGGATGTGCTCGCGGAGATTCGGGAGACGGAAGAGCTCACCGATCACGCCGAAGAGGTCTTCGAGACAGTCGCGGAGGACCTCTCCGAGGTGTACGCCGAGGACGAGGAGGAAGACCAAGAAGACGTGCTCGCCGGCGGTGACGGCGAGACCGCGATGGCCTGATTCCCCAAGCACTCGGGCCGTGCGCCCCGTACACACCCGCCCGCACACGTTCGGTACAACATTTCCTCCCCTCGCAGACGCCCCTGCCTGATCCATGGCGAACCTTCGCGACATCCGGAACCGGATCGAGTCGATCGAGAGCACCAAGCAGGTGACCCGGGCCATGAAAATGGTGGCGGCGGCGAAGCTGCGGCGGGCGCAGGAGAAGATTTTCCAGGCCCGTCCTTACGCCTACAAGATCCGAGAGCTCACCAATCACCTGAAACGAGAGGTCGACCCCACGGCCCATCCGCTCTTTCAGGAGCCGGAGGACAGCCAGGGCGGGCTTATCATTCTTGTGACGGCGGACCGCGGCCTCTGCGGTTCGTTCAACAGTGACGTAATTCAGACGGCCGAACGCGTAATTGAGACGTCGTACGCCGACACAGACGACGACCTGTTCTTGCTCTGCGTAGGGGAGAAAGGCCACAAGCATTTTCAGAAGCGCGACTACCGCTTGGTGGGCGACTACCAGGGAGTGTTCGACGGGCTGTCGTTCGACGTGGCCCAACAGGTGGTCCAGGACGCGGTTGAGGGATTTGAGCGCGGCATCTGGGGGGAAATCCATCTCGTCTACAACGAGTTCAAGAACACGATCGTCCAGAATCAGATTGTAGAGCCACTGCTCCCAATTCCCGAGGAGCAGTTCCTTACGCCGGTGATGGAGGAAGAGGCGGACGTATTTGATCTTCCCGAGAACGGGCAGGCCATCGACTACATCTTTGAGCCGGGAGCCCGTGGGCTTCTCGACGAGGTGGTGCCCCGGTTCCTGTACTATCAGGTGTGGCGGGCCCTGCTCGAATCCAATGCCGCGGAGCAGGGCGCCCGCATGGTGGCCATGGACAATGCCACGAGCAACGCCGAAGAGTTGATTGAAGACCTTACGCTGGAGTACAACCGCGCCCGGCAGAGCGCCATCACCCGCGAGCTGCTCGACATTACGAGCGGGGCCGAGGCGCTCGAAGAGTCCTGAGCGAGGTTGCCCCGGGCGATGCAACATTGAGCGCGTCGCTCCATACTACTGAAGTGGAAAACGGAGAGGTGGCCGAGCGGTCGAAGGCGCTCCCCTGCTAAGGGAGTAAACGGTGATGAGCCGTTTCGGGGGTTCGAATCCCCCCCTCTCCGCCACGTCCGCCGGTCCCACCACCTTTGGGGCGGGCTTTTTCTATGCAGGCGGCGGGCCCCCGCGCCCGCCCGTGTTCGCTCTTCACGACGATGCTGTCCGATGGCCCAGTCTGCATCTCGTCGTCCAACCGTCGCCATCGCCGGCGCCACCGGGTTTGTGGGCACGGCGGTCCGGACGGCGCTGGAAGAGGACTACGACCTGATTGGGCTGACGCGGTCGCCGGTGCGGGCGCGCGAGAACGCCACAGAGTCGGCCCGCGAGGAGTGGCGGCACTGCGACCTCTTCGACCCCTACGCGGTGCGCGAGGGGCTCGAAGGAGCCGACTATGCCGTTTACCTTGTGCACTCCATGTTGCCCTCCGCCCGGCTTACGCAGGGCCAGGTGGCGGATCTGGACCTGCTGCAGGCCGACAATTTCGCCCGTGCGGCCGAGGCGGAAGGCGTGAAGCAGATCCTGTACCTGGGAGCGCTTGTGCCCGATGAGGCCCCTGCACTGCCGTTTCCCCTGCGCCGCCGGCTGGAGGTGGAGCGGGCCCTCGCGTCCACGTCGGTGCCCCTGACCACGCTCCGGGCGGGTCTCATTGTGGGGAGCGGAGGCACCTGGCTCCGTCTCCTGCTGAACCTCGTGCGGCGGCTTCCTGTGATGGTCCTCCCGTCGTGGACCCGGGCCGAGACGCAGCCCGTTGCCCGTCGCGATGTGGTGCGGGGCCTGAAGCATGTTCTGGGGACCCCGGAGGCGTACGGAGCCACCTACGACGTGGGCGGGCCGGAGGTGATGAGCTATCGCGACATGCTGCTGCGAACCGCCGATGTGCTGGGCCTCCGGCGCTGGACCACCACCGTGCCCATTGAGTCGCCCCGCCTCTCGAAGTTGTGGGTGTGGCTGTTTGGCGGGGTGCCCTGGGCGCTGGTCACGCCCATCATCGACAGCCTTCGGTACCAGACGCGCGTGCGCCCCAATGTGCTGCAAGAGTGGCTGTCCCAGGACACATTTACGTTTGAGGAGGCACTCCGCGATTCCGTCGACGCACAGGGACGCCCGCTGCCCAATCCGCGCGATGCGCTCCGAGACCGCGAAGATGCCGTGATTCGGGATCAGAGCGTGGCCCGCTCAGTGCAGCGCATGCCCTGCCCTCCTAACTTCACGGCCCGCGACGTGGCCAACGAGTACCTCCGGTGGCTGCCCCGCCTCGGCTGGCCGATGCTGCGGGTTCGGGTGGAGCACGGGCGCGTGGCGCACTTTGAATTGTGGCCCGTGGGCCGACTGCTTACTCTCCGCTTCGCGTCGGATCGTAGCCCGGAGGGCCGGCAGCTGTTTTTCGTGACGGGAGGGCTCCTGGCCGGAGACGGAGAGCGGTCGGGGCGACTGGAATTTCGACGCGTGCTCGATGGGCACACCGTGCTTGCGGCCGTGCACGACTTTTCGCCGCGGTTGCCTTGGTACGTGTACAACAGCACGCAGGCCGTCGTCCACCTGGGCGTGATGTGGGGCTTTCGTCAGCACCTCACCGATCTTGCGCGCCAGCAGGCGGGGCCGGCGTCGGTCTCTTCCGCCCTCCGGGGCACGTCGTCCTCGTAGCCCTCATCCGCGGTTTCTTTTGCGTCTTCCCTTCCGAACGATTGCCCGCTCGCGAGCGGTCCCGTATCTCGCCAATGCCCACGTTTGCCGATGCGCCCTTCACCGACGACCAGCAAGAGGCGTACGACCAGGTCTACGATCGCCTCGCCCGGGGCGAGCGGTTTACGGGGCTGCGTGGGTATGCCGGCACGGGCAAGACGTACCTCGTGAGCCGTCTCGTAGAGCAGTTGCTGGAGGAGGACTGTACGGTTACGGTGTGCGCCCCCACGCACAAGGCCGTGCAGGTGCTGAGCGACGAACTGGGCGACGCCCCCGTGCAGATGCAGACGCTCCACTCGTTTCTGGGCCTGCGGCTGCAGCCGACCCAGGAGGGAGACTACGAGTTGGTGGCGGAGGAAGAGCGCGACTTCACGGAGGGCGTCGTGATTGTGGACGAGGCCTCCATGATTGGGCGAGAGGAGTGGGCACACATCGAAGATGCGCCCTTCTGGGTGCAGTGGCTCTTTGTGGGCGACCCGGCGCAGCTTCCGCCCGTGAACGAGGACCCGTCGCCGGCCCTTGACGTGCCCGGCCCTACGCTGGAAACCGTTCACCGCCAGGCGGCCGACAACCCGATTTTGGAGCTTGCCACCAACATTCGCACAGGAGCGGAGGGCCGCTTCGGCAGCACGTTCGAAAACGGAAAAGGCGTGGCCGTTACGCGCAACCGCGACGAGTTTCTCGACAGCATCCTCCGGGCCTTCGACGCCGAGGCCTTCGCCGAAGACGCCACCCATGCCCGCGTGCTTGCCTACCGCAACAAGACGGTGCGCCGCTACAACCGCGAGATCCGTGCGAAGCGCTACGGGGCCGACGCGGACCGGTTTGCCGAGGGGGAGTGGCTGGTGGGCACCGAGACGTGGTTCCACGACGGTGTGCAGCGCCTCACCAACAGCGAAGAGGTGCGGGTGAAAAAGGTGGCCGTCGACACGTTCGAGGCCGACAATCAGAGCGAATGGCGGGTGTGGGAACTCAAGGTGTGCACCCCTGGCCGCGGGCGCACGCGCACCATACAGGTGCTGCACGAGGACGAGTTTGAGCGCTACGAGAACGCGCTGGACCGCCGCCGCGAGAAGGCGCAAGACGACCCTGCAAAGTGGGACCGATTCTTCGAGCTCCGCGAGCAGTTTGCGCGGGTCGATTACGCGTACGCCACCACCGTGCACCGGGCGCAGGGCTCCACCTACGACACTGTGTTTGTGGATCACCGCGACCTGCGCGTGTGCCGGGGAGAGGAGCAAGACGCCCTTCTCTACGTCGCCGTCACGCGCCCGGCTCGTCGCCTCGCGCTGCTGGTATGAACTGCTAACCTTTAGGCCCGCTGCGGCCCCTCAGCGCCCTGACTGGGCCGAGGCGGCCTGAAGGCGCTCGGCCGTCGCCTCCACCTCGACCCACACGCGCAGCACATTCTCCCCGAGGATCTTGCGGACCTCCCCCTCCGCGTACCCACGTCGGAGCAGCTCGGCCACGAGGTTCGGGTAGCCCGACGCATCTTGCAGGCCCGCGGGCAGGGCAAACACCCCGTCAAAGTCGGAGCCGAGGCCCACGTGCTCCACCCCGACGCGGTCCACGACATGGTCGATGTGGTCGGCCACGTCCTGCACGGTCCCGATGGGGTGCTCGTCGCGAACTGCTTCCTCGTAGGCGACCGCTTTCCGTGAGTCCTCTGCCCAGCCCATCGAGTCGACGTGGGCCCGCATCTCGCTCCGGATGGGGTCGTCCCGGTCCTGGTACTCGTCGCGAAGGAAGGAGGAGCCGAACGTGATCATGACGACGCCTCCCGCGTCGGCGATGTCCTGGAGGAGAGCGTCGCTGACGTTGCGCTCCCAGCCGGGGGTAAAGTGGCGGCAGGAGGAGTGAGAGGCGATGACCGGGGCCTTGGTCTGCGCCAATACGTCGGCGGCTGTCGAGTCTGTCACGTGCGAAATGTCGACCATCATCCCGAGCCGATTCATCTTGGCGACCACGTTTTCCCCGAACGGACTCAGCCCGTTCCACCGCGGCGGGGAGTCGTCGTAGGACGAGTCGCCGATCCGGTTGTGTGCGCCGTGGGTGAGGGTGATGTAGCGGATGCCCCGCTCGTAAAAGCGCTGCATGTGTTCGAGCGTTCCGCCAAGCCCAGCGCCGTTTTCCATGCCCATCGGAAGGGCCACGGCGTCGGTCGCGGCAAGGCGGCGCACGTCCTCCGGCGAGGTCGCCAGTGCAAACTCGTCGGGATGCTCGTCCGCGATCCGTTCCACAAGGCCGATCAACGTGCTGGCCCGGTCGGTCGCGGCGCCCGGTGTGTCCTGGAGATGAGTCGGGATGTAGATGGACATGAAGGGGGCGTCGAGCCCCCCGGCTCTGGCCCGCGGATAGTCAAAATCGCCCCCGATGGTAGAGTCGGCCGGATTTTCGTAGAAGTTGTTGAGGCGGTACGGCAGGTCGATGTGTCCGTCGACCAGAAGGGCGTCGCGGGCAAGGCGGTCGGCGCGGGCCTGAAGGGTGGGCTGAGACTGAGTGGGCTGAGACTGAGTGGGCTGAGACTGAGTGGGCTGAGACTGAGCGGGTCGACTGCCGGTCGCGAGGACGAGCAGTGCCATCGCCCCGGCAGCAAGGGGGAGAAGAGACGCGGACACGGGGGCGGAGGCAGAACACGAAAAGGAAGGCATGGCGAGAGCGGGCTAGGGAGGCAGGGCGAGCCTGAACGTGTGCGGGTGCGGCGGACGAAGGGCACGGC
>ERZ1034573.555-NODE-555-length-11159-cov-28.378422_pt1 | contig 11159 bp, 16 predicted proteins | sample MGYA00520641_ERZ1034573 | MGnify/ENA primary metagenome ERZ1034573 (study PRJEB33760, sample SAMEA4777724) | hypersaline lake metagenome | biome: hypersaline environment; feature: brines | place: Spain | collected 2014-08 | depth 0 m ...
TTTGGAATTGTCTAATTTCGTGTCTGCAGAAAAGTTTGTTATCCATCTGTCATCTCCCTGTTCTCGTATAAATAGTAGGTTCCCCCAATACTGTTCATGTCTTCTCTGGAGGCATAGCGCCGCTCGTGGTTACACAAAAGCTTGTCTTCCATTACCAAAAGTCGTGGTCGTTTACTTCGGTTTGTTCGTCTGTGATTTGATTTGACGGGTCGCCATAAGTTTTCTCTCTTACCCGTTGGTAGTTGTCTTCCACGTGCTTGATTCGGTTTTCGGCAAGGGTGGCGCTTTCTTCATCTTTTTCTACGATGACAAACTCTTTTTGTTCCAAGACCGCCGCCATTCCCGTCGTGCCAGAGCCGCCGAACGGGTCAAGCACTTTGCCACCTTCCGGGGTCACAAGCCGGATCAAATATCCCATAAGCTCCACTGGCTTGACTGTCGGATGGTCGTTCTCTTCCACGCCCATATTTCGCTCCGAAGTCGAAGCCTTCGGGCAGTAAAAAAAGCGTGAAGCGCCGCCAGAGTCTCCGTGCTGGTTTTGGGGGCCGGAAACCCCCTCGATAAACTCTGTGGAAGAGTCGGAGTCGTAACCGGAAACTGCCTCCTTCATCGCTCCTGACGTGGTTTCTCCGCTTTGGTCGTCCAAAAGAGCAGATGCCCTATCGTCAAGCAAAAGGTTCGACGGGTATCTTCCCACGTTTGGGTTCCGACCGTCTTCATTTCCGGTTTCGTTTCTCAGGCTTCCGCCTTTGCTTCCCTCCAACACGTTTCCTTTCTTGTTGCTCACGCTTGCAGGAACTTCTTTTTCGGTTCCAATCCGGCATTCGTCGACGTTTAAGGCTCCGACTCCGTGTTCAAGCAGGGCGTCGACCGTCGCTCCATCAAAAGGCTTGCGTGCCATGCAAATAAACTCTGTGGCGGGCTTCAGTCCAGTTTTCCAGCCTTCCCACTTCTTTGCCTCTTCGCTTGCTGGAGCAGTTTGTTTATGATAGTCAGTTGCGCCTTCTTTTTCTTGCCAAGGGCGCCGCCAACCTTCAGAAGAACCGCCATCTCCGTCAAGGTGTCCAGTCGTTTCTCTGTTTGCAAACTTTTCGTGTCCCGGTTTAATTCCGACCTCTTCTCTTTCATCAAACTTTCCTTTGCGGCGGTCAATCGTTTTGCTCATGTCTGTCGCCTTCGGAAATCCTCCTCCATAATGCCAAGTGAGGGTGTCCCGAATCTCGAATTCAGCGTCTTCGATTGCTGCCATCATCCTGTGGTGTGTGCGCGTGCCCCCAAAAGACAAAAGGTGCGCTCCCGGTTTGAGCACCCTGTACACCTCTTCCCAAAACTCGGGGTCAAAAGCGATTCCGGATTCGTCCCAAGACTTACCCATGAAGCCAAGTTCGTAGGGAGGATCCGTAACGCAAGCCTCAAAACTCTCCGCTTCCATTTCCGAAAGCTCGGTTTGGGCGTCTCCGTGAATGACTTTACCAAGTTTCATTTTCATATAGCTTTTGATTCAAAAAAAGTCCCACCACATTTGATCTAGTCCCGGGTTTTGCTTTGAACCATCAGGTGAAAATAAAAAACCCGATGTCCGGCCGTATCTTACTGCCCGAAACGCGTCTTCGTAAACAGCGATCTCATATCCCTGAAGCTTTTTGTTTTTCCTCTTTTTCAGAATATGCTGAATTTCGTGATTGCAAAACAACCTACCAGAAGTTGTGGTCATTGACTTCTGTTTCTTCATCTGTAATATTGTTTGAAGGGTCGCCGTAAATGTCTTCGCGAAGGCTCTGATAGTTGGTTTTTGCGTACCTCACTCTTTGCTCGGCAATCTCGACGTGGCTTTTTTCAAGCTCGACAAGGTGGGCGCTCACTCCCTCCAGAACGGCGCTCATGCCCGTCGTGCCGCTTCCGGCAAACGGATCAATGATCTCTCCTCCCTCCGGAGACAAAAGCCTCACAAGGTAGCTCATAAGCTCTATGGGCTTTACGGTAACGTGGTCGTTTTCCTCCACGCCAAGGTCGCGTTCGGAGCGCTTTGCCTTTGGGCAATAGAAAAAGCCAAGGTTGTCTTCAACGTGATAATCAATCGTTTTGAAGTACATCGATGCCCCGCCTTTGTCTCCGTAGCTGCTGTGCTCAACGTTTTCGTTGAAGCTTCCGTATACGGTCGTATCTTCTTCTCTCTCTTCGGAGTTGACGTTTCCACCTGCCTTGAGCATTCCGCTTTGCTCGTCGAGCTTTTTTGCCATCGCCCGGTCGAAAATCACGTTTGCTGGCCACCTTCCTTTTTCTTGAAGCCGCTCGATTGACTTTTTCTGAGACTCCTGAAAGTCCTCGACGCTGCTATCTGTGATTCCGAATCCTTGGCTTACCTCTCCTTCACGGTTGTTTGGATTTGACTGCGGAGTGTTGAACGTCTCGTCTCCGGTTTCAATTCGGCAACCGTCGATGTTCATTCCTCCTGTGCCGTATTTCAACACATTTTCGGCAACCGTGCCTTCTAAGGGCTTGCGAGCGATTATAATCGGTTCTTTTGCGGGTTTAAGCTGGGTATCCCAACCGTTCCACTTCTCCGCTTCTTCGGTCGCTGGTGCCCTCTCATACGGGTCACGGCCACGCTCTTGCCATTGGCTCGGGTTATCCCGCCAGCCGTCGTAGGATTCTCGTTCAATCATCGAGCCGTCCTTTTTGGCGGCGTTGTTTTTGAACCCGACCGGCTCTCGCTCGTCTTTTTTATCGAAGTGGCTGTCAATCGCTTTGCCGATGTCGTGTGACTTCGCAAAGCCTGAATTTCCAGTCACAAACATCTGCCCATTTCGGCGCGCCACAAAAGCTCCAGTCGGAACTTTGACACACCAAACCATGTCGTTGTAGTTTTCTATTGGCTCGATGGTTGCCAAATCGGTTCGGGGCTGCCGTTGTGTTCGTACAGCTTGTGTTCTCGGTTGTTCCGAAAAAGCATCAAGTTCTCGATGTCGTTGTTTTGCGGGTCGTGGTCGATGTGATGTACCACTTCTTCGCTTTTGAGCGGCCGCCCTGTTTCTTTTGCCACTTTGAGCCTGTGTTCGAGCACATACCCATTCTTTCTTGCCATTTCGTTGTACTCTTCCGGACACTTCACGAGCACTGGATCTTCGTAGTTTCCCCGTTTTTTCTCGTACGTTACGCCCCCCTTCCAGCTTGGATTCAATTTTCCTGTCATTCGCTCTTTCATTTTTTCGCGAGCTTCTTCTGACAGTTCGCTCATTGGTGCAATTTCCTTCATATGCTCTTGAACTGTTTTGCTTTCTGATTTCCATTTGTTGTAGCAGTCCATTGAGCAAAAATTGCCTCTCTTTCCGCCCAATTTGTCCTCTCGTTTGAAAAAACTTTCTCCGCAGTGGTTGCACTCCAAACTGATCAGATAATTGGTTTCTTCCGGCGAGATTTTGCCTGAATTTGCTTCTCCAACGATTTTGCTGTGACAAGCTTGGCTGCAAGTCTTGTTGTCTATTTGTCCTTTGTTCATCGCCGGAAATATCCTCTCGCACTCTTCGCAAGTCTTCCAATACGGGTACGGATATTTCCTGTTGCCGTGCCAATTTCCACGCTCTTTCAAAGTGGAGATTTCCGCCTCGTTCAACGAGGACACGATGCATTGGCGAGACGATTTGATCTGTACAATTTCCTTGAATTCGGTAGGCTCTAGGTTGGTTATACTTTTCCACCTTTTGCTGAACCGGGCCGTGCTGATAAGTTCCTGTGTTTCTGTCATAGCAAACTGCTGTATCACCTATACTTATTTCATCGTGACTTTTCCATCCTTCACTAGTAAGTATGTCTGTATCTGGCGATACACAACCGTAAATCCAGTCGATTGTGTCGCGGATTTCAAATCCTGCGTCCTCGATTCCAACTGCGATTCTGTGGTACGTCCTGCTTCCACCGAATACCGCCATATGCGCTCCGGGTTTCAAAACCCGCTTGACTTTCGCCCAAAACTCCGGGTCGAAGGCGATGCCAGAGCGGTCCCACTCTTCTCCCATAAACCCAAGCTCGTAGGGCGGATCTGTTACACAAGCGTCAATCGAGTTTTCGTCTAAGGTGTCAAGATATTCGGAACACTCTTCGTGTATAACTTCAACATTCATATTTAATTTTGTCCTTATACAAAATTTCGAAGCTTCGAGTTGTTCTTCATGTATCGGGATTCGTGATTCGCGATTTCACTTTCCGCTATGATGTCTTTGCAGTCGTTGGCGGTAGACCGCATAAAGCCGTTCAACTGCTCTTCGTACATCACGCCGAAGTCTTTTGGGTATGGGGGCTCGTTTTTCAAAATCAAAGTGTACTCTTTCCTTACCTCCATTTCACCTTTTCTTATCTTGTAGTGCTTTCCGGCCCAAAAGATATGTTCACCTGCAGAGGCGTTCTTTAGCATCTTTGCTCAATTGCTTAATTTCGTATTCTCTGCTTAAAGCGCTGGACCTGTCGTGCCCAAGCTCTATGTACTCCGGATCAACTGGAAGACGAGAGCGTACGTATTTCGACCCGTCTCCGCTGCGGTGCTCTTCGAGTCTACGCCGGAAGTCTGTGGTTACTCCCGTGTAGAGGCTGTCGTCGCTGCAGCGAAGAACGTAAACGCACCAGTTGTTCATTGAAGAATGGATTTGATGTAACGAACTTCGTGGTTTTTGAAGTCGTCGTCGCGGTCAAGGTTATAAACGTGGTTTGACTTAACCCTGCCTTCCGCAACTGCCCATTCAAGCTCGTCTAACATCCAGTCTGAGCCTTGAATCGGGTAGCAAGTCTCTTTTTTGTCGGCTCCTCCGAATACTTTATCTGCCTCAACGATTTGTCCTCCGCTCCACTGGCTTCGATATTCTTCATACCAAAAAAGCCAGTCCCCGGTTTTAATCGAAGTCTGGCTTGCAGTTTTGGACACGGTTTGCCCCGTGGTTTGGAGCTTATGCAAGGTCGTGTGTGTGCTTGATCCACTTGCCATACCGATGCTCGATTTGGAAACTGCGTTTTTGCATTGAAACCTTCGGTGGAGCAGAGCGCTCGATTACAGGCTCGTACCATTCGATATCAACTTTCTCTTCCCCGTTGTCCAAGCGGCGAAAAGCCTTTTGGAGCTGGGTGTTGTTGTACCGGACTTCCGACAAGTCTTCTCCGTCTGTCGCGCCGGATACAGACTCTCTCTGGTACTGGCTTAGCTTCTGCTCGATCTCTTCGTTCTTCTCGTTATAGAAACTACGAAGAGCCCCTGCAAGTTCCTCTGTGCTGACTTGTTGTGGAAAATTTGCCATAACTTTATATTATTTATTTGCCTTGAATTTTCTCCATCATTTCTTCGTATTGATCGGCCATTCGGTTTTCGAACTTCTCGTGCATCTGGCTCTGGTGTTGCTGCCCTTGCGAATCTCGAATCTGGGCAAGCAAGTGGTGAATCCAACTGTTTTGCATCGAGCGGGTTCGGGCGATCTCTTGCCGATTGACCTGCGTGGTCACGAGTACTTCATTTGTCTGGCCGTTCAAAAACGAAATGACCTGTGAACGGTTTTGCTGCGCCGCGTTTTGATCGGCGTACTGCCAAAGCACCTGCGGCACGCCTTCAAGCCGCTTCTGCAAGTGACCCGCAATCCAATTGAATAGCTGCTCCCCCTGTGGCAACTGGCGAAGCTCCTGCCTCATTCGTTGCTGTTGGGTAAGCTCGCTTTCGTTTGCGGATTGGCGCTTTTGCTGGAAGTACTGGTCTTGCCCGACGCCTTGAACCGACTCTTCGTTAGGATTGTTGCTCATTGTTTGTTTGCTTTATTAGTGAGTGTCCTGCCTTTATATATTCGATCAGTTCGGCAAAATCGCGTGTTCTGCCTGTTTTCTTGCATCTTCGCACAACCTCAAAAACCTGTGCCCCCCAAACTTCTTCCGGATCTGAGTCCATTTGGCGGCACAGGTCTTTAAGGCTTTCCTCAATTTCGGTGGGGGTTCGGACGTTCTCTTCTTCTTCAAGCTTGCGGGTATACTCTTCGGTTCGGCTTTGATTCGTCTCCGGAAACTCTCGTTTCACGATTTCATAGCCGTGCTCTCGAAGGTAGTCTACAAGCTTATCAAACTCGGCGGCAACGTCGATCTCTTCTCCCTTCTCAAGCTTTTCTTGAAGCTTTTGGACCTGCTCTTTCCTGTCAGAGAGACTCATCGCATTTGCTTGATCTTTTTGATCCGGTCTTCTTCGATGCCGTAGTCTCGAAAGATTGAGATCAAATCTTCTTTGCCGCCATCGGATTCCATCCAAATGTCGATGTACGTCCGGATTTCATCTTCAGAAGCCCGAAACTCTTCTTTCAGTATGTCGATTGCCCAATCCGGCACCGAGCGCTGAGACTCATTCGAGGAGATATACTTTAAAAAGCCGTCATCGTACGGAATGATTTCGGCATAGAGGCGATACACGTCTTTGTCCTCCATGTGCTGCACAAGCGGCTGCAGCTCGTTGAGGATCGGAACGTACTCTTTTCTCTGTGAAAGAAATCTCCTGACCATAAAACTCGACCAGTTTTTCTTCTCTTCACGGCCGAGATCGTCCCAATAGTCGGGGTCTTTTTCTTTCTTTACTGCGTCCAAGTGGTCGAAAAGATCGCGGTTATCACTCATTTTGAGCTTCTTTTATTTCAGTTTCAACTTTAGGTTCATTTTCGATGTTGATAGAGAACTCGTCGATCTCTTGATCTAACGTGCGAATCATATCGATTGTTTCGACGCCTCTTTCTCTGGCTTCTTTAAAGATCGACTGAACCTTATTGGCAACCTCTTCGGTATCTCCAGCCGGATCAATGTTTCGGTTTCCGACTGCCCACTCCACAAGCCGGTCGTCGGTGCGGTCTTGAACGTCTTGTGCTTGCTGCTTTGCCTCTGCAAGCTGGGCAAGACTTCGGAAAAGCCCGGCGTCGACGTCTTCGATGCTATCAACGTTTTCAAGCGCCTCTTCCAAAGCACGCTCTGCGATTTCCTTTTCGGAAAGATCTTCGACGTTTGCGGTGTTCCCCAAGCTTTCAACGTCTACGCCAATGGACTCAAGGTTCTCTCGAAGGTCTTCAAAGTTTTCCTTCGATCCGTCTTGCGTCGCGTGGCGTTCGTGAGGCGGCCGCCCGTTTTCTTGATCAGAGAACGGATCTGTTTCGCTTCCCCACCCTCCATCGATGCCGTCTCTTACCGCATCTTTTTCTGCGTCCGGATACGTTCCGAACTCCGGATCCGGCTGAGGCCCGAATGGAGCGCCTTGTTCACTTGGATACGTCTCTTCGGGTCCCGAAAACGTTCCTCCTTGGTGAGTTTCATTTTGATCATTCCTGCCAAGAATCGACTGCGCAATGTCCCACTGCTCAGAAATTTCTTTTCCGGTCAGGTCTTTGAAGTTTCGAGCAAACTCCGAAAACGTTTCCGTCGACTGGAACGCGTCTCTTAGGTCGTCGGCAAGGCTTTCGAAGCTAGACTCTGCTTGCCTTCTGTAATCTTCCCACGTATCTTCAATACTTGTTCCGCCCGGAAATCCGCCGCCTATGTTTCCTCCGCGAGCTTGGTGAGGACGGCCGGTTTCAGTCTCTTCGAGCGCTTGCTGAATTTTGTTGAGCAGGTCTTGATAAATAACCTCCAACTGAGGATTGCTTTCGGAAAATCCAGTTCGAAGGTCTGCAAGTTTATCTTCTACTTGCTGCTCTAGGTGTTTTAGTAGGTGTTTCATGTGTTTGTGTTGTTAGTTTGATGCTGGGTTCGATGAATCGTCATAATCGGTGTTGTGGAAGCCAGATCCTTTAAAATGTGCGTTTGGCTTCCCAATCTTTCTCCGGAGAAGAGTAGAATTTCCCTTGTCTCCACACTCTTCATCTTCTCGAAGACCGCCGGGACACCAGACGAGCTGATTTTCAGCTTTATCTTGGATTCGCTCTACGACAAGTCCACATTCTTCACATTCGTATTGGTAAATCGGCATTACGCTGTCGTTTTCTTTGTTCCGCAGTTAACGCAAGCTAAGGTTTTGACAGGCTGCAAGGCGTCGTCCGTTTGTCCGGGCGGAGTTTTCGGGTGAACCGACGGAACGATTTTAAGCTCAATTGCTTCGGTAAATGTAGTCATTCCGCAGTTATCACAAGACAGCGTGTCCATGTCTTGGATTTCTTCGTCGGTGAAGTTTGGGCCGCCCATAGGTCCGCGACCGCCACCGCCTGCTCCTGAAAGTTTACCTGAAAGATCTTGTGGCATATGATTAGCTTATGATTTGAATGAGATCGATTACCAAGTGCATGAAGTTGATTTCTTTGTCGACGACGTGGGCATCTCGCTCTTGCGCTTCGGAAATGGCGATCATAACGTCTGCAACGCTTCCTTCCGCATAGTCGTCGACGTGATCGTAAAGATACCGAAACACTCGCTCATAGCGAGAAACATCGGAGTCTTGTACAAGCTGCCGAATTGCCTTGAACTTCCGGTCAATCGATTTGCTCGACTTGAGAAGCTTGATTAGCTTTCTCTGGAAGTTTGCTTCCGCTAATGTAGCTTCATCAAGCTCAAGCTTGCCGCCTTTGCTGTTAAGCTGTGCGGTGTTGATGATCTTCCGAATGTCCGGATAGTACTGGTCAACCAGCTTCTTAACTTGCTCTGGATCGAACGCCGTGTTTTCTTGGCTCAAAATGTGAGCAAGCTGGCTCGCCACCTTTTTCTTTGCTGGCGGCTCGACGTGAAGCGTTTGCGAGCGGCTGTTGATAGCGTCAATGATCTTCTCCGCAAAGTTGCACGTGAGAATAAATCTCGTGGTGTCGGAATACTTCTCCATCGTGTTGCGGAGCGCCGCCTGTGCGTTTCGAGTCATGTAATCAAACTCGTCGAGCACAATAACCTTCAAGTTGTTCATCGCCACACTTGAAGCAAACTGCTTGACCCTGTTCCGGATCGTGTCGATTCCGTTTTCGTCCGACGCGTTGATGTACATCGCGTCGCAGTCGATGTTGTCTGTCAAGATTTGAGCAAGAGCCGTCTTTCCGGTTCCCGGTGGCCCTTCCAAAAGAAGCATCGGAATATCGTTTTCGTCGATCCAGACTGATGCCTTATCTTTGATTCTTTCGTTTCCGATGTACTCTTCTAACGTTTTCGGGCGATACTTCTCTACCCAAATGGTTTGCTCTTCGCGAGTGTCTTCGGTTTCGGTTTCAAAAAACTCTGGCATACTGTATAACTATTGATTCTTATTTACACTTCTTGCTGAGATACGAAGTAGTACGACGTGTTCCAGTCTTCGCCTTCAAACCGAATTCGACTCAATCCTTCATCGGAAACCTCCCATGTTCCAGTTTCGGCGTCGGAATTTGCCTTCAAGATTTCGGCAAACGTATCTGCCTTGAACGTAATGTTGTTGTTATCGAACTGCTCAAATTCATCGGTGTCAATCGGAAGCGTCACCTTGTTGTTGTGAGCAGATCGGCTGTCTGCGGTGTAACCGACGACGATTTCGACGCCAGCGGCATTTGTGCGAACCGCAAACTCGTCTTCGCTCAGAGCAGACTCTGCCGAACGGAAGTCGCTTGCGAACCTATCGGTAATGTTCAAAGTGACCTGAAACTCCGGAAGCTTTTTGAGGTTCGGCGTGTTCGGAATGACAGAAAGATCGGAAAGTCGGAACTCGACGGTCTTTTGCTCGTCTTGCATCGTCATTACTCGCGCCTGATCTCCGGCGTAGTCGAGCATAATGTCGAACTCGTCGTTGAGAATCTTGATCAGCTTTTTGAGCTGAGAGGTCTGCCGAATTCCGATCTCAACGTTTTCGTCAAGCAAAAACTCGTCGACGTTTAGCTCTCCGATGATTGTGTTGTCCTGAGAAACGAACCCAATGGAAAGCGACTGATCTTCAACGTTCCAAGCTACGGGCTCGATTTCTCCACCGAGATTGTACCTATCGATATGAGACAGAATCTCACTTCTGTCAAATGCGTGAGACGTTTCTTCTTCTACTGTTTGCGTATCAGTCATATTGATTGTAACTTATTGATTCTATTGCGTTCAATGTTATATATGAGATAGCCTATCAAAGTGGCTAACTAAGGCTATGAACTTTTTTCAAAATTGGAAGAACTCTTCTGCCCTCTGTTTTCCGGCAGACGGAAACTCCCAATCGATAGCGTCGTAAATGTCTTGAAGTTTCGACCGAAGAGCCTTTTCGTACATTTTGTCGTAGTCGGCATACTTCTCGATAAACTCCATGATTTCCGGCGGGTCATCTGCTCCCTTGAATCCTACTTCATCGAGCCCAAGTGGATTGTCGTGAAGGTAAACCCATTTGATCTTCGATCCGTCTCGAATCGGCTCATACTCGCCTTTGATTCCGTGATAGTCCAGAAGATCGTTGTACGCCAAAGCTGCCTTAAAGTACACCGGAGCGCCTTTCTTGTATTGCCCAAGCGTCGGCTTTTGGTAATCAGATGCATCTCCAACTCCGGTCGGGTTCGCCACTTCTTCAACGCCGAAGTCGTGAAGCCCGTCTTCAAAATCTAGAATGAGCTGGTCAACCTTGTCTTTGTCGTTTTCCTTGAGAATCGTAATGATCACTTCTTCCATAAGGCTGTCAAAAGCTGGAGGGAAGTCGCTTCGAACGATGTCCATTCCCTTCACGCCAAGCTCGGAAGTCGGGTCGCCTTCGTCGTTTACAATCCAGTAGGCATACCGCTTTTTCGCCGCCATCCACATTCCCCTCGAAGCCACAAGCTCCTGCTTGATATCAAAGCGGTGCTGCCCTTCCGGAATGTTGAGCATTTCACGGGCGTAATAGTCGTAGCTGTCGTTGAGGTACGCCTGAAGCTCTTTCGCTTTTTCAATCGTGGCATCGATAACTTTGTCTTCATCTGCTTCGTCGGGGTCGAAGTCAAGAAGCGGAGCGGCAGAGTAGAAAACCGAATCGGTGTCTGTGTAAATACATTCGTTGAGTTGGCCAAGATCGGGGTTTCCGTGCTTCTTGTAGTAGGTGTCCCCCATAAGCTGCGTGTACTTGATCGTCGAAACGCCCGTTGCCGTCGTGGCCTCTGCGTTGTCTATGTCGTAGAAGCGAAAGACAGGAAGCCCGAGCACTCCGTACACGGAGTTAATGAGAATCTTGCGGTTGTGCTGCTGCTTGTCGTAGTACTCGGCTTCTTCTTCGTTTC
>ERZ1034573.560-NODE-560-length-11107-cov-19.259862_pt1 | contig 11107 bp, 8 predicted proteins | sample MGYA00520641_ERZ1034573 | MGnify/ENA primary metagenome ERZ1034573 (study PRJEB33760, sample SAMEA4777724) | hypersaline lake metagenome | biome: hypersaline environment; feature: brines | place: Spain | collected 2014-08 | depth 0 m ...
ACCGTTCGGGAGCGGGGTTGCGGGCGGAATCGGGTTCCGGTTTGGCGACATGCTGGGGCACCGCAGCCTTACGGTCTCCGTACAGGCCCAGGGCAGCTTTCGGGACATCGGCGGCGGGGTCTCCTACGTCAATCGGCGCGGCCAACTCAACTGGGGAGGCGCCCTCAGCCACACGCCGCTCATCTTTTCCGCCAATACGTTCGCGGATCGGGACGCGGAGACGGGCCAACTGCGCGGAGTCGCAAGCGTTGTGCAACGGGCCTACATCACGTCGGCCAACGGCACCGTCTCCTATCCGCTGAGCCCAACGCGCCGGTTCGAGTTTGGCCTCGGCGGCACGCGCTACGGCTTCGGGACCAACGTGCGTACGGCCGGCGCCTTCGCGGACAGCACGCTGACCCGGATTGAGCGCCTGATCGGAGACCGCGACCCAAAATACCTCGCCACTGGGCGCGCCGCGTACGTGCGCGACTTCACGACGAACGGCCTCACGGGACCGCTCCGAGGAGGGCGGTGGCGACTGGAGATCGCCCCGACGGTGGGAACGCAGAACTTCGTGACGGCCCGCGCCGATCTGCGTCGGTACGTGTACGCGGAGCCGGTGACCCTCGCGTTCCAGGCGCTGCACGTGGGGAACTACGGCGCCTCGTTTAGCGACGAGTTTGGCGTGGGGAACGAGTACATTGGCTCCCCTTACGGCCAGGGCTTCGTGCGGGGCTACAGTGTGCAGAGCATTGCGAACGGCATTCGGGAAAACGGAGGCTGCACGACGGTGGAGGGCGACCCCACGCGCTCGCGCTGCGCCGAGATCGACCGGCTGTACGGAACGCGGGCCGTTACGACGCGCGCCGAAGTCCGCATTCCGCTTTTGGGGCCGGAGCGCCTCAGCCTGATTCCGTTTCGGTACCTTCCCACCACGCTGGCGCCGTTCATAGACGCGGGCGTGACGTGGACCGGCGACCAGGCGCCCGTGCTTGCGTTTGAGACGGAGAGCCCCGACACCAACATTCCAGTCGTGAGCACCGGCGTGGCGGCCCGATTCAACATCCTGGGCAGCTTCTTGCTGGAGGCCTACTACGCCCGCCCCTTCCAGCGCCGCGATACGACTTGGGAGCTTGGCTTCCGCGTCTCGCCCGGCTTTTAGAGCGAGGGGGCCTGCGAGGGGAAAATGCTTTTCGGGGGCTCGCGGACGTCCGCTCTGGCACAAGCGCCCGCTGCGGCACAAGCGCTCGCTGTGGCTCATGGGGCCGCGGGGAGCTGCTGATTGTCCCACTCGGGCGTTGGCGCTGCGCAGAAGATAAAGCGAGCACGAGGCCGTGCGGTCGCACGGACCTGAGCGGCTGCACGACAGAGAAAGAGTGGGGGAATGCCCCACTTCGTCAAATTTCTGCGGCCGTCCTTGAAGGAAATGCTTTCATCTCGTAACATGTGGCCGTGGTTTGCGGTGCGGCCGGAAGTGCCCGCCCCTCTCCGCTCCATCGTTTCTCACAATCGCGTTCTGGTTCTCATGTCGACTCCTGAGTCTGCTGCGCCGGGCGAGGCCTCTGTGCCGGAGGCACCCTCGGAGGGATCGAAGGAAATTTCTCTCGACGAGTTTGAGCCCTACGGAACGCTTGCCGTGACCGGCTCCTACTTCGTGCTCCTGCTCGTGCTGTACGCACTGCTGTACTTCGTCGAGTTTGCCACGCATGCTCCCCACATCATCGAGTAAGCCCTGATCGACCATGCACGTCCACCGTTTCGAAAAGCTCTGGATCGGGCTGTCCCTGCTCTTGATCGCAGGGTTCATCGGCATTGTGCTCTTCGGGTTCACGGTGATGGACCTGAAGGTGCCGGGCATTGAGGAGGGTCGACAGGTCGACCCGACAACCGTCCTCTCGGACAAAGAGTTTTCCAAGCCGGGGGTGCGCAAGATCAGCGACGACCACTACGAGGTCTACATGATCGCCCAGCAGTTTATCTTCCGGCCGGGAAGCACCCAGCCCCTTACCATCCCGGCCAACACCAAGATTACCTTCCACATGACGGCTCCAGACGTCATGCACGGGTTTGAGGTGCCGGGAAGCGGCCTGAACGCGACAATCATCCCGGGGCAGATTGCGACTTTCAGCACGCGCTTCCCCGAGGCCAAAACCTACGGCATCATCTGCCACCAGTACTGCGGGGCGGCCCACCACAACATGCAGGGCGAAATCAACGTCGTTCCCCCATCCGAGTTTGACGAGAGCAACCTGATATCGCAATGACCTTTGTCAACCACTACCCGAAAGCGGCGCGCCTGGTGAAGGCGAACTTTATTGTCGCCTTCGTGGCCCTCGCCATCGGGGGCTTCTTCGGCCTCATCCAGGCCCTGCACCGTACGGACGTGTTCCGGGGCTTTGTGTCCTCGGTGGAGTACTACGACGTGCTGACGGGGCACGGCGTCCTGCTGGCGCTCGTCTTCACCACGTTCTTTATCACGGGCCTGTACCAGTGGGGCGTGACGCGCACCATGGAGCGCGAGCCGGAAAACACTACGTTTTCGTGGTCCTGGTTCGTGATGATGGTGGTGGGCACAGTGATGACGGCCACGGCCATTCTCGGCGGCCTTGTGCCCGGCAGTGGCATGAGCGCAGCCGTGCTCTACACCTTTTATCCGCCCCTGCAGGGCCATCCGCTCTTTTACATCGGCCTCGCACTGCTGGTGGTGGGGTCCTGGATGGCCGGGGGCGACTGGTTCTGGAGCTACCGAAAGTGGCGGGCCAACAACCCCGACGCCCGCATTCCGCTGCAGACCTACATGGTCATCTTCACGTGGCTCATGTGGTACATCTGCTCGCTGGGCGTGGCGCTGGAGGTGGTGGTGCTTCTCATCCCGTGGTCGCTCGGCATCGTGCAAAAAATCGATCCGCTGCTTCCCCGTACGCTCTTCTGGTACTTCGGCCACGCGGTGGTTTACTTCTGGCTTCTGCCGGCCTACTTCGTGTGGTACTCCATCCTGCCGAAGCTCTCGGGGGGGCGCCTCTTCAGCGATCCGCTCACGCGGGTTGTGTTCATTTTCTTCCTTCTGCTGTCTACGCCCATCGGGTACCACCACCAGTACGCCGACCCGGGCATCTCGCTGGTCTACAAGATGTGGGCGCTCATCATGACGCTCGTCATTTTGCTGCCGAGCCTCATGACGGCGTTTACGGTGATCTCGTCGATGGAGCACGGCGCCCGGCAGCGGGGCGGCAGCGGCTATTTTGCCTGGATGGGCGCGCTGCCGTGGGGACGGCCCGCGTTTGTGGGCTGTGCGCTGGCCGGCATCATGTTCGCGGCGGGCGGCTTCAGCGGCATGATCAATGCCTCGCTCAACATCGACATGCTGGTGCACAACACCGCGTGGATTCCGGGCCACTTCCACCTTACGGTGGGCACGGCGACGGCGCTTACCTTTATGGCGATTACGTACTGGCTCCTGCCGCAGCTCACGGGGAAAGAGCTCAAGTTCAAGGGCCTCGCCCTGGCGCAGCCCTACACGTGGTTCATTGGAATGACACTGATGTCCAATGCGCTGCACCGTCAGGGCCTCGCCGGGGTGCCGCGCCGCGTCTCGGAGCCGGAATACGCGGGCATTAGCTACGATGTGCCGTTTGGCACGATGGCGGAGATGAACTGGCAGGTCGCTATTGGCGGCATCATCCTGTTCGTCGCGCTGATCTTCTTCCTCGTGGTCGTGGGCGGTACGTTCTGGGCTGGGGCGCCCGCCGCAAACGTCGACGACACCATTCCGCCACCGCTTTCGGGGCCGGAGCACTCGCCGAAAGTGTTGGACAACCTGAAGCTATGGGTGGGGGTGGCCGTGGCGCTGGTCATCATCGCGTACTCGCTCCCGCTGGCCGAGATGGTTATGGACGGGCTCTTCTCGCCGGGCGCCTTCCCGTCGCCCGTGTAATGGGGAGCTGCGTGGGAGTGCTGGTGGGGCCCCGGGCTGTGGCCGTCTGGTGACGCGACTGCTGCCCCCGTGGCGATGCACAGAGCGAGTGGGGGCTTCTGGGCCCGTGGCCCCCCGCCGGTGGCTGTCTGGACGATTCCCCTCCCTCTTTCGATGAGTGCATCTTCTTCCGACGCGGACGACGCCGCGGCGCCCCCCGCCTCCGACGAAATGGACGGGGTGAATCCCTGGGTGGTGCGCCTCTTCCTCATTCTCGCGTTCGGGGTCGCGTTCGGCATTGAGGGGATGACCCTGGTTCGGTCGTATCTTCTGGACGGAGAGGAGCCGACCGAGCAGCAGGCGGATGCGGCCGACGAACCGCCCGCCCTGGGTGTGGGGGACGATTTGCTGCCCAGCACGGCCGTCTCGGAGCGCATTGCTCGCATGAGAATGCAGGCCCGCTCGGGTGGGGCATGGGCCTTTCAGCTGACGGTGGAAGTGGCCAACAAGGGCGAGGGCGAGTACCGCCTTTCCCTCCACGCCCTGGAGGCCGACGACGGGACCGTCTACGAGGAGGCGCCGTCGGTGACGTGTGCGCCGGGCGACTCCACGCGCCTCGTCGCGACGTGGCCGATTGGGGCGGATGCCCGCCCCCGGGCCCTCACGGCGGTGGCCGAGTGGCAGGGGGCGGGCGACTCCACCCGTACCGTGCGCCGTCGCGTTTCGTTTGGGCACGTGCCGGTGCGCATGCAGCGCTGAAGCAGCCTACACGGGCCACTCCTGCTGGGTCCAGGCCTGCTCCCAGAACATCCACTCGTAGCGGACGCTGGTGGTGAAGGCCGTTTTGGCGCGGCGCCGGGCAGAGGCGTCGGCCGCGTCGGCAAACCGCTGGAGGCGCTCCAGCAGATTGTCCATGTACTCGTTGAACTCGGGGTCGCGGTACAGGGCGAGCCACTCGGCGTAGGGGTGGTCGTCCGGAATGGTGCCCATTTCGCGCTCGAGGCGCTGGCCGAGCTCCACGTAGAGCCAGGGGCATGGGGTGATGGCCGCCGTGCCCTCCACGAGCGTGCCCCGCTGGGCCCGCTCCATCATGTGGTTCTGGTAGGCGCGGTTGTTCGGCGTGAGCGTGAGCTGCCGGAGGTCGTCCGGGCCGTAGCCGAGCTCTTCGCCGTAGCCTTCGTGCAGTTCCCCCTCCACCACGAGTGCCAGCCGGGCCGCGTCGATAAACCAGAGCTTGTCGTTGGGAGTGGGGCAGCGGGTGGAGAGCAAGGAGGCGGCGTCGGCGAACGCCTCCAGGTAGCGCGCGTCCTGCATCTGGTAGAACGTGAAGGTGTCCGCGTCCAGCGTGCCCTCGGCAAGGGCGTGCACGAACGGGTGGTCGACGGCCTCCGTCCACGTGTCGTGGGCGTGTTCGAGGCAGGCCTCCGCAAAGGGCGGAACGGAGAAGGCGCGGGTGTCGAGGGGAGCGGTAAGGGGAGCGGGCATGGCTTCGCAGAATCGAGGCGACGAACGAGGAGGCGAAGCCAGGGGCGGGACACCCGCGGGCGCGGGAGACAACTGCGATGTGGGCTTTCCTGCGCCGGTGTGAACCGGATCAGGTTCGGAGGGACTCTCTCAGCCCGGCCGCCGCGTGGCGCCGAACACCCCTAGCTTCACGCGAAACGTAGGAGGCGCGGAGGGCAAATGCAATGGGGGCTCGGGCTTAGGTCTGGGGAGACAGCGTCCAGGCAATGCCCCCCGGCCCGGCGTTGACGACGGACGTGGTCCCGATCTCGGCGGCCTCGCCCCAGCTGCCGTGGATGTGGCCGCAAACGGTCAGCACGGGGCGGGTCTCTTCGATGGCGGCCCGGACGGCGGTGCTGCCGAGCGACTGGCCCTTCGAGTCGCGGTCGACCGCGTTTTTGGGCGGGGCGTGGGAAACGAGGACCGCCCCGTCTGGGCAGTCGACCAGCAGGTCCCGCGCCTCAGCCTCGCTAAAGTCGTAGCTCCACGGGCCAAAAGGCGTGATGGGAATGCCGCCCCCAATCCCAAAGAACGACCGCCCGTCGATCGTCACGCCGTCTCCGTGGAGCACGTGCGCCTCGTCCCAGCCCGCGGCCGACACCTGTGCGGCCATTTCGTCTTCGGTTTCGGCGTTGCCGGGCACCAGCACGGTGGGCGTGTCGATGGCCGAGAGCGTTTCGATAGGAGCCGCGAGGTTGCGCCGGGCCACGCAGAAGTCGCCGGCGCCGACGACCACGTCCACGTCTGCGGCGCGATCGACGAGGGTGCGGCAGGCGTCGAGGTCGCCGTGCACGTCGCTGAAGAGGAGGAGGTCCATGGTGCGTCCGAGAGTGTGAGCGTTCGTGCGCGAGTCACGTCGCCAGGAAATCGAGGACCTGCTGGAGGGAGCCCGCGTCGGTGTTGTAGAGCTCGGTGTACCGACACTGCGTGCAGGTGACGGTCGTAAACTGTTGGTTCTCAACGTCGAACATCGAGGAGAGAGCACCGCCGGAGGCGCGGAGCTCGGCGGTCTCGAAGGCATCGTGGTCGCACTTAGGACAGGTCCAGTCGTCGTGGGTCATGGAGGCAGGGGGGAAAGAAAACGTTCAGAGAAGAGGTGCCGCGTTGGCAGGAGCCGAACACACGCCACTGAATATTGGTTTACAAAAACAGAAAATTTGATGTTGTCAGAACTGAAGGGTACCGTGAGGGGAGAGCAAAAATCCCTCTCAAATGGCAAATCAGCCTCAGCATTGAAAAGTCTCGTCGATATCGGTACCGTTAAGGCAGCCACGTACGCAAATGGAATTCACCCTCGTTGCATAGAGTGCAGGTTGTGCATGAGGGGCTGTGCATGAGAAGGCATGGACAGAACAGCGTGAAGAGGCAAGGCATGGGCGCTTGCCAGTTCTTGTGTGTACTGCGCATTAAATCGTGAGAGCAGCAATGGTTTGTTCAGCAGCCTGCCGACGCGGGGAGGAACTCTTTTTGCGAAGATGCTTCACTTTGGTCCTTCCACCAAAGCAGTTGCCCAATCTGTGAGCCTGGCGACAGGTCCGACGCGGCGCAGAAGAGACCGGGAACGAGCGGAGGGAGACGAGCACTGGAGCGAGTGTTGTGCATTGGCAATTGCCAAGAGAAGAAAGAGTCGGCATGTGCTTTGTTGCTCGCCCCTGCACGGAGGCGTACGTCGTTGGGCCTCCAGGTCTTCTTCACGAGGTCGGGAAGGATCTACTGTGCCTCGCCCGCAGGTTCGTTCACGCCTAAGTTGTTCACACCTAAGAAGGAAGAGGCTTCGGTACCTTGCCCTCGCCGAGCCAGTCGATCTTGCGCGTTCTGCACCAATGTTTCTGTACAATAGCGTTGGGGGAGGCGTCGAAGAGTAGCATAGGTCGGGCAAAATAGGCCGACGACGGGCAGCAAAGCACGAGGGGCATAATGACTTTAATGAGGGGCATAGTCCAGGATCAGAGTTGAGGACCGCGTTTAGGAACGCGATGCGTCAAGGACCCACACATAGCCTTTTAACACTGCGTGCTTCCTTCTGCATTAACGTATCGCTTGCATGTGCTCCTGGCCGTGGTGGTGGTGCTTGGGGGATGTGAGAGTGATCTCGCCCGCCGCATTAGCAATTACGAGCGGATGAACGATACGGCAGCCGCGAAGCAGTTGCTCGTGCAGACTACGCGTAGCGAGCCGGAAAATGCGGAGGCTCATTTTCTCCTCGGGCGGCTGTACATGCGCGAGGGCGCATACGAGAAGGGCCTCTCTGCCCTCGACGCTTCTCGGGCACAGTCTCCACGATTTGCCGAGCAAATCCGGTATGTGAAGCAGAAATACGCCCGCGAGGAGTTTGCGACGGGGACAAAGGCGCTGGAGGGCGGCGCGCATGGGGCGGCGGAGGCGGCCTTTCAGGCCGTGCGGGTGATCCAGCCGGACAACGTGGCGCCGGTGAAAGCCCTGGGGCAGGTGCGGGTGGAGGCGGGGCGGCCCGAGGACGCGCGGACTGCCTACCGCGAGGCGCTGGAGATGGCCCCCGAGGACATCGAACTCCTCAACAACCTTTCGGCCCTGGCGGCGGAGGCCGGCGAATACCCTGCAGCCATTCGGTACGGTCGGCGCGCCCTGGAGCAGTCGTCGCCCCAGCCCCGGATTCGTAAGCGACTGGCGTACGCGTTTGTGGAGACCGAGCAGTGGCCGGAGGCGCTCAGGGCGTTTGAAGCGCTGCTCCAGGCTGCACCGTCGTCCACCGTGCGCCGCGACTATGCGTTCCTGCTGTTTAACCGTGAGAAGTATGGGCAGGCCCTGCCCCTGTTGCAGCAGCTGGCTGGCGGTGGGGACTCCGTGAAGGTGCTTCGGGCACTGGGGGAAACCTATGGGGCACTGGGGCGCACAGAGGCGGCGGCACGGACGTATCGCCGCGTCTTGCAGCAGCGCCCCGACGACCTGCAGGCCCTGCAGCGGTTGGTGATTGCTTACGAACGGCTCGGCGAGGAGGCCGCCGTGAAAGAGCTCCGGACTCGTCTACAGCGTGTACGAACTGATGAGGACGAATAGCATGATGGCAAGCGCTCTGAGCGCGACGGGCCGGTGGTGGCTCGTGCTACTTCTTTTCTGTGGGCTGTGGGGCGCGGCGGCGTTGCCCCAGGCCTACGCGCAGACGGACGACGTCGAGGGCGTCGCGCCGGCACAGGGGTCTGTCGTGGCGGAGCCGACCGATACGGTACGGGTCGGGTTTGCGGGGGCAGTGGAGAATCCGCCCGAGCAAGACGCGATTGATGTATACGGCAGCCGTTCCGGACACTTCGCAGGAACGGTGCGGGCGACGGGGGACACGCTTCTGTACGTGCCTGATGAGCCCTTTCGTCCGGGAGAGCAGGTGACGGTGGTGCTTGCCGAGGGCCTGGAGGTGGGTGGCACGCCGATTGGGGCGCCGTACGTGTGGCAGTTCACGGTCCGTACTGAATACGGAACTGGCGTCTTCGACCCGCAGCCGCCCGTGCAGAGGCCGCAGGCACTGGCGAGAGGAGGGGCGGAGGCGAAGGCGCCGCCTGCGAAGGTGGGGGGCGTGTCCATCCCCTCGGCGGTGGTGGCGGCAGACTTCAATGAGGACCGGCGGGCCGATGTCGCGGTTGTGCATCAACCCAGCGATACCGTGCAAGTGCGATATGGCAGTACGCTCTCCAACGCGTCGTTGATCTCCATGCCGGGGGCCGTCACCCTGGCGCAGGGGGATGTAAACCGCGATGGGCGGCCCGACCTTGTGACGGTACACAGCTTCCAGGATTCCCTCGGCATCCTTTTGAACGAGCCGAGCGGGTGGAGCACCTCTCGGGTGCCTACAGGAGCACGGCCCACCGACGTGGAGATTGCAGATGTAACCGGGGACGGAGCCCCCGACCTTGTGGTCACGCCGTTCGGGGGAAGTGGAGGGGTTGTGCACGCGAATGACGGCGCCGGTGGATTTTCCGCTGCGGACTCGACCGTCGGAGGTGCGGCGCTCACCAGCGTCGTTGCGCGAGATGTGGACCGGGATGGGGATCTCGATCTACTTGTGGCGAGTGCTGCGGAGGAGGCAATCCTGTGGCTCAAGAATGACGGCACGGGCACGTTTTCGGAGGTAGCGGGGCGCCAGTCGCTGCCCTTCGTGCCGTCTGTGCTTGCGGCGCGGGATGTGTTTGGGACGCAGGGCGGAACGGTGGGGGACGGCTGGGTGGATTTGGTGGTCGCCGGCCAAGACCGAGACCGCGTGCTTGGGTTCGCGAACCAAGGCACGGGCGAGTTTGCATTCGACCGGCAGGACATTGCATCGCCATCGTCTCCCGCCCGTACTGTCGGCCTCGCGGATGTGGATCCGGAGCGGGAATCGACCTATGATCTGGATCTCTTCAGCACCCACTCCCCCCAGGATACAGTACAGGTTGCGCGCAACCGAAACAACAACGAGATCGTCCCTGAGCGCTTCGTGAGGACCGCTTTTCCGCCCGTGGGTGGGGCTGCACTGGACCTCGATCGGGACGAGGACCAGGACTACGTGGTGGCTGACCAACCGGGCGGCCGCCTCCAGGCCCTCAGGAACCGAGGTGGACGTCCGGGCCTTGGGGTGGTAAGCCGCACTCAGGTTTCATTTGGAGAGGTGTGCGTCGGTGACGACAGCACGGCGACGGTGTCTGTGACCAATCTCACGAATCGGCCCCTGGTGGTGCGCGCGCTGGCGGTCCCGAACGGCTTTGACCTGATCTCGCCCCTCCCCGATACCCTGGCGCCGGACCAGAGCCGCGCGCTTGAGGTTGCCTTTGCGCCAACGCAACGTGGCCCCTACGCGGGCAGTCTGGAACTGGAACTGACTGAGGGGACTGGTACGGCAGTGGGAACACAAGGCGTCTCCATCGACCTGTCCGGCCTCGGTGTAGAGACGGACATTGCCGCCCTCCCGGACACCCTCTCCTTCGGAGCGGTGTACATCGACAGTACAGCAACGCGTCAGACGCGCCTCGAAAACCGCGGCAACATAGACGCGCCGGTGGAAGCGGTGCTGGGGCTGGACGGGTCGGCCTTTTCCGCCGAGGAGGTGCCGACGAGTATCCCCGACGAAGGGGAGCGGACGGCTCTGTTTCGGTTCGCACCGACCGAGCCAAACCGCACCTACGTTGACACCGCAGCGGTGGTCACGTCTGGCAATTGTGGCACGGATACGACGCGCGTGGTGCTTCGGGGGAGCACCTTGCCCCTCCAGGCGGACCTTGTGGCTGAGGCGATCGACATTGTGGACGGCCGGGCCGACACCGTACGTGCGACCGAAAGCCGCGGGGTGGTGTGTGAGTTCTCGAACCAGGGAGACACCACGAGCGGTCCCTTCTCACTCGCTGTCTTGCGGGACGGCAATCGGGTGCAGACCCGTTCCTACGACTCTTTGGCGGTGGGGGGAACGGTTCGCGCGGAGGCGGTCCCGGTGTCGTTTCCGACGCAGGGCACCGCACGGCTGGCGTGTGTTGTGGATGCGGACGCGGAGGTGGACGAACGACGGGAGAACAACAATCGGGTGGAGCGGACAATCGAGGTGGTGGCGCCCCCGGCGCCCGACCTGGTCGCGGAGTCGCTGCAGTTGGTGGGGGAGGTGCCGAGTCCGCTGCGCGTGACGGATACGCTGTCGGTGGTGTGCACCATCTCGAACGCGGGCAGTGAGGGAGCGGGGTCGTTCTTGGTTGGGGTTGCGCGAGGGGGCACGCG
>ERZ1034573.566-NODE-566-length-11060-cov-8.554566_pt1 | contig 11060 bp, 10 predicted proteins | sample MGYA00520641_ERZ1034573 | MGnify/ENA primary metagenome ERZ1034573 (study PRJEB33760, sample SAMEA4777724) | hypersaline lake metagenome | biome: hypersaline environment; feature: brines | place: Spain | collected 2014-08 | depth 0 m ...
GCGAACACACCGTCGAGTCGATCACAGAGCTGACCGACGCGATCGAAGACGTGGCTGATCTGTAGCCGCCACGCGACAGCGGCCGCAGTATAGATAGCCGGTGTACGCGGTGCAACGTTTTCCTGACTGATTTGACCGTTCATCTTCAGTCTTGTATCCGCTAACTATCCATCTGATTATGTGTTCGGTGCGGCAGCGACGGTCGTGTGCTGTGGTCGACTGAGCGGTGTCGGCGGAGACAGTTGTCGCCCGATGTGACCGAGCTTTCCCCGCGATGTGTGACAGCTAACGGTCGCCTTGTGAGTACTTTCCATCGTGGTAAAATGAGACAGTTTAACATCATTGAACACTGTAAACAATAATGATGGTTCAACCGGGCAACCGAGACAGTCATGAACCACTCAGTCACAGCGCGCTCACGCGCCTTTCGGACGCCGTCATCAGCGTCAACACCACGTTTGAGTGTACATTCCTGAACCCGGCTGCCGAACAGCTGTTTGATGTCACCGTCGAAGCCGTTCGCGGACAGCATATCCGCACTGTCCTTCCAACCGCTGCCGGTGTTTCCGTTGAGGAACACCTACATACCGCCTCCCAGAGCGGGCAGACGGAGACGTTCGAGTGGCACGACGAGACACACGACCGGTGGTTTGAGGCCAGTGTCCATCCGGGTGACGATGGGCTGACACTGCTCGTATCCGATATCTCCGAGCGGAAGGCAGATGAACAAGAGCTCGTCAGAAAAAATCGGTTACTCGACGCGCTGTTTGAGTTTGTCCCGGTGCACATATTCGTCAAAGACGACGAGTTTCGGCACCTGTGGATGAGCTCCGCACTTGTTGACGACCCAAGTCGGTACATCGGGAAACGAGACACTGATCTCGAAACCGGTGCCGAAGACGAGTTTTCCGCCGAGGCGGTGGCCGACGACAGACGCGTTGTCGAGGATCAACACCGGATTATCGACAAAGAGGAGTACAACGAGAGACTGGACAAGTGGTTTCTCACATCAAAGGTACCGTGGTTCGATGATGATGGTTCGGTAGCCGGACTGTTAGGCTACTCGGTGGATATCACCGAGCGAAAGGAGCACGAACGACAGCTCCAACAGCAGCACGACCGTCTTGATGAGTTTGCGAGCGTTATCTCGCACGACCTTCGCAACCCGCTCGGTATCGCTCAGGGCCGGGCACAGATGCTTGACGACAACTTCGATAGCGAGCATCTCCCTCCGATGATTGACGCAATCGACCGGATGGATGAGATCATCTCGGGAACGCTGACACTCGCCAGACAGGGGGCCGTCGTAAGCGACACAGAACCGATCTCTGTCCCGGTGTTTGTCAATAGCTGTTGGGCGAGTGTTGCCACCGACAAGGCAACGATCGAGTGTGAAGACCAGTTCACCATCACCGGTGATCCCGAGCGGCTCAAACACGTTTTCGAGAACCTCTTTCGCAACGCCGTTGAGCACGGTGGCCGGGATATCACCGTTACCGTCGGCCGTATCGACGACACCGGTATCTACGTTGCGGATTCCGGCCCCGGGATTCCGGCAGAGAGACGCGAGAACATCTTTGATGCCGGCTACACATCAACAGATAGCGGCACCGGATTTGGGTTAGCGATTGTGCAACGAGTCGCCGAAGCCCACGGCTGGGAGGTGACGGTGACCGACGCAACACAGGGGGGTGCCAAGTTTGAGTTTACCGGCGTCGACGTTGAGAGCTGACCGCCGGGGACACCGCTTGATGACGACACAGAACAGCCGTTTACCCCGGGGTGAACTCGTTACGGACGATACTACCTTGCCGTTTTATGATTCGCGTTCTTCTCCCACGTATTCGTCAGCCCGCTGAAAGCCGATTGTGTCGTCTCTACACCCCACAAAAGGTGTTGATTGCCCCTACCAGACCGGGCCTTCATCTCGTCGTGACGCGGTTCGTGTGAGCCCCGGATCTGACACGATATCTGCTGGCGAAATACACAGCTCGTCGACCGGGGGTAGTGTTTCGTTCGCCCGCGGGAACCGCCAGTGTCCGAGCGTTCCTCGAATCCGTGTGCTGTCGCCGTCGACGGCCAGCCGAAGCGTGGGTGTGAGTGTGCCGGCAAACCGCTGCCGTTGCTCCTCGCCGGACAGCGCGGCGAGTTCACCGAGTGCCGACCCGCTAAACGCTGGATAGTTGAGAAAGCCACTCACGAGCAGTTCCTCGCCGTGACCGATCGCTAGCCACGAGTAGGCCTGAAACGGTGCCGTCGCCGGGTTCGTCACGACTAGCCCGGACTCATTCAGTGGCCGGTAGTCGCCATCCAGCGAGTCAGCGACGAACCCGTACAACCCGTCGTAACCGGCGAGGCCGGGTGCGAAGGTGTCGACGTGGCTGGAGACAAAGAGATAGTACCGATCCTCGCGGTGGACGATATGCGGGCGTTCGATCTCTTGGTTCACGCAGACGCTATCGAAGATCGGCTGTCGAAACTCCCACTCACAGGGGTCGTCCGACGGCGAAACTGCAAGCCCGACACAGCCGTTAAACGACTGCTGATCGGTGTTCCCACCGCAATCGGCCGCCAGTGCGGGTGTATTCGATTCAAACAGCAGACACATCTGCTCTGTTTCAGGATCGACGAAGAACCACGGATCGCGGAACGTGTAGGTCATCTCCCCGGACTGTGCCTGTGTCTCATACCACTCGCCGTCGGGCTCTAATAGGATCTCATGGCTCCACGGCCCACTGATCGTCACCCCGTTGTCGGTTGTTTCGATGCGGCCCCCATACCCCACAGCGAGCCGCTGGGTGTATGTTCGCTCCGCGCTGTCGGTGTCACCTGCGGCCGTATAGAAGCAGTAGAGCTCACCGTCAGCAACTATTGCCGACCCGGCCCACTGTCGTGTGCCAAGCGCGCCGTCATCGAAGACCGAGCCAGCATCGATCCAGTCGGTTCCATCACGAGAGATAAAGTACCGGTGTTCGGCGATGTCGTGCCGCTGGGCGGGCGTCACGTCGGCTGGAGCCGTCAACGCGATCAGCACCTGCCAGCCGTCGACGACCGCGATCTCACCCTGTCGGGTTCGGAGCGGCCACGTATCCCAGACGTGGCGGTCGGCTGCTGGGTCGTCGTCCGGCATCCCGGCCGGCGGGGCGACTGTCTCCTCACAGCGCTCGGTCTGCTCGGCCTGCGCCCGCGACCAGCAGCTCCACTGTCGGCTTGGTTCCCGGTCGCTCATCGTGTCTCCACCAGCCGATCAACAGCGGTTCGATGTGGCAGTGCGGTCATCGCTCCATCGCCGGTCGTGGCGAGTGCCGCAACGGCGTTGGCGATCCTGAGTGTCTCGGTCGGATCGCGGTGCTCGGTGAGCGCGGTGACCGCCCCCGCAAGAAACGCATCACCAGCCCCTGTCGTGTCGACTGTCTCGACCTCGTAACCGGAATGGTGCCACTCGCCACGACCCCATATCGAACCGGCTGCCGCAACCGCATGCGCACCAGCCGCCCCCGCTGTCAACAACACGACCGCTGGGCCTGTCGTGAGCAGTCGGTCGGCAAACCCATCGCCGTCGGCATCGATCCCGGTCGGATCGAAGTCCGCACGCGTCGCTTTGAGCACATCTGTTTTGTCTAACATTCGTTCGAACGTGTGGGTCATATCGTCGCCCCACAGCTCCGGCCGGGTGTTTGGGTCGAAGACGATCTTACAGCCCGCGGACTTGGCTCGCTCAACCAGTTCGAACGTCGCCGCCCGCGCGGGGTCTGTGGTAAGGGTGACACCGCCGACAACAATCCAGTCGACCGCCGACAGGGTGTCGTCGTCGACGACGTCTGTCCGGAGAACGGTGTCGGCGGTGTGTTCACGGTAGAAACTAAACTCCCGGTCGGCCGTGGAACCGTGGCTGACGAACGCCAGTGCGGTAGGATTGCCGACACGCGTAATGAACCGCTCGGGAAGCCCCTCGTTGCGAAGGCGGGTGGCGAGGAACTCTCCAAACGGATCGGTCGACAGCGTTGTACACAGCAACGGTGTCTCTCCGAGGCGTTCCAGCCCGACGGCAACGTTCGTGGGTGCTCCACCAGCCCGGCGGTGGAACGTCTCGACCCCGGTGAGCGACCCCGTGCTGTTGGGGATAAAATCGATCAGGGTTTCACCGGCAACCAACACCGCGTGTTCGGGTTTTGCCGCTGTCTGCTCGGCCTCAGTCATCGCTGCTGAGCCCGCTGTTGGTGGTGGTTTCGCTCTCGACGCCGGTCTGCTTGGCAAGCCCGTGGGCGATCGCGGTCTCGGTGTTGGCATCGAACAGATGGAGATTCGACGTGTCAACTACCACCGAGAGCGACTGCCCTTCGCTGATATCGGCTGTCGGGGAGACACTCATCAGGAGCTGGCCGGCCGCGCCGGGATCCTCCATATCGACAGTCGCACCCCGATCGGTAACCAGATACGCGAAGATCTCCTTGCCCATCGGCTCGGTCACATCGATGTAGGTGTCGATCGGCTCACTCACCGCGCCGGAGGCAGCTTTCGCCGGGAGCACATGCTCGGGCCGCACCCCAAGTACGACCTCCTGTCCGGCCCTGGCGTCGATCGTCTGCGGATCAAAGTCGATGTCGATGATATCCCTCTCGGATCGGAAGCCGTCACCGGTTATTTTCCCCTCGATGAAGTTCATCGCCGGTGAGCCGATAAAGCCGGCCACAAACAGGTTCGCCGGCTGATTGTAACACTCCAGTGGTGGCGCGAACTGCTGGAGATCACCGTCGTCGATGACCGCGATCCGGTCTGACATCGTCATTGCCTGTGCCTGATCGTGCGTCACGTACACGATAGTCGTATCCAGTTCGTCGTGAATCCGCTGGAGCTGGGTTCGCATATGCACCCGCAGCTCGGCGTCGAGATTGGCCAGCGGCTCGTCCATCAGGAACGCATCGGGCTGTCTGACGATGGCACGGGCGATGGCAACGCGCTGTCGCTGCCCACCGGACATTTCGCTGGGCATCCGGTCTAACATGCCCGCAAGCTGGACTGTGTCGGCGGCCTGCTCGACACGCCGATCGATCTCCGTGTCGTCGAACGTCCGCAGTTGAAGTCCAAAGGAGATGTTGTCGTAGACATTTTTGTGTGGGAACAACGCGATATTCTGGAACACCATAGCGATCCCCCGATCCTTTGGGGGGAGTTTCGTCACGTCTCGCTCGCCGATAGAGACCGTCCCCGAGGTTGGTTTGGTGAGTCCAGCGATGGTTTCGATCGTTGTCGATTTTCCACATCCCGAGGGGCCGACAAGTGTGACAAACTCGCCGTCCCTAACGTCGAGGCTGAGGTCTTCGATTGCGATGTCGCTTCCGTACTCCTTTCTAATATGTTCGAGTTCGATGGTTGCCATTATTCTTTCAGTGCTCCGGAGGTGAGTCCGCTGACGATCTTTTCCTGTGCGATAACGACGAGTGTCGCCACCGGCAGGACTGCGACGATACTTGCGGCTGCCATCAGGTCATACCGCACCTGAAACTGCGACCGGTAGGAGATGATGCCGTCGACAATCGGTGCCCAGTCTTGGGCCGCCGTGCCGGTCATCAGAAACGAGAAGAAAAACTCGTTGTAGACCGCGATAAACGTGAGAATCCCGGCGGTTGCCACGCCCGGTGCGGACAGCGGGATGATCACCCGGAACAGCGCGCCGAGCCGCGTGGTTCCCTCGACCCGGGCGGCGTCTTCGAGCCCGTCAGGAATCTGCCCGTAAAACGTCGTGAGAATGAAGATCGCCAGCGGCAGAAACACCGCGCTCAGGGGGACAACAACGCCGCCAGGCGTACTGTACAGCTCCGGCGGCGTGATCCCCAGAAAGCTGATCTGTTGATTGAACAGCTGGAACAGCGGAATGAAAAACGCCGCCGGCGGAAAGAAGCTAATAACGAGCACCGCCAGCATCATCGGTCGTTTGCCACGGAACTGGAGTCGACCGAAGGCGTAGCCGGCGAGGCTGGCGATAAGCAGGACGAAGACGGTTGTCAGTGTCGCAAAGACGAGACTGTTGAACATGTAGAGATGGAACGGCACCTGCTGGAAGATCTCGATAAACGAGGTCGGATCGAACCCGGTCGGGAGGAGACCGACCCCCTCACTGACCCGGCTGCCATCCGAGAGGGCGATCATCGTGAGCCAGTACAGCGGGAACAGCGTCGTAAACAGGAAGAAGATCCCAACAGTGGCGAACATTGCTCTGTAGACCTTTCGCGGGTTTGCGATCGCGCTGTCGACCCAGTTCGTGAACAGTCCGCGCGTGTCCGCGTCGCCACCGTCCTGTGGCGGTTGTGTGTCGTGACTCATTGGTGGGTTCCTCCCGAGCTGAACTTCAGGGCAAGCAGATAGACGCTGATCGCAACCGCGATGATGACTGCGGTAATAAACGCCACCGTCGCCGCCGAGGCGTAGGCCTGCGTCGAGCCGAACATGGTGTCAACAACAAGGCAGGAAAGCGATGGCACGGTACCGCAACCGGCTCCCGAGGCTTCGATAATCCCATAAACACGCATTGCGTCGATCGTGCGGAACAGCATCGCGACAAGAAGCGCGGGCAGTATCAGCGGGAGTGTAACGTGTCGAAACCGTTGCCACGGCGACGCACCGGCGACCTCGGCGACATCGTACAGACTGTTATCGATGCTCTGCATGCCCGCGAGAATCAGCAGTGCCATGAACGCCGAGGTTTTCCAGATGTCGGCAACGGTGGTAATAATGAACGCGTTCGTGCTGTCGGTCAGCGGGTTCGCTCCGAACACCCCGATCGACTGCAGCGGCCCCGACAGAAAGCCAACAGAGGGGTTAAACAACAGATAAAACAGCATCCCCTGGATAACGATCGGGATCGCCCACGGTAGGATGATCGCCACGCGCACCCAGCGTCGACCGCGGTACTCCTTGGCCATGATGTACGCCTGCCCGAAGCCGATTACCGTCTCGAAGACGACGCTTATTACCGCAAACGCGACGGTGACAAGCAGTGCTTGACGGAAAAACGGCGTGCCGCCGGTTAGATCGATTAGCGGGCGGGTCAACAACGCGTTCTGGTTGGTGATGACGTCGATGTAGTTCTGTACCCCGACAAACTCGCCAACCTTGGCCGCACCAAACAGGTTATCTTCGAACAAGGAGAGCTTTAGCGTCCGCCACAGCGGCCAGAAGGCGATAACGGCAAGTACCAGAAATGCCGGTACAAGCAGAAGGTAGGCGTAGGCCTCCTCGCTGAGATTTTCCATCCACGCAAGCCCGCGTTTGATCGGGTTCTTACTCCGAGATGGTGGCTGTTTAGTTGCCATCGGTGCCTCCACGTAGCTGATTGCTGTTCATTCGGCTAGCAGATGCTCCCTTAGAGCGTCTCCAGATCCGCCATCGATGCTGAGAGGTCACTCATCGCCTCGGTGGGCGTCTTATTACCTTGGAAGGCGTCGTTGACCTCCTGGTGAACCTGCTGTGATTGCTGTGGCCACACAGGCGTGACCGGCCGGGAAACGGCATTGTCGCCGGCGACAGCAAGCGTTTCGGAGTACTCACCAAACGCCGGATGATCTCCGGCTAACCCCTCGACAAGGTCGGGCTGGTGAGGCAGGAAGCCAGGGCCGTCAAGCACGGCCGCCTGCACCTCCTCGGAGTGTACCGCTTGGAGGACTTCGAGGGTGTCGGCCAGATTGTTGGTGTGTGGGTTCACACCTAACAGCCAGCCGCCCTGTGCGGCGACCGTCCCGCCGAGGCCATCGGTGTCGACCTCACTTTCGGCCCGTCCGTACGGCATCGGCATCACGCCGAGTTCCTCACCGTCGGTGAACTGCTCGTCGCCTTCAGCCATCCCGATCGTGTACGTCCAGTTTCGCATGGCCACCGCATTCGAGTCGCCAACGAACGCGCCGTCGGTGTCGGGCTCCGACCAGCCAAAGACCTCCTCGGGGGCACACTGGGTGATATCTTGATTGGACTCCCCATTGCCGTAGACCATATCCCGGGCGACGGTGATCGACTCGATGACCGCCTCGTTTTCGACGGTCACGGGGCGATCCCCGACGGGGCCAAACAGGTTGTCAGGCCCACCGAAGTACGCCCCACCGTACGTCGACATCAGCTCGTTAAATGAACAGCACGACAGGCCAGCGTAGCTATCTGCCTGCCAGACGTAACCGTAGTCGACATCGGCCTGATCGTGAACCTCGGCAACGGTCGCGCTCCATGATTCCCACGACGGTGGATCGGTCGCCCACTCGTTGAAGTCGCTATCGGTGTAGCCCGCATCCCGGAACAGGTCTTTGCGGTACTGCATCGTTGGATAATCCGGAAAGAACGGCAGAGCCCACATCTCGCCGGACGCGGGGTTGCTCGCTGTCCGGACGAGCATATCGAAGCTATCGGATTTGACCGTTGCAATGAACTCGCTGTCCATTTCGGCCTCAAGATTGAGGATATCCCCCCGAGAGATAAACGGGATCGTCCAGCCGTTATCCATCATCAGTATGTCTGGACTCGACTGCTCGGCGTCAAGCGTACTCACAAAGGCCTCTGACCGGGAGTCGGTGTCCTCTGGCCCGGCCGTGATCTCGATATCGATGTCCTCCGAGACGCCGGCGTCGTAAAACGCCTGAATATCAAGATTCTGCTTGAGATTCTGGTTGCCGGAGATAACAATCGCATCGCTCTCACCCTCGCCGTAACACCCTGCGATTGAAGCCATTCCAGCGATCCCTGCCGCCTGCACAACTCGTCGCCGCGTTACCGACTGTGTGGCCGGTTTATCATCGGTCGATGGTTGGTTTGACATTACAAATAATGATACACTGTGGTGGATAATAAACCTAAATAGCATACAATACCCGTTGTAAACAATTTACTTATGTATATATGTGAGCACATCGACCCTCACAACCACGGTACTCGATGGTACATTACCGATCAACCTCAACCACATCGTCGGCGGTCTCAAGTATGATCCGCGTTGCTTCGACATCCTCGATAACAGCTCCCCACCCACCGACGCTCACCTCCGTCTCACCGGTATCGACGTAGAGCGTTGCCTGTCCAGCGACGCGGGAGGGGATTTCCGCACCGGAGTACGGCGTCTGTTCGGTACGTGTGACTGTTCCAGCAAACGTCCGTGGGTGACCCGTTTCGACATCGTGGCCTTCGATGCTGACAGCAATCTCTACCCCGTCTTCGAGCAGCGGCCGGATATCGCTGACCAGTCGGCGGATATCGACGTACTCAATCGGCGGGGTGGTGTTTCGCTCCGAGTAGATTATCTCGCAGTGTTCCCACAGACAGGTCATAAAGTACCAGTGAAACACGTAGCTGTGGGTTTGATCGTTTACGAGGACGCCGTATTGGTCGATTGTCTCGGGGTGGTGTGAAAAACAGGTCTTCTGGCGGTCGATAAGCGCGACAAACGGCGCGGGCAGTCGACGGTGGCGGGCCTCCGTACAGAGGCCCTCGAACCGCTCGGCTGCGGGTGGATCTCCGTCAACCCCGGTATGGACGAGGAGGTGGATAGCAACACCCTGGCTGTGAGCCTCCCGGAGGGCATCTTCGAGTGTGTCGATATCTGCGACCGTTGCCGAGAGATGAACCTGATTCGTCGACGCCCGAATAAACTGTCCGGCACGGTCGACAACCGTCTGGAACCGTTTGACGATGCTGGCTTTATTACTCTTGAGCTCAGGTTGTTCCCATCGGGTTTCGACCTCCTCGGCAGCAGCCTCAAACTGAGTGGCACGCGCTCGAAGATCTTCCAGCACATCTGTTGGGTCATGTGCGCGTGCCTGTAGTGTTCCCTGTTTGTACGTTTCGGCGTAGCCACGATCCGCCAGCGACCGGAGAATATCGTAGACTCTGGGGCCGGGAACCTCGCTTTTGTCGGCAATCGCTGTCGCGGAGGCCGTCCCAAGATCAAGCAGGGTAACGTAGACCTGTGCCTCGTACGGCGACAGCCCTGCCTCCTTGAGCACGTCGATAAACTGTTCTGTCTCCATCGATAGTTACATACTGTCGCTACGCCTAAAGATGTCGCTGCTGGGCCAATTTCGTCGTTCCTAGCGGCTCCGGCGGCCTCAGCGAGGACTCGTTCCGCATCGGTCACATGGGCGAACACACCGTCGAGTCGATCACAGAGCTGACCGACGCGATCGAAGACGTGGCTGATCTGTAGACGACCCCCGGCGCGTACGGCGGGGTAGTCTGCTACTCTCTCGTTCGTTGATCCATCCGTCGACGGAACTCGGCGAGATCATACGTCTTCTCGCCTTTCGGAACGATACCGACGACGGTCATTCTATCGCCACTGATCTCGTACACAACGCGATAACCTGCATTGCCTACGCGTTCGCGATAGAAATTGTACTGATCAGAGCCGGTTAGATACGTGAGATGCTGCTGTGGGACACGTCCCCACTGGATTTTCTCCGACCACTCGTTGATCTTGTTGAGAATTCGCGCCGCGTGATCGGGGTTATGTTGTTGTATGTCGGCCAGATCATCCTGCGCACTCTGGAGAACGGTAAGTTCTGTCGGTGCCCGAGGCATCACTCTTCGTCAAGTTCGATGTCCAGCGCGTCAGCAACCTCATCAACCGAGCGGTGTGCCTCCTCGTCTTCGAGTTCGGCAAGTCGATCAGCAATGACGGCTCGCTCATCGGGGAGCATCTCATCTTCGGGCGGGTGACTGGGTGCTTCGCCGTCAGTTGCCATACAATAGTGTGCGTGGCGTATATTCATAAGCTTTGTTCCAAACCTTCGAATCAGTGTCTGTAACGACGCTACAACAAACGCAGTGGGTTCAGCAGGATACACTCCGTCTGCGCTTCTCGTGTGCAACACGGCTATGTATCCCACCTCCTAATACCGGATCATGAAAGTCGAATTTGACCGCGACACCTGCATCGGGATGTTCCAGTGCGTCGCCGAATGGGACGGGTTCGAGAAGGATATGGACGCCGGCAAGGCCGTGCTGAAAGGCGGCGAGGAAACCGAGGAAGGCGTCTTTGTTGCCGAGATTCCGGACGACGAGGAACTCGACGCGAAGTTTTCGGC
>ERZ1034573.568-NODE-568-length-11032-cov-5.373690_pt1 | contig 11032 bp, 10 predicted proteins | sample MGYA00520641_ERZ1034573 | MGnify/ENA primary metagenome ERZ1034573 (study PRJEB33760, sample SAMEA4777724) | hypersaline lake metagenome | biome: hypersaline environment; feature: brines | place: Spain | collected 2014-08 | depth 0 m ...
GAGTCGACGACCGCCGAAACACAGATTGTCGATCTGCCCGGCGGTGACGGAACAGCAGTCACGCTCGCCGCCGAAACGGGCATCGACCCCGGCGACTGGGTACAGCTGTCTACCGCGGACCAGACGGTGACGACACAGGTCTCCAACGGGTCGAACAGTTCGCCCGACGGCTGACGGTCTCGGTTCCGTTACCGGTACGACCCCTGGCGTCACGTCGACTGCACTGACAGTTACGTCGTCGCGACTCGGCGTGCGAGGACCTCGACCCGTCGTCGTTCGTCTGCCACCCCGACTGTCTGTGCCCGGAGCAGACACCCGTTTCTCGACGATAGTCCCTGACGAACTCACGACACGCTCGAAGGCATTATGTGCTTCCCAGGAGAAACCAGCACAGGGCACTGAGATGGGTAACTCACTACCGAGCGCACTTGTCGTCGACGACGAAAAGGAGGTAGCCGACGCCTACGCACTCCGGTTGCGCGGTCTGTGTGACGTCGAAACCGTCTACGACGGGCAGACGGCGGTGCAGACAGTCGTCGAGGACCAGTTCGATATCGTGTTGCTCGACCGTCACATGCCGGGGATGTCCGGCGACAGCGTGCTCGCGGAACTCACCGAGCGCGGGTTCGACGGTCGGATTGTCATGGTGACGGCGATAGACCCGGGGTTCGACGTGCTCGATATGCCGTTCGACGAGTACCTCTGCAAGCCCATCGAGCGCGAGGACATCCGGCAGGCTGTCACCCAGCAGTGTACGATTCTCGGCTACGAGACGCTGGGTGAGTACTTTAGCGTCGAGTCGAAACGACAGGTTATCGCGGCGGAGCTGCCGGCCGACGAGCGCGCCGACCACGAACAGTACCAACACCAGACCGAGCGTGCGGAGCAACTCGAGACGCGCGCCCGTCGACTGCTCGATGAGTCACCGGACCTGCTGGCGGCGTTCGACGATATCGACCGCGAGGGACGGTGACCGGGTCTGGCCCGAAACGCGGCGTACAGTACTGCGAGAGACAGGTTCGCCACGACCGGGCTGAAAACCAAAGACAACAGCTCTACAGCACACTCGATATACTCCGGGGTGCGAGCCACCCTGGATACCCCAACTTCGACACTACCCTCGCGTGTATCGACTGGACTATGACTCACCCCCTGACCCGTCGTCCATCTGTTCGTAATCGTCTATGAGCTGTGTGATCGTATCAGAACCTTCGAACTCGTCACTCTTTTTTTGTGTCTGCTCTGCCCCTGTCGCCTGAGTGGCCGTTGTTCCTCCAGTGTCCTGCCTGTCGGTGTTGGACGCCGACTCGGAGTCGGACCCGCTCGTATCCGCCTCACTCGTTGTCGAGGAGTCAGTCTCGACCGCTATCTCGATCTGGTCGCGCTCGTGGGTAAGACGGAACGTCGGGACCGTTTGCTCGACACGCTCTGCCACACCGCGCTCTACGAGCCGATGCAGCGAGGAGCGAACCGCGTCCACCCCGGGGTCGCGGCCGGACTCGCGAACGGCGTGGAGCGTCGCCACCACGCTCCGGGGGCGCTCGTCCGGGTCGGGCAGAGCCGCAACCACCGCGCGGTCGAGTTTCTCACCCGCAACCCGCAGTGTTCCGGTCTCGACACCGTCCCCGAGGAGCGCCTCGGCCTGTGGTGTCGCACAGATGAGACTGTCCGCGTTCCGGTAGTAGTACTCGCCGAGCGCAGACTCGAGGTACTGGTGGACCTCGCTGCCACTGTCGAGACCCCACTGTTCCTGGAGGGTGGCGTTTTTTGTCGGCTGTAGCTCGACAATGTCGGCCAGTCGCTCCCGGGCCTCCTCGCTGAGTGCCATCGGCATATCTTACCGCCAACGGGGTAATCGGTGTTGCGGATTCGACCGGTGGCTGCCGACAGCCTCGCTCGGGTGCTATCGACAGACGACCCGCCCCAGGAGCGGTATCTCCCCGTTCAGATAGCAATCCACATTAGGCACGGGCCGTATCTGTGTACATGGGTACGTCCCACGTTATTGTCGGCGACGGTATCGCGGGGAGTTCAGCGGCCGAGACGATCCGCGAGACCGACCCCGACGCGGACGTCACGGTTATCACGGACGAGGGGGAGACACTTTACAACCGCATACTCATAAAGGAGTTCGCGAAAGGAAGGCTCCCGGAGGCACCGATCTCCATCCACGACCCCGGGTGGTACGCCGAGCGGGATATCGACCTGGAGTTGAACACGTACGTAACAGCGGTCGACCCCGATGCCCACGAGATTCACACCCACACCGGTGACAGTTACGGGTACGACAAGCTCCTCGTCGCGACGGGTGGCACGCCGACACAGCTCCCTGTCGAACACAGTGACGCCGACGGGGTCCACCACTTCTGGACGTTCCAGGACGCCCGGGCCATCCGCGAACACGCGGCCGAGGCCGACACCGGGGTCGTTGTCGGGGCGGGGCTGCTCGGCATCGACCTCGCGGCGGTGTGTGCCGCGCAGGAGGTCGACGCACACTACCTGATGCGGGGGAACCGCTGGTGGCGGTACGCGCTCTCGCTCGACGGTGCCGAGATTGTCCACGACGCACTGGCCGAAAAGGGGGTCACCCCGGTGTTCGACTCGGGGATAGACAAGTTCGAGGTCGACGACGAGGGCCACCTCGAGGCGGCGGTCGACCAGAACGGTGAGCGCTTCGAGGGTGAGTTCTGCGGGGTCGCTATCGGGCTCGACTTCAACACCGAGTGGCTCGACGGCACCGGTATCGAGCGCGACGACGGCGTCGTCGTCGACGAGCACATGCAGACCACCGTCGAGGATATCTACGCCGCCGGCGACATCACCCGGTACTACGACACGCTCGTCGGGGACTACGCCCAGAACGGCGCGTGGGGCTCCGCAAAGGAGCAGGGCACAGTCGCCGCGGCGAACATGGTCGCGGACGCCCCCGAGGAGACGTTTCGGTGGGTCTCCTCGTACTCGATTACCCACTTCGAGTTCCCGTTTCTCTCCTTTGGTCATCCAACTCGCGGTGACGACGCGGCCGAGCGCAGGTACGGCGACCAGGAGTGGCGACGACTCGCCTTCGAGAACGGCAAACTCGTCGGTGGGGTGCTCATCGGTGACCTCTCACAGCAGTCGGCCTACAAGCAGATCATGCGCGAGGAACGCCACGTCGCCGACCAGAAGGAAGCACTCCTGCGTGAAGACGTCGACGTCGAGGCACTGGAGGCCCCACCCCGGGTCTGACTGCCAGTTTCACTCGACACCGAGTCCAACTGTTTCGTGTCTCAGGCCACGACCCAGCCTCGCTGGTCTGGGCTTCAGACGTGACAGCATCAGAGGAAATCAGAGAGTCCCGCCTGCTCGTCGCCCGGTTCGTCGGCCTGTTCTGCCGGTTTCTCCCCCTCCTCTGGGTTGGCTGTCTCCGCCGTGTCGACGTCGCCCGAGGAGTCACCGGTTGCTCTGTCCGCGTCGTCCCCGTCGACAGCGGACTGAACACCCGTCATCTCGCTGTCAGCCCCGTCGGGGGGGTCACCGCCGAAGGCGGCCTGTGAGGCCTCGGCGGCAGCCTCCTCGCGGAGCTCCTGTGCGTCCTCGAGGATAGACTCGACCTTGTTCGTCGTCTCGCCGCTGCCGGTGATAAACGAGACGTGCTCGGCGTCGAGGTCGTAGCGGGCGGCCATCGCGACGGTCAACTCCCGGTTCTTGCAGTGGTGGGTCATCTCGGCCAGGTAGGGAACGACCTCTTGGCGGGCGGTACCCGTGCTGAGACCGCCGGTCTCGGCGATCTGGCGTGCAACGTAGTCACGGGTCTCCCGGGCACCCCGGGAGCGGCCGAGCTTCGACCAGTAGCTCGGCGGGCCGTACCGGGTCCAGCCGCCTTTCGTCCCGTCACGTGCCGCCGCGACACCGGCGGTCATGTTGTCGCCCGCGTACCGCCAGTAGCTGTAGTTCTGTGTCGCACGCACCCGGCCGAGCCAGCGGTCGGCGTTCGAGAGAAAGCCGTACGCCGCCGCGAGCTCCGCCCCCTGGTAGTCTTTCGGCATGTTGTCCTCGATCCAGTTGATAAGATCGTCCGGTGTCTCGTCGACGTCGTAGCTGGACTGGAGCGCCGCCCGTGGGTTGGCCTCTTTGAGCACCTCGTCGAGAAAGTCGAAGATACCCTCTGTCCGGTCGCGCTCACCGGTGACGATGTCCTCGGGGGCGAGCCGGTCGCCGCCCTCTGCGAGTGCCTGCAGATCGTTTACCGCGCCGCGGAGGTCGCCGCTGTTTTGTTCCGCGATGTGCTCCAGGGCCTCGGTCTCGAACTCGATCCCCTCCTTACGGCAGATATCGCGCAACACCGGCAGGATAGACCGCTTCGACACCGGGCGGAACTCGATGTCCTGACAGGCGTTGCGCAGCCCCCTCGACATGTCGTAGTAGTCGTTCGCGACGAGCACCACCGGCTGGCCCGCGTCTTTGACCAGGTCGGTCGTGGCGCGTGCGCCACCACGGTCGACGTTGCCGTGGATGTTGTCGGCCTCGTCCATCACGAGCAGCCGGCGGCCGGCACCGCCGGCGGCCAACGTGCCGCTCCGGGCGGCCTCGCCGGCGACCCGTTTTATCACATCCTTTTTTCGTGAGTCCGACGCGTTCATCTCGATAGTGGGCCAGTCGCGGTCGGCCGCCAGCGCGTGTGCCGCCGACGTCTTGCCGACGCCGGGTGGGCCGTGCAACACGACGGCCTCACCGTGGTCCTCCCAGCTGTCCGCCCACTCGCGCAACTCGTCGCGGGCCGTGTTGTTGCCCCGGAGCTCCGAGAGCGAGGACGGGCGGTACTTCTCCGTCCAGTCGGTCATCACTCGTTTTTCGGGAGAGTGGTGTTTAGGTTCTGCGGTGCACCGCGGTGGCCCCTGTCGGGAGGGGTCGGCGGCCTGACGACGGGTCCCGGTCTACTGCAAGAGTTATTATCAGGGCGGCCGAACGTCGTGGTATGAGTTTCGACGAGATGGACATCGACACGATCTGGATGGACGGCGAGTTCGTCGACTGGGAGGACGCACAGGTACACGTACTCACACACGGGCTCCACTACGGCACCGGAGTTTTCGAGGGGGTCCGCTGTTACGACACCGACGCCGGACCGGCGATTTTCCGGTGGGAAGAGCACCTCGACAGGCTCTACAACTCCGCGAAGTTCTACGAGATGGAGATCCCGTACAGTCGGGCAGAGCTCACCGAGGCGGCGGTAGAGCTGATCGACCGCCAGGGGCTCTCCTCGTGTTACATCCGTCCCATCGCGTTCTACGGGTACGACAGGCTCGGTGTGAACCCGGACGGGGTCCCGTTGCAGGTTGCCGTCGGGGCCTGGCCCTGGGGTGCGTACCTCGGGGAGGAGGCCTTGGAGCGCGGGGTCGACGTGAAGGTCGTCTCCTGGCGCAAGTACAGCTCCGACATGATCCCGACAAACGCAAAGACAACCGGCACGTACGTCAACAGCGTGCTGGCCTCACAGGAGGCCACGAACAACGGCTACGTCGAGGGTATCCTGCTGAACCAGGAGGGGAACGTCGCTGAAGGGCCCGGCGAGAACATCTTCCTGGTCCGGGACGGCGAACTGTACACGCCGGGGCTGGCCGAGTCGATTCTCGGCGGTATCACCCGGGAGACGGTCGTCGAACTCGCCCGAGACCTCGACTACACGGTCCACACCGACGCGACTATCTCGCGGGGCGAGCTCTACACCGCCGACGAGCTCTTTTTCAGCGGCACCGCCGCGGAGGTGACACCGATTCGCTCGGTCGACGACAAACAGATCGGCGGGGGCGGGAAAGGCCCGGTCACCGACGCGCTCCAGTCGACGTTCTTCGACACGGTCGAGACGGTTCCGGAGCGCTACGACCACTGGTTCCGGTACGTGTGACAGTTTCCTCGATGTCCGGAGCCGCGGCATTTTTTGACGAGCGAATACGAAACACATCTGATGATTACTCCCGTCGATGTCGGTTTCGGTACCGGGATTCTCGTCGGTGTCGGGCTGTGTGGGCTCGGGTACTACAGCTACCGGGAGTGTGACGAACTCGGGGTCACGGCGTTTGCCGCGTTCGCGTTCGTGCTCGGACTCAGCGCGGTGCTGGGGAGTGCGACCGGTCTCGTTGGCGTAGAGGGCCCCACCGATATCCCGCTCTGGCCGCGACTCGCCACGATGCTGTGGGGGGTTGCGGCGCTCCCGTGGGCGGTGTTCGCGGCACAGTACTCCGGGCGGTACGTGCAGGTCGGGCGACGCACGGTCGGGCTCCTCGCGGCTCCGTATCTCGGACTGGTGGTCGGGTTCTGGCTCCTCGTGTCCGGCTCCGGGAGCATCGTGCTCTCGACAGTGATGACGTCGCTGGTGCTCGTCTACTCGCTCGCGCTGATACTCGTCGGCGTCTACCTGCTGATACGGGCAACCTACCGGTACGGGGGGTTCTCTGCCTGGCAGGGTGTGACGATGTCGGTCGCACCGCTTGGCACGTTGGTGGCGTTGAACTCGGTGAGCATCATCTATCCCGAGTCGGAACAGCTCGCGCTCGTGCTGTTCGTCGGCATACTCAGCGTCGTTCTGGTGGCGCTCACGGTCGCGGTGTCACGACAGGACGTGTTCGAGTCGTCCCCGGCGGTCGGGACTCTCGGTGAGCGTACGGTGCTCCGCGAGACCGACGACGTGGTGCTGGTCGTCGACGACCGGGACAAACTGGTCAGCCTCAACGAGGCGGCCGTAGAGACGCTGGGTGTGGGCCGTCCGGCGGCGTTCGAGCGACCCCTCTCCTCGCTCATCGGGCACGGCACCGAGACACTCCAGAGCAAGGAGACCGTGTCGCTCGACACGACTGATGGGACCCGGCGCTACGACCCGCAGGTGGCGGTGCTCTCACGACGGGGGCGTGAGCTCGGTGCGCTGTTGAGCCTGCGTGACGTGACTGCCCGCGAGCTCCGCGAACAGCGTCTCTCCGTACTCAACCGCGTTCTCCGGCACAACCTCCGGAACAAACTCGAGGTCGTCAAGACACACACCGAGATCATCCACGAGGAGCTCGACGGCGAGTACGAGACCCACACGGAGACACTCGCCGAGACCACCGACGATATCGCCGACCTGGGCCGCAACGCCCGCCGTATCGACCAGTTTGTCGCCTCGGACAGCGGCGCGACGGCTGTCGACATCGTGAGTGCCATCGAGGAGACGCTGGCAGCCGTCGACACCGACGACACGGACGTCGATATCACCGTCGACGCGCCGGTCTCGGCCCCGGTCGAGACGAACAGGCGTGCGCTGACGGCGGCACTCCGGAGCGCTCTTGAGAACGCGGTCACGTACGCCGAAACCGCGGCGGAGGTCACCGTCGAGCGTGACGGCACGGACTGGCGGGTGCTGATTGTCGACGACGGGCCGGGTATCCCGTCGAGTGAACTCGACTCACTCGACGACGGTGTCGAGACACCGCTCAGTCACGGGACCGGGCTGGGGCTCTGGCAGCTGAAGTGGGCTGTCACCACGCTCGGCGGGCAGCTCTCTTTCGATACCGCGAACGGAACAACGGTGGAGATGACGGTCCCCGACCGCAGTCAGGCCTGAGTGTCGTGGCGGTGTCCGTGTCGCCGGCGACCAGTCCGACCAGGTTGCGAGGGCGTCGAACGCGCCGCCCGCGGAGGGTATCCCACCGTCCTGACAGGCGATGGCGGCGTTTGTCTGCTCGACCATCACTCGTAGGTGTGGGTGTAACCGCCGTCGAACAGCAGATCACCGCCGTTGAGGTGGCGGGCGTGCCCCGAGAACCCGAAGACAAAGAGGTTCGCCACCTCGGTCGGTGTCATCATCTCCTTCGTGCGGGCCTGACCGAGCATCACGTCCTCGACCACCGCCCGTTCCGTTATTCCGCGCTCGGCGGCCTGGTCCTGAATCTGGTCGAGCATCAGCGGTGTCAACACGTACCCAACGGAGACGGAGAACCCGCGGAGTGTTCCTCCACCCTCCGCGGCGATGGAACGGGTCAGCCCCTCGAGACCGTGTTTGGCGGTGATGTAGGCCGGTTTCGCCTGTGTCGCGTAGTGGCCGTGGACCGACGACATGTTTCCGATCGCTCCGACCCCGTCGTCGGTTGCCTCGATGTGTGGGATAGCACGCTTGGCGACGTAAAACGGCGCACGCAGCATGATGTCGGTCAACAGGTCGTACTGCTCCATCGGGAACTCGGCGATACTGTCGATCTGTTGTATCCCGGCGATGTTGGCGACGTACCGCAGGTCACCCGCCGACGCGGCGGCCTCGACGACCGACTCGACGTCGGTGTTGTCGGTCAGGTCAGTCTCGACCGGGTGGAACCGGCCGGTCGTGTCGAACCCGTCGACCACGGTCTGTGTCTCCTCGAGCCCCGCTGTGTCGATGTCTGCCCCGACAACAGTGAGCCCGTTCACCGCGAGCGCTACCGCCGTTGCCTGGCCGATACCCGACGCAGCCCCGGTCACGAGTGCCACGTTGTCGGTCGTGAACCGCTCGTCGTCCAGAACGAGCACGTCATCCGGTCGCAGTTCCGGTTCGCTCAACTCGTCGCTGCTCATAGCGCATCTCCCGGTCGCAGACGTAAACACGTTACACTACAGCAGCGTCGTCGGTGATACCGTAGGGTCTCGTCAGGGAGAAACTGCTGAACGACGGCGTGGGGGGACCACACGGACGACAGGTCGGGCCGACGGTCTCCTCTCCGGTTCGGGGGGTCAGGGCCAGTCGTCGTGGCTGTCCTCCTGTGGTTCGACGGAGGTGGTGGCGGTCTCGACCTGCCAGTCGGCGGCGTCGGCGGCCGTCTCGACGTCGACGTACTCCCAACCGGTTTCCTCGGCGAGAGCCTGGTCGGCCTCGTCGTCGGTGCCGACGAGGACGTACCGCTCGCTGTCGAACTGGGACTTCACGTTGAGTAAACTCTCCTCGCGGCTCCGCGGGCCGGAGAAGAAGTCCTGTCGGACCCGGTGTTTCCGGGTGAAGTTGGTCACGACGTACGTCGGCTCGGCCGAGATGACACCGATGTAGTTCGTCCACTGGCGGGTGTCGGGGAACACCCCCCGTGGGGCCGCGAGCGCCTTCAGCGCCCCTAGCTCGAAAGCGAGCGGCATGTCGGTGCTACCCCCGTTCCTGTCTGCGGGGGGGGGGCACGCGGGAAAAAGAACGGCGGGCCCCACCACCTCCGCGGCCGGGCTCCCCGCCGACGGGTGCCGTGTCGGCGGGTCCGTCGGTTGTCGAACAGCAGTTCGACAGAGTTTTTCGCCGGGCCCGCCTCGTATCGGCGTATGACCGGTTGGGAGGAGTCCGGAAGCCACGGGAGACACAGCAGCGGGATGCGGGAGGAGCTCGCCGAGCGGATGGCCGGGGAGATCGCACTCAGCGAGGACCCCGGTGCGACGATGCAGAAGTGGCGGACCGAGTTCGAGATCGCCCAGTCCGACCTGGCCGCCGCACTCGAGGTCTCGCCGTCGGTGGTCTCGGACTACGAGGGCGGCCGGCGGGCCAACCCCGGTATCGGGGTCGTCCGGCGGACCGTGGCGGCGCTGCTCGACATCGACGAGCACCGCGGCGGCGAGCACATCCGACGGTACGCCAGGGTCCTCTCGGCGGGGTTCGACCGCGAGGCCGTGTACGACCTCCGCGGGGACCCGTCGCCGGTCGGGCTCGCCCGGTACTCCGCCACCGGCCGGGCCCCCGAAATCGCCGCGTGCGAAGGCGAGGCGACGGCCCGCCACCCCCTCACCTCCACTCCTCCCTCCAACCAGCAGCTCTCGGGCGAGGAGTTTTACGACCTCTACGGCCGGAGCACGAACCGGGCGCTCGTGTTCACCAGCGTCACCAGGGGTGAGTCACCGCTGGTCGCGCTCCGTGTCGTCACACCGACACCCCACGCCGTCGTGCTTCACGGTATCGACGAGGACGAGCTCTGGGAGTACGCCCCGGCGCTCGCCCGGCGGGACGGTGTCTCGCTCGCGCTCTGTCAGACTGACCTCGACACGATGCTCGACCGCCACGAGCAGCTTCCTTGAACGGGTGTCGACCCGACCGGACAGCCACGCTCAGAGACCGCGACAGCGACCGTCGACGGGTGGGCAGCCTGCAGATGGTTCGACCGTCGTCGGTCGGTGTTGTCGTCTGGCGGCCGGTCCCGACCGCGAGGGCTACTCCCGGCGACTGCGTCGACCGTTCGGTTTCGCTCCTCGTCGTCGGTCACGTTCCCGGTGTTCTCTGCGTCTATGCTCTCTACCGGGTCGTCACTCTCGTCGAAGACGTCGAGTGCCTGTAACACCACCAGCGGGCCGACGAGAAACAACAACACCATCACCACAGTCCCGACACCGAACCGGACAGCGGGCGACTCCGGGAGCAACACGTTCCAGAGCCGGGTCACCGGCCCCTCGACGCGACGCCAGAGCCAGTAGTAGAACCGCACCAGGTAGTAGAGCAGCACCATCCCCAGGAGGGTGCCGACGACCAGTGAGAGTCCGAGTACGACCGGGTCCGGTGTCGTCTCCACGACCCCGCCAGCCCTGTCGACGGCGGTCTCGGTCTGTTCGGGGGTGAACACACGGGCGAGCCCCCCGGCCGCCCCGAGGACGACGGTGACTGTGAGGAGGACGTACCGTCGACGGGTCATTGAGTACCGTTTGGAGCCCAGCCACCTAAACACCACCCCGAGGGCGACACGACCCGCACGGGTTTTACTGACGGCCGTACAACCGTCGGTATGAAACCCGACTTAGACAGGTTCAACTCGCGCCGGTCGACAGTCTACGCTCCCCGCGGTGTCGTTGCCACCAGCCAGCCACTCGCCGCCGAGGCCGGGGCCGCGGTGCTCCGGGACGGTGGAAACGCGTTCGACGACACGGTGGCGATGCCGGCGGCAGCGAAAGTCGTCGAGCCGTGCAGTACCTGCCTCGGCGGGGCCGGCGCTCCCATCACCCGCCCCGCCGACGCCGCACTCGGTGGGACCCACGCCCCCGTCGGCCGAGCGGCGGCCGGCGGCCCGCCCGACGCCGGCCGCGGTTCCCG
>ERZ1034573.569-NODE-569-length-10983-cov-24.267387_pt1 | contig 10983 bp, 3 predicted proteins | sample MGYA00520641_ERZ1034573 | MGnify/ENA primary metagenome ERZ1034573 (study PRJEB33760, sample SAMEA4777724) | hypersaline lake metagenome | biome: hypersaline environment; feature: brines | place: Spain | collected 2014-08 | depth 0 m ...
TTGATGTAGTCTGGGTCTTCTTCGATTGTCTCTCCTGTCTTTGGGTTCATGGTGGACTTGATGTCCTCGAATGTGCATGAAACCTGTGCAGTGTTGACGTGGAATACTGGTGTGTATCCTTCGGAGATGACGTTAGGGTGGTTGAGGACGATGACCTGTGCTTCGAACTTTTCGACAACTGTTGGTGGGTTGTCTGCTGGTCCTGCTACGTCGCCCTTCTTGACGTCGTCTTCTCCGACGCCTCTTGTGTTCCATCCGATGTTGTCACCAGGTTCTGCTCTCTCTACTTCTTCGTGGTGCATCTCGATGGACTTTGCTTCTCCGCCGACGTTTCTGTTGAGTCTTGTACTTGCTGGTTCGAAGACCACGTCGTCGCCTGCGTTGATCTCTCCTGTCTCGACTCTTCCGACTGTGACTGCTCCGATTCCTGAGATGTTGTATACATCCTGGATCGGTGCTCTGAGTGGTAGGTCGATTGCCTTTTCAGGTTCGTCCAGGTCGTCGAGTGCGTCGATCAGTGAAGGACCGTCGTACCAGTCCATCTCTGTGGAGTCTTCTACAACGTTTTCTCCGTCGAATGCGGAGATAGGGACGAAGTGGATGTCAGATGGGTCGTATCCGACGCCCTGAAGCATCTCGGAGACTTCGTCCTTGATGTCGTTGTAAGCTTCTTCGCTGTAGTCTTCAAGATCCATCTTGTTGATGGAGACGATCAACTGGTCGATTCCCAGTGTCTTGGAGAGGTAAGCGTGCTCCTTTGTCTGAGGCTGGATTCCGTCGTCTGCTGCGACTGTTAGAACTCCAGCGTCAGCCTGAGAAGCTCCTGTAATCATGTTCTTAATGAAGTCTCTGTGCCCTGGAGCATCGATAATCGTGAAATAGTAATTATCAGAGTCGAACTCCTGGTGAGCCAGATCGATTGTAACTCCTCTTTCTCTTTCTTCTTCGAGATTGTCCATCGCGAAGGCGAAGTTGAAAGATTCCTTACCTGCTTCCTCAGCAGCTTCTTCTAGCTTACGCATTTCTTCTTCTGGTAGGTTTTCAGTTCCCCATAGTAGTCGTCCAATAGAAGTGGATTTACCATGGTCAACGTGTCCAATGAAAACGAGGTTAATGTGTGGTTTATCAGCCATTTCTTGATCACCTGTAAAGCGTATAAAACCAGATTACCTGTTAAACTTTAAAAAGGGTTTCGTAGGCCTGAAACCGAAAAAATCCTAGACGGATCTCTCCAGAGCCTTCCTCAGTTCCTCTATATCCTCATCGGCCTTATCAAATCTTCCCTCGTTCACATCAGCACGGACGCTCTCAACAAGCTCTAGCAGATCGCCATCCCTCTCAATATGGCCGGCCTCCATCTCACGACGGATGATCTCGGTAATCTGGTTCAACTCCTCAACCATCTTCCTCTGCCTGTACCTCTGATAACTCACATAACTACCTGCAAGAACCAAAGCGATCACGGCCAAAGAACCGAAAACAGTCAGCAAAAACCCTAAAAGGCCTCCAGATCCAGAACTCTCATCCTCTTCAGACTCCTCAATAGATTTATTCGCTTCAACTGCTTTCTCCAAGGCCTCACTGTAATTACCTGATTCAAAGGCCTCTCTAGCCTCAACTACTTTCTCTTGACTGGTATTTTCGGGCAGAGACTCTAAGGCCTTTTCTGCATCTACCTTTGCCTCGAATAATTCACAGCTCCGTACCTCAGTCCAGTTCTCGGGCACTTCACATGGAGTGGAGAAACTTCTGCACGTGTTTTCAGGCGATCTAGCAGAGGTCACTTCCTGGACGCAGGCCTTATCTTCTTTCTCGGCAGCTATCATATAATCCGAAAACTCGGTCGTATTAGACCTGTAAAAGACTTTTTCGTCTTCAACTCGGTCAAGAATAGTCTCTTTGGTTTCCCATGAATCCTGTTCCCTATGATAGAGCTTGACATCGTCCCTGGAAACGTTTCTTTCATCTATCCAGGCCTTATCCACTGAAAATGTTATACTGACTTCGTCCTCGGTATCAGTCACGTTTTCCCCGTTCTCACTGACAGAGAGATCGTAGGACTCGAAGACCTCATAATCCTCTGTAAGGCCTTCAGAGCTCCGGCTGGAAGATTCATCTATCTCCATAGAGTATTCGGCATTCGAGGAAGATATGCTTACGGAGTTGATCCCGGGATCAGAGCTGATAGAGGCCTCACCTGCCTCAAGGTTTTCTACTGTCGTCTTATCGCCGTTTGACTTGACCTCAGGCCTTTCAGGAGGGGTGAACCCTCCTGTGAAGCCTCCAGAGCTACTGGAGCTATCATCGCTCTCATCTTCTCTTTCCTCTTGTTCCTGTTTGCAGTCAGGGTAGCAAGGCCTGACCTCTTCTCCTAGAGCTACTGCCTCTGAACTGTTGACCAGGCCTGTGAACGATAGAGTGGAGTAGTTTGATACCTGCAACTGGTCTGGTTCTTTCCATGATGAGAGACAGTTACTGTTGTGCATCGAGTAGTTCCTGCAGTTGTAAACTGTGAGGTTAGCTGGGGAGTTTACTTTATTCGATATCTCTGAATGATCTCTGGCGTAATAGATCTTTGTCTTATCTGAAGTGTTCTTGCCGTTGTAGCTTGTTGAAAACCTGTCATAGATTATCCTGTCTCCTATCCTTTCCTCACTGCTGATCTGATCAGTATCTATGGCGATGCTATCGTTCAGGGAAACGTTGATCTCCCAGATATAAGCAATACCTCTCGAAGTGTTTGACAGGTTTCTCGAGGTCACAGCCATAGAAAAGTTCTCCCCTGAAGAAGTGATATTCGGCACGGAGATGTTTTGTTCCTCATCTGATAGAGTGGTCTGACCAAGTATATTTGTGTCCTGGTTCCCTGGGAATAAAAGAACTGTTCGCGTGCTGTTACCGGAGTCAATATCCACTGATAGATTCCTCTTCTCGTAGACTTTCAGAGAGAAACTGGAATTCGAGACTCCGGCAAGATTACTTACCGAGGCAGAAACATTATAGGATCCTTCTGAAAGATTAACATCTGTGCTCAAGGATGAAGCATCATAATAAAGGCCTGAAGAATACGTGTAGTACTCCTCACCTGTCTGGTAATCATCCAAGCTACTGTTCTCTATATTCATAGAAGCATCAAACTCCTTAGACCAGGAAGAGTTCGAAACAGTAAAGCTAGCATTCAGAGGCCTCACATCAGTATCAAATTCGGCATTCAGCTCTATACTTTCGTTTCCAACAGGATAGTTGTCCGAATATCTATCTTCTATCCATTTATCCTTCATGACAGGATCTGAAGCATTCACAAAATGCTTCTTCGTCTTTGATGTCAGAATATTCCCTTCCTCGTCCTCCTTCCGCACCGTGATGTTATAGAAACCGTAGTTGTGAAGTTCAAAGGATTTCGAGTATTCGCCCTCGTCCTCCAGAAGGTCTGCGGTATAACTCCAGTCAGTATCATTTCTTGTAACCTCAACAACTCCGGACTCATTAGAACCGACCGTTATCTCCTCGTAAACTCTGCTCTCCTCTGGCAGGCTAAAGTTAACAGCATCCTCGACCTTGAAACTGCCGTTCAAGGCCTTCCCGTCCTGATAACTGTCCGTAGCATAGATGCTGTAACTGTAGTTATCATTTGGCAGTTTCTCAGGTCTGAAACTCGTGTTCTCAAGGTTCCTGATGGTTTCAGGAGATGAAAAGTTTTCATTTTCATCTAGAATCATGATGTAGTTAAGATCGTCTCCATCAGGGTCCTCGGCCTCGGTCCAGTTAAGCAGAGGCCTGTTATCGTCAACTGTTCCGTTCACTCCTCTCCAATCTGGTTTTTCAGGCCTCGAGTTCCCTTTGGGTGAGATATTCCTGCCTGTGTATCCATTCACCTTTCCGGTATTGAAGGAACTGTCGGTAACCTCTAACCTGTAGATATGCGTTCCGCCCAGATCTGAGGAAAGGTTCACCTGCCACTTTCCTTCTTCCCTGACAAGTTTTTCCGTCACTGTTGAACCGTTCGAGAGGACGATTTCTGCTTCAGGCCTTTTCGATACCCTCATTGCGAAGTTGCTTGTCGAGGAGAAGCCTTTCCAGTTCAGGAAACCGTCATGTGCTTTTCCGTCCATCATCAGGAAATAGGAACTGTTTCTCTCGGTTATATCCAGATGCGAGATCGGGTACTTGGGTTCGATCAGGTTCTGTGGTGAACTGCTGTACGAGCTGTAAAGGGAGAACGTATCAAGAGGCACTGCGAAAGAACCCGAGTAAGGAATCGAATCCCCATTCTTCAGCAGGCCTGTGATAGGTTCAGATACTCCGGAAAGAGATGAGATTTCGTAGTCTGCCACATCATCTAAGACCTTGGTAGCCTTGCTCCAGGTCCCGTTGTAAGTCCTTTCTTGGTAAGACGTTGAATAGCCTGTCTCGTAACTACCGTTGAAGTAAACAGTTCTCAGCTGATCCTCTGACGATACCGTCTCAAGAGCACCTGACTGAGAATAATCCAGAAACTCCTCGCTCCAGTTATCTCCTGAAGAAGCTGAGTAAAGCTCTCCTCCAGCATCAGAAGTAGGCTGGCGCCAAACACATACAGCTTCAGAGTTAAGGCCTTCACAGCTCCAATCAAGATCCTCGAAACTGCCTGAAACCGGTGTCTCCTTGCCGACCGTTCCGTTGCTGAAAACTTTTCTCGAGTATATCCCGCCGGTGTTGATATCGCTGTCTTCCCTACTAGGCATCCAGAAAGCAAAGAAATCATCCTCTACAGGCTTAATGGATAAAGATCTCTGCATAAGGTCTTCATCATAGGATATGTTCTGTTCGCCTGAAAAGGCCTCAGTACCGAAATCAAATGTCCTGAATATAAATGAGAGGTTCCTGCGGACCGAGTAGTCCTTTGAACGGTTAGCTCTGTCATCTATCCATCCTACAACTGCTTTATCGCCGTTTACGGCCGAAGTAATGCCCTCGATATCACTGCCGGGTACGGCCTCTGTCAGATTTACTTTTTTCTCCACACTTTCACTTTCAAGATCGATTAAAGCAGAATAGGCATGGTTGCAGTAAGGATCACAATCACCGCTTGAAGACGTCGAGCGCCAAGAGACAAGAGCTTTCGAACCCTTTCTGGAAACACTGACTCCCTGAGTCTGCCCGCCAGGATGCTCCTCAAGACCAGCTACCTGGTTAAGACGACCGCCCGAAAAAGTGCTATATCTCAGGCCTGTGTTATAACCTCCGTGGTCCCAGAAGATATGTGATTTACCTCCATAATTCAGAACTTCAGGTTGCCAGACAGAATGATCGAAGTCCAGAGAGATCCTTCTTCCTGTAGAAAGGCCTAAGTCACTTTCAGACGAAAGATTAATGTTTAGCTTCTCTGAAATGAAAGAAGCGTTATCATTCAACTCGGGAGGCAGATTTCCGACTGTGAAGTTCGTGGAAGCCTCCTTTCCGGGAACCAAACTGGAGTTAACAGTCGCCGTGTACTCTCCTTCTTGACTGAACAAGGCCTCTCCTTCAAACTTCTGGTTGTCAGGCATCCATTCCTCATATAGCCCTTTCTCAAAGAGAGCTTCCTCCACTGAGGAGTTGTCAGGCCTCTTAATCTGGATGCTCTTGCTGTAAGAATCGAAGTCCAGAGGACTCCCTACCTTCAGGTCGAAGAATCCTTCTCTGCTTGAGTCCGGATTTACATCTATCGAGAAATCCTGGTTTACGAACAGGTAGGATATCTCGAGGTACTCGCTTTTGTTGGAGTTTAAATTGATTTTTCCCGTGAACTCTCCTTCGCCCAGTTTCTCTTTATCAACAGAAAGATTCAGTCTGATTCTGATATCTTCGCCGGGCTCTAGAACAGGAGAAGAACTGTTGAGGCTGAACTCTGCTCCCTGGACGCCCGTATTCGCCGAGATACTGTAGGATTTTTCCACCTCTCCAAAATTGGTTAAATTAAGGATTTTGCTGGTGTTCCACCATCTCCCAGTCGAATTAGATAGACCAAAGCTGATCGCCTCCGGGGTTACGACCGATGAAGTGTTCAAGGCCTCAGAAACATTCACTCTGCCGTTTCCACTATCTAGAAGGTCTACACCATAGTTAAGGTTGTCCGTCTCCACAGGATTTGAGGTCTGTGTAAGAAGGGACTGGACCTCCAGAGGCCTGAGATTGTCGTATTTCTGAAGTAGAAGTGCTGCGGAGCCTGAAACATGCGGTGCCGCCATTGAAGTTCCTGACTTCTCTTTTGTTCCTCCTCCAGGTACAGTCGAAACCACTTCACTTCCTGGAGCTGATATCTCGGGTTTGAACAGTATATCTGTTGAGTCCTTGACCTTCTGAGGTCCTCTAGAGCTGAACTGGTTCAACCTGTCGTTGTCATTGACTGAACCTACCGCTAAGGCCTTTCTTGCCGTCGCAGGGTTACTGACTGTTTCGCTCGCGCTACCAGAGTTTCCCGCGCTTATTACAGGAACGACGCCTACTTCGAAGGCATCGTTCAGGGCCTGAGACATAGGATCTGATGGATAACCTGCTCCTCCGATGCTCATCTGAAGGATATCAACGTGATCGCTCGGGTCTCCGTCCTGATCAGGGTCCATAGCTCTGTCTATAGCTCCCATTATATTAGATGTAGGACAGCCGTAGCCACTACATACCCTGTAACCGCGGATTTCAGCATCAGGGGCAACACCTTTCACGTCAGGGCCGGTGGCTCCAACTATACCAGCCACGTGAGTGCCGTGTTCTCGCTCATCCATGTAATCATAATCTCCGCTTACAAAGTCATAACCGGGAAGAAACCGGCAGTCACTGAAATCCGAGTTATTAACCTCATTAAATGTACAGCCACCAAGATCAGGATGCCTGTAATCGATACCAGTATCCAGGACTGCAACCTCTACTCCCTTACCGGTCAGATTCTCTCCCTCAAAAACAGTATTATGAGTGCCTTCAGCACCGATGTTTGGCACAGAATCCTCCAGCTGAACATGCAGCAACCTGTCGCGATAAACATTCTCAACCTCATCCATCTCCTCGATCTCATCAACAGTAGAATTAGAGATATTGGACACAGACATTCCATGGAAAGCCGTCTCGTACTTCCTCTCGACACTGAAATGCCTATCTACAGTATTATTCAGACTCCTGTTGAAATCTCTCCTGGTTTCTCTAAGTTTCTCTTTGTGGACGGAAAGTGAGTCTCCTGAACTCTGTAACCTGAAACCGTCTCGAGGCCTTCTCTCCTGTCTTTCCGCGGCCACGGCCGTTGGTTCTCCTTCCAGCTCTACAATATAGGAGCTGTTCCTGAAATCACTATCAACGGCTGAAGGCCTCTGTCCATCAGATGCTGTCCTGTTACTACCTCTGTCTTGAGGAATATCCACTACTCCGCCTGTAAATCCTAGAGAAAGCAGAATAATGAGAACAAGAGAAAGCTTCCTCATCTCTAACTAAGCATGCTTCATTCTGATTTAAAAATTGTTGAGAAAAGGAAAATTTCTTTTAAGAAAGATAGGAAAAAGAATGAGGAAAAAGGAGGCCTCTACTCTTCTTCGAGGCTTGGCATCTCCTTTTTCATGCCTTTTCTTTCTCTGATCTCCATGATCTTTTCCTCTTCCAGGTTCATCGGTAGAGGTTCGTAGATGATGTCGATCAGTGAGAAGAATCCTTTACCGTTCGTTGCCGACTTGAGTGCGGCTTCGAATCCGAACAGTTCTTCAACTGGGAGCTTGCATTTGATGACTGAGGAGTCTCCTTCCTCTTCCATGTTGATGACGTCTCCTCTTCTGTTTGAGACCTCTGTCATGGCGTCTCCCATGGTGTCTGTCGGTGTATCGATCCTCAGCTTCTGCTTCGGCTCGATCATCCTTGGTTTTGCCTGGAGGAAGCCTTTCGTCATCGCTTCCTTGGTCGTTGGGATCATCTGAGATGGTCCTCTGTGGATCGCGTCCTCGTGCAGGGATGCATCGTGAAGCTTGACCTTAAGACCGATCACAGGTTCTCCAGCCATAGGGCCTTCATTTGTGAACTCTGTGAAAGCGTCGACAAGGTATTCCTCGATCTCTCTGAGGTTCTTGATACCTCTGGATGCGTTGATGAGCAGGTTCTCTTCGTGAACTGTCATGACGTTGTCTGCTTCGTCTCTTGACAGGCCTGCGTCGATCATCGCTTCCTTGACCTCCTGGTCCTCGTCTGCCTGCATCTTGACCTCTTTGTAGTCCTCTTTGAGGAACTTCCTGACTGATTCAGGTAGAGGCTCTACAGACATAACCAGTTCGTTGTGCCTGTTAGGAGACTTTCCGGAGACTTCCGGTGATTCATCCTCGATACCTTCTCTGAAGACAACGATAGGCTCGGAAACGTTGATATCGATTCCTTTCTCTTCGAGGTGTCTCTCGATCTTTGCCTCGATGTGTAGCTCTCCAAGGCCTGAAACCTTAGTCTCTCCAGTTTCCTCATCGATGTCGACCTGGATCGTGTTGTCTTCCTTAGATCTCTTCCTCAATTCTTCGATGAGCTTTGGAAGATCGGAAGTTCTCTTAGGCTCGATCGACTTTGTAACGACAGGCTCGAATACGTGTTCGATCTGCTCGAACGGCTGGATTTCTTCCTCGCCTTCAAGGATGAACGTCTCTCCTGTGGAAAAGTCTGGTCCTGTGATAGCTACGATGTTCCCGTTCGGAACGCTGTCGACTGTAAGCTTTCTTGGTCCGGAGTAGATTCCGACCTGCTGTGCTCTCTCTGTCTTCTGGGAGCCTAGACCGTACAGTTCGTCTCCTTCGTGGATGGTTCCTCCGAAGAGTCTTGCTGTAGCGATCGTTCCTGCGTGTTCGTCGTCTTCTACGTTTGTAACAACTCCCACTAGGCGGCCGTCCTCATCGTGCTCAAGCATGTCCTGTCCGACTTCTGTCGTTACATCTCCAGGCCATACTTTTGGCATTCTCCATTCGGCGGATTCCTGAGGGTTGACAAGGTGTTTTACAACCATGTCAAGTACGACTTCCTCGATAGGTGCGTCCTCTTTGAGGCCTTCGTGGTCGCCTTCGTTTACTCTGTCGATAAGATCTCCGAATGTCATGCCTGTCTCTTCCATGTGGGGCATGGAGATGGCCCAGTTCTTGAGTGCTGAACCGAATGCGACTGTTCCGTCCTGTACGGACATTTTCCATTCTTCTGCTGTCTCTTCGTCTGCGTACTTTCTTAGTGCGTTGTTTACTCCTCTGATGATTTTAGTAAATCTTTCCTGCATCTCCTCAGGTGTCAACTGCATCTCTTCGATCAAACGATCGACTTTGTTGATGAAGAGTACTGGCTTGACTCCTTCCTGAAGTGCCTGTTTCATGACTGTCTCTGTCTGAGGCATTACCCCGTCGACAGCATCGACGAGAACTACTACTCCGTCGACAGCACGCATAGCACGAGTAACGTCTCCTCCGAAGTCTACGTGCCCTGGAGTATCGATAAGGTTGATCAGGTAGTCTTCGTTATCGAATTCGTGGACCATCGAGATGTTAGCAGAGTAAATCGTGATTCCTCTCTCTGCCTCCTGGTCGTCGAAGTCCATGAAACGCTGATCTCCAGCAAGTTTGTCCGAGATCATACCAGCTCTCGCCAGTAGGTTGTCTGTTAGTGTAGTTTTTCCGTGGTCGATGTGTGCGGCAATTGCGATGTTCCTGATGTGTTCAGGATCGTTAATTACCTCTTTAATTGCATCAAGCTCTTTATCTGACATATTCCAATTTCACCGGTTATAACACAGAAAGTCCTTACAAGATTTAAAAGGTGATAGGTACAGCCACTGACACCAAAAGCCCCTCAAGACCTTACCCGGCCAGGCTAGAGCAAAAGCCTGAACAGGATGTATAGAACCGTGATAGGCAAACTGATGTACATGAAATACTTGAAATAGGCCTTTCCGAAAGCAGTATCTACAGTCTCCTGCTCAACAGGATCAAACTCGACCTGGCTATCTTCCTCTTCAATACCTTTCTCGAGCTCTTCGGGATCTCCTTCCGGCCGCATCAACCCTTCTGGTTGCTGCTCTGAGCCATCTTTCTCATCCTGAGAAAGTTGCGGCATCAGGCCTCTGTAACCGCATTCGTTGCAGAGCCACTGGTTCTGATTCGCTATGATATCTCCTATAACATTAGTATGATCTGTATCGAACTCCACGTTCGTGGATCCGCAGTTGGGACAAAACCGCTGGTTTTGAGTCAAATCAGAAAACCTCTGGTTTTAGGCTTGGGACAAAACCTTATTTTATCGCTCATTTTACTGGAAGGCCTCCAAGGTATAGTTAGTGAGGAAATGTTTTGAGGTGATGGAGAAAAGTAAGATAGAAATTTGATATGTGAAGGAGGAGATATGAGGAAAAAGAGTGAAGGCCTTTTATCGTGCGCCTTCTGCTTCTCTTTCTCTGCGTTCCTTCTCTCTGACTGCTCTGATGTCGTTGTTGCCGTTCGAGGCCTGGATGATCTCTTCGGCGATGGTTTCTGCTGCTGAGTCGGAGTCAGTCAAGCGTTTTTCGTATGCGCCCTGTGCGAGTAGTCTGACTGCGAGGTCTACTCTTCTCTGTGGGCTTACGATGACTGCTTTTCTTGCTCGCACTCCTCCTCTCTGGTATGTAACTACTTCTTCAGTTGGTGCGGAGTTTTCGATCGCGTCGACGAGTACCTGAATTGGGTTCTCGTCTGTCTCGTTTTCAATTATCTCGAAGGCGTCTTCGATTACGTTCCAGAGTTTTTCGCTGTCTCCGGTGTTGATTCCGGATGTGATGTAGTGTTTCTGTCCTCTGTGTCCTGCGACGTAGAGTCTGTTCAGAAGTCTCTCTACGATAGGTACGTCTGCTTTGTAGAACTGTTTCTCGACGTGTCTTCCCTTGCTTCTCGGTGCGAGAATGTTTTCGAGACTGATGTATCTTACCAGTCCGTCATCAGAAACTGTTACTTCTGATGCGTCCCAGCGTCCCATTGTGAGGAGTTCGTCTTCCAGGTCGAG
>ERZ1034573.570-NODE-570-length-10983-cov-5.296029_pt1 | contig 10983 bp, 11 predicted proteins | sample MGYA00520641_ERZ1034573 | MGnify/ENA primary metagenome ERZ1034573 (study PRJEB33760, sample SAMEA4777724) | hypersaline lake metagenome | biome: hypersaline environment; feature: brines | place: Spain | collected 2014-08 | depth 0 m ...
TCCGGGCCAGGCGTACCAGACGTCGAGTGGTGCACCGAGCATGGCCGGGCATGGCCCCGTCACCGTATTTGAACGCTCGCCGCCGCGGGATCGTCACCCGACGATCATCGCGACGGCCGCGTGTCCGGCGACGAACGCACCGCTCGCGGTGATGAGCGCGAGACCGACCCGGTACCCGACGAGCGTCGCGTCGACCCCTCGCTCCAGCCCGGTTGCGAGCGCGGTCAGCGTGGCCGCGAGCGTCAGCACGTACACTCCGACGACCGGACCAACGAGCGACGCCGAAAGGGCGGCGCCGGCCGCGGTCGTGTCGCCGGCTGCGGCACCAACTCCCGGCGCGGTGGCACCGCGAGATGCGATACCTGCCCCCACGCTCGCACCACCGGCTCCGTCAAGCCCCGCGAGGCCGTTGAGCCGACCGGCTAACGCGACTGTCGCTCCCCCGACGAGCGGCCCGAACAGCGCAGCCGTGTCGCGGAGGGTGCTCGTCACGGTCGCTAACTCGCGTCGGGCGGCGCGCTCGGCGTCGGCGAGCGCGGCGAGGCGGTCGGCGTGTGAGACGAGCGCGTCGCCCGCAGGGCGTCCCTCGGCCGCCGCGGCGACGATCGCAGTCACCGCACCGGTCGCCCGGCCGCCGCCGCGCGTCGGACCGAACGGAGCACCCTCGCCCGCGAGCGCCGTCTCGACCGTCATCCCGAGCGCTGAACGCCGTCGGGCAGCCGTCGCAAGCGCGTCGCCCGTCGGTCCCCCGAGCGACGATGCGACGGTCGGCAGGGCGCGTTCGACCGCCTCCCCGTCGGCGACCTGCCGACCGAGTAAGGCGAGTGCGGCGCTCAGTCCGCGGTCCCGTTCGTCGATCGCTCGACGAACCTCACGTCGGGGATGGAAGTGCGTGACGAGCACCGTCCCGAACCCAACGCCGACGGCGAGTACGGGGCTCGCCCAACCGCCGATGACGAGCGGAGCAATGAGCCACGTCAGCGCGGCGCCGCGGGTCGATGCGTCGCACCCAGCTGTCCCCGAGCGGCGCCGGCAGCGCGATCGGCCGCCGAAGCAGGAGTCGGCCGGCGGCGACCGCGAGTCCGACGGGCAGCAGCAAGTCGTATACGACGACGAACGCCAAGGGAGGGACCGCGACCCCCGAAGCCACCGCAGCCGGGAGCGTCCCGACCAGTGCGAGCGGGAGGAGGACGCCGAACGCGTACAGCCCCGTAACTGGCCCCCGCAGGTCGCCGGCGAACGACGCGCTCCGGTCGCGGAGATCCTCCTCGATTGTCGAGACCGCGCGGGTCAACAGCCGGGGTCTGTCCTCGTCGGGGTCGGCCCCTGAGGCCGCGATGAGGAGCGCGACCGAGCGATCGAGCGCCGGGAACCAACGGCGCCACGTTGCGGCGAACGCGGACAGCCCGCCGTCGACGCCGCCGCAGATAGCGGCCCGTTCGCCGTGTTCGCGGAGACTCCGGTGCAGCGGCCCATCTCCGCCGCTCGCCGCGAACCGGACCGCCCGTTCGGGAACCGGGTTGAGCCGGAGCGACAGCGCCAGCGCGCTCACGACGGTCGTCGCGTCGGCGACCGCGCGCGTCCGAACGGCCGAGGCGGCGATCACGGGTGCGCGTTGGACAGACGCGGCGACGAGCCACCCGGCGGCGATCGGAACGCAGCCGACGAGGACGGTCGTGAGCGGCGAACGCCACGATCCTCCGACGAACATGGCGGCGACCGCGATGACGAGCACACCCGCTCCCCCGACCACGCCGCTCGTCGCCGCCGCGGCCGCGATATGATCTGCGTCGACCGCCAATCCGAGGAACTCGCACGCCCGATCGAGGTCGTCGCCACCCTCGTCACGGTCGTCGCCTTGGTCACCATCGCTGTCGCTCGTGTCGACCCACCCGGCTGCTCGGTCGGGCCACGCGCGGGCGGCGATCGAAAGTGCCCGCTCGGCACGGGCGGCGACCCGTGGTACCCACGATTCCCGTGGCTTGGACGGCCCCCCCGTCACGGTCATCGACCGCCGACCGCGTCGATCCCACCGGTCCGGGTTCTGCGAGCGTCCGCCAGCGTCCGGATCGTCCGCTCCCGCCCCCGGATCGCGTCGTGGACGTCCGCGTACGTCTCGTCAGGCCCGGCGACCGCGGCGACCGCGTGGCTCTCCCCTCGGTCGACCGCACCCGTTGGTCTTGCAGCCGCGTCACCGCGCTCGGCGAGCGCAGCGATGTCTCCGGAGGCCGCTCCTCGAACCTCTTCGATCGACGCGAGCGCGCGGTCGGGTCCCAGGGTGACCACCAAGTCGGTCGTAGCGAACGACGACGCCGGGACGCCGAGGTCTGAAACCACTCGCTCTCGCACGGCCGCTCCGCCGGTCCCGTGGATGGTACCCAAAACGGCGTCCGCAGCGGCGCCGACGCGCATCGCCTCGTACAGCGCCCGCGCCTCTCGGCCGCGGACCTCGCCGACGACGAGCGCACCCTCGCCGAGCCGGAGTGCCGTTCGGACGGCGTCCGTTGGCGAGAGCGCGGCGTCTTGATCAGTACCGGCGTGAAGCGGCTGGACGTCGCGTCCTGCCCTACGAAGCGCAGACACGGGGACCTCGGGCGTGTCTTCGATCAACACGGTCCGGGTGTCGGCAGCGAGTTCGAAGCACAGCGCGCCCAGCAGCGAGGTCTTTCCTGCACCGCGTGGTCCGGCGACCAGGATCGCGGCGCCGCGCTCGACGGCGACCGAGAGCACACCCGCCGCCCACGGTGAGAGGGAGCCGACCGCGACGAGTCGCGGAAGCGTCCACGGCTCGCCAGCCCGACGACGGAAGGCGAAGCCGCGGCCGTCGGTCGCGGGAGCGGTGACCGCGGCTACGCGCACGCCGTCGAGCGCGGCGTCGACGGTCGGTGACGCACGAGAGAACCCTTTCCCGCTCGCGGCGCGGATCCGGCTCGTCAGGGCGTCGACATCGGCGGGAGCGAGCCGGACGTTCGTTGTCATCGTCTCCCCCTCGACGACGACCCGTACCGGGCGCTCGGTCGCCGGCGCCGACACGAACGCGTCGGTCACACGTTCGTCGGCGAACAGTTCGTCCAACACGCCGGCTCCCCGCGTGTGGCGCCGCAGCGATGCGCCGAGCGCCGCTATCGGGAGCGGTTCCGCGGTGACCGCGTCAGCGGCGACGTGGCGGGCGGCTCGATCGGGTGCGCGCGGACCGTGAGAGACCGTGCCCGCGGCGAGGGCGTCTTCGGCGGCCACTAATGCCGCAAGCGCATCCGCGGAGAACGCTCGCTCGGCGGGGGAGAGGTGGTAGTGCGGGAGACCACCCGGTCGATCGTACACCGAGGCGTGGCCGCCGGAATCGAGGTCCCGCTTCCCACGGAGCGCCACGTCAGGCGGGAGCGCGGGGCGAGTCCGGCCGAGTGACACCGTCGGCGCGACGCTCGCCCCGAGTGCGGCGCTCGTCTCGTCGCCGTCGGCCTCCTCGGCACACGCCGCGAGTCCGCACTCGGCGACGAGGCTCGCGACCGGACCCGACCGCCCGACTGCCTCGCGGGCGACCGCGACCGGTTCGCGACGAGCGCGCGCTGCGAGCTCCGGATCGTGGACCGCAACCGCGTCGACGAACCGACCCGCGGCGAGCAGTAGCGCGTGCGACCCTTCCTCGTACACCCGGTCGACGCCGGCCGACCGAACGCGAACGAGCGTGGCGTCTCGATCGGCAAGCGCATCGATCACCGTCGCTCTACACGCCGGGTGCGCCGCGAGGTCCCCGCCGGAGCACGCGCCCGCGTCAACGTGCAGGGCTGGCGGCTCGCTCACCGACTCACGGCCGGATCCGAAGTCGAAGTCAACGACACACCGGCAGCCGTCGTTCTGACCGTCGCTTCCGCCGTCGCTCCCGTCGCCGGCTTCCCCGCCGACGCGGTCACGGAACTCGTCGATGAATCGCACGGCGACCGTGCCCCCGTCCCGGTACTTGAACCTGCGCCCGCGGCGGATACCCCGACCAGTCGGAGCCTGACCCGTCGTCCTCCGTATCTGTTCGCGTCTGGCGCTCCCGGGCGCGGAGCAACAGGGACGAGCGCGAGGTGGACTGTTCCGCGACGGGGGAAAACGATTCCGCCGGTCGGCACGTCGTACGGCGCCGCGAGCGGCGTCCGCGCGGTAGGCGCGTGGCCGACGGCGCGAACGAACACTGCCCCGGTCGCATTCTCACCCGGGCACACCGCGAGAACGCGGATGCCAGCGGCCGCAAGTGAGCGACGTGGAACCGAAATCGAGACGACGCGGCGCGCGGTCGGGAGTCCGCCCGCAGCGGTGTGCTCGCCGGGTTCCGACGCGAGCGTCGTGAGCGCCGCGCGGTCGATCCGCTCCGATATCCGATCGAGGGCCGCGGTCGTCCGCTCGACCCGCGCGGTCTCGATGGCCGGCAGCGACGCGGCGAGCACCGCCGCCGCGACCGCAACCGCGACGACGACGCGGATCACAGTGTGTCGCGCAACCGCTCAACCAGCGGAAGCTTCGTGCCGCTGTCGGTGTCGCTGCCCTCCCCGCTCCGAACTGCCTCCGCAGCAGCAACGCCACCCGGATCGCGAGGCCGCGCGGCGTCGGCTGTTCGCCCGGCCGCGGCGGACGGATCCGCGGTCGCATCACTCCCGTCCGGGGATACATGACCGTCGGTCGGCACCGGCGGCGGATCGTCGACCGCCGCCAAGGCCCGATTTGCGCGTCGTTCGACGCGCTCGTTCACCGCGCGTATCGACCCGACGTACCCGCGGATCGCCTGCGTCGCCGATTCGAGTTCGGCGACGCGCTCGTCGAGGTCGTCCACCTGCGTCGACACGCGTCGGAGCTGTTCGGTCGCTTCAACGGCGTCTGCGAGGGCTGTCAGATCAGCGTCTCCCTCGTCGGAAACCGCCCGCTCGACGGCGTCGAGCCGCTCCCGGAGGTCATCGATCGTCGTCATCCGGGCGGTTCCGTCGACTGCTGGCGCGTCGCGTCCGTTCGGCCCATTGTGGGACATGGCACCGGTGGTCGCGTCCTCGTATTTGAATCTCAGGCGTCAGAGGTTCCGGGCGGCGATCTCGGGCGGCCGCCGTGGGGGCGTCGGGAGCGCTCGTTCGACCGTTCGTCCGGACCGTGGGAAGATTCAAGCGCCGGGGTGCGTCAAAGAGAAGCGTATGAAGACGGTCCTCATCGGCGTCGGCCAGGCCGGCGGTAAGGTCACCTCCTCGCTGGTCGAGTTCGACCACGATATGGGGTTCAACTCCGTTCGGGGGGCGATAGCGGTCAACAGCGCGACGGCGGATCTCCAGTCGCTTCCGATCGACACGGTCCTCGTGGGGCAAGACCGCGTAAAGGGCCACGGGGTGGGCGGCGACAACGAACTCGGCGCGGAGGTGATGCAGTCGGACGCCGGCGAGGTGCTGTCCGCGCTTGACGGCCGGATCACCGCCGAGGCGGAGGCGATCGTCATCGTCGCGGGGTTGGGCGGCGGAACGGGCTCCGGCGGCGCGCCCGTGCTGGCGAAGGAACTCAATCGCGTGTACGAGATCCCCGTGTACGCGCTCGGCATCCTCCCCGGTCGGGGCGAGGGTGCGATGTACCAGGTGAACGCCGGACGGTCGCTGAAGACGCTGGCGCGGGAGGCCGACGCGACGATCCTCATCGACAACGACGCGTGGCACTCCTCGGGCGAGAGCCTGGAGGAGGGGTTCGACAGCATCAACACGTCCATCGCCCGCCGGGTGGGGTTGCTGTTCGCCTCCGGCGAGAACGTCGAGGGGGTCGGCGAGTCGGTCGTCGACACCAGCGAGGTGATCAACACGCTCCGCTCGGGCGGTATCGCTGCGCTCGGTTACGCCAGCGCCGAAGCCGACGACGACGCCGACACGAACGTCAACGTCGTCACGAGCGTCACCCGAAACGCGCTGCTCACGGGGACGAGCCTCCCGAACGCGACGACCGCGGACTCCGCGCTGCTCGTCGTCGCCGGGAAGCCCGACCGTATCTCGCGCAAGGGCGTCGAGCGCGCCCGCAAGTGGCTCGAGGAGGAGACCGGCTCGATGCAGGTCCGCGGCGGCGACTTCCCGCTGGAGTCCGAGCGCCTCGCCTCGTTGGTGCTGCTCGGCGGCGTCGAGCGCTCCGCCCGCTTGGAGGAGTTCATGCAGCAGGCGAAGGAGGCGCGCGAGGAGGCGAAACGGCAGGAGCGAGAACGCGAAAGCGCAGACAAGCTGTTCCAGAACGACGACCTCGACGGACTGATCTGAGCGCGACACCGATGACACGCGGGGACACGCTTGCGAGCGACTCCGCAAAAACGACTGTCTTCGCCGGACAGCGCGTCCGGCGGTTGTCGCGGCGTCAGATCAGTCCGCTCCGTTCGTCCGGTCCCGGGTCTGTCGCCGGTCCTGAGTCCACGGCGTTCTGCGGCGTCGGATACAGCGTCTCCAGCGGAATGTGTGCGAGCAACGGCGTCGCCTCGACGGTGTTCCCGTTCCACTCGACGAGGTCTGCACTGAGGAGTTTCGGGATGTGAAGGTGGGACAGTCCGATCTGAAGGGCGTCGAGTCGCTCCTCGGACAACGCTTCACCGGCATCCAAGAGCAGGTGGGTCGCGATGTCGAACACCGTCACTGGGTCGGATGTGGTTCCGACGTATCGCACGACGCTACGACGCTGTGAGTTCGCTAGCGCCCCGTAGATCTCCGTCCAGTCTGGCTCCCAGTCATCCACTGTCATCGGCTTCGTATCCTCCCTATCCGGCTTGGGCGTTGCACCTGTTATATCAGACTATTCATATGCTCGATGGCTGTTGCCGGAACGACGCCGACGCGCTCGTGGGTCAGCGCTCGCGTTCGGACGGCTTGAACAGGACCGTCTTGAGCACCGCGTTTGCACCCCGGCGAACGCTCTCGGACACCGACTGCTCGGTGACGCCGAGTTGCTCGCCGACTTCGGTGAGCGTCGTCCGACGCGGCACCTCGAAGTAGCCACCCTCGACGGCGAGGACGAGTGCTTCCCGCTGTGACTCGGTCAGACCGAAGCGTTCGAGTCCGCCGTGGTCACGGTCGAGCGTGTACACCCGGTGGAGCGTGAACGAAATCTCTTGTTCGATACAGAAGTTGTTGAACGCGGTGAGCCTCCCGTGGTCGTCGAAGCGGATCCGGAACCACCACTCGTCGCCCCCGCTGGCCGAGAGGATCGTCGCCTCCGCGTTCGCCATCCCCGTGATGAGACTCTCCTCGCGTTCCTCCCACTCAACGCGATACAGCGCGCTTCCGTCGAGCGTGTCCAAGCGAGTGAGTTCCGTTACGTGGTCGCTAGCGCGGATGGCGCTCTCGAACTCGTCGAGGTCGCCACCGTGGACCCAGACGTACGGCATCACCTGCCCGGATGACGGAACGATCCGCTCCATCTCGACGTGGGTGTTCGAGTCACGAGAGAGCACCTGACCCAAGGTGAACTCGTCGGCAGCGATCGTGAACTCCGCATACACGCTCATAGGGAGCCTACTCGCTCATCGGTGGTAGGTACTACGAGGTACCATCCCGGACGGTAACCGCGCTATCTAAGTGGCTCTGCCTCTGACGATCGAGTAATGTCACGCGGACCCGACTGGCTGTCGTTCCGTCGGTACGCGGCGTTCACCACCGGGATGGCGCTGACGCTCATCTCGCTTGGCATCTACACCGCCGCGACCGGCGCCGGATTGGCGTGCGCCCAACAGTGGCCGCTGTGTGACGGGGGCGTACTCCCGCAGTCGATCCCCTCGTTCATCGAGTGGTTCCACCGGCTGTGGGCGATGATCACGGGGTTCTTCATCCTCGGCGGGGCGGTGTGGGCGTGGCTCGATCGCGACCAGATTTCGAGCCGAACCCGACGAGCGGTGACGCTGGCGACGATCCTCACGCCGATGCAGGCCGTGTTCGGCGCGATCACGGTGACGCTCAACGGTGCGATCCCCGGCGGCTACTCCGCGCCCGTCCACGCGGCGCACTTCCTCACCGGGTTCTCCATCTTCGCGCTGCTGTCGTACACGACGCTGATCACCTATGAAGGTCGGTTCTCGCGTGATGCGCTCGGGCGGAGTCGGATCGCCGTCGCGACGGCGCTGGTCGCCCTCGTGGTCGCGTGGGTGTTCGCGCGCATCGACCCCGTGTCCTCGTACAGTCCGCCCGAACAGGCGGCGTTCTACGCCGTGTCGTTGACGGCGTTCGCGGCGTTGCTGGCGGCGACACGGTGGCTCGGTGAACTCGACGAGTTGGTGCCGCGAGCGGCGACTGCGAGCGCGGGCGTCCTTCTGTTCGTCGGGATGGTGTTCGGTCGCGACATCGTCGTTTACTCCGCGGGCGTCGAGTTCGTCAACTGGCTCGTGGTGGCGCTGGCCGTGGCGACGACTGCGGGCGCGGCGTGGTTGTTGCGCGGCGTCGAACCCGAAGTCGAACAACCCGTGTACGGATCGACAGACGACTGATCGTCTGTTGTCAACCTTCGTCTGTTACGGTACTGTCCTTACCGAAGAGTCCAAATAGCAGGGCGGGTGTAGATACCCGTGCTATGGACAGACGTAACTACATCAAGTCCGTCGGCGCAGCGGGCGCCGGGTTGGCGCTCACCGGTTGCCTCGGCGGCGGCGGTGGCGGCAGCGAGACGGTCACTATCGGCTCGGATATCCCGTACCGGCCGTTCGAGTACGAGACGACCGACGGCGAATTGACCGGCTTCGACGTCGACATCGCACAGGCGGTGTTCGTCGACCAGCTCGGCTACGATTACGAGTTCATCCAGACCTCCTTCGACACGATCATCCCGTCGCTGAACAACGGGAACTTCCGCGTCATCATGTCGGCGATGACGATCAACGACGAGCGCGACGAGGAGGTCGACTTCTCGGACCCGTACTTCACGGCCTACCAGACAGTTGTGGTCCGCGAAGACTCGGACATCTCCTCGAAGGAGGACCTCGCCGGCACCCGCGCGGGCGTCCAGAAGGGAACGACCGGTGCTGCGGCCGCCCAGGAGCTGAAATCGGAGCTCGGCGGCGACCTCGAGATCAACGAGTACGACCAGATCCCCGACGCATTCAGCGCCCTGCTGAACAATCAGGTAGACTGCGTCATCAACGACAACACCGTCAGCGCGGAGTTCGTCAACGGCGAGGGCGAGGGGCAGGTCCGCTTCCTCGAGGGCGAGGGCGCTGCCGCCGAAGCCGGGCAGGAGGCGCCGCCGTACCTGACGCTCACCGTCGAGAACTACGGGATCGCCTTCCGCGAGGACGACGACGAACTCCTCGAGGAGGTCAACGGCGCACTCGCCGCGATCAAAGAGGACGAGACGTACGACGAGATCTACGGCGAGTACTTCGCCGGGTAATCCCCGATGGCGACAGACACCGGGCGCGCGGCCGAGCGGGACCGCGGCGTCCTCGAACAGCTGAACGACCGCGCGTTCCGTCGACTCGGCGTCGTCGGAACGACGGCGTTCGCGCTCGGCGTCGCCGCGTTCATCGCGTACATCCTGTTCGTCCAGGTCGATTACGCGCTGTTGATCAACATCGTCTACCCGCAGTTCACATTCGCGTTCCTGCGCGTTATCGGGATCGTGGTGGTCTCCAGCGTCTTGTCGGTGGTCGCTGGCGTCATGGTCGGGCTGGCGCGCGTCTCGCGGACGCGCCTGACCAGCTCGATCGCCAAGAGCTACATCGAGTTCTTCCGCGGGACGCCGCTGTTGTTCCAGCTGTTCGTCATCTATCTGGGTATCCCGCAGTTGTGGCCGCCGGGGCAGTTCCCCATCCAGGGGTTCAACTACTACGCGGCGGTGATCGGGCTGACGCTCAACCACGCCGCGTACGTCGGCGAGGCGCTCCGCGGGGGCATCGAGTCGATCCCGGACGGGCAGATGGAGGCCGCCCGCTCGCTCGGGATGAGCTACATCCAGTCGATGCGCGAGGTCATCCTCCCGCAGGCGTGGCGTAACTCGCTGGCGGCGATCGGTAACGACCAGGTCATCCTCGTGAAGGACACCTCGCTGTTGACCGTGCTCGCGATCCCGGAACTGCTCTCTGCGTTTCGGCAGATCAACTCCGCGACGTTCGACGCGTGGACGCCGATCGTGCTCGTCGCGATCGCGTACCTCATGATCACTGTCCCGCTCGGCAAGGTGATCCGGACGCTGGAAGAGCGCGCAGACCCGGCGACCCACGGAGGTGACGACTGATGACACTGCTCGAATTCGAGCAGGTGAACAAGTACTTCGGCGAGACGCACGTGCTGAAGGACATCGACCTGGAGATCGACGAACAGGAGGTGGCCGTCGTCATCGGCCCCTCCGGGTCCGGGAAGTCGACGCTGCTGCGGTGTACCAACCGACTGGAGGAGATCCAGTCGGGCGAGATCCGCTTGGATGGCGTGCCGCTCACCGATCCAGACGCCGACATCAACGAACTCCGCCAGCGGATCGGGATGGTGTTCCAGTCGTTCAACCTCTTCCCGCACAAGACGGCGCTGGAGAACGTCGCGCTCGCGCCGATCAAGGTGAAGGGCGTGAACCGTGAGGACGCCGAGGCGGAGGCCCGCGACCTGCTCGAACGCGTCGGGCTCGGGAACCAGACCGACTCGTACCCGAGCGAACTCTCCGGCGGCCAGCAACAGCGGGTCGCCATCGCCCGCGCGCTGGCGATGGACCCGGAGGTCATGCTGTTCGACGAGGTGACGAGCGCGCTCGACCCCGAGTTGGTCGGCGAGGTCCTGGAGGTCATGCGCGACCTGGCCGACGAGGGGATGACGATGATGGTCGTCACCCACGAGATGGGCTTCGCCCGCGAGGTCGCCGACACGATCACCCTAATGGCCGACGGCGAGATCGTCGAGCGGACGCCGCCCGAGCAGTTCTTCGACCGGCCGACGACCGAGCGCGGCCAGCAGTTCCTCTCGAAACTGCTGTAGGCGACGACTCCATCGCCGTTCGGCGCACCGTTTCAGAACGTCAGGACCTCGACAC
>ERZ1034573.571-NODE-571-length-10982-cov-6.161526_pt1 | contig 10982 bp, 15 predicted proteins | sample MGYA00520641_ERZ1034573 | MGnify/ENA primary metagenome ERZ1034573 (study PRJEB33760, sample SAMEA4777724) | hypersaline lake metagenome | biome: hypersaline environment; feature: brines | place: Spain | collected 2014-08 | depth 0 m ...
ATCGGGGTGCTGTGTACGACTACTCATCGGGGTGCTGTGTACGACTACTCATCGGGGTGCTGTGTACGACTACTCATCGGAATCAGCAGCGCGTCGCTGTTGGGCGTCGGCGATCGCCTCGACAGCACGGACAAACCGCCAGATGAGATACACGACGACCACGGCGGCAGCCGGAAGCACAACAAGGAGGAGCTGTCCAACGATAACCACCGAGTATGCAGCAACCGCTAGCAGTCCAACGATGATCCCAGCGAGCTGTCCACGGGAGAGCGTGGGTGGCGACCAACCTGTCATACGTGATAGATCGTCCCAGTGTGGGAATGAGGATTGTGAACTAGTACGCCTCGTCGACAACGCTGACAACGCCGTTGCCGGCTTCGATAAAGGCGAGTGCGGTCGGTTCGTCGCCGAGTGTACAGGTCGTCGCGGCCTGACTCTGATCGATTACTGCGGTGACGCGGTACTCGCCGGGAGCGATCGGCAGATCGACGCTTTCGATCGTCAGTGGATCGAGTGTGATCGTTGTCTCATGGACAGGCTGGCCGTCGTCACTGACGACAACATCGATCGATACCGCGGTTGCGCCCTCGTAGTTTCGGAGGAGTAGTGCGTCGGTGCAGGTCGGGTCAGGGGTGGTCGATGACTGCTGTGTCTGTGATGCGAGTGGCATAGATAGGGTATGTGTGGACAGCCACCTAAACGGTCACCCCGTGTTTCCGGCTCTGAAACACGCCACATGGTGTTTTTACCCTGTCGGTGCTCGTCCGGGATGGGGAGCATCCAACCGCCCCACACGCCGAGGCCGCCGTGATGGCTTGCCGTCCCCGCTGACAATGCTGTCAGCGATCACCGGTGACAGCATCTGCATTCCCCGCTGACAACGCTATCCCCGTTGTCACCCTCCGTTGACAACGCTATCCCCGTTGTCACCCTCCGTTGACAACGCTATCCCCGTTGTCATCATCCCCGCTGACGACACACCCTTCATCGATCGATCACCGGTTGGGACGCTCAACCAGAGCGTCGGCTTGCCGGGCATCCGTTCGGCGACACCGCCGGATAAAAAGTGAAACCCCGTTGAATCTGCGAGACCTGATCGGGGAACCCATACACTCATTACCACCCCGTTGATAAAGCAACGCAACCATCTAGTTATGAGCGATGCAGACCCGATTGCCCTCTCCGGCGGCGGTGTAACGGTACACAAATCCTACCACGAGGCGGCCTACCCTGATCCGGCTATCGTTATCCTCATCGAGCAGTTCGAGTCCGACCCCCAGCAGGTGACAGTTACCGAGTCGATCCCGGCGGGAGCCGATGCAACGCTGGTCGAGTTTGACGCCGACACGGCCGCCCACTGGCAGGCACGCAACGACGAACTCGAACTGGTGGTCTCGCTGGCCGACGGCGAGAGCATCGAGACCGCCTACGCCTACGCCGGCGGGTTCGCCGACGAACTGGCGGCGTGGCTCACACCGCCAACGGTCAGCATCGAATACGCGGACGGCACAACCACCGTCTTAGAGCCCGGCGATGCCGAACCACCGGAGACCGCTGTCCGGCTGCCGGCGGCAGTAACCGCAGCCGAGACCGACAGCGCGGCCCCCGGCTACGGCGATGGAATCGCCTACGAGCCGCCGGTACCGGAGGCTGTTGAAGCCGGCGATGTGTACGGCCAAGGCGATGCGACATCCACCCCGGATACCACCGAGGCCGATCCGGAATCGGTGTACGGTGAGGTCGAACCTCGATGGTCTGAGCAGGCCGGGGCCACCACCGCCCGGTCATCCTACGGCGACGACAACGCCTACGAGCCGGAGAAGCCGGAGGCCGTTGAGGATGGGAGCCGCTACGGCGATGATGATGCCGTCGAAGACGGGTAGCACCGGTTGCGGCGTGTTGGAGGGCTGTGGCAGTCGTTGGGCTCAGCCGCGGCGAAGCGAGAGCGATCGTTCCCGGCTGACGACGGTGTACCCTTGGGCAGTGAGTGCTGGATCGTAGTAGCGTTGGGCGATCAGCCACGAGGGAAGACCACGGAGGCCGAACCGCCGATCGCTTTCGACAGTGATCTCGATAACGGTCGCATCGGCTTCCTCGATCAGGGTGACGCCGTAGGTTCCCCACGGGGCGTCGCCGGCTGTCACCCGAAGCTCGAAATCGGTTGCCGCCGCCGGCGTTTCCGTCAGCGTTGTCTCCATTGTGATCGATCGCAACCCAAACAGATACGAGAGGTCGTACTGTGCTCCGCGTTCAAGCGGGGTGATCTCGTCGGCGATCCCCCACTGCAGTGGGAGTACCGGCGGCCGCGGGCCAGCAAAGCTCTGTTGGATGGTCTGCGGCGAGAGAGTCGTTCGAAGTCGAGCGTGGCCGCCGGTGGTAAACAGCGGGATACGGAAGCCGGCCAAGACGACCCCGGCGGCGAGAACTCCCTGCCACAGCGGCAACAGCAGGATCAGCCCGGCGGCAGCGAGGCCAACGAAAAGCCCGGTGGCCCCGCTGGCTGTCCGTTCCAGGCGGTGGTAGCGTGTGACAACCGCGTCGAGAGCGGCGGCGGGCGCAGAGTTGGTACTGGAGGGCATGGTTGGTGCAACTGGAGGGGTTCAAAAGTCGGTTGTGGTTCGATCCATCCCGCTGTCAGGGTTAGTCTGCGTGCACTGACAGCGTGATCGGCGACCCGGACGATCCCGTACCGTCCGGCGATTCGGCTGGTGTGTCGGGCTGGTCGCCAAGGCTGAGTTCGAACCCATCGATCGTGAGCTGAAACGCCTGTCGGTGGTGGCCGTCAGGATCAACCCGCATCGTCGGTTCAACAACGCCAGCAGCCTCCAGCTGCTCAAGCCGGCGGTAGACGGTCGGCCGAGAGACGTCAGCACGGGTGGCGATCTCGCGGGCTGGCAGCGATTCGGTGCCAAGGGCGTCAACGATCGCGCGGGTGTACTCATCGCCGAGCAGGCTGAGCAACTGCTCGGTGTCAACCGGCTGTTTTTCGCTTGTGTGTTCGTGTGCGGCGGACAGCGATGGTGGCGGCGTTTCCATCATTGGTAGCTTTTGCAACCGACAGAACCCTCTATGGTGGGGCTTCTATCTCGTATCGGATGCTGCGTTGGGCTCTAGTTATACAGAAAGGGGGTCACTCTCCGGGAGCGACCTCGATCCCGTTGTCACCGAGTCGGAGATGGAGTTCGTCGACAACGAGGTGGTAGCGTTTGCGGTGGTGGCCGTCAGGGTCGACGGCGACAGCCGCCTCGATGAGCCCGGCCGCCTCAAGATCATTAAGCCGCCGGTAGATCGTTGCTCGTGAGGCGGCTATCGATTCGGCGAGTCTGGGAGCCGCGGTTGGGCGGTCACACAGCGCGGCAAGAATCTGTCGGGCGTACGTGTCGCTCAGCAGCGCAAGCACCGCGTCGGCGTCAACCGAGGCGGTCGATCGTTGCGGGCGGTCAGTTGGCGGGGCGTCGGGTGGTGCTCCCTCGCCGGTGGGTTGCTGGGTCGTTGACATCGGTAGACTACTGTTGTGCTGTGATTTTGGTATACATACAGGCTACCAGTGCCAACCACGGGGGTGTTGACCCTCTAGTTATTATGACTCACCGGCCACAATGGCAAGCGGTCAACATCCCCGTCCATCGGCTATTAGTACGGTGAGCTATCACAGTTTCACAATGGGTGAGGGGCTCACGGTTGCGGAACCGCAGGTGCTCATGATCGACGATGAGAAGCAGGTCGCCGACGCCTACGCGCTGCGTCTGGAGGGCGTTGCCGATGTCGCCGTCGCCTACGGCGGCGAGGAAGGGCTGGCGGTCGTTGACGACGGCCGACCGCCGGATGTTGTCCTGCTGGATCGACACATGCCGGGATACTCCGGTGATGAGGTGTTGGCGGAGCTCCGCGAGCGTGAGATCATGACGCGGGTGATCATGGTGACAGCAATCGATCCTGATCTGGGGATCGTTGAGATGCCGTTTGACGACTATCTCTCAAAGCCGGTCGATCGCGACGATCTCCATGCGGCCGTCGATCAACAGTGTCAGGTGTTGGCCTACGAGCTGCTCGGGGAGTACTTCCGGCTGGCGTCGACCCGAGCGGTGCTCACAGGCGAGCCCGCAGCGACTGCCGACGCCGACCAGCGGCTTGCAGCCATCGAGACGGAGATGGAGCAGGCCGAACAGCGCGTCCGGGCGTTGCTTCCCGACGCCGAATCGCTGCTGTCGACGTTTGAGGAGATCGATCGCGGCGGTTACTGATCCCCGCCGCCATGTGTGGGATCGGTTTCCAGAAACGCCCCCACCAGCTTCTGTTCGGCCCGTCGGAGATGATACAGCAGCGTCGGCCCGGTGATATCGAGTGCGTTAGCGACCTCAGCGGCGGTGCTCCCACGCGGTGACGCAAAGTACTCCGCGAGGTAGGCCGCTCGGAGAGCCGCCTGTTGGCGGTCGGTGAGCCGCGCTGTGAGATCGTTCCGAAAGGCGTCGACGGTGTCCGGACTACGGGTGGTTTCTTCCTTTGCGAGAAGCTCGGTGTCGGCAACCGTGTCGTCAACGGTTTCGATCAGTCGGCGGACGCTCTCATCCGGCGGGGCCTCGGCGACGATCTCGGTTGTACCACCCCGGTAGGTCGCCGACCGGATCGACGCCCCCCATCCAGCCAGAGCTGTGACCGGCGTCTCGCCGGCAACGGTGACCTGCAACAACGGGTTGTCGCCGGTGTGCACCCACGAAACGCCGACAACCTGCTCGTCGTCCCGAAGCGTCTGTTCGATTAGCTGTGGGGACAGCTGATCCGCATCGCCCGCTGTCGGTGTCTCATCGCTATCAGTGGCAGGAGCATCGCCATCGCCCTCCGTGTCGGCGTCGACAACCGGTGTCTCCGGGGCGACATAGCAGACAACCGGGCCGTCACCCCGGGGGACAGCACCGTCAAGCGAGAAGCTCGTTTCGATCTCGGCGGCGGCCCGATCCAGTGGGATCGACGCGCCGGTCACAGACAGCCGTACCTCGGTGACGGTGTCGGCGACGAGGAGATCCTCTTGACGGGTTGCTCGGATCGCAAAGCCGGCAACCCGGCCGAGCGTTTCAAGCCCGGCCTGTTCTTGCTCGCTAAATCCACCGGTGTGTCCGGAGTATACGGATACAACGCCGTAAACAGCTCCCTGATACCGCAACGGCACCGCCAGACAGGACTGCAACCCGCTGGCAAACGCCGCCTGTCGAAGCCGCCGTGGGAGCGATCGGTTGTCGGCGAAGCCGTCGACGACCTGTGTTGTCTCCTGGTCGACAGCGCGCTGCCCCGGAAGGGTGTCAGTCTCGCCGAGGGCGGCCTCGATCCGGTCGTGAATCTCCGGGGCTGTTCCGGCGGTTGCGATCACGCCAAGCCGGTCGTTTGGAAACTCGCGGTCGCCAACCCAGACAAAATCGTATCGGCTGGTGGTTCCGAGCTGTTCGCAGATGGTGTCGGCGATCGCCGTCCGGTCGGCCGCATCGATCACCTGCTGGAGCACGCGAACGATCAGCGAATCGATCCGCTGGATCCGATCAAGCCGCCGTTCAAGCTCCTCGACGTGCTGTGTGAGCTCGTGTGTTTCGGTCGTCTCACGGCAGAAAAGCCGAATCTCATCGGCGACCTGTACCTCAACAGCGAGCCAACGGTCAAGCCGTGGGTAATACTCCTCAACGGTCGTCGGGGTCGGCTCACCATCGATCGCTGAGCGAAGCGTTCCGGCGGCGGAGGCCGGACAGACGTCGACAAGCGGCTCACCGACGGCTTCCGGCGGTGGGGTCTCGATCAGCGTCGCTGCGCGGTCGTTGATCGCGGTAACTACACCGTCGACTGTCGCCGTAATCACGCCGATCGGCGCGTTCGCCAATGTCTCGTTCATTGACAGCTGTTAGGGTGTGGGTATACCGCGTGGGTTCATGTGGATGACGCCTCCGACCGGGGGTAGAACGCAAAGCGCGCACCACCACCATCGCTTTCTGTCAACTCGATCTGCCAGTCGTGGGCGTCGGCGATCTCCTCAACGATTGTCAGTCCAAGGCCGGTGCCGCCACCGTTGTCGCCGCTGACGTATCCGGAATCGAAGACCTGCTGGCGGTCGGCAGCGGGGATACCAACCCCGTTGTCGCCGATAAAGAACCCCTTGTCGTCGCGGCCGACGGTAACGGTGAGGCTGTTGTCGGCCTGTGGTCGATTGCTCGTGGAGCCGTGCTCCACGCTGTTCCGAAAGAGATTCTCGAAAAGTCGCTGAAGACGGTCAGGATCGGCTGTCAACTTTGGTGAGTCGTCGGTGATCGACAGCGTCGCAGTCCCGGTATCAACGGTTGCCCACGCATCCCTGGCGACAGCCTCGATGGCAACATCCGGCTCCGGGGTTAGTCCGTCTTCACCGCGGGCCAAGGTGAGCACGTCCTGAATAATGCGTGCCATCCGATCGTGGGCGGCGGCCAACTGGTTGAAGTGTTCGGCCTCACCCGTTTCCCGGGCTGCCTGGAGGTGGGCATCAGCAACGTCAAGTGGGTTCCGAAGATCGTGGCTGATGACACGCGCCAGTCGATCAACGGCAACGCGATCGTCAGTTACCGCCGAGAGTAGATAGCCGTCCGTCGTCGGGAGGTCAACCGGCTGGATGCGGTAACGTGTTGACTCCGACGCCGACACCGGGAGCAGTTCGACGGTTGTCTCGTCCGAACGGTCGCTGAGTAGGGTGTCACACACGGTCTCAGCAGGGTGGGCGTCATCTGTTCGGGCGTCAGCCCACTCGGTGACAGATCGACCGACAGCATCGCCAAAAACGGAGTTAAACGCGTCGTTGGTTGTGACGATAATCGGCTCGGGGTCGGTCGCCGCAACCGCAACAAATGGCAGCGGCAGCGCGTCCGGCGAGAGACGATCCGGCGGCTCAACCGGTAGTTGGTCGTTAGGTTCACCCATGGCGTGTCTCACCCACAACCGGTGTTGACATCGGCGGCTGCGTCCTCAACGGGAGCAATCCAGCCGATTGCGCAGAGAGGATACCGAACATACCTTCTCATTTAACCGCATTACTGTAAGTCCCACCCTCTAGTAATTCGCACTCGCTGTGGTCGGAGCCAGTGCTGTCGCTGGCAGGAGACGAGACGGTGTCATCCGGGTGGCTGGTGTCGATGCGGCACAAACCTGCTGTTCAGCGGTTACAGCGCGGGAGACAAGCCATGAGTGTAGTACGGCACAGAAGGTGTGACCGCACAGCTAGTCGATATGGCCTTCACGGCGAAGCTGATCGGCGTCTTGACTGTCGTATCGCCACTCAACATCGGCCTTCTCGTCTTGCCAGTCCCACGGTTCGATAAGGACGATGTCGTCCTCGTTGATCCACGTCCGGAACCGCATCCGGCCAGGGATGCGACCCATCCGCTCTTTCCCGTCGTTGCAGCGCAGCCGAACGCGACCCCCACCGAGCATATTGGTGACGACCGCGAACATCTCGTTTTCGTCTGGCATCCGGAGATCGTTCCGGCCTGATTCTTCTGACACACCTGTACAGCGGCCCCGAAGCCAGTTAAATCGTGGCATCTTCCCGTCACGCACAGAACGGCGGTGTCGGTGTCTTCGTCGTGATGACGCTCGCAGATATGTGAACTAGGATGTGGTATACCGTTGGGAAAGCCACCGCAAAACCAGATACCCGATGATCCCGCCGACGAAGAGCGCGACCGGAATGATAAACGGCCCAACAAAATTAAGTAGCGTTGATACCGGGCCAAATACCATACTCACCGGTTGGTGGCCGGAACCGTAAATCCCGCGGCTACGGCGCGGCAAAGAGCTCAACCGACACAGCGGTTCGTGCGACCAACCCATCGCACGCTGTCGATCAGAGTTTGACAGCCCCGTCGTCTGGCGCGACCGCCGGAACCGTGTGTTGAACCTGCGTATTCGCGCCGCTGTCGGTTGTCAGTGTGAGCTGTACCTTCTCACCACGTCGAAGTGACTCTAATGCCGCCGTCTCGCCGTCAAGTGGGATCGTCAGCTTCGCCCGATCAGACGGGTCGCCGAGAACCCCGTCAGCGGCGTCACCCTGGAGCGGTTCAACGCTGAACGTCGGTTCCGTCCCACCACCCACGCTATCGCTTGCGAGCGTCGTCCTCCCGGCCGAGCTCCGGTACTGTACCGTCGTGTTTTCCAACTCGATCGCGGTCGCATCGGGTGCCGGTTTGACGATAAGTTCCAGCCCCTCGATCTCGGCCGCCGAGCCATCGCTCCCGACGACACCGACCGCGTAGGCGACCTCAAGTCGGTCGCTCACCTCCGCTGTGCTGTGCTCGCTCGTCTCGTCGGATTGGTACTGCAGAAAGCCGGCTGTGTTGGTCACGACACCGGCGGTGGCACCCGCAACGAGCACCACCGAGATAAAGACGAGGAGTGTACCTGTCCCTATTTGACCGCGCGAACCAGTGTTGAACATGGTAACCGCTGTCTATTTATTTCAATGCCAGCGATATAAATGTACGCGTGCTGAGGCGACTGTCGTGGGGTGGCACTGATTACCGTTCACAAGATAAGGCTGATCCCACAGGGCTTATTCCCAAGGCCATGCCGGTACAGCGTCCCGCTTTGGGCTTAAGTAGCGCGCGCCCCTACAGCTGATATGATCGAATCGAGCCTCAGCATGCTCGATGTGCTCGCTGTCGTCGTTATCGGGAGCGGCGCGCTCATCGCTGCGATCGGGCTGCAACGATACCGACACCTGCGGGCGGTCACCCAACGCGCTGTGTCGACAACCGGAACGGTACAACAGGTCACGACACAGCTGGTCAACGGTGCCAGCGGCTCTCAGAGCTACGTACCCGTCGTCGACTACGAGTACCGAACCCCGACAGAACAACAGGAGGGCACGACCGTCTATCCCGGAAAGAGTCGGTTCAGCAAGCGGTTCGGCACCGAAGCCGCCGCCGAGACAGCCATCGAAGATTACGAGCCCGGCAGGCAAACCACCGTCTACTACGATCCGGATAATCCAGCACACTCGTTTCTTATCGCCGACGCACAGACAGCACCGACGATAGCCACAGCTGTCATGGGGCTCGCCGTTTTACTCGGTGGGTTGGTCGTCGTGGTGTAGTCGCTTGCGGCGACGTCCGAACCAGCGAAGCACGGAGACGCTTACAGATACGCCTCAAACTCCTCGCCGAACAGCAGGAAATACCCCGTGCCGATCACGCCGATGCCGGCAGCGATCCCAAAGGCGATCTCGGGGCTCACAAACTCCCACAGATAGCCGCCGATGGCAGCACTCGGGATCACGATCGTGTTGCGTAACAGGTAATACGTCCCCGTGACGCGCCCGCCAGCCCCCTGTTCGGCCGGCCCAACGATCAGTGCCTTGTGTGAGGGCAGTCCAGCAAATCGCAGTCCGGAAAACGCGAAGATACCCACCATCGCCCACTGGAGCGGCAGTACCGGTTCCAACACCGCCGGCCCGCCGATGAGAACGACCGGAAACAGCGCGTACACCGCAAAGCCGACCGCGACAACGGGTTTGAGCCCCACCCGCTCGGCGGCCTTCGCGGCCGGAGCCATCGAGAGAAGGGCGATCAGCATCTCGACACCGAGCAGATAGCCGAAAAACGCCTCCGGCGAGAGCGCGATCGCAGACGAAACGCCCGCCAGCGAGATCGTCGTCTCAAAGCCGATCTCGTAGAACTGCGTGATCACCAACACAAAAAAGACGTACACCATCCCGTTGGCAAACCGGACGAGCGTGTCGCCGATCAACAGCGGGCGGAGCGGGGCAGGCATCTCACGCAGGTCACGTTTGATCTGGTCGATCCCATCGAAGGAGTCACCGATCGCGTCCTCGCCGGCGTTATAGAGAAGATGTTGGGCGACAGTGCCGATAACACCAAACACAACGGCGACAGCAAGAACGTACCGAAAGCTCACGGTGAATGCGGGATGGAGATCGATAAGCACGGCCGCAACCACCGGGCCGATAAGAAACGCCGTCCGGCGGAACGTCTCGGTGCTGGCAAAACCGGCCGCAAGCCGTGAAGGGTCGGTCGCCTGCTTGACGACCGCAAACGTCGCCCCGAGCCCGAAGGATTTCCACCCCTGAGCGGACAGGAGCCCGACAAAGATCCACACCCACGGCTGGATCGCAACGCCAGCAACGTCGATCACGCCGAGCGTTGGCGCGACCAGCCAGATTCCGAAACCGAGCGTCGAGAGCAACCCAAACAGGGTGAGCGCGTACCGGGAGCCGATACGATCGGAGATCGCCCCACCCGGATACGGGAACACCGCCGAGATAACGTTGCCGACGGTGCCAAACAGCCCAACAACGAACCCCGACGCTCCGAGTGCGACAATATACTCGGGGAGAAATCGGTTTGTCATCTGAAACCCGAGGCTGAAGGCAAACATCGCCAGCGACAGCACCAACACGTCACTCTGGAGGGCAAAGAACTGTCGAACCGTGTCGAAAGGGCCTGTCTCCTCGGCGTCAACGGCGACCTGCTCTCGGCTCACTGTCTTGGTTTCTACGAGATGCCAACAGATAGCATTTTAGATGAGCCACAGCGCGAGCTGTGCAACCACCAACAACACCGCTACGTGTTTGATACCAGCCCGGAGCTGGCCCTCGCCGAGGCGGCCGGCAACAAGCCCGGAGCAGACCGCTTGAACCGTGGCGGCCTGTGCAAGCAGTGTCTCGTAGGGGTCGACGCCGACGGTTACACCTCCGACGCCGCCACCGGTGGCGGGAATCCCGGTGGTCGATACGCCACCGGTCGCCACGTCAGCGGTTTCGATCGCAGGGATAAACGACGCCGACAGGGCAGCGATGATGCCAAGAAACACAAAAAACGCGACGTAGATCACGACCAGATAGGTCGCCATCGCCCGTCGCCGCCGACGGGTGAGTCGCTGGACGGCTCGCAGTTCCGCGGCGGCGCTCCTGGCGACCGGCCCGATCCGGTTGCTGGCCCGAAGGGCGTTTGTAACCAACG
>ERZ1034573.573-NODE-573-length-10975-cov-22.043315_pt1 | contig 10975 bp, 11 predicted proteins | sample MGYA00520641_ERZ1034573 | MGnify/ENA primary metagenome ERZ1034573 (study PRJEB33760, sample SAMEA4777724) | hypersaline lake metagenome | biome: hypersaline environment; feature: brines | place: Spain | collected 2014-08 | depth 0 m ...
ACTCGTTCGTCCAGGAGATAATCCTGGGACTCGTGGTGGTCGGGGCGGTGGCCCTGTCGATCGACCGCGAGAAGATCGACGTGGTGAAGTAAGGCGACTCGCGCCGGCTCCTTTTCTCGCGGCACGACCGTTCGTCGCACTTCGCCGCACCGGCCACGCCACCGGACGGGCGTTCGTCACGTCAGTCGTTCGACGAGGCAAGCGCTAGGCGAATAGGATCGCTGAAAAAAGCCGCGGTTCGCCCGTCAGTCGGCGCTGACGGCGGTGTTGACGCGGCCGCTCGGAACGGTGCCCTCGTCGGTCCAGCCGCGCCGGTCGTAGTACTCGTCGAGCGCCGCCTCGAAGTTCGGCAGTGAGTAGGGGAGCGTGTCGTCTTCGCGGTCGACGCCCCGCTGGTTGTTGAAGTGTCGTTCGAGGTCGACGACTGTCGACCCCACCTCCAGGAGCGCCTCGTAGTCGGCGGAGAACAGCCCTTCGAGCCGTTCGGGGGTCATGAAGCTCCGCGAGAAGCGACAGATGATCCCGCAGTCCTCCAGCGCGCGGGCGTTCTCCTGTTCAATGACCATCTCCGGTTTCCCTTTGAGTCCCGTGGGGTCGTACGCGTCCTCGCCGTCGACGAGGGGGTACTCCCACGCGTACATCGTGGTGAACATGTGGTCCGCTCCCCTCGTCGCCGTCGCATACGACAGCCCCTGGCCGTTGAGGGTGCGGCCGTCGTGGGCGGCGAAGTCAAGCCCCTTGACCGTCCAGTTCTCGACGCCCAGCTCCTCGTGGAAGCGGTCGATCCCCTCAGCGAGCAGGTCGCCGACGCCCTCCCGGTGTGCGATCTTCTCGACCGTCTCGAAGATGAGGTCCGTGTTCCCGAACTCGTCTTCGCTCGCTAAGTACGCCGAGACGACGTTCCCGCAGGTGATGCTGTCGAGCCCGTAGGTGTCACACAGCTCGTTCGACTGCATCACGTCGACGATGTCGTCGACGCCCGCGTTCGACCCGAACGACATCACCGTCTCGAACTCCGGCCCCTCGGTCTCGACGCCTCGCTCCTCGTCTTTGGTGGGGAGCTTGCAGGCGAACGCACACGACGAGCAGGTCGCCTTCTTGAACTTCTTCTCCTCGACGCGGTCCCCGTTTATCCCTTCGACGCCCTCGAACTCCAGCTCGGAGAAGTACCGGGTCGGGAGCGCCGACACCTCGTTCGCCAACTCGGTCACGGAGGTGGTCCCCTGCCGCTTCATGATGTGGTCGGCGGTGGCGGCGTCGCGGTGCACGTCCATCTGGATCGGGGGGATCTCGATCTCCGGGCTCGAATCGCCGTCGAAGGTGATCGCCTTGACCCCCTTCGCGCCGAGGACCGCGCCCAACCCCCCGCGGCCGAACGCCCTCGACTCCGAGGTCAGGATGGAGGCGAACCGGACCCGATTCTCCCCGCCGGGGCCGATACAGGCGACGTGTTCGCTCTCCATGCCGTGTTCGGCCTCGATGTACGCGACCGTCTCCGGCACCGTCGCGCCCGCGAGGTCCGGGACGGGCTCGAACTCGACGCCGTCGTCGGTGACGTGAACGACGACGAGCTCGTCGCTCGCCCCGACGAGTTCGACGGCGCCGTAGCCCGTCGCCGCGAAGTTGCGCGACATGAACCCGCCGGCGTTCGACGAGAGCAGGCCGTCCGTGAGCGGCGAGATCCCCGTGCAATTCATCCGGCCGGTAAACGACATCGTCGACGACTGCATCGGCCCCGTCGCGAAGTAGAGCCGGTTCTCCGGCCCCAGCGGGTCGGCGTCGAAGGGGAGTCGGTCGTGGGCGAGCCGCGTCGCGACGCCGCGCCCGCCGATGAACGCCTCGGTGATGTCGTCGATGTCGGTCGTCTCCGTCGAGCGGTCGCCGACGTCAACCGTCAAGAGAGGTCCCTGCGCGTGAAGCATGTACACGGATGTCGCGGGCACGAAATAATAAGTGTTGCTCACCCACCCCCGTCGTTTCTCACTTCAGCCGCGTCAGGCGGTGAACCCGCCGTCCATGACGAGGTTGTGCCCCGTGACGAACGACGACTCGTCGCTCGCCAAGAACAGCGCCGCGTCCGCGACCTCCTCGGGTTGGCCCGCCCGCCCCAGCGGCGTCCGTTCGAGGATGCCGCCGGCCGTGTCGCCGTCCTCCATCGTCATCGCGGTCTCGATGAACCCCGGATTGAGGGCATTGACCCGGATGCCGGCGTCGCCGTGTTCGACGGCCAGCTCTCGGGTCAGGTTCGTCACGCCGCCCTTCGACGCGCAGTACAGCGAGGAGTTTGCCAGGCCGCGGATCCCGCCGATCGAGGACATGTTGACGATGCTGCCGCCCGCCTCCTGTTCGCGCATCACCTCGACGGCCGCCTGGCTCCCGAAGAACACGCCTTTTAAATTAATATCCATGAGCCACTCGTAATCCTCCTCGGTGACCTCCCCCAGCGGCTTCTGTCGCTCGACGCCGGCGTTGTTGACCATCACCTCCAGCGAGCCGAACGCGTCGACGGTGGCGTCGACCGCCGCGCGGAGGTCGTCGATCGAACTCACGTCGCAGGTGACGAGCTGCGCGTTCCCGCCCTCGCTCTCGATGATCTCGTGCGTCGGCTCGCCACCCATCCGCGGGTCCTCGCGGACGTCGGCGACCGTCACGTCCGCCCCCTCGGCGGCGAACCGTCGGGCGATGGCTCGTCCGTTGCCGGAGGAGCCGCCGGTGACCAGTGCTGTCTTCCCCTGCAAGCGCTCAGACATAACGACCTACGATGCTACTGCCGGTCAATTAAGTGTTTCTCGGAGCGTCTCCCCCTTCGCGGCGCGCCGCGTCATCCCGCGGACCCAAATGTTTAATAATGATTCTCACACTCGTTAAATTGAGATGTTAGACAGCGACTCGCTGGTAGTGGACTCCGTGTCACACTGCTTCAACCACACGCCAGAGAACCACAAACACCCGCATGCACAGGTCTGGGACGACGAGACGTACGAGATGGGGGCGAAGATTCTCCCCGACGGATACGTGCCATCCGAGGAGGTCTTCTACCGCGACCACCAGCCCGAAGAGCTCGCTCGGCTCCTCTTTTTGGAGAGTCAGATCGACTACTCGGTGTATCACTCGCTGCCGCTCGACGACTACTTCCACGACGGCTACGTCTCCCGTGAGAAAGGGTTCGAGTTCATGGAGCAGAACCCCGAGCGCGTCTCGATGTACGTCGACGTCAATCCCCTCGAAGACGACGCAGGCGACCAGATTGAGGAGTTCGCGGCGAAAGACGGCGTCGAGGGTATCAAGTTCTATCCCGCACGCTACCAGAACGGCAACGACCTCTCGCTCCAGCTGACCGAAGACGCCGTCTGGCCGCTCCTCCAGCGGGTCGCCGACTCGGAGGTCGACACGCTGGCGATCCACAAGTTCATCCCGTTCGCGACGGCACCTGTCCGTTACTTCAAGCCGGACGACATCGAGGACGCGGCCAACTCGTTCCCCGACATCAACTTCGAGATCATCCACGCTGGCTTCTCGTTCGTCGAGGAGACAGTCCTCGCGATGGCGAGCCACGACAACGTTTACGCCAACCTCGAGAACACGGCTTGCCTCGTCAACACCCGCCCGCGGAAGTTCGCGAAGGCGCTCGGTGAGATGCTCTACTGGGCTGGCCCGGACCGTATCGTCTACGCCAGCGGCGCGACGGCGCTGCATCCGCAACCACCGATCGAAGGTATCCAGAACTTCGAGATGCCAGAAGACCTCATCGAGGACTATGACTACCCCAAAGTCACCCAAGACATGAAAGAGAAGATTCTGGGCAAGAACGCGCTCAGACTCCTCGACAAGGACCCTGAGCAAATTAAAAAGGATATCAAGGGCGACAAGTGGGATCAACTCCGCCAAGAGCGCGAAGAGAGCGGCGACTACCCCGCCGAGCCGTGGTCGACTTACGAGGCCGGATCGGCGCTCGCATCCGACGACTGACCATGTCTGCACACACCGACCCATACGCGCGAACGGAAGAGGCCACGCACGTCACCCCAGCCACGGAGTTCGACGACAAACGGAAAACGCGGGTCAAAGCCGAACTCGATGAGGTGCTCGACCCCTGTAGCTGTATGAGCGACCACCCAATCAGCATCCTCGATTTGGGGCTCGTCGAGTCCATCTCCGTCGACGACCGCGACGTGGAGGTAACCCTCCTCCTCACCTCACAGCGATGCACGTACTTCCTCGATATCAACGACGAGATACGCGAGCGCGTCGAAGCGCTTGAAGAGTTCGACAGCTGTGAGGTCCACCAAGACACCAGCGGCCAAATCTGGACCAACGACCGGATGTCGACCGAGCAGCGGAAGGCTCGGCGGAAGCGCTTCCACGATCAGATGGACGCCGCCGGCGTCACGCCCTACGCTGAGCGGTCGGACTGAGTGCGAGGGCAGCGTTAACCGACCCAGCCGGCTCACCCGATTCGATCCAACCGCTTGACCACCCGACGCAGGTGATCGAACCACTCGTCCTCTCTCACCTCTAGCCGCGTGCCGAAGACCGACTGCGGTGACGGTGCCGCAACGCCGCGCTGCTTATAAAGAAGTCTCGCCGCCCGCACTCCCTGCCGGCCCGTTACGAGGCCGCTTCGATCTCTTCGAGCGCCTCGGGATTCTCGATGCTCGACATGTCGCCCAGCTCCTCGCCCTGGTAGAGCGACGAGATGGCCCGCCGGATCACCTTCCCCGACTGCGTCTTCGGGAAGTCGGAGACGAAGAGGATCTCGCGCGGACGGAACGGTTTACCGTGCTCCTCGCCGACGAGCGCCGACAGTTCGCTCCGGAGATCGTCGCTCTCGTCGTAGCCGTCTTCGAGGACGACGTACGTCACGACCGCGGTTCCGGTCGTCTCGTCGGGAACCCCGACCGCCGCGGCCTGATTCACGGCGTCGTGTTCGGTGAGTACGCCCTCGATTTCGGCGGGGCCGATCTTCCGGCCCGCGACGTTGAGCGCGTCGTCGGCCCGGCCGTGGAGGAACCAAAAGCCGTCCTCGTCCTTCTGTGCCCAGTCGCCGTGGTCCCACAGATCGTCCCACGTCGACCAGTACTCTTCGAGGTAGCGCTCGTCGCCCGACCACAGCGACTTAGTGGTCGACGGACAGGAGTCACGCGCGACGAGGAAGCCGCGCTCGTGATCGTCGGCGATCGAACTCCCAGACTCGTCGACGATGTCGATGTTCATGCCGAGCCCCGGACCGCCGAGCGACGTGGGTTTCAGCGGCTGGGTCGGCATCGGCATGAGGAAACAGCCGCAGATCTCGGTGCCGCCGGAGATGTTGATGATCGGGGCCTCGCTCCGTCCGACGTTTTCGTAGAACCACTGCCACGACTCGGGGTCCCACGGCTCGCCGGTCGAACCCAGCAGGCGTATCGAGGAGAGGTCGTGATCCTCGACCCACTCGTCGCCGTGTTTGCGCAGCGCCCTAATGGCCGTCGGAGAGATGCCGAACGTCGACAGCGAGTGTCGGTCGATCATCTCCCAGAAGCGGTCCGGCTCGGGGTGGTCCGGCGCGCCCTCGTACATGAACACCGTCCCGCCGAACGTGTGGTTGCCGATGAGTGTCCACGGGCCCATCATCCAACCGATGTCCGACACCCAAAAGAACCGGTCCGAGGGCTTGTGGTCGAACCCGAAGTAGACCTCCTTCGCACACTGCATCTGTACCCCGGCGTGCGTGTGGACAATCCCCTTCGGTTCGCCGGTCGTCCCCGACGAGTACAACAGCAATGACTCCTGCGAGGAGGGCAGTGACTTGGTGTCGTACTCGTCGTCGCGTCCTTCGATAACGTCGTCCCACCACTCGTCGCGCTCTCCCATCGGGACCTCGGCGTCCTCGCCGAGGCGGTCGTAGACGACGGTGTGTTCGATGTGTCCCGCCTCCTCGATGGCGTCGTCGGCCGCCTCTTTAAGCGTGAGCGACGTCCCGCGCCGGTAGAACCCGTCGCCGGTGAAAAGCACCGAACACTCCGAGTCGGCGATGCGCGTGGCCGTGGCCTCGACGCCGAATCCGGAGAAGATCGGGACCGCGACGGCGCCGACTTTGAAACAGCCGTACAGGATGGAGATGACCTCCGGGACCATCGGCATGTACAGCCCGACGGTGTCGCCGGTCTCGACCCCGACCGATTCGAGATAGTTCGCCACCTTGTTCGACTGCCGCGCGAGTTCGTGGTACGTCACCTCCCGCACGTCGCCCGGTTCACCCTCGAAGATACACGCGACGCTGTTTCTCGTCTCCGCGTCTGCGGCGGCGTGGCGGTCGGCCACGTTGTGCGCGAGGTTGATCTCGCCGCCGGGGTACCACTCCGAAAACTGCGGACCGTCACTGTCGTCGCGGACCGCGTCGTACGGCTCGTAGAAGTCGATGTCGAGATACTCGGGCACGGTGTCCCAGAACCACTCGACGCCCGACGCCTCGACGCCGTCGACCGACTCGGTGGTTCGACGAATGAGTTCGTCGTAGTCGTCGATTCCGTACGCCTGCATGAACTCGTAGACGTTCGTCGACTCGACGAACTCCCGGCTCGGTTCGTGGACGACGGATGGCTCTTCATGGGTGTCTTCTGTCATGGGTGTGTACCTCAAGGTTGCTGCAGCAACAGACATAAAATATCGGGGTCTCCGCGGCGAACTCGTCGATACATCGCGGTCGACGGGCGGGTTCTCGTTCCTCGCCCGCTCCGACTAGCCGGTCTCTCCGGCCGTTCCGACTACTCGAACCCTCCGTTCGCCTTGTACCGATGCCCGAGGTCGACGTAGTGTTTGTGGACCCGGTCGATCTCGTCGCGCTGGGCGTCGGTAAGCGGTTTCGTCTCGGCCGGCGCGCCGCACGCGAGGTGCCCTTCGGGAATCGTCTGGTCTTGCAGGACCACCGCGCCGGCGGCGACGATACAGTTGGATTCGACCGTCGCGTCCCGGAGGACGCGGCTCCCCATCCCCACGAGAGAATGGTCCTCGACGGTCGCGTAGTCGACGACGGCGTTGTGGCCGACGGTGACCTCGTCGCCGAGCATCGCGCCGTGTAGCATCGTGAACTCCTGGACGTTCGTCTCCGCCCCGACGACCGTGGCGCCGCCGTCTCCACGAAGACAGGTGAACGGCCAGAGGCTCGCTCTGTCGCTGACCACGACGTCACCGATCAGATACGACTGTTCCGAGACGAACGCCGACTCGGAGATAGTCGGCGTCATCTCTTCGAGAGTGCATTGCATACTCTCACCATGCGAATCGGACAGTATAGTGTTATCGGGAGTGACGAATTTCGAGGCCCCGCGACGCGTTGCGGGGCCGACCCGCGTTCGCGCTCAGCGCTCGGCGTTCGAGGTTATCGCTCGGAGGCGAGCCGAACGCCGACGTGACGGTCCCCATCCGGCGAGGACGCGACCGTCGGCGCCACCGCACTCCCCACTTCGAGCCGGTCCGAGTCGTCCACGAACCGACCGGTCAGACGGACCGGACCGAAGTCGGCGATGACGACCACGGGCGTCTGCCCGCTAAATGACGGGCTCGGAACGGCGATCTCCGTGAACGTGACGACCGTTCCGGTGTCGGCCAGCGGCTCCGTGGTCAACTCGTCGTCGCCGCAGGTCGGACACACCTGCTGGGGCGGGAGCGACCCGTGGCCCGCCGGACACGCGTAATAGTAGCCGTCCCCGTCGACGAGGGCGTCGAGCAGGTCGTCGTAGCCGTCCTCTCGCTGTGCCCGCATCACGCGCACACCTCCAAGACGTGGACCGTCGCGCTCGCGACGGTGCCCCCGGCGTTGTGCGCGAGGGCGACCGTGGCGTCCGGAACCGCATCGCTGTTGACGTGGTCGCCCCGGAGCAGCTTCGTCAACTCGACGACCTGGCTCACGCCGGTGGCGCCGACCGGGTGGCCCTTCGCTTTCAGGCCCCCGGAGAGGTTGACCGGGAGGTCACCGTCGGCGGTCGTCTCGCCTGCCGCTGCGGCGTCGATGGCTGCTCCGGACTCGTACAGCCCCAACCCCTCGAGCGCCAGCACCTCGGCGATCGTGAAACAGTCGTGAACTTCGAGCAGGTCGACGTCGGCGGGGGTGATCCCGGACTCGTCGTACGCGGTCGTCGCCGCGCGGGTCGTCGCCGGGGTCCGGGTGAGCGACTCGCGTTGCTGTAAGGCCAGCGAGTCGGTCCCTTGTCCGGCTCCCGTGATCTCGACGGGCGCGTCCAGGTCGTGTGCCGCCGCGTACGACTCGCTGACGAGGACGCACGCGCTCGCCCCGTCGGTGATCGGACAGGCGTCGTACAGCCCGAGCGGGTCGGCGACGGTGGGCGCTTCGAGCACGTCTGTCGCCGAGATCTCCCGCTGGAACTGGGCGGTCTCGTTGCCGAGAGCGTTGCGGTGGTTCTTCACCGCGACTGCGGCCAGATCCGCTCGCGTCCCGCCGAACTCCGCGAAGTAGGCCCGCGCCATGAGCGCGTACGCACCGGGGAAGGTCACGCCGGCACGGCTCTCGTAGAGGTCGTCCGCCGCCATCGCCAACCCCTCGGTCGCCCGCTCGGTCGTTACGTTGTGCATCCGTTCCATTCCGCCGACGATGACGACGTCGACCGCTCCTGACCGGACCGCCTCGACCGCGCTCTTCAGCGCGACGCCGCCCGACGCGCACGCACTCTCGTACCGCGTCGCCGGTGCGGTCACGCCGGCGGCCGCCGCCATCAGCGGTCCCTGATGGCCCTGCCGCTCGGTGACCGTGCCGACGAAGTTCCCGTAACAGAGGCGGTCGATGTCCGCTCTCGGAACGCCCGAGTCGTCGATGGCGATGCGGGCCGCTTCCCCGAAGATGTCGCGGCCGGTTCGCTCGGACGCGACACCGAACGGTGTCGATCCAGCACCGGCTATGCGAACTGCTTGCATACACCTCAAGTATTCGCGTCCGGATTGTAGGTGTTGCGGTCGCGACAGATCGACATTCAGGCACGCTCGCTCGGCGTGACTTCGGCGGCCACCCGCTCGGTAAACCCTCGACGGCCACCCGCCTGAGGCCGAACCGTCCCCGTTCCCGAGCGCCCTCTCGACCGGGGATTCCCAGCCGTACGGGGGAACGTATTTATCGACACACGCTTATAAGTTGCATACGATGTATAAGCTACTACTCCCGGTCGACGACAATACTGATCGGGCGGCCGCACAGGCCCAGTTCGTCTCGGGGCTCCCCGGCGCGACGGACGAGGTCACCGTCACGGTCGCACACGCCTATCGCGACGAGGCGAGCAGCCCCGGTGAAGAGAGCTTCGACGAGGAGAGCCCGGGCGTCATCAAAGCGCTGGACATCCTCTCCGACGCCGGCATCGCGACCGAACAGCGAGAGCTGTACGTGCCGGTCGCGGAGTCGATCATCGAACTGTCGGACGAACTCGGTGTCGACGAAGTGGTGTTGTGCGGACGGAAACGCTCACCGGCCGGAAAGGCGCTCTTCGGGAGCGTGACGCAGTCGGTGGCGCTCGAGTCAGTGGTGCCGGTGACCATCGTCCCAGTCTGAGTGAGCGACCGTCGAGCCGATCCCGAAGCCGCGGCAGAGAGTGGCTTCTCACGGCAACCTGCAGCGCGGTTCGTACTGACTCGGTGGTCGCGTCGGCTGTGGGTATGGATGCCGCCATTCCTCGCGGTTGATGATGACGAGATGGTCGCCGTTCGGCAGCGTGTGGAAGTCGGCCGACGGCTGGTGTGGCGGGGCTCCGAGACAGCAGTTGATGACCTCATCGCGGACGGGGCCGGTCGCGTCACTGGTGTCGTGCCGGTCGCTGTGTGCCGGAACGACCTCGAGCAGGGCCCGGTCATACGTGTCGAAGTACACCGCCACGCCATCGGTGGTGAGCCCGATAAGATGCGTTTCGTATTCGACAGTCTTCGTCCCCCGGGCCTCGTAGGCGGCGTCGAGCGTCCGGCGGAGGACCTCGGGGTAGTCGAACAACTCGAAGCGGGGTGTGTCGCCACGGTGCGTCTTCGGTCGCGGCGTCGCGTGGTGCGTGTCAGTCATGGGTGTCTCTGGGGGTGAAACCTCTCACGTGTGGCTGACAGGAATAATGGTCAGACTAACGTGCTGTGTGCGACCTCTTCATAACAGTAGATATGACATGCAACCGAATCATAAAAAAAGACTCGACAGTGCGACCGGCGGTGTTGAAATAAGATCGAAGGATGAGGCGGTCAAAAGATCGAGTGATTCATGCTCAGTTTCAACCGCCTCAGCGGCGATAGCGGTTGTATCGAGTTAGATTTTCTGGAGCGAGAGGCGACACCCGAGCCGGCGATGAAGCTCGGTATCCGACTCCATTTGGCTGAATTATCACTTGCGGATACAGTTTTGATTCTTGAGAGTTTGGGTGTCGATCGGTATCGAATCACCGTTCATCGGTGGGTTCAGAAAGCCGATCTACAGCCGACAGACGGTGCGAATCCGAATCACGTTGCGGTCGATGAAACCGTGATTCAGCTCAATTCTGAGCGGTATTGGCTGTACGCTGCCGTCGATCCCAACACGAACCGCCTGCTCCACGTTTGGCTGTCTCCGACGAGAACGAGTACTGTCTCCTCGATGTTTCTCTCTGAACTGCATGAGAAACATCAAGTCGACGACGCGGTCTTTCTCGTTGATGGCGCTCCGTGGTTACAGGCGGCCTGCCATCGTCACGGGCTCAGATTCCAACACGTCACACATGAAAATCGGAATGCTGTCGAACGTGTCTTTCGTGAGGTAAAACACCGAACAAACCAGTTCTCAAATACGTTTAACCACGTCGAACAAAAGACCGCTGAAAATTGGTTACAAGCGTTTGCCTTCGCATGGAATTAGCTTATCTAAACACTACCCGCTGCAAGTGCCCCAAATCCAATCGCGGCAACCGTTGATGAACCGATCGCGTTAATTTTGGCGTGAATTGTGGTAGACTGCGAGGGCTTCGAGCCATTCTTCAGCTGTCTT
>ERZ1034573.574-NODE-574-length-10974-cov-8.690356_pt1 | contig 10974 bp, 11 predicted proteins | sample MGYA00520641_ERZ1034573 | MGnify/ENA primary metagenome ERZ1034573 (study PRJEB33760, sample SAMEA4777724) | hypersaline lake metagenome | biome: hypersaline environment; feature: brines | place: Spain | collected 2014-08 | depth 0 m ...
ACCCTGTATCTCGACGTCGACCCCGACACCGCCGCCGAGCGAAGCGGCGGCACCAACAAGTTCGAACGCGTCGACCACCTTCGGGCCGTCCGCGAACACTACGAGCGCCTCGTCTCCAGTGACCCCGGACGGTTCGTCCGTATCGACGCCACGCAGCCCGAAGCCACCGTCACGGCGGAAGCGCTGGCCGCCGTCGAGCGACTCCGTTAACGCCCCGTCGTCTCCGGCAACTCGTACTCGTCCGGTGCGGGGACGTACAACACGTCGATAGTCACGCCGAGTCCCATCGGGAGCCCGATCATCAGGCCGAGGACGGCCGCCGCGCTCCCGAGGTTGACGCCGACGCCGAGGCTGAACGCCACGATCGTCGTCACGACGAGGGCCACGGGCACCAACAACGCGGTGTAGACCACCGACCCCCACCGCGTCTTCAGCTGGAGGCGGAAAAAGCGAGTCATGACCGCGGCGACCCCCGTGTTGCCGACGAAGACGACCGCCGTCAGGACGAAATCCAGTATCGTCGCCATAGCACGTGTACGGCCCCGACGGGCTTTGGCCTGTCGGCTCCCTACTGCTCGCCCGTCCCCCGCGCTCGGTCGACGAGCCCAGCCACCGGATCGACGTAGTCGTAGCCGGGGATGACCCCCTGGACGTACGTCCCCTCGACGTAGTTGACGACGGCGGCTGCGTCCTCGACGCCACGTCGTTCGTTGATGTCGGTGTACGCGAACTCGACGGTCACCTCCCCGGCCGTACGGTCGACGGTCGGCTCGAAGTCGTGATCACCGCGCACGACGCCGTCGGCGTCGGCCACGCGGAGTTCGAACGTCTCCAGCCACCCATCCTCGACCACCGGTGCCACGTCGCCGTCGACGGCCGCAGAGAGCGAAGGGACACGAACGCTGACCTCGTAGTCGACCCGTCCGTCCGACTCGTGCGCCGTTACCGCCGCGTCGAACGCCGTCGTCGTCGCCTCGAACTGCCCGTCGCCGCCGTCGAACCCGTCGTGATCGTGGAACGCTCGCGCGACCCGTCCGGATGACTCGGTCATACCCGTCTCAGGCGCCGCGCGCTCAAAAGCCCCTCGCGTCCCCCGACGCGGCTTTGGGCACCCCCGTCATCCTGCCGACTGCGGCACGCTTAAGTTTCTCCCCCTACTGAATCCATTCGACGCTTCGTCTGGAGGGCCGAAGCGTCAGCGGGGACCAATTCAGGGCGGCAAGCGATCGGACGGACCCTCTTTCCCCGTCCGATCGCTTCTCGCTTTCCGCTTTCACCGTTCGAGCCGACGGCTCGTCGATACTATCGTCCGCTTCACGCGCTTCCACTGCGAAGCGGGTGCGCGGAAGACACACTGCACGCTCCGCACCTTCGTTGGGCGGGGTGCGAGGGACGGGATTCGAACCACGGTCGTTCCGCTACGCTCCACTCCCTGCTTCGAATCCCCTCGGCACACTGCACGCTCCTCACTTTCGTTCGGAGCGGCAGTGCGAGGGAGGGGATTCGAACCCCCGAACTCCTACGAGAGCGGGTCTTAAGCCCGCCGCCTTTGGCCTGGCTCGGCCACCCTCGCGCGCTACACTGCCCGTTTCCCGTTGCGCCGCAAGTGGCTTTCGGTCGGCGGGCCGACGACGGTCGGTTACGCGTCGTTCGCGTCGTCGTCCTCGTCGTCGAACGTCCGGAACTCCACCGACGCGCCGAGGATGTCCGCCAGCGACGTGACGGTCGCTCGGAGCTCCTCGATCTGCCGTTCCTGTCGGTCGAGCTGTTCCACCAGCCCCTCGACCGACGCTTCCAGGTTCGTCAACTCGTCTTCCAACTCCTCTGGCACTCGCTCCGAGAGGGCCGCGACCGTCTCGCGCACGCCCTCGGCCTCGGACGCCGCGACGAGCCCGTGCTCCGACGGGTTGGTGAGCATCCGCCGGTGGGAGAGGATCGCCTCCGAGACGCTCTCGCTCCCGTCGGGCAGTCCGATGGTCAACGGTTCGGCCTCACCCGCGAGGGCGCTCTCGGGCGCCGAGTCGTCCGCGTCGTCGACGACCGTCGCGTCGGCCGTTCCGTCCGTCGCCGTGTCCGCGTCGTCGACGACCGTCGCGTCGGCCGCTTCGTCGGTCTCCGAACTCCCTGCCGGATCGATCTTCATACCCCGACCTTCGGACCGTCTCTTGATAAATGGTTGTCAGACAATGGTAGGTTTCGAGACATGACGGCGGACGGGGTCGCCCTACGATCGGTCGGCGTCCCCGTAGCACGCCTCGACCCGGCGGTCGAAGGCCGCCGCGAGGGCGCTCGTGACCGGCCCGCCGCCGACGGCGACGCCGTCGACGGTCGCCACCGGCCGCACCTCCCAGGTCGTGTTCGTCAGGAACGCCTCGTCCGCCGCCCGAACCGCGTCCACGTCGTAGGTCCCCGTCTCGACCGGAACTCCGCGCTCCGCGGCCAGTTCGAGGGCGACGGCCCGCGTCACGCCCGGTAGGATCGCTCCCGCGAGCGAGGGTGTCCTGAGCGTCCCGTCGGCGACGAAGAAGACGTTGCTCGTCGCCCCCTCCGCGACGGCGCCGTCCACGTCGCGGACGAGACACTCCTCCGCACCCGTCCCGCGGAGTTCCAGGCGGGCGAGAATCCCGTCGAGATAATTATGTGTCTTGGCGTCGGCGGGTATCGCCGCCTCCGGAACCCGGCGCCGCTCGACCGTCCGCACGTCGGCGGGACCGTCCCACACGTCCTCGCCGTCGACGCCACCGCGGGGGAGCGGCTTGACGATGATCACCACCGACGGCTCCACGTCGTCCGCGGGCGTCAGCTTCCCCGGCTGAACGCCACGCGTGACCGAGGCACGGACGTACGCGTCCCCGAGGTCGTTCGCCGACAGCGTCGCGTCGATCCGGTCGTGCAGGTCGTCGGGGACGGCGTCGGGCATCCCCAGCGTCTCGCAGGTCCGCTCCAACCGCGTCAGGTGGGCGTCCCACTCGAACACCTCGCCGCCGTAGGCCCGACACGTCTCGAACGCGGCGTCGCCGTAGAGGAAGCCGCGGTCCTCGACGCTCACCGTGGCCTCGCCCGCCTCGACCAGCCGCCCGTTCACGTGGTACTGCATCGGTCGAGGAAGTTGCGGACGAGCCCTTTCCCGTCGTCGGTCAGGATACTCTCGGGGTGAAACTGGACACCGACGTGTGGTTTCTCGCGATGGCGAACGCCCATCACGACGCCGTTGCCGTCGTCGGTGTGTGCCGTCTCCACCAGCGCGTCGGGCACGTCGTCGCGGCCGACCGCCAGCGAGTGATACCGCCCCACGTCGAAGCGCCCGGGCAGTCCGTCGAAGACGCCGTGGCCGTCGTGGGTGATCGTCGACCGCTTGCCGTGGACCACGTCCGGGGCGTGTCCCACCGTCGCGCCGTGGACCGCACACAGCGCCTGGTGCCCGAGACAGACCCCGAGCGTCGGGTAGTCGAGGTCGGCGAAGACGGGCATCGACACGCCTGCCTCCTGTGGCGTGCCCGGCCCCGGCGAGACGACGATGCCGTCCGGATCCACCTCCCGAATCTCCGCCACGTCCACCGCGTCGTTTCGGCGCACGAGCACCTCTTCGGCCGCCTCGCCGACGTACTGGACGAGGTTGTACGCGAAGGAGTCGTAGTTGTCGACGACCAGCACCGTCGTCACTGACCCGTCACCTCCATCTCCATCTCGTCGCCGAGGGCGGCGTCGACGGCGGTGACCAGCGCCCGCGCTTTCGCGAGCGTCTCGTCGTACTCGCGGTCCGGCACCGAGTCGTGGACGACGCCGCCCCCGACGCGGAGGTGGTACTCGTCGCCGTGGCGCACCAGCGTCCGGATGATGATGTTGAGCGTCGCACGGCCGTCGAAGCCGATGGCCGCCATACTTCCCGTGTACGGTCCGCGTCGGCGCTGCTCCACCTCGTCGATGATCTCCATCGTCCGTGGTTTCGGTGCCCCCGTGATGGTGCCGCCGGGGAACGTCGCCCCGATGGCGTCGCCGAGGTCGTACCCCTCGGCCAGCCGTCCCGTCACCTCCGAGACGAGGTGGAACACCTCCGAGTAGCGGTCCACGCGACGGTACTCGTCGACGGTAACCGAGCCGTACTCGCTCACCTTCCCCAAGTCGTTGCGTTCGAGGTCGACGAGCATCGCGTGTTCCGCCCGCTCTTTCCCGTCGCTTCGCAGGTCCGCCTCCAGTCGCCGGTCCTCCGCGTCGGTGTCCCCGCGTGGCCGGGTGCCCGCGATAGGCTCCGTCCGCAGGCCGTCGCCGGTCCGTTCCAGGAGGAGTTCGGGACTCGCGCTCACCAGGTCGACGCCCGGGAACTCGATCAGCCCCGAGTACGGCGCCGGGTTCACCTCACGGAGCGCGGCGAACGCCTCGACCGGGTGGACCGCCGCCGGCGCCGTCAGCCGGTGGGAGATGTTCGCCTGGAAGGTGTCGCCGTCACGAATGTACGCCTGTACCCGGCGCACCCGGTCGGCGTACGCCGACCGATCACAGGAGCTGGTGAAGCTCACGGGTCCCGTCGTTGGTGGATCACCGACCGACGGATCGCCCGTCGTCGCCGCCGCGGCCAGTTCGAGGGCGCGTTCGACGCCGCGTTCGTAGGCCGCCTCGGGGTCGTCGTCGACGCGCGGCGTCGCGACGATCCGAAGCGTCGATTCGCCCGCCCGCCACGCCGCGAGACAGGTGTAGCGCGCGAGCTGGAGCCGCGGGAGCCCTCGGTCGTCGACGGCCGACGACGGCAGGTCCTCGATTTCGCGAACCGTGTCGTACGAGAGCCACCCGAAGAACCCGCCGGGATACGGCACCTCGCAGCCGCCGCGCGCGAGCGACTCGCTCGCGACGAGGTCGGTGATGGCGTCGAGGACGCCCTCGTCGGTAACCGCGTGAACCGTGTCGGGGCTGACCCCGAAATACCCCCAGCCGGACTGGCCGCCCGAGGTTTCGAAGAAGACGGACGGCTCGTCGCCCCGTGCGCGGCGGTAGGCCTCGAACGGCTCCGCGTCCAGCCGAACGACGACCGGCACGCGCGTTCCGCGCGCCGTCGCTGCGTCACGGAACGCGCCGAGCGACGTCTCGACCGTCGCGTCGTCGCTCACGCGCGCTCCACCCCCGCGCCACGGCGGTCACCGCTCGCCGCCCACGTCGCCGCCTCATCCGGTTTGTTGTAAGTCACCACCGGTGGTTCGTCGGGACCGTCCCGACGAACCACCGGCAAACAGTTACAACAATCCGTCTCAGCGGTCCACATCGACGTACTCAAGCCGTGTGTCGTCGAGCGGCTGGTCGTCCGGGTCCGTCTCCACCGACCCGAGTTCCTCGACGACGCCCATCCCGTCGATCACCTCGCCGAAGACGGCGTGCTTGTCGTCGAGGTGGGGCTGGGCGTCCAGAGTGATGAAGAACTGCGAGCCGTTGGTGTCCGGGCCACGGTTGGCCATCGAGAGGACGCCCGGGCCGTCGTGTCGGAGTTCGGGGTGGAACTCGTCGTCGAAGGTGTAGCCCGGGCCGCCGCGGCCGGTGCCGGTCGGGTCGCCGCCCTGGATCATGAAGCCGTGGATGATGCGGTGGAAGGGGATGTCGGCGTACAGGGCGTCGCCGCGCGTCTCGCCCGTCTCGGGGTCCTCCCACGTCGCCGTGTCGGGGGCGGGGTCGGCGCCCGCCGCCGGGTCGTGCTCGGCGAGGTTGACGAAGTTCTCGACGGTGTTCGGCGCCCGATCCGCGAACAGTTCGACCGTGATGTCGCCATGTGTCGTCCGCAGCGTCGCAGTCGGATTGCTCATACAAACACCTTGCAGTCCGGCGGCATAACGTTGCTGTCCCGTGACGGGAACGGACCGCCGGCCCCGTCCGTAACCGGGGGACCGGGCCGACCGCCGCTACGTCTCCGTCGCCACCGGTGCAGCCGTGGTGTTCGCCGACGGCGTGGCCCCGTCGTCGTCCACACCCGTCTCACCGTCCGCGTCGTCGCCCTCCGTGGGCGGTGCCTCGTAGTCGCCCTCGATCATGAACTCGGCGACGTACGCGATCAGCCGCTCGTTGTCGGCGACGCGGTACCGATCACCCCGCATGAACGTCTTGTCGCCGAGTAGGAGGACGTCGTTCCGTTTCACGGCGACCGGATACTCGCCGGTCACCTCGTCGCTCCCCGACTTGATCGTGTTCGGCGCACTCCGGAGGAGGACGGTTCCGTTCCGGGCGGTGACGGCCGCCGCCGTGTACATCGTCGTCTCGTCGACGCCGGCCAGTTCGCCGCCCGTCGGCCGGGCAAGGACGTGCTTGAAGGTCCCGTCGGCGTTCTCCTGGTTGTAGAGGTACTGGGTGTCGACGCTCATCCCGTACCGGGACGCGAGCGTCGTGAGCCGGCTCTCCTGTGTCGCGACGCTGGTCCCGAAGATGCTGGCGCTGACGGCCGTCCGGTCCGGCTCGCCGATCATCACCAGCCGACCGCCGTTGCCCGTGAACTGCCGAACGTCCTCGACGTCGCCGGGCAGGTACTCCGTCCCCGGATCGATCACGAGGAACGCGTCCGCATCCTCGAGTGCGGTCGCCAGGTCGCCGTCGGTGTAGAACTCGACGTGATACCCCTCGCGAACCAACGCGTCCACGAGCGGTTCGACGTCCGACCGGGTGAAGCGGTTGGCGTGCCCGCGGTCGATGATGACCGTCCCCGTGTCGTCGGCCTCGGGATCGGGGTCGGGATCCACCGTCCCGGTCGCCTCGATGGGATCGGGGACGACGGCGTCGGGTTCGTACTCGGGGTTCTGGAGCGTCGTCCGCTCGTTCTCGCTCTGGAGGAGCGTCGAGCCCCCGGCAACGACCGCGAGGACGATGGCGACGGTCAGGACGAGGACGACCAGCCGCTTCCCCAGTTCACGCCACATGGGTGCCTCCTGCCGCCGCGGCGACGGTCGGAGACGGCGACAGGCGGGTCGCCGCGGTCGGTCGCGGTACCGCCCTCGCCGAGTCGTTGGCCGTGTTCAGATACGTCGCTGGCACCATCAGAAACACCGGTCCGGACGGCTCCTCGCCGTAGAGATACGTGGCCGACACCATCGTCTTGTTCGGGGCGGTCGACGCGACGTAGTTCGAACGCGAGAGGAAGCGCACGGTCCTGTCGGGGCGCATGACGCGCACGTCGTAGCCGTCGAGCCCCGCCTCGTCGGCGGCGTGCTCGACTGCGGCCTGTCGGCCACCGATGGAGTCGACGAGTCCGTTCCGGACCGCCTGCGTGCCGCTGTAGATGCGGGCCTGTTCGAGTTCGGTCCGGGAGAGTTGGATCTCAGAGCCACGCTGCTCGAAGACGGCGCCGATGAAGGCGTTCCCCAGCGACTCCAGAACGTAGTTGAACTCGCGCTCGTCGCCGCCGGTCAGTTTGTTCGGCCCCGTCGTGGAGACGATAGTCGTCGGTTCCAGCGCCTGCGGTGTCGTCGCGAGCACGCCCACGCTCCCGACCGTCGAGGCCGGCTTTGCGTAGATGTGATCGCTCGGCGCGATGGTGTAGTACGCACCGGAGGCCGCCGCGGCGTCGACGCTCGTTATCACCGGCATCTCCTGGCTGGTCCGCTTCGTCTGGAGATACAACTCCTCGCTGGCGGCGGCACCACCACCCCCGCTGTTTACGAGCAACACGACTGCCTTCACGTCCGGGTCGGAGCGGGCCCGTTGCAGCATGGCCGACACCCCAGCGGACGTCCCACCGTCGATGGTTCCCGCGACCGGAACGACCGCGACCGTCCCGTCGGACGACGTTGCGTTCCACGCGACGGGCGCCAACGCGAGGCCGACGACCACTCCGATGACGACGAACAGCACGTACGACCGTGCGATTCGCGTCAGAAGCGTTCCGATTCTGCTCGCCATGACGTAGGTGAAGGTGTACCACTACAAAAAACGTCGGCCGTGCCCGATCACAGGGGCGAGAGCTTCGCCAACAGCTGTGCCCCGCGAAGGGCGCCGGTTCTGGCCGCGGCCTGCCCCCTGAGCGCGCCCGCTTTCGCGTAGTAGCCGCTTTTGCGCGCCGATCCGACGGCGTAGTGGCGGGCCGAGGCCGTGATGGGCTGTCTGCGACCTCGCATCCGCGTCGCCCCGCTCCGAACGCCGTCGAGCACCGCGTCGCCGTCCAGGTCCGCCCGCGCCACGTCGTCGATGACGAGTTCGGTGAACGCCCGGCCGACGTGTGGGACGGAGTGGGCGTCGCTGGCGGCCAGCGCCGGATAGCCACGCTCGGTCGCGAACCGCCGCGCCCGCCGGTTTCGAAACCCCGTGAACAGCCACGAGTTGAACACTTCGACCGCATCACAGTCGACGAGGTGGCGCCGCGGAATCCCGTGGCGACTCCGCTGGAACGGGTGCGGCACCACCGCCACGCCGCCGTGCTCGCGCACCCACTCGACCGTCTCGTCGAGCGGCGCACGCCGCGGCGGCATCTCGGGCACGCCGATAGCCAGCAGGTGCCCCACGCTCGTCGACACCTCGACGCCCGGAATTCCGATCAGACCGTATTCGGGGGCGAGTTCGGCCGCTCGAAGCGACTCGTGGATCACGTCGTGGTCGGTGACGACGATGCCGTCCAACCCGATTTCGGCCGCCTGCTCCAACAGCAGCTCCACGGGGTCGTGCGCGTCGTACGAGCCCTCGGAGTGGACGTGTGGGTCGATTCGGAGCGTGGTCTGCACACCTCCCGTTCGCTCGGCGAAAAGATAAGCCTCGTGGCTCGGGGTCGCTACTCGGCGACGGCGAGCGTCTCGTCGAGGACGTCCCGCACCGTCGCGACCTGGTCGTCGTCGAGTTCGACCAGCGGCGGCCGCACCGCGTCGTCGTCGATGACGCCGCGCTCGGTCAGCGCCGCCTTCGTCGTGGGCGCGAACCCGAACTCCAGGGACGTGTTGAACAGGGGTGCGATGTGGTTCAACTGCAGATCACGGCCGCGCGCCACGTCGTTCGTGGCCGCCGCGTCGATGGCCTCGGCCATCAGCCCGGGCAGGTAGTTCGACACCGCGTTGATGCCGCCGGTGGCGCCGAGCGCGACGGCGGGGACGAGCTGGCTGTCCCACCCTTGGAACAGGTGGAAGTCGTCGCCAGTTCGCCGGATCACGTCGATGAGATGCGTCAGATCGCCGCTCGTGTCCTTCATGCCCGCGAGGGTGGGGTGGTCCGCCACCGCCTCGATCAGGTCGGCGTCGATTGACTGTCCGACACACGAGGGGATGTTGTAGAGGACGACCGGGAGCGACGCGTCGTCGAGGACGGCACGCAGGAACCGCTCGTTGCCGGCGGGGGCGTTCGCGCCGTGGAAGTAGGGCAGGACGATCAGGACGGCGTCGGCGCCGGCGTCGGCGGCGACGTCGATGCGTTCGAGGGTGCCGGCGACGCTCGTCGACGCCGCGCCGGGGAGGACGGGCGCGCCGTCCGCGGCGTCGACGCTCGTCGAGACGACCGTCTCGTACTCTTCGAGGGTGAGGCTGGCGAACTCGCCGGTCGTCCCACAGGGGACGAGGCCGTCGGCGCCGTTCGTGAGGACGAACTCCGCGATGTCCGCGACGCCGTCGGCGTCGACCGAACCGTTCGCGAAGGGCGTCACCGTCGGCACGAGAGCCGTACCGTACTCCGAGTCGGCGGGTGCTGTTGGCATAGTGATTGATATCTCGACGCGTGGATAGTTAGGCGTTCCCCTGCCTACGGTGCTGGGTCGGCGCCCGCCCCGGACCGCCCGATTGCGGCGCGGACGCGGTCCTCGAGCGTATCGAGGACGACCAGCGTCGGCGGAAGGGTCGCCAGCGCCGCCACCAGCGTCAGGAAGATGACACCCACGGTGAGGAAGCCGAAGTCCGCGAGGATGGGGAACGGCGAGAGCGTCAGCGCCGAGAAGCCGAAGACGGTCGTCATCCCCGAGACGGAGATGGCTTTCCCCACGCGGGTCGCGGCCGTCTCCACGGCGTCGAGTTTGCTCACGCCCGCCCGGGCCTTCTCCTCGTAGTACCGCTCCATGACGATGATGGTGTATTCGGCGCCGATACCGACGGTCAGCGCCCCCAGGCTGGCGCCGAGCGGCGACACCGGAATGTCGAGCGCCGCCATGTAGAGGCTCTGCCAGCCGATGACGAAAAACATCGGCACCAGCGGCGCGACGGCCTTCACCAGCCGACGGTAGTACGCCAACAGCAAGCCGAAGATGAGGACGACACCGAGCCCCGTCGTCACGTTTCGGCTCTCGATCTGGTCGACGATCGAAGGCGGCGAGATGGCGGCCGTACCGGTGAGCTCCGCCTGCACACCCGGCGGCGGGTTGCTGAACGTGATCGCATCTTGGACGTTCGTGACGAACGAGAGGGTCTCGTCGGTCGTCATGTCCTGGGCCGCGATCACCGTGATGTGTGCGTAGCCGTCGCTGTAGTAGCGAGCGCGCTCCCGGGCGGGAACGCGGTCGAGGACGCGGTCGACGCCCGCTTCGGTCTCCGGAATCTCGCCGCCGTTGTACTCCGCGACGAGCGTCGCCGGTGAGTCGACGCCGCTGACGAGCGGTGCCCCGACGGCGACTCGCTCGAAGTCCTCCATCCAGCGTAACACCGCCGGATGTCTGAGGTCGCTCCCGAGGACCATCACGTCGTACTGGACGGCCGTGCCGCCGCCGGTCTCGGCGCGGAACTGCTGGAGGTCGACGTAGGCGGGTAGGTCCTGCGGAATGAACTCCTCGGTGTCGGCGAGGGTACCGAGTTCGGTCCCGGCCTGAAAGCCCGCGCCCATCAGCAGGACGGCGGCGAGCAGGACGACCGCCGGATTGGCCGCCAGCACCCGCGAGGTCCGGCCGAGCGCGCGGCCGAACGTGCCGACCCGTTCGGAGTCGATGGGATCGTCGTCGCCGTCGCCGTCGCCGGCCGGGTCGGTGGGCGGCGTGGCGTCGTCGGCGTCGCCGGCCGGCTCGGCCGAGCCTCCCGTCCACCCGCCGTCGGCGCGTTCGCGCACCCCGCG
>ERZ1034573.578-NODE-578-length-10946-cov-4.518134_pt1 | contig 10946 bp, 17 predicted proteins | sample MGYA00520641_ERZ1034573 | MGnify/ENA primary metagenome ERZ1034573 (study PRJEB33760, sample SAMEA4777724) | hypersaline lake metagenome | biome: hypersaline environment; feature: brines | place: Spain | collected 2014-08 | depth 0 m ...
GGTAGGGGGCGGCGGGCGGATTAATGTTGGGATAGAGACAGTCTCTATATTTGGGATTTTAGGAGGTTGGACATCTGTGACGTTTACATCCATCGGGATTTCTGCGTAGTTGCTGTCCGAGTCTGTGAGGTTGAATGTTCCTGTGTATGTTCCCCACTGCTGGTCTTCTGGAATATTTGTTACGACTGCTATCGGAGGCATCTCTTGTCCGCTGTAAAGTGTTCTCTCACCTTGTGTGTCGGCAAGAAGCTGTGTGACATTTCCTGTAATATTGTAGTTAATAGCGGTTTGAGGGACATTTCCTTGCTGTGTCACGTTTACTCTGGAGATTACTTCGCCTTCTTCTCCGACGTTGAATGCTCCCGTCATATTCTGCGGTTCGTATGTCCAGTTGTTGACCTCTGAGACTTCGTATTGTGTTTCGAATTGGGATGCTATTTGAGAACCTTCGTATATTATACTTGATTGAACTGTGTCGGATTCTGGAGCGTAGTTGGTGGGAACTGTAACATTTATTTTAGCCTCCATACTTTGTCCTGATACTTCTTCTGTTCCGTTTATTATCTGGGTTTCTTGTTCGAATGTGATGTTCCATAGTTCGGTTTGGAGGTTTACTGGTGTGCCGAGATTAAGTTCTGGATTGCTGGCGGTGGTTTCTAAGTTGGTTTCATTTATTTCGCCGATTGTTGTTGTATTTCCAGGTGTGAGAGTTGTTTCTGTTTGATTCCAGTTGGTTTCGGCTGCCGTAAAAGGTATCAGTAGTGCTATGAATAGGATTGGTAGATAGCGTTTCATCTATATCAGTTCCTCGGTCGTCATTCTTTTTCGTGGTATTTGGATGTTTCTGCGATAGATTTTGATGCCAAAGCGTGCCCCCCTATTGGCTTACAGGTCATAAACCTGTATCTAAGCTATATAGTAGTGGTTTACTACGCAATAAAAAGGTGTAGGTCGAAGCAGACACATAGAACTGTTATTTGTTTGGCTACGCATACAGATTGTGTTTCTTGGCAGACAAAAGAATCTCTATGTGTGTCAGGGCATACAAACCTTGTAGGTTTCCTTAAAGAATCAAAAATTCTAACCTAAATAACTCTTCAACTTCCCCACATCCCTGAAATCCAGGATAAGCAAGACTAAAGCACTCGAAACCAGATAAGTTACCGAATAGAAGAACGGTAGCTCTCCCATACTCCCCCAGTTCTTGTAAATCGAAGGCAAAGAAGTTGCGAAAGTCAGCATATCTAAGCCGAGCATCCAATACTTCAATCCATCATAACTCGAATCATCGAAATACAGAAAGATGCCCGCAAAAGCAAAGAGCGTTCCTAAAACACCAGAAACCAGTAAATTAACATCCAAAGTGACTCCCAGACCTACATACGCCAAGCCCATAATGGACAAAGAAATATAGCCGATGTCAGTTCTTCTCATTTTTCGGATTCACTCCTGGATTATTGGTGAAAAGTAGAAGGGCGGGTCGAACCGCCCTTGCGATAAACTTGGCATACTCGGAGGCATACCAAGATGGTTCGCAAGCCAAGACCCTCTCAGCCCGCAAAAAGCCGAGAAAGGACAATATAACATTCCTTCCTCTACCTTAAAAACTCTTCTGTGAACTACCCTCTACCTTGATTTCCGAGTTTTCCGACCTTTAGTTATCCTTCAGGTCTGAAAGATGAATGTTCTTTCCAGTCGCTGCCGTAATTCCTTCGTAAGCCAGAATGATTATTCCAGCAAGATAGATTCCGCCTTCGAAACCTCCGAGAACTTCGATTACAGGATTGGTTCTGGTTATATATGATATTCCAAGAAGTATAGCTATAACTCCTGATGGAACTCCTACGAGGAAGTTGACGCTGTTCGGATTCTCCCAGCTCATTCCTTTCGTGAAGAATGTCTCGAATAGCATCATTAGCCCTGCTCCGAGTAGAATAAATCCTTTGAGCAGTATTCCTGCTTGAAGGTTAATTCCACCAAGCTGGTCTAAGAATAATACTGCCAGTGATGCGACAAGGGTCGACCAGGCAATCACTCTCGTCCAAGTTCCTCTCCGAGCCATAATTACTGTAAGATATTGTAAGATATAAAAGCTGGGTTAGGGTTTCCAGTCCCTTTTTTCGCTGTTTCTAACTGTGCGGAATAAAGTGTGTAGGAGTTCTTCTGCATCGCCTTCGTATTCACTGACTATTTCCAGTATCTTGGTTTCAGCTTTTTCTCTGTCCAAGGTGGTGTCCTCTTTCGATATGTATTTAGAGGCGGACACATAAAGTATTACCTCTCCCCATTATGCGACACATTTATAAGTATTGTATGTCAAGACAGACACAAGGGTTTCCCTCTATGGCACAAAACAAATGCACTTGCGGCAAAGAACTTCCTGACAATCCTGACGGCATCCAAGAACCTATGTCAGGAGAACCATTCTTCCTATGCGAAGAATGCTCAGGAAAAGCATTTCTACCAAACAAAAAATCAGAATACACCATCGAACACGAAGACGGAAAACAGCAATACTACGACTCAGTCAGAGTTTCCTCACCTTCTCACACAGTCAGAATCGACCACAACCACCGAGGAAGCACCGTCTTCGAAATCAAAGGAGACGACATCGAACTCTTCCTCCCGATGAGCAACATAGAAATCGACGACTCAGAAAACAGTCGAATGCTCATCACCACAGAGAAAGACCAGTCAATCACAATCTCCGAAGACGAAGTCCAAGCAGCTATGACATACAAGGACGGCGGAGAACTCTACGAGATGGTTGCACTCGCAATACTAAACCACAACAACCTATCAGTCTCAGTCAACACAGTCTGCGACAACTGCCACAGAAGCAAATACAGAACAGAAATGGCAGACGACGAAATCTGCCAAAAATGCAACAGAGCAGACAGCGAGGTCGAAGCATAATGAGCGACAAAGAAACAGAAACAAGAACCCACACAAAAGCCTGGAAACAAGTTCACGGAGTTGAACTCAAATGAGTTGTGTCAACTGCGACTACTGGGGCTTTACAGGTAGAGGCGAGACAGAAGACGGCAACCAGAAATCCACTTGTAATCGCTGCGGAGAAGTCCACGTCAAAGCAGAAGAGTTTGGAATCAGCCACACAGCAATCGGCAAACCAGAACAGTCCACTATGATAAGAGAAGGACAACTCTGGAAACTGAAAGAAGACGACTCAATCTGGAAAGTCACAAGTATACTCGTAGAACCAGAAGAACTCGTCGAAGTCACACGCATCAAGAAGCCAGAAGAAGGAGAAGATTGGACAAAAGAGTTAGAACCTGTCAAGCTCCTCGACCAGCAAACCTGGAATTACTACGCAGAGAAAGGAGAGGTGGAAGCCTAATGCCAGATGTCGACAACACTTGGGAAACATTCCTCGCAACCTCGACAAGTTTCATCGCAGGTGCAGGAGTAACAGGATTCTATTTCACGCAAGAAGTAATGCCGTGGCTTCCGATGATAGGAGGCAGCATACCTATCGCACTCGGAGCAGCGTTCGGCATCAAAACCAGACTTAACCACTTAGAAGACCTAAACGATATGTGATTCATACTATGAGCCAAGACCACTCACAACCGCAACTTGACGACGTATCTCGAAACCCAGAAACAGGTAGAGAAGTTCTACCGAACGAAAAAAGAGGATGTGGACATCTCAAGCCCAACAAGGCATACATCCGAGGAGACTCACCTGGCAGCATCGACGGAACAGTTCCAAGATTCGTCGAATTCAAGCCACCAATCAAGTATAAGGTGGACAGCTTCAGAGGAATCAGAAGATTCCCAGGAATCCGATTCCAACTCGCACACGGAAGCGATGTAGAAACAGAAGCAGGAGTAGACATCAAAGAAAAACTCGGTTTAGACCACGTTCTCGAAGAAGTAGAGGACGAAGAGGAAAACTTCATCACCAAGATGATGGACAAATCCGCAGACCTCTTCCAGCTTGTTTCCCGACTCTACCTTGATACTGTGGAACATACAGACGGTAACAAGAACAAGGAGAGTCACGCTTTCGACCAGCTAACTTGGATTGGAAGCAGCAACTATGAGACTCCGCAGGAATTTATCGAGGAGACAAGAAAGAATGGATTCAATCGTGGAATCTCAGTAACTCAGAAAAGCCAGCCTCCAGTAATCAATCCGTTCAGAACTCGTGTATTCTGCGTCCACCCTAACGCTCTCGTAAAGAAGGATGGAGAATACTTCAAGGCACAAGAACAGGACATCAAGGACGACGATGTAAACACATACGCAGGAGTAATAGGATACGCAGTCGTAAACCGTGTAGTCCACACAGTCGACACAGACGGAGAAGTCCCAGAATATGTCCAGAACTACCAAGACAACCAGCAACTCGACATCGTAGAAAGAGGAGAGGAAATCGACCCAGAAGAAGAAACCGACGAACAAAGTCTGGACGAGGTCGTAGAAGAATGAGCGAAGAACGACCATTAGAACATCTCTCTGACGACGAACTCGACCTACTGGACAGAGTTCTCGAAGGATACACAAGCGACCTCTACAGAGTAATCACTATTTTCGAGGACTCAGAGCTTGACTACGACGACACACCTATTGAAGGAGAAATGCAGACGAAGAAAGGACTCGTCAAGCAAGTCAAGAACGAGATAGCTCGAAGACACGACAACGAAGAAGCGGTGATAGAATAATGCAAAATGACAAATTCTCGAACACGAACGACAAGCACAAAACCAAAGCAGAACTCAGAGCAGAATACGAGGGAGAAACCTACAGCGGAGAAGTAGTAGACGCTGACCCATCTAACGGAGGAGACCCTGTAATGAGTCCTGCTCCAGATGTCCCGAACATCATCGTAAACGGCGAAAAAGCCGAAGACTGGAGTGAGGGCGACCGAATGAGCTTAGTAAAGACTACAGATGTCAAGAAAGGCGACAACGGAGTCTATATGTTCGGAGAACGCATCAAGTCAGACGAGGAACGAGAACAGGAAAACGCCAACGAGTTCCAAGTAGAACTCAAATTTATGGGCAACGAAATGACTTCACAGAGATTCAAGGATGAGCAAGACGCAAAAGACCTCAAGGAATTCCTCGATAACCAGATGGATGTTGGACGAATAGAAATCGTCCAGAAAAGGTGAGAAGAATGGATAACAAGGAAAAACTATCCATTCTCTGGGATAAAATCCCTTTCTGGGGTTTAATCAGTGTATTCTTTATTGCAGTATTCTTCATTTCACAACCATCGAACACATCTGAAGAGAGACCAGACAGACCTGAAGATACAGATGTCTTAGGCGTTGAGAAAGCAGTAATGGAAGAAGATGGTGTAGTATGCTACATTTTCGACGAAGGAAATGGTGGAGGAATTAGCTGCCTACCCCTGAATCAGACAGAGGGTGGGAGATAGTGGATGACCAGTTCACACATATGGACGATGAGAAAGTCCTGGATTTCATAGACGCAGTAGTCAGAAAAAACCAGAAAGAATCAGCGGAAGAAGTCGGAATCGCAAGGAAGACTGTTCGCCGAATGAAAGACAAATTCGACGACGCAGACCGTGAAGAACGACTAACATACATTCGAGACCTAATCGACGAAGAACTATGAAAAACGACATCACTGAAGAATACGCCCACGAATTCAAGGGAAGCCCGCCAATAACAATCTACAAGGGCGACACTTCAGACATCTCAATAGCCAACAGAGTCCTGGCGAAATACAGGAAAAAGGTCTACGGACTTCCTATGGCAGCAGAATACCGTAACGGGCAATTCCCTTGGATACCGCACGAGATAGTGGTGACAAGAGGTATGCCGAAAGATATGGAACGCTCCGTGGTAACACACGAAGTAAACCACTACCACAGCCATCAGAGGCTCAGTCCTCTCGAAGCAGTATCAGCACCGTTTATGACGTTTGGAATTGTCGGTCTTTCAGTAGGGCTATTCGTATCTGAATTCCTTGCTTTCTTCTCTATGGGAGCGATAATGACCTCCTTCGCAATCAATTTCTACGACCAGATGTTCCTCGAAGAAGAAAGAGCAGAACAGGGAACAGGACTCGCAAAATCACAGATTGAAGCAGACCTCGACTACAGACTGAACGAGGATAGCTGGAAATTCAAAATTATGGACAAGTTAGAGAAACCTGTCGCATACACTCTACTACCTTTCGGCGGGGTTCATACCCAACTAATCGGACTCAAAAGACTCGGAAAACGAATGTTATCTAAGGTGAAAACCTAAAATGCAGCAACACGCAAGCCAAGACAAAGAAGCCCGTCAGGAGATTCATAATCTTTACGAAAGACTGACGGCACTATCAGAACTCGTCAAAATCCAACAAAACAAAATCCTGAGACTTGAGGAAGAAGTAGCAGAAAGTTCAGATGTAGAATTTGACGAAGAACAGAGGCAGAAACTTGAAGAGATAGAAGACCTGCGAAACCAAGTCGAAGAACTGACTGAGCAACTCGACCAAGAAGAAGAGGAAACAGAATCAGAAGATGAAGAATCAGGTAAAGACATTTTCTTCGACTCTGAAGGCGTAAACTGCCCATTCTGTGGAGAAACTAAGGAGAGCATCCGAGGTCTGGCAAGTCACATCGGAAACAAGAAAGACCACAAAGATGTCACAGAACACTTCAAGGTAGAATCAGGTTTCTACAACCCTATTCAGGACAAAATCTACGAAGATAGAGGTAACTTCAACAACTCCTGGTATGAACTGGAAACCTCAGCAACACAGTATTTCGTAGAAAACTTCCACAAGTTGGATAGCCTGATTAAGGACTCAAAGCTGGAATGTCCTCAGTGCGGAAATAGTTATGACTCTATGAAAGCAATTCAGATGCACACAGTCAACAAGGACGACCATAAGAAGAGTTCTGAGTTCTTCAAGGTAGATGGTGAATATGTGAATCCTGTAACTGGAAGAAGCTACACGAAATACAGCAGCTTCAGAAAGACTTGGGATGAGCTTGACGACAGCATCACCAGCTACTACTACAAAAACTTTGGAGAACTGCCTGCTCAGGCATAATCCAAAATTTTTCTTTCTCTTTATTCAGCAACTGGAACAAGACATAAAATTATGTCAGTTCTAACTTACAGATTATGTCAGAAGAAGATGATGTAGTAGAATTTTCAGATGAACTTGATAGACAAGAACTGCTTAGACGACTCCCTGAAATCACAAGAATAAACGATAAAGAGCTACAGGACGAGGTTATCGACACATTCCTGAACCACGCTCCAGACTACTTCTGGAAAATTCCTGCCTCAAGCTCAGGATACTTCCACCAGACTGATGCGGTAGGAAACCTCGGACTTCTATTACATACTAAACGCACCTTCGTGGCACTGGAAAGGCTCGGCGAAACATATCTACATCAGAACCGTATCAACGAAAAAGAAATGGATTACGCCAGGGCAAGCATTCTTCTTCACGACCTGTTCAAGCAAGGACTGCCAGAAGACAGACAAGAGAAATCCGAAGGCGACCGAGGCACAGTCAGTAACCACGACAGGATAGCAAAGAACTACCTGGAAGAACATACCGAGCTTCCGAATCCTGTCCTCGAACTTATAGACAGCCATAATGGAGGATGGAACGAAGGGAAGAAACCAGAAAATGATTTAGAAGACCTACATCACTCCGCAGATATGCAAGGTTCGGATAGAAACCAGATAGCAAAAGTTTACAAGCCGTGCGAAGAAATAGAGGAAGTCTTCAATAAGAAGATATTTTTCCACGAAGGAATTGAGGCAAACTTCGACTAAAAGATGCTAAAACATTTCTTTAGCATCCGAATCCGTGAGAAATAAAAAAGTTCGCTACCATACCCTACTCGGTTGTCCAAACCAGTCCTTATAGGGTAGCGGGCGGCGATGAAATAATTGGAAGTTTGCGTCGTCCGCACTATTGCTTTACTTTCTGCTTAATTCTATGTTCCTGTTTCGGGCGGACAGTGATGTCTGAAAGGTCAGGAGTATCCAACTCCCTGCTATCCATCATCTCGCTGTGTGTTAATCCGAGTAAGTGGTCGACTTCGTGAAGAACTACCTGTGCGAAGTGTTCCTTATCGAACTCTCGCTCTACTTCTTCGTCCTCTCCGATTGGAGTGTAGGTAGCGTGAGGAAGACCGAGATAGATATTCCCTTTCTTCCTGGTGCTGGGATTTCCGTTGATGCTACGTCCGTAACATCTCCCAGTGTAGTAGCCGTCTCCACGAGTCTTCGAAGTGGAAATCCGTAACGGACTCCATTCGTTGACATTTCCGTAGCGTCCTCTTCTCCGCTTACTTTTGAGACGGTTCTTCAAGTCCACTCCACGGAACTCGGCACAACGATTGACGATTTCCAGCATCGGGTCGGTTTCCCACTGGCTTTCGTTGTCAACTTGTTTCTTGTAGACCACTACTGATGCACCTCTTGCTGAAGGTCGAGGAAGATTACTGCTTCGCCTCCGTCTTCGAAAGTGTGATGGCTGGCTGCCCGAATCTCAACTACATCCTCCGAGGTGAAGTAAGCGTAGTTGCCTGTCTCCACCAGGATTCTGTATTGGTCTCGGTCAGCGTTGTATTCGAGTTCGCCGCACACACTCATTCCTGTCGGGAATCCTTCGCTTCGAGGGAACTCCCCACAGTAGGCTGTGACTTTTTCCCCAGTGTAGTCACTGAGTTCTCGTCCTTCAGGTTTTGAAGTGATGTGAGAGCCGTCTTTGCTGTTGTTGTTGTCCATCGTGTCACCTTTGTGTTGTGTTGACCTACTTCCCTCCTTATATCATCGGAGGTGGGAAAAGCAGGATGCTCTCCCCTTCATTATAATTATAGAACCCAAATGTTATATGTCTGTCCCAACATACATCGGAGAATGTAGTAAATAAGACGAGGTTTCCAAAATAGAAGCTATAGAATCTGGGAGAAACTAAGAGTTGTTATCTCCGAGTCAAGAATATTGCTTTATTGCTTATATTTCTAATCGAGATTGGCTCACAGCCGAAATTTTAATCTGTTTTCACAGGGGTGTGTTTTAGCCGAAATTTTAATCTGTTTTCACAGGGGTGTGTTTTCTTGAGGTGAGATATGCGAGGTCTGGAAAAATGAGTGAGAGAGGCGATATAGTTCCACCTGAAATCAAGGTAAAATCTTATTATAAATGTGTCGCATAATGGGGAAGGGGGGGACACCCTGTGCGAAAAAAATCGAGGAGTTTCACCACACACCCTTCCATATACTAAGATAGTATATATAGTATATAAAGGGGGTAAGAGTTCACTACTACATAGTAGTAACACTATTGTCGCATAATGGGGAGATGTTCGAAAAAAGTTCACAGCTTGGAAATTGGATTTCGGTCTGGAAGCTCGACATTTTTCAGACAGGGTGTCCCCCAAAAGCACCTGAAATCGAGGTGATTTCGACAACCCCTGTGAAAACAGATTTTACAGTAACTGTTTCGGCGGGGGTGCGAAACAATTAAAAGCATCTTACACAATAACACTTTCACGGTATGCCAATAGGAGATGACTTTTTCCGACACGACGAAGAAACGGACAGAGAAACCTTGATACAGGAGGAAGAGAAGCTCAACATCAAATACATACCAGAAGACATCAACCATCGAAGGTCTGAGATGGCGAGACTAAGACGAAGATTCTACGAAGACGCTATCAAAGGTAGCGAAAAACAGTGCTTCATAACAGGACAACCAGGAACAGGAAAGACTATGGTTGTCAAATTCTACAACAGAAAGCTCAAAGAAGTTAATGACTTCGAGGACACAGAAATAATCTATATTAACGCAAGAAACAACAGTTCTGAGCAAGCATTTATGATGAAACTGTTCGAGGAGATAGGAGTAGACTACAAGAGAGGCATACCAATATCTCAGAACCTGAACAGATTGAAGAAGCGAAGCAGAGAAGATGAAATACCTTCAACAATCATTCTTACAGTAGACGAAATAGACCATCTTCTCAAAGGACGAAGTAACCACCTGAATCAAATTGTAGAGAAACTTGCCGAACCAGAGAATCTGTTTAATGGTAATACTTTCGGCACGACTCTGAGTTTTCTGGCTGTAAGCAATAAGCCAGACATCAAAGGCGACCTCGACGAAGACATAAGAGACAGCAGACTTGAAGACAACACAATTCACTTTGAAAGATACGATGAGGAAGAACTGACAGAAATACTGATGGAGAGACAGGAAGCAGCCTTCAAAGATGTGATACTGGACAACGAAGCTATGGAAATTATTGCGAAAGAAGTAATCGAGAACTTCGAAGGTGATGTTAGAAAAGCTCTGGAGATACTGAAAAAAGCACCTAAACAGACTGGAGACCCCAACCGTGGATACAATCAGGAGCAAGTAGTAAAGGAATCTATCAATCAGGTAAGAGAATCCCAGATAGATGATATTCTTCGTGGAGCGGACGAACACAGGCTCATCCTGATGAAAGCTCTCGGAGATTCCATAAACAAGGGTAAGAACAAGCTTCAAGACATTAAAGACAGGTTTAACAAATACTGCGAGTTCTCAAAGATTGAGAAAAAGAAATCTGAAGATGCCACCAGAAGCTATGTATATAGAATCTTGGAAAATCTCGTAGAGGATAACTTCCTGAAGAAATCCAAGAATTACAACGAGAAGCATCACCCATACTACTACGAGCTGAAGAACGAGCCTGAGCTTCTGCAATCAAAGGTAGAGAACAAGATGAAGAGAAGAAACCTTTGGGAAGAATTTGTCGAAGGCTACGAAGAGTATAAGGAAAGCACAGTATCTTTCTCCTTCGGAACAGATGAAGAGAATAGCGAAGGCGATGAAAAAGCTGAAGAAGTCCTTGATGAGGAAGAAAAGGAGAAAATGGACAAGCTGTTAGGGTGATAGAATTTCAGACTTTGATATTGACGAGGCTGACTTTGGTATAAGCGAAGAAG
>ERZ1034573.579-NODE-579-length-10939-cov-20.544193_pt1 | contig 10939 bp, 10 predicted proteins | sample MGYA00520641_ERZ1034573 | MGnify/ENA primary metagenome ERZ1034573 (study PRJEB33760, sample SAMEA4777724) | hypersaline lake metagenome | biome: hypersaline environment; feature: brines | place: Spain | collected 2014-08 | depth 0 m ...
TCAAACAGTATTCTTTCTCCTTTATAGCTGATTAAGTTTGCGGGAAGTCCTCTGCTGCCTGAAGGTACTGCGCTAGAGGTTCCCACCGTCCATATTTCCATAATTTCATCTTTTGAACTTGTTCTTTTATCCTTGACCGAAAACTGCTTGTTCGTCAGCTTCAGGTAACAATTATGTCGGGAGACCTTTCGGAAGAAGATTAAAAACATATTATTTAGAGGACGAAACCGGGCTTTACGTTCTCATAAGTCCCTCACTGCGCCTGCAGCTAAAAGAAGTGCCTGAACCTGCTGACGCACCGCTTTACGTAGATCTTGAAACACCTGAAGCATACTTTCCCGGAGAAATCTCTCACCTAAAGACGCAAATATGATAGTAAGATATGCGGCAGAGCAGTCTCTAGGTAATTCTTTGTTCCAGCTTAACCAGGATAACGAGAGATGGCGTGAAGAATTTTCTGAACTCTTTGACTAGGTGGATACAGGTTCGCTTGAAAGTTATTCTGTGAATCTTGACGAGAATCCTGACACAGGTTCGCCAAGTTCAGAATTTTAACTATAGTTTACTCAGGCCCCCCGTAAGTTGTCAGATGGCGGGAGTAACCGGTTTCTGTACTGTATTCGTGTTCTTCAAGTATCTCTTCAACCTGTTTGAAGGTTTTTTCTGCTCCGTTTCTCCGGTGATATGTTGCTATAGAAAATTCTGGCCGGATATCTCCGAGCACTCTTTCAGCGCCTTCCAAAGCCTCTATCTCCGCTCCCTCTATATCCATTTTCACAAGATCGGGTTCTCCAAACTCTGAAACAATATGGTCAAGAGTATCCAGATTTATAGTGATCGAGGCGTTTTCGTTAATCTGTGAGGACATTCCCAATTGGTGATCTCTCTCGAAACTTTTCTCCGTTTTCTCCTTCCATAAACCCGTCTCTACAACTGTTACATTTTCCCCTACGCCATTCATTTGGATATTTTCACGCAGTTCCTCGGCATTTTTTGGATCAGGTTCCAGAGCTATCACATCTACATCTTCTTTTTTAGCTGCAAAAATTGCAAACTCTCCTGGGAAAGCCCCTGCGTCTATAATTTTGTCTATTTCCGTAAGATCAACGTTTTTCCTGTATCCTTCCAGAGGCTTCCTTATTATTACGTCTGTGAAATGCACTGCGCGGGACATTTTGATCTTCACGCCTTCTTTATCTCTGCTGTACCCTTGTTCTTCCTCTGTAACGAGAATTTGTGTGAAGTTTCGTCCCAAAAAACCTGCAAGAGATACCGATACCTTATTATCGATAAGATTCTCTTTCAAAAGATGGCTTATTCCTCTAAAACTAAGCGGTAACGCCATTCGATCCACCTTTAAACAGTGTTTGACTATCTGGATTTAATTCAGTAAACCCTAGGTAGCTCATTTCTCCCCACCTTCAACCACATATATGTGCCGGCTTAGGCTTCTATGAACATAGACGCTGAAATCAGCGGTATATCCCCCTATAGACTTCTCATTCCAGACAAAAACCACTTTCCCATCAAAACTCTCTATGAAGTCCAGGAAAGATTCTACGGCGTCTTCAGTCTGCTTCGATGATTTACCATATGGAAGATCTGTGATGATCTTTTTAGACTCTTCCTCGAATATTTCATCTATTTCAGATATTTTTCCCTGCCGGATGCCGTGGTTTATTATACCGTACTCTTCCAGATTCGTTATACAGCCTTTACACATCTCTTCTTTGATATCAAGTCCCCTCACTTTACTTCCGCAGAGCCCTGCTTCTATAAGAATGCCGCCTGTACCGCAGAAAGGATCTAAAACTTTTTCTCCAGGATTTATACATGAAAGATTAATTAGAGCTCTTGCAAGCACAGGATCAAGCGATACAGGAGAAGAAAAAGGCCTGTGCTGATTCTTCCTAATGTCGTAAAGCCCTCTGTTAATGGATTCCACAAGCTCCCCGATTACAACATTTCCGTCTATGAGGTACGCCTTTATTATTGTTTCTGGGTTTTCAAGGTCTACGGAGTTTCTGCTTGAACTGAAAAGCTTTCCTAAAACGTTCTCTATTTCCTCTTTATCTCTTTTATCATCTAGATCTTCTACACGGACAGCAAAACTTCTCTCAGGCCTGTAATCTATCTCCAGATTTTCAATATCTGCTATATTTTTCTCACATATCTTTCTGGACACTTCATGTGTCAGAGCTAGTCTCTTCAGCTGACTCGGCTCGGAATTTGTTTCTGCAATCCTGCCTTCCCGTAAAGGTATTTCATTGCAATCCTGCGACTTTAGGAATCCTTTTAACTCCGCTTCTGCTAGCTCTAGGTTTTCTCCCGCAAGATGGTAGATGTAGCTCATGATTGTTCTCCCCTCAGGCTTATCAGTGCTGCATATCCGATTGGTATCCCTGGCCAGTAAGTTGTTAGGCGGAATAGCACTGCAGCTGCTGCAGCTACCTCAAGACCTATGTTTGGGTAGAAAAGAATTAATAGGCCTGAGAAGGCGGCCTCAAATGCTCCTGTTCCGCCTGGAGTAGGTGAGAAAATCGCTAATCCCCCTAGAAGAACTATTATTATTACCTCCGAAAAAACAGGTTGGACGTTCAGACCCAGAAGTATAAGGTAAAGGGTGATGAACTGAGTCGGTAGAGCAAGATGTGAGATTGCGGTAGTCTTGAGTAAGTGAGACTTATCCTCTCCTGCTTCCCTGAACGTCTGTCTTACCGTCACCATTTTTTCATACGAAGCCTCGTATATCTTGTCAGCTATACTGGATTTTGAGACTATGATGTCTACTAAATTCTCGATTTTGGTTTCTATGTAAACATTACCTCTCCAGAGAAGTAAGCCTACCCCCAGGATTATGATACTTAGTGCCAGAAGAACTGCGATAGTTTCACCGTAAAAGCTTCTTACCTGGCCGAAGAAAAACATGTAAGTGACCACTACCACTGTATATGTCAGGTTAGGTATGGTATTCAGGAGATCGGAGGATATCACTGATGAAAGCGATTTTTCATAGCTTGAACCTGTATTTTTAGATACAATATATGCCATAAATGGTTCTCCGCCTACCTGGCCGAGAGGAGTGACCGAGTTCATGAAGTTACCGGCCATGAACAGTTTATAGGATTTTTTAAGGCTGGAGTTTACGCCTAGTTTCTTGAAAAACGTGTGCCAGACGTATCCCCAGACTAGGAAGACAGACATCCCGAAGATCATTGCAAGGCTCATGTAAAACAGGTCTACCTGGATTATGGCTTTAACGAACTGGTTAAAGTCTGCTGCATAGACAAGACCGGCCAGAATCAGTGTTGATGCTCCGTACCAGAGAATTTTGCTGTTACCTAGCTTTTCTAGGTGTTGCTTAGTTATCATTTCAGTTTCTTTTTCACTACTGTAATTTGTTTAGTTCTGCTCAATAATTTTATAACTACATGTAGCCGAGTTTCTCCAGGCGTTTCTTGACTTCTTCGTCCCGTTCCGCTTCTTCAGGTTCTAACGTCTCGCAATTTTCTGCCTCGGTGTTATTGACTCTTTGCCTGAGTTCTTCTTCCGGTTCAACATTTTCTCCGCTTTCCAGGTCTGTGGCTGTGTAGTTTTCGTCTCCACTTCTACCTGTTGATTTCACCACCTTAGTCTTTGAGTCCTTTACGTATCTCAGCTTCCGGTCAATTTCATCTTTTTTCTCATCCGGTACTATGTTCTTGTATGAGTCCGGGAACTCGTACCCTCCTCTAGCTTCTCCTAGAGGCTGAATTCTTTCTTCAGATATTCCTGCCAGGCTCGGAAGAAGATTGTATAGCTGGCGTAGCTCGAAAACTTCTTCAACTCTTTCAGAATCTATTTCAGGACCTGAGATGATCAAGGGAGTCTCTATAACTTCATCCATCAGTGTAAACTGGTGGCCAAAAAGGCCTTCCTGTCCCAGTGCCTGTCCGTGGTCAGATATTATAACGAAGTACGTGTCATCCTCGAGATCGTTCTCCTTGATCGCATTGTGTATCCTGCCTACAAGGTCATCACTGAAATCTGCAGCGGCGTCGTAAGCCTTTCTAAACTCTTCAAGATCCACGTCGTCTCTCTGGAAATACTCTTTTTCAGTTCCAGGTACTTTCTCAGTATCTACATCGTGTTTTTCAAGATATTTCTTCGGAGGATTACCGTTGTCGTACGGTTCATGTGGGCTGAGCACGTTTATGAAAAGGAAGAAGTTTTCATCCTCCACATCTTCCAGGAACCTTATTCCCTCTCTGACTGTTTTCTCTGAATCTATAGTACTGAATTTATCCAGGAAACTGTGTTGGAAACCTGTAAGAATATCCATTATCTTTCCTCTCAGACCTATAGGGAGGTACGAAAAAGCCTTGTTACTTTTCTCCATCAATGTCTTGAGAGGTTCTCTGCTTGCCAGTCCCAGAAAATTCTCGACACTCTGAAACCCATCTATATTTCCTGCGGTGCTTGATATCCAGACGTTAGGTGTCGCAAGTTTTGTCCTGTAACCTTTCTCCTCGAATCTCTCTCCGAGCAACTTCTCTGATCCGCTATAGTAGCCGTGGCCGTGAGTTGCTCCGTGTTCCCAGGGATACTTCCCTGTAAAGATGCTCGTTACTGATGGGAGCGTCCAGGGAGCCTGAGCGTTCGCATTAGAGTAGACTCGCGATTCTTCCGCTACCTCCTCGATATTCGGCGTAAAATCAATTTCGTCATTGTAAACCGAGACTCTGTCCTTTCTCAGAGAATCGAGCACAATCAATACAACGTTTGAACGGTCCATACAGTGCAAGTAACTGTGTATAATTTTAAAACCAGAACATATCCCTGAATAGTGATAAGTTACAGGTCATTTTTACCCACTTAAACCGTGTCTCTGGACCTCTCCACAGCTGGGACAGGTCGCGTTCACTGCACCCTCTTTCTTCCTTATTCTGGCTTCACCGGCACAGAGATACGAGTTACAGTTAATGCAAAACTTTAACCTGTACTTTTTCGGTATCGAGATCTGGGCTCTCTCACCGATCCTTAGAGCAAGTTCAACGTATCTATCAGCAAGATCCTGTCGATCCTCGCTGCATCTCTCACTGGCTTTTTCGAAAAGAATTTCTATTCTTTCACGTGCTATCTGACTCATAGAGTTCACCTATTTTTCTCTGAAACTGTTAGTTTTCACAGCTTCAGCTGTAACCTAGATCCGCCAGTTTTTCCTTGATTTTCTCTTCCTGATGGCTGCTTTTTTCATCTCCAGCTTCTCCTTCTGTTGTCTTTCTTCTCTCTCCGTCAATTTCAAGCCAGGGGACTGCACGAAGATCCTCGTCTGAAACATTCGGAGGATGCCCGAATACCGGCCATGGAGAGACACCAACTTTCTTACCGAAAAGGTTCCCGTGATCACTTGTCACTATAGTTTTACCGTCTAGACTACCTACCAGTTTCTCAACTTCCGGCAGCACCAGCTCTAGGTTCTCCTCGTAGGCCTCTCTCACTGTCTCTTCATCTTCTTCATCGAACTGGAGCATCTCCCAGACATTAGGGTTTTCTCTTGAGCCTTTGAAAGAGCCCTGGCTCTGCATGCTTTCCGCTTTCTCTCCTATGAACGGGAAGTGGGGCTGCATGTAATGTATAATTATCTTCTTGTCGGGATGCTCTCTGTGTGCTTTAATAGCTTCCTCAGTTACTTTTTCCGGCAGTACAGTATTTTTCTCACTGTCCCAATGGTCTTTCCAGACGTGTCTTATCTTTGAGAAGTATTTGCCGTAGCCTGCGCTCATAGGGCTTGCTGTAACGTAGATAGTATCGTGGTTATCCTGTTTAAAGTTTCTTTTCAGAAAGTTCCGTGTGTGGCTGGCGTTTGAGTAGACTTTTTCGGTATCTCCGTCAAATCTGTTGATTTTTTCAAAAGTCTCGTATTTGCATGCATCAAGGATTATCAAATTGTCCCATTCTCTGTCTCTGTAGTTGATTGTATCAAAGTTTTCTCTAGATGTGACCGCTGCTATCCGCCCGTTCAGCTCTCTTGCCAGAACTTTCAGACTGGAGTAATTTTCCGGCCAGAAACCCTTGAATTCTCTAGCTGCGTTTTTGAACTCTTCTTTCACGATAGAGGATACACCATGGTATAATTAAGCTTGAGGTTGAAGGTTTAATTAGCTGTGAGTCGGTATTTGACGCCTTTCTTATTCAGCTGACCAAGGTGCAGAAAAGATGAAGATCTCACATTATCTGGAATTCGAAGACAGAGTCTTGGGAGGAATTAGAGAATCTGTTAAGAACCAGAGAACAGCCTTCGAAAGAACAGATCTGGAATACGTCACAGATGTCAAATTTTCCTCTGATATATGGCACCTGAATTTTGTAGGCCCGATATCATTCATCTTCGCCATGACAGCAACCTTGATTCGGAAACCACTGATAATAAACGTACATACAACTTCGGAAGACTTCAAAGAAAGCTTCAGATTTTCTGGAATATTATCCTACCCTCTTTACATTTATTTGAAAGTTTTCTACTCGATGGGAGATAAGTTGATAGTACCTTCAGACTACACTGCCAGCCTGATGAAAAACGATTATGGTTTCACACCTGAAAAACTTTCAGTAGTAAGCAACGGTGTTGAGACCTCAAAACTTAATAATTTCGAGGAGCATAGGGAAGAAGCAAGAGAGAAATACGATCTTGACGGTGAAGTTTTTTTCTGCGTTGGAAGCGTCTTCAAGAGGAAAGGTGTTCCCGAGTTTATTGACGTGGCCAGAAAATTCCCTCAAAAGGATTTTGTCTGGTTTGGAAAAATATTCGACGATAAAATAATGGATAAAGAGATGAAAGAAGCGATGAGCAGTAAGCCAGATAACGTGACTTTTACGGGTTATGTGGATGATATAAGAGAAGCCTATGCTGCTGGAGATGTATTTTTCTACCCTACACATACAGAAAACCAGGGTATACCTGCTCTGGAAGCAGCTTACTGCGAAAAGCCTTTGATACTTAGGGATATACCAGCTTTTGAGTCAGATTTCGAGGACGGTGAGAACTGCCTGAAAGGTGATAACCTGGAGGAGTTCTATGATTGTATAGAAAGAGTCTCCCGAGATGAGGAGCTTCCTTCAGAGCTTGTTGATAACGCAAGAGATATGGTTGAGAATCATACCTTGGAAAGCATAGGTAAACAGCTTCAGGACGCTTACTTTGCACGGCTTGAAAACCAGTCTAAATAAGCTTAACGACGTTTAAAGCTTTTCTGGGTGTATTGCCTAGGTAATTATGTTTTTTATCAGTTCTGAAACCTAAGTTTGGTATGACAGAAAAAATCGGTATAGTCTATTGGTGCTTCGGTGCAGGCCACTCTTCCCGGATAATACCGCTTGCAAAGGAGTTCGAGTCCCGGGGCCTTGACGTTGCAGTTGTTGGTGGTGGAGCCGGAAAAAGGTTTGTGGAGATGAACGGCTTCGAACAGCCAGGACTGGCAGAGATCTCTGTAGATACTGACAGCTACCTGCGGATGGCAAAAGACATGGTCTTCGATGCTTTACCTTCCACTATCAAAAGAATAAGAGATATCAACTCTTGGACCATGAGAGAAAAACCAGATAAACTTGTAACAGATGATCCTCTGGCAGTTTTCGTCGCAGCTTTTAGAGGGATAGAAGTTTACAGAGTTGAACACTTGGAACCTAGTATACTTGGACCTTTTTGGGGAGCATCCTTGAAGGCCTGGAACTGTCTTTTCAGCTCTATAGGCGGCGAAAAAGTTGTAGTAACCTGCCTCTGGCCAGACGAGGATACAGGAAGTAAACTGGTCGAACGTGTGGGTCCGCTGGCACAGGAAGGTGATGGAGACGAGGAGGCCGTAGAGCCTTACAACGTGCTTATGAGTCCTGGAACTTTCGGTGGGGATTTTCAGGAGATCAGAGAAAAGCTAGAGGACAAAGGACTTAGCGTCCGTACTGTAGGAGATGACAGCTGGGAGACAAAGAAAACTATGGCTCCTTACACTGAAGCAGCTGACTGCATGATCTGTGCAGGTTTTTCGTCCATAGCTGATGCTGTTGTACCGGGAACACCTACAGTTATCTATCCGTTTATACCTGGTCAAGTGGCTATAGCCGGGAAAGTCGATGAAGAAAATATTAAGGGTATCAAGACAGGTTATTCAGTTGATGAAGTGGTGGAAAAAGCTGTAAAGTTTGTTGAGGAAAAAGATACGATGCCTGAATTCAAGAACGGGGCTTCAAAGTTTGCGGATATAGTGCTTGATAAGGAAAGGGATTCAGAGTGAAAAATCTTCAGATAGAGTTGTTCTATGAACTCTTTCAGAGTTTCTGACCGGGTTTGATCTGTATGTCAAAGATAGCGATAGTTTACTGGTGCCAGGGAGCAGGCCACCCTGCCAGAAGCATTCCTGTTGCAAAGGAGTTCGAGTCCCGGGGTCACGAAGTAGTGATAGATGGCGGAGGCCCTGGACAGAAATTTGTGGAGATGAACGGATACGGGGATACAGGCTATAATTTTGAGGATATACCTGTAATCAGCAAGTCACCGCTAGATATTATTGTGAGAGGTTTAACAGAGGTTATACCTTCAGCACTGAAACGCTTCAGGACGGTCGTAAAGTTTCTGAGAGAAGAGGATCCGGACAACCTCGTGACTGATTGTCCCGTTACGATATTCGCGGCAACTTTGCTTAACCGCGAGTTCTACGCAATAAACCATCTGAGGGCATCTTACTTCAATCTTCTGGGTCGACCTGGTGCGGAGTTACTGGAACGTTTAACACTTTTCGGCGGCGAAGATCTTTTCCTGACCTGTCTCTGGAGCGATGAGGAGAGCAGAGAGGGGGTTGTGAAGGTGGAGCCGCTGGCACAGGAAGGTGAAGGCGAAGTAGAGGAGTATGATGTCCTGTTGAGCCCAGGTTCCTTTGGAGAGGGCTTCCAGAATCTGAGGGATAGGCTTGCGGATCAAGGACTTGAAGTAAGAACTGTAGGGGACGAAAACTGGGAGACAGAAGAGTCTATGACGCCTTATACTAAAGCAGCTGACTGCGTGGTATGTACAGGGTTTTCATCTATCGCTGATGCTGTCGTACCAGGTACACGTTGCGTAGCGTATCCACATCTCCATATGCAGGAGCTTCTCACGAAGCAGATAGACAAAAGAGATTTTAATGGTGTTAGAACAGCTTATTCTCTTGATGAAGCTGTTGAAAAAGTTTCAAGCGCTATTAGCCAGGATTTTGAAGCTCCGGAGTTTGAACGGTGCTGCGGAGGTTGTGGATTGTGTTCTGGAATAATTTCTGGCAGGTTACCTGAGTAGTCTTATAATATGTTATGGATTAAGAGATTTCATGAAGGTAGCTTTTTTAACTGATACCTACCTCCCCACGATCAACGGGGTAACATATACGATATTCAACTGGAAGAACGAGCTGGAGAACCAGGGCCACGAAGTTGATGTGGTCTGTCCTTCTCCTGGCAATGAAGATGAAAATATACTTTTCAGCTCAGTAAGGTTCCCGTTCTATGAGGGCTTCCGAGCACCTATCATACCACCGTTCAGACAGGATTTCTCCGACTATGACGTTATCCATATACATTCTTTCTTCCTTGCAGGAGCCTATGGGTATTATCTATCCTGGAAGCATGATATACCTCTTGTAACACATGTACATACACCTATCGAGGATTTCCTGGACTACGTCTCGGAATCCAGTATATTTGAGAAACTTGTGGAGACATTCTACACCAGATGGGAGGATCACGTGATAGAGGCATCTGATCTAAGCATCACTCCGACCGCTGGCAGGAAAGAGGACGTCAGAGACAGAGTTAACCAGCAAGTCAAGGTCCTTACAAACGGCGTGGACATGGATTTCTTCAGCGAAGGTGGGGAGTACAAATTCCAGGAAAGATACGACATCAAGAGCGAAAAAGTCATAGGATACACCGGAAGACTGGGAAAAGAGAAGAGATTGGAGGAACTTTTCGAATTGGCCGACGACTTTGAAGGCGAGATAATTGTCGGCGGCGACGGTCCACTGAGAGAAAAATACGAGGATATATGCAAAGAAAAAAATAACGTGAAGTTTCTGGGCTTTATAGACCGTGAAGAACTTCCGCAGCTCTACACGACCATGGATGTATTCGTTTTCCCGTCGAGAGTAGAGGCAGAAGGTCTTGTAGTTCTTGAATCAAATGCCTGTGGCACACCTGTCGTCGGAGCTGATGCAAAAGGATTGAAAAGCTCGATACAGAACGATGTCAACGGCTACAAATACGAACCGGGGGATACAGATGATCTGAGGGATAAGCTGGATAAGGCATACAGCAACCTGGAAGAGATCTCGGAATCGGCGAGAGAAAATGTAAAGGAGAAATCAGTATCCAATAGCGTAAAGGAACTTATCGAAAGCTACAAGAAACTGGAATAAACAAAGAAAAATGCGTTTTTCTTTTCAGGACTGAAGTTCTCTGACCGCTTCCAGCCACATCTTCATATGCCTGACCGTGAAGTCGATAAAGTCTGCGTTTGCATACTCTGAGAAGTCGTAGCCGTCGACTGCCTTGATCATCTCCTCGTAGGCCTCGAGGTAGTCGTCCGCTTCGTCTGGAGCTTCCTCAAGTGCCTCCCAAAAGTGCTCGTTCAGTTCAAGAGCCGGTACCTCGTTGTTGAGGTCTCCGAAGGTAGATCTCTTCGCCTTGTTGTGCTCACACAGCGGGTACCCGTTGATCAGGGACTTGTTGAGCATGTCTGCTGCTTTTTTAAGTGTAAGTCCTGACCAAATGTCGTCAAATCTTCCTATATCCCACTCATTATCATCCATTGGAAACTGATAGAATGCTGGGATTACCTCTCGCTTGAAAGCCAGGTTCATCGAGCAGACTGTCAGATAGTTCCCTGTTTCAGCTGCAAAGTTGCGCTTGTAGTCCTCTTTTTTCGTCAAGGTTTCTG
>ERZ1034573.582-NODE-582-length-10927-cov-82.817053_pt1 | contig 10927 bp, 13 predicted proteins | sample MGYA00520641_ERZ1034573 | MGnify/ENA primary metagenome ERZ1034573 (study PRJEB33760, sample SAMEA4777724) | hypersaline lake metagenome | biome: hypersaline environment; feature: brines | place: Spain | collected 2014-08 | depth 0 m ...
GAAAATAACCTGGTGGGTGTTCTCTCGCGCCGATAGCCTCGACATCGGGTTTTACCGGTGCAGCTACAGCCCGGTTGGGTGCGAGACGAAGGTGGTCTCGAGTCCCCACCCTTCGACGAGTGTCTGCAGTGAGCGGACACCAAACGTCTCTGTGGCGTAGTGGCCTGCAAGAAACACCGTGAGGCCCGCCTCACGAGCCGCGTGGTACGCCTGTTGTTTTCCCTCGCCCGTGATCAGCGCGTCGGCCCCGACGGCGTCGGCCTCCTCGAGCCAGTCAGTTCCCGACCCGGTGACGACCGCGACACGTTCTATCGTATCCGGCCCGAACGCGAGCGCGCGAGTCTCGCCCATCTGTCCCTCGAAGGCGTCGAGCCGGCCGCAAATTGTCTCTGTCGAGAGTGGTTCTCTCGTCTCGCCGACCGTCCCGATGGTCACCGGTCCGAGCGTGCCGAACGGTTCGCGCTCAGAGAGCCCGAGCGCGTCGGCGACTCCCGCCGCGTTGCCGAGCGTCTGATGTCCATCGAGTGGGAGGTGTGAGACGTACAGTGAGAGGTCCGCGTCGACGAGCGCGGCGATCCGGTCGTACGTCCGACCAGTCACGTGCTCGATCCCCCCCCACGAGAGCCCGTGGTGGGTGACGAGTACGTCTGCGCCGGCGGCAGCCGCCTCGTCGATCGTCGCGACGGCCGCATCGACCGCGAACGCGGCGTGCTCGACGGTCTCTGTGGCCGGCCCGACTTGGAGGCCGTTCGCGCTGGCGTCCACCTCGCTGTACGCGCCAGTCTCGAGTCGGTCGTCGAGTCGGTCGACGAGCGTTTGAAGCTGCATATCGAAGGGTACGAAGGCCGAATCAAAAGCGTTCCCGTCGTGTTGCCACGACGTGTCCGTGCTCAGTCGTCTAGCTCGTCGAACGGTGGATCACCGGCACCAGCGAACGGAACGCCGGCGGGCGGCCCTCCCTCGCCACGTTCACCCGGCGTCTCCGGTGGAGCGTCGAACTCGGGATCGAACAGCTCGAGGGCCGTTCGAATCGTCTCCCAGTCGTCCTCGCCGGCGGCGTCCCGCAGCGAGTGGGTCGGCGCAGCGAGGAGCTGTCCGACGAGCGCGTCCGCGAGCGACTGCACCGTCTCGCGCTGGGCGTCGGTGAGGCCACCCTGCGCCTCGAGTTTCGTGATCGCCCGATCGACCTCACGAGCCTTGACTCGGTCCGCACTCGCGTACATCATCGAGATGGCGTCGTCGGCGCGTTTGCGCTTGTACGACCGGAGGATGCGATCGAGCTCCTCGTCGACTATCGACTCGACCTCTCGTGCGGCCGCCTCACGTCGCTCCCGAGTTCGGTGCGTGATATCTTCGAGCGCGTCGATGTCGAAGACGGAAACCCCCGAGCGGTTCGCCGCCGCGGGGTCGACGTCCCGTGGCTGTGCGATGTCGATACACACCACGTCCGTCGCGTCCGCGAAGTCGGCCGATTCGAGGATCGGATCGGAACTCCCCGTCGCCGTGATCACGAGGTCCGCCGCGGCGACGACGTCGGGGAGCTCGTCGAGATGGGCGACAGCAGACGTCGTTTCGACTGCCTCGGCGACGAACGCCGCGTGTGGTACCGTCCGGTTCGCGACGACGATCTTCGAGACGGGTGTATCGTCGAGGCTACGGGCGGCGAGCGTCCCCATTTCGCCGGCACCGACGACCACCGCCGTGGCGTCGGTGAGATCGACCTCGCCGGCAGCGAGCCTGACTGCTGCGGAACCGAGCGAAACGACGCCCTCGTTGATCGACGTCTCCGTCCGTGCGCGCTCGCCGACGTGGATCGCCTTCGTGACTGCGTCCTCCAAGACGGGTCCGATACCACCGGCGGAACGGGCTTCCTCGTACGCGTCGCGAACCTGGCCGATTATCTGGTCTTCGCCGAGCACGAGCGACTCGAGCCCGGCGGCGACGCACATGAGATGTCGCAGACTTCCTTCGTGGTCGAACCGCTGTACCGCACCACCACGGACGGTGGGGGCGAACGAGTCGAGCGCCGCGTGACCGTCACCGGTGTGATCGGTGACGACGAACGCCTCCGAGCGGTTACACGTCTGGAGGGCGAACGCCTCTTCGACTCCTTCTCGTGCGAGCAGATCGGAAACGGTCGCTCGGACGCCATCTCCACCAGCCGCGTCGATCTCGTCGACAGTTGCCGCGTCGTGTGCGACGCTCACGCCCGTGATGGCACCCGGCTCGTTCATCGGTCGACGACCTCTTCGATCACGTTATACGCCTCGTCACGAGCGTAGGATCTCCCCTTTTGTAAACCCTTCCAAACCGCCGGAGATCGCACGACTCGACGGATGGCGGTCCGTCGTTCGGCGGGGTCGACACCGGCGTCTACGAGGGCCGTTCTGAGCTCTCCCGAGAGGAGTGCCATCTCCCCTGCGCCGTCGATAGCCGACTCGATTCGCTGGCGGAGCGCCTTCGCGAGCGCTGGACTCTGTCCCCCCGTCGAGATCGCCACGCGCACCGGATCGTCATCCACCGTGGCTGGGACGACGACGCTTCCCGGGTCGCGAGCGCCAGAGACGTCTGTCCGATTGACGAGTGCCCCCGCCTCGAGTGCTGCCGTCTCTGCTGCCTCGTTTACTGCCTCATCGTCGGTTGCCGCAACGACGAGCGCCGGCGAGAGTCGCTCGATCCATCCACTAACCGTCGATGGCGACGGTGCCGCCCTGACGAGCTCTACGGACCCCAACGATGCCTCCTCGGCCGATCTCTTCGCCGCCTCCAGCAGCCGCTCGTCGAAGTCGGGGCTGAGGACGACGACGTGGGCTTCCGAGCAGAATCGCATCGCTTTGCGAGCCCCGACGGTGCCGCCACCGACGACGAGTACGGTGGCGTTCGTGAAATCGTGATAGAGCGGTATCATCGGTTCAGGTGCCTGCGTGACGTCGGTGCTGCCGGCGCCCGCCTTTCGTGTCGGTGAGTCACGCCGTGTTGCTCTCGGCGCGCTCGGCGATCCGGATGCCCGTCTTCTTGAGGATTCGTGTCGAGAACAACGTGTCCCAGTCGTCCGAGCCGACGTCCCAGTAGTCGGCCATCGTCTCGCGAACCTGTGCGACTCGACGCTCGCTTTCGGCCTCCGTTCGGCCGTGCGTCATCGCGAAGAAGTTGTACTCCCACACCCCTGCGTGACGCGGTCGCTCGTAACAGTGAGTGACGAACTCGAGGTCGGCGACGACCGGGCCCACCTCGTCGAGGACGTCTTCGGGCACGTCCCAAACCGTCATGCCGTTCTCAGTGTACCCGAGCGCGTAGTGGTTCGGGATCACGCCGACCCGGCGGACCTTCCCCTCGCGTCGGAATCGTTCGATGGTCTCGACGACCCACTCGACGTCCGCGTCTATCGCCGCGGCGACGTCCGCGTACGGGGTCTCGGTGATCGGTAGTCCGCCCTGAATCTCGACGACGAGGTCGCGCTCGTCCGGCGTGAGCGTCGACCGATCCGACGGCTCGACCGCAGGCGCCAGCCCGGACAGGTCGACGTCGCCGTCGGGAACCGGTCCGTCGACGAGGAACGTCGCACCGACGTGAAACTCCTGGAGTTTCGGGAGGTTGTATGTCTCTTGGCCGGTCGCAGCTTCGATCTCCGCGAGCACCTCCTCGACGCGGTCGTCGCCGTCTTTGTCCGGGTCCGGGTGGTCGGCGACGCTCACCACGAACCACACGTTGAGGTGTGGATGCTCCCGCTCGTAGTTGTGTGCGACCTCGGTGAAGTCGTTCACCGTCTCGACGACCTCGTCGAACCGCTCGGCTGGCGCGTGCATGGCGACGAGCGATGCGGCACCCCCGATCGCTTCTGCGTTGACCAGCGCACCGAACCGCGAGAGCACGCCCGTGTCATCCAGCTCACGGACACGCTCACAGAGCTCGCTGCCCGTCACCTCGATGCCGTGGTCTCCGAGTGCGGCTGCGGCGGGTTCGAACGGTTGCCGAGTCACCGGAAACCCGCCCTGGAAGGCGTTGATGATCGCTCGGTCGAGCGCCGACAGATCCGCGTCGACCTCTCTCATATGCATCGTTCAGAGGCGCGGGAGAATAAGCGATCCGACCCACGGCCGGTAGCTATCGACCCAGAGAGCCGACATCGACTACTCGTCGAGGTTCGCGGCGATGTCAGCCAGTGACGACCGTGGTCCACGCACGGCGTCGTACACGGTTCGCTCCCCCGGGAGCCGGAGTCCGTACTGCTCGCCCGGAACGACGACGTCGAGCACCACGCTGTCTCCCGGTTCGCGGTCGCTCGCGGCGAGCCACTCGGTCAGCCGATTCCGTCCCTCACCGGGCGTGCGTGCTCGTCGACGATCGTCGAACGCCCCGCGTAGCAGTCGCCCCTCCGTGTCGGCGGCCACCCGTGCGTGGTACGTCGACCGGTCGACATCGAGCCGGATCAGGTCGCCGTCGGTGAGTGAGAGCGTGTCACACGATCCGGACTCGACCCGACCTTCGAGGGCTGTGTCCGCCGGCAGACGCACGCAGAGACGTCGCGTGCCACCGCTCCGGGCGAGCGACACGCGGACGGCGGCAACGCTCTCGTCGTCGGAGGCAACACGCGGCATCGATGCGGATTATTCGTCGTCTGCAAACGCGGCGGCAACGTCGCCGTCGCCGTCGACGACCGCAACGTTGATCTGCGCCACGTCGTCGGCGATCTCGCTGCCGCGAACCGTGATTCGCTTTCGCTCGCCCTCGCGGGACGGCTTGAAGCCGACGCCACCCTCCAAGAGAAGCTCCTTCAGGCGGGTGCCGGAGACGTCAGCACGCATCGGGCGACCGGTCTCGTCGGAGCCGCCGGTGATCTCGACGGTGTACTCAGAGAGTCCCACGGCGTCACCATCGACCTCCTCGCCGATGCTTCGACCAAGGAACCGGTTCGCATCCTGTCCGTCGATCGTTCGCTGGATCGTCTCGCCAGTGTCGGGGTCGGCGACGACGACGTTGAATTCGACCATGGGCCGACTGAGACGCCCGCGAATAAAAAGCACGTCGAAAGGGTCCACACGCTTATCGCCGATCACTTGCAACCGGCGTATCGTCGCCAACGCGGGTAATCGCGACCTCGGGGAACCGCTCGTTCACCGTAGTGGTGGCGGCTTCACGGGTATCGACGCAGGGTCCGACCTGGCTATCGCCGGTCGTCGCGTGGCGGGTAGTCCCCTCGGTGTCCCTGGTGTTCTCGCACAGCGAGGCACACAGCGCGAACTCGACTGCTCGCGCGATACTGGTGGTGTCTGCCGGTCCACCTGCTGCCTCCACACTGCCAACCGATGTGGGGTCGAAGTCGACTGCGAGCGCCTCGTAGATGGGTGTGAGAACCCGGCTGAGGGCCGTGGAATCTGCGACCGTTGGGACCAGACAGCCCGCAACGAGTGCCGCGTCGGCGCGGACGCGCTGTGCGAGCCCGATCAGCTTTCCGCCTCCCTCGACGCGAACAGAGTGATCCCCCGGGCAGAACGACCCTGCGGGCTCGCCGGAAGCCACGGTCGCACCGAGGTCCCGGAGCGCACACCGAACGACCCGGTCAACGGCCGTGTAGCGGTCGTCGATCGAACCGCTGTGCTTGTCACGCGGCATGGCAACCGCGAACGCAAGTGTCGTCCCGGAATACGCGACTGCGCGACCGCCGACGGAGCGCTCGATGGGAGTGAAGCCGGCTCGCTCGGCGGCGCGGCGAGCGCGTTCGTATCCCGGCTTTCTGCTGTCGCGCCGACCGAACGCGACTTGTCTGGGTGGCGCCCAGACGCGCACGGCCGGCACTCCACCGTCGGCGCTTTCGAGTAGCTGTGCCGTCAGCTCACGGTCCTGGACAGGATCGGTTGCCCGGCCGCGAAAGAGATGCACAGTAAACAGTCATCGCGGTCGGAAAAACCCGTTTCGACCGGCGTGCGACGGGGATTTGATGCCCCAACGCGACAGGTCTGTATGCACGTTCGCCTGCCGTCGTCCGTCGTCGGTCAGTACGAGCGGTTCTCGCGGTACAACTCGCCGTATCCTGCACACGACGCCGGCCGTGCGATAGATTTGTATCCGGGGGGTGAAGAGGCCGTCTCGCCGGTGGCCGGCGTGGTGCGTGAGACGCACACCGTGGGCTGTCCGAGCCGCCCCTACGCCGCGTCCACCGACCACCTGATCGTCGTCGACCTCGCCGACGAGTGGTGTGTGGCGGCCGGTGCCGCGACCGGCACCGTCGCGCGGGTTCTCCACGTCGACCCAGCGGTGAACGCGGGTGATCGGCTCGCCGTTGGCGACCCGCTGGGGCGGCTGACGCGGTCTGGCTTCTTCGGTCGGTGGGTCGAGAACCACCTCCACCTTGGGTTTCGACCACCTGAAGCGAACGCCTTGCGTGCGAGCGGGTCGCTCACCGTCGACGTCGACATCGACGTGGCCGGTGTCGAGTGGGACGGCACCGGAACCGTCGTCGAGGCGGGACCGACGCACGCCATCCTCGACGGTCCCGACCACCCTGAGCCGGGTGACCGGTTCGCGGCGCTCGCGAGTGACGAGGGCGTCCCACTCGACGGCGGCCTCTGTCACTACGCCGGCGGCGGGACGTTTCGTGCGGAGGCTATCCCGACCGAGGTGTCGCTGTGGGGAACCCTGGTCGGTACACGAACCGAGCAAGGAGTCGAGTGGGAATCGGTCGACGTAGTAGCCGACGGAACGCGCGTCGTCGGCCTCTCGCTCTTCGCTGGGATCGACGACCTCGGCGTGAAGATTGTCTGTCCGGGCCACGACCTCGCTGTCGGCGACCACGTGACCGTCGAGACTGAGCCGAGCGCGAATCCGATTCGGCTCGGACATGACCACCGGGTGTAGCCACTCACGAGCATCGAGGATAGGGAAGGCGATGCAGGAGCACGCGTGTTGTCGAACAGCCGGTGTGGAGGAGTCGCGACGGCCCACCGGACTGGTCCTTGGGCGTCGCGGTCGATGCGTCAGCGCACGGGGCGATTGGTGCGCGATAGTATATAAATAGTCGCCGGGCTCGGCGGACACGTGCGTCGCACCGGTCGACACCGACATCCCTTAGTCGGCGGACGTCCTCGTGGGAGTCGTGGTGGGATGGCAGAGCGGCCCATTGCGCCGGTCTTGAAAACCGGTAGCCTCACGGCTTCCTGGGTTCGAATCCCAGTCCCACCGTCGGAGGCGACCACCAACTCATCTCGCACGCGGTCCGAGGCGTACGGATGTAACCAATATACAGTACCTTCTGTTTGCTTTCTGGACATTCCTGGCGCAGACTCCGCGAGAACGCACACACGGTGAATCGACACGAGGTCGCTCGAGTCGGGCGAAATTGGGACGTTCGCCGCCTGCTGGCGTGTGGTATCACGTGCCGCATTATCTTTAACACGAATCGCTTCCATCGTGAATACAGGTGATACACGCATGAGCTACGAACTCGACCCACTTCCGTATGAGTACGACGCGCTCGAACCGCACATCTCCGAACAGGTGCTCGAATGGCACCACGACACCCACCACCAGGGGTACGTCAACGGCTGGAACGCCGCCGAGGAGACGCTCGAGGGGAACCGCGATGAGGGCGAGTTCTCCTCGTCTGCCGGCGCGATCCGTAGCGTAACCCACAACTCGTCGGGCCACATCCTCCACGACCTGTTCTGGCAGAACATGTCACCGGAGGGCGGCGACGAGCCCGAGGGATCGCTCGCCGACCGGATCGAGGCCGACTTCGGCTCGTACGAGGCGTGGAAAGGCGAGTTCGAGGCGGCCGCCGGCGACGCGAGCGGCTGGGCGCTGCTCGTCTACGACACGTTCTCGAACCAGCTCCGCAACGTCGTCGTCGACAACCACGACGAGGGCGCGGTGTGGGGCGGTCACCCGATCCTCGCGCTGGACGTCTGGGAACACTCCTACTACCACGACTACGGTCCGGCCCGGGGCGACTTCGTCGAGAACTTCTTCGAGGTCGTCGACTGGGAGGAGCCGGCAGCCCGCTACGAGCAGGCCGTCGAGCTGTTCGAGTAACGCCAGCCGGACGCGCTGGACGCGCGTCGAATCCTGTGTTTTTTGATCGAGACCAGCCACAGCGACGACCGAGGTGAGCGGCCCGTCGGTGTCGGTCGGCAGGTGACATCCTCGGTATTTACCCGGTGGACGCGCTACGCGGGTAGTATGCCGGAGCCAAGAGACGCCTTCGACGAGACGTTCCCGTGTGACTTCTACGAGCCGAGTGATCTCTTCGAGCCGGAGCTGTTGTACACGATACCGGAGATCGGACGACTGCTCCAGGGGCTCAACCCGGACGCCGAAGTGGACCCAGAGACGGAGGCGGTCTTAGTCGACTGGGCAGTTCCGTGGGTGCTCGTCAACGCCGACGACCTCGTCGTCGCAGAGCCGCGCACCGAGAACGGACCGGGATACTACGGACTCGCCGAGCACGCGTTCGACGAGGAGACCACCGAGAAGTCCTGATCGACTCGAGACGTTCGAGTCGTCTGTGCCGTCAGCTGTCGGACTACGCTTCTTGGCGTTTGGTGTACGCGTCGAGCGCCGTCTCTATCGTCGAGAGCGACTCGGTGACGCGACCGTCGGCGACGCGCATCAGCCCGGGCGTGTACGTCGGGGAGTAGTCGAAGATGCGATTGACGGCGCGTTTCGAGACGGTAATCGGCGTGAACGACGCGACGGTGTACACCCGTGTGGCCGGGAAGGCGGTCCACAGCGTGCTGCTGGCCCAGCGGTCCTCGTCGAGGAATGTCTGGCCAACGCGGCCCGTCGCGACGTACTCGCCGTCGTCGTAAAACAACAGCAGGTCGTCCGGCTCCATCTGCTCGAACGTCGAGCCACTCCCGGTGTCGTCACCGATCGCCCACAGGCGCGCCTCCTCGGCGTCAGCAATTGCGTCCGGTCGGTCGGCGTACGTGGTGAGATCGACGGGGGACCGGACCGTTCGGTCGAAGTTCTCCGGCTCGATCGGAACCAGGAACACGTTCTCGCTCATTCGATCGGGACTTCGAGGGTGGGATTTAAAAGCATTCGTTGTCGAGCCGGTCACGCCTCGGCGTACAGGCGGTCCATCCGCGCCGCCATCACGAAGTCCGACCGGTGGAGGCCGTCGATGTCGTGACTCCAGAGCTCGATGCCAACTGCGCCCCACGAGAGGTGGATGTCTGGATGGTGCCACTCCGCCTCGGCGAGTTCACCAACCTCGTTCGTGAACGCCAATGCCTCCGCGAAGTCGTCGAACGAGTACGTTGCTTCGAGGTGGTGCTCGTCGACGACCTCCCAGACGTCGTCGAGTGACGCAAGCAGTGGCTCGTACGCAGCTGGTGTGAGTGGGTCATCGTCATCGGATGACGGTTCGACCGGCTCGTCTGCGAGCGACGTAGACATACATGACCATTTGGTGTCGACTGGTTTGTAGCTTCGGTACGTCGGCGGCGAGGTGCGGGAAGAAGGGATGGCTCGCGGTCGCCGCGGGGAGCGGGAGAGTTGTATAAGATTATAATTCAGTCGACACACGAGGAGATATGGATATTGAAACGACGTTCGGGACGGCGAATCCGGTGATCGGCATGGTCCACCTCGGCCCACTGCCGGGTGCACCGAAGGCCGCCGCCGACGGTGCGGCGGCGATGCAGTCCGTCCTCGACCGGGCAGTCGAGGACGTGCGTGCCCTAGAGCGAGGAGGTGTCGACGGCGTGATGATAGAGAACTTCGGTGACGCCCCGTTTTATCCCGACGACGTGCCGAAACACACGGTCGCGGCGACGACTCGCGCGGCGGCGGCCGTTGCGGACGCGACGACCCTCCCGATCGGGATCAACGTGCTCCGGAACGACGCTGAGGCGGCCGTCTCGGTCGCTGCCGCCGTCGATGCTGCGTTCGTCCGCGTGAACGTCCACACCGGAGCGCGCGTCACTGATCAAGGCATCGTCGAGGGACGAGCCCACGAGACGGTCCGACTACGCGAGCGACTCGGTGTGAACGTCGGCATCTTCGCCGACACCGACGTGAAACACTCTGCCCCACTAACCCCGGAGACGTACTCGGCCGAATCGTTCGCCGACACGGCGGAGCGCGGACTCGCCGACGCGGTCATCGCTTCGGGGTCCGGAACCGGTGCGGCAATAGACCGTGCGGCGCTGGAGGCTGTGGTCGACGAGCGGGAACGACACGGCCTCGAGACGCCCGTCTTCATCGGAAGCGGTGTTCGTCCAGAGACGGTCACCGATCTGCTCGCGCTCGCTGACGGCGTTATCGTGGGAACCGCACTGAAAGTGGAGGGTGAAACGACTGCACCGGTCGACGAAGCCCGTGTGGCCGCGCTCGTCTCACGCGCAGACGACTATAGGTGACCCCGCACGAAGGGGCTCAGTGATAGATGACCCCGCACGAAGGGGCTCAGTGCGACTCGAACGGAGACGACCTCAACCCGCTGGGTCGAATCCACGCTCCGCGAGAAAGGTACGAACCGCCTCGCGCGTCGGCAAGCCAGCCTGTGTGGACCGCTCGGTGCAGTTGATCGCAGCCACTGCGGCCGCAAACCGCACTGCATCGTCGATCGCAGCCGACGTGTCCGTCGCGAGTAGCCACTGATCTATCAGTCCAGCGATGAACGCGTCGCCGGCGCCCGTGGTGTCGACGACGTCCACGTCGAACGCGTCGTATCGTCGAGCCCCTCCGTCCATGATCGCGGTCATCCCCTCAGCGCCGTGGGTGAGCACCGCTGGTCCGACATCGGTAGTCCGGATCTGTCTGAGACGCTCGACTGCGGCCGCGTCCGAGCCAAAGTACGCCGGTGTGGCGACGCCGCCGGCGACGAATAGGTCTGCGTGGTGGACGTATCCATGGATCGTCTCAGGGGCTGTTCCGCGCCCGACGAGTTCGGTGACCGGCCCGGAGAGGTCGAAGACGAGCGCCG
>ERZ1034573.583-NODE-583-length-10927-cov-50.916299_pt1 | contig 10927 bp, 8 predicted proteins | sample MGYA00520641_ERZ1034573 | MGnify/ENA primary metagenome ERZ1034573 (study PRJEB33760, sample SAMEA4777724) | hypersaline lake metagenome | biome: hypersaline environment; feature: brines | place: Spain | collected 2014-08 | depth 0 m ...
TGCGCCTCCTGTGAAACCTTCCACACCTGCTCCGATGTAGTCGATTGTCCGATTCCCACATATCCCGGTCGCTACACGTTTCCACGCCATGACCGAAACGACTCGGAATCGCCTTCTCGGATTGCTCCTTCTTCTGGTGGGAGCTGCGGGAATACTGCTCATGTCCGGCGTCTCTCCGGGGGGCGGCAAGCTGCCGTGGTTTCTTGCCGGTTGTTGTCAGGGCCTGGGGGCCGTCTTGCTGCTTACCGGCACGCCGCCCTGGCACTCGGCCCGATGGCGGGCCTCCTGGCATCCACTGCGTCCTCCCAATTGATGCGCCCGTCGCATTTCCTCGTTCGTTGGCCCCATCCCTCACCCATGACGAACGCTCAAGAGCGTCTTATTGGTGCCCTCCTTCTCTTCGGGGGACTGGCCGTGCTCTTCCGAGCGGCCCTTCCCGATGCGGTCAGGGTCCTTCTCATCGGAGTGCTCTCGGCGGGCGTTGTCTTTGTAATTGCCCCCGCCTGGGTGCGGTGGCGGTGGACCACCCTGCAGGAGTGGCTCTCTCTTCGATAGCCCGGCGCTACTCTTGTCGGAGCACCCACCCCTTGGGATCCACCTGCACGTCCGCGCCCGCCGGAACCTGAACCTGCGCCTCCCCCCCAGTCATCGCCACCCGCCGGGTCGAATCCCGGACGCGGACCGGCACCGGCACCTCAAACGCGGCGTCGCCCGTGTTCGCCCACTGCAATCGGAGCGTCTCGTCCGCCCGACGCGTCTCCAGTACGGGAAGGTCGGATTGATAGAGGTAGACGTCAAAGAACGCGTCGAGCGACCGGCCCGAGACCGACTCCGCGAGCCGGACGAAGTCCGCTGTCGTGACGTGGCGAAAGGACGGCCCCTCGTCACGCGTGCGCCCCCCCGGATCGGCAAACCGGCGCAGGAGGGTGCGCAGGGCCTTCTCCCCGACGACGTACCGCAGCGTGTGGAGGGTGAGGGCCCCGCGGTTGTACACGTCGCCGTGATAGATCTCCTCGGCCGACGTCGGATCGCGGCGGGCAATCGGCGTGCCGCCGGTCATCGCCTGCCGAAAGTCGTCGATGCGTGCCCGGTAGGCGTCGTGCCCCCGACGGGCCTCCGCGTACAGGGCCTCCAGGTACGTGGCCGTGCCTTCGTGGAGCCAGAAGTCCTTCCAGTCGGCCACCGTCACGAGGTTGCCGTACCACTCGTGGGCCAGTTCGTGAAAGTGAAGGGCGTCGAAGGAGGCGCCATAGCCGAGCCCGCCGGGCGTAAAGTCATGCCCGTACGCAATCAGCGACTGATGCTCCATGCCCAGAAAGGGCGACTGGGCAAGCCCGTACTTGTCCGCCCGCGGGGGGTAGGGCCCGAGCGTCTCCTCCAGGAAGCGCACCTGGTCCAGAAAGCCCGGCAGGGCGCGGGCGGCCCGGGCCGAGTCCGACGGGAGCACGTAGGCCGACACCGGCACCGACAGGCCACTGGTGCTGGCGTAGGTGGTGTCGAGGTGAACGTACGGCGCCGCGTTGAGGGTCACGTTGTACGTGTTGATCGGCGTAGACACGTGCCACCGGTAGGTCTCCGTCGAGTCCGACGCCCGCTCGACCGATCGGAGGCGCCCGTTGGAGGCGGCAACGAGCGAGTCGGGCACCGTGAACGCGAGGTCCATCGAGTCCGGCTCGTCGGAGGGATGGTCCTTCACCGGCCACCACAGGTCGGCCCCTTCCGTCTGGCACGACGTCGCGATCCAGGGCGCGCCCGCCGGGGTCTCCTCCCACGTCAGGCCGCCGTCCCAGGGCGGATTCGGGGCGACACGGGGACGTCCCTCGTACGCCACCCGCGCGTGGAGGGTGTCGCCGGCGGCATACGACCGGCCCAGGTCGATCCAGAGCTCGTTCCGGCCCTCCTTCCGCTCCACAGAACGACGTGTGCCCCGCTCTCCGATCTCCCAGGCCCGCCGCACGGACAGACGGCGGTCGAGATTGAGGACCAGGACCTCCAGCGGCTCCTCGACGACCGCCCGCACCTCGACCGTCCCTTCAATTCGCTCGCGGGCCGGGTCCACCGCGACGTCCAGGTCGTAGTGAAATACGTCGTAGGCCGCCTGCTCGGGCGGGAGCGGCCCGCCCGAATCCTGCGCCGAGGTGGAAGAGCACCCCCCAAGCCCCGAGAAGAGCAGGAGCAGCACGAGGATCCGGACGGAACGGCGACAGACCATTGAGGCAGTGGATCGAAATGACAGAGCTCCCCCGCCGCCGGCCCTCAGGCCGCCGCTCATCGACCGGTCAAGAAGATTTCCGCGTACGCCCAGACGCTGCCCAGGGCGAACCCGCAGGCGCTCCCCACGAGCCCGACGAGGAGAACATCGAATAGAAAGAGACCGGTTCCGTGCATCGTGAGCGGATCGTACAGAAACACGGACACAGTGAGCACCGCGCAGGCCGGGATCGTAATTTTATTTTTTTCGCGGATGAGCCGATATTCGCCGGACAGCCCCGACACGCGATCGACGACCTCTTTGCGCACTCGCACCTTCTCCGCACTGCGCCACCGCTCCGCGAACGACCGCCGTCGGCCGCGCCCGCTCGCCCCCTCGTCGTCCGAGGAGTCTCCGTTGCGGGCGCCCCGCGACCAACGCTCGTCCTCCGAATCGCTCAGGGTCTCGAAGGCCTCTCGGACCCGCAAAAACTCGCGCTGGGCCTCTTCTTTTTCCCCCTCGTCGGCCTGGTCGGGGTGGCACTCCAGCGCGCGTCGGCGGAACGCGTGCTTGATTTCCTCCTGGGACGCCCCCGGGTTGATCCCCAAAATGTCGTGGTACGTGCTCATGGCGCCACGCAACCGGCTGCAACGGACAGGACTCGTGCCCCTTCGTGGTTCGTTGAACCCGTCCGCGGACCGTCTGTTGCGGCGCGGTCAGTCCGCCAGCGTCTCCTTCATCTCCGCCAGCTTCATGAGCGCCTCGACCGGCGTGATTCGGTTCGGATCGATCTCGCCGAGCATCTCCTTGATCTCTTCCGCCGCCGGGTCCGGCTGCCCGAAGAGGTGCATCTGATTGGCCTGACTGTCCTCCAGGTCCGGCACCGCGTCGGCCTCGCCCTTCTTGGCACGCACCCCGTCCCCCGAGGGCGGGTCCTCCGAGGGGGCCCCGTCCGCCTCGTCGGCCCCCACCTCCAGGTGCTGGCTCTCCAGGTTCTGGAGGACCTCCCGGGCCCGGGCGATCACCGCGTCCGGCAGGCCCGCCATCTTCGCCACCTCGATGCCGTAGGAGTGATCCGCGCCCCCCGGAATGAGCTTGCGGAGGAAGACGATCTCGCCCTCGTGCTCGCTCACCTGGATGCGGTAGTTGTGCACCCGCTCCAGGCGGTCGGCCATCGCGTTGAGCTCGTGGTAGTGCGTAGCGAAGAGGGTCCGCGCCGCCACCTCGGGCCGCTCGTGCAGGTACTCCACGATGGCCCAGGCGATCGAGAGGCCGTCGAACGTGGACGTGCCGCGCCCCACCTCGTCGAACAGGATGAGCGACCGGGCCGTGGCGTTGTTGAGAATGTTGGCCGCCTCGTTCATCTCGACGAGGAACGTGCTCTCCCCCGCCGCGAGGTTGTCCGACGCCCCGACGCGGGTGAAGATGCGGTCCACCACCCCAATCTGGGCCGCCTCGGCGGGCACGAACGATCCCACCTGCGCGAGCAACACGATGAGCCCAACCTGCCGCAGGGCGACGCTTTTCCCGGCCATGTTGGGCCCCGTGATGATGAGGACCTGCTCGTCGTCCGGGTCGAGGGCCATGTCGTTCGGAATGAACGGGTCGCCCGGGGGAAGCGTCTGTTCCACCACCGGGTGCCGCCCCTCCTCGATGTCGATCGTGAGCCCGTCGTCCACCGACGGCCGCGTGTAGTCGTGCTGCTCGGCCACCTCGGCCAGGCCCGCGAAGCAGTCGAGGTGCGCCAGGAGCTCGGCGTTCTCCTGCAGGATGCCCGTCTGCTGGGCGATTTGGTCTCGGAGCTCGTTGAAGAGCTCCTGCTCCAGCGTCTCGATTTTTTCCTCCGCCGTCAGGATCTTCTCCTCCATCTCCTTCAGCTCCGGCGTCACGTAGCGCTCGGAGTCCACGAGCGTCTGCTTGCGGATGTAGTCCTCGGGCACCTTGTCGGCGTGGGTGTTCGTCACCTCGATGTAGTACCCGAAGACCTTGTTGAAGCCGACCTTGAGGGACGGAATGTCGGTGCGCTCGCTCTCTTCCGTCTCCAGGTTGGCCACCCAGTCCTTGCCCTCCTGCGCGATGGTGCGCAGTTCGTCGAGCTCCTCGGAGTAGCCGTCGCGGATGAGGCCGCCTTCGCTGATCTTTGCTGGCGGGTCGTCCACGAGGGCGCTCTGGATCCGATCGACCATCTCGGGACACGGGCGCAGGTCGTCCTCGATGGCGCCGAGGGCGTCCGAGTCGGCGTCCGTCAGGAGGCCAAGGACATTCGGCAGGCGGCGGAGCGTGTGCTTGATCGCAATCAGGTCGCCGGGGGCGGCGCGGCCCGTGGCCACCTTGCCCGCCAGCCGCTCCAGGTCGCCCATCTGGTTCAGCTCCTCGCGGAGGTCGTCGCGCAGGGTGCGGTCGTCGACGCAGGCCTCCACGGCGTCCAGGCGGTGCCGGATGCGGCCCACGTCGCGGAGGGGGCGCACCAACCAGGCCCGGAGGCGGCGCCCGCCCATCGGGGTTTCCGTCTCGTCGAGGATGCTCACGAGCGTCCCCTCGTGCCCGTCGTCCTGGATGGACTGCACGAGCTCGAGGTTGCGCTTCGTCTCCGGGTCGAGCGCGATGTGCTCGTCCTTCGAGTAGCGCTTGATCTTGCGGACGTGGGGCAGCGCCCCCTTTTGCGTCTCGCCCAGGTAGTGGAGCGCCGCGCCCGACGCCACCACGCCCAGGTCCATGTCGTCCACCCCAAACCCCTTCAGCGAGTGGGTCTCGAAGTGCTCCAGGAGCGTCTGGTACGCGAAGTCGTACTTGAAGACCCAGTCCTCCTGCTCGGTCACGGTAAACGGCACCTCCCGGAGGTGCTGCTGGAGGCGCTCTGTCTTGCGCTTGTCCACGATCACCTCCGAAGGCGCCACCGTCTGGATGAGGTCCTGCAGCTGGTCGAGGCCGGCCTCGGTGACGCTGAACTCGCCCGTGGTGGCGTCGATGAAGGAAAAGCCGATGCGGTCCTTGTCCCGGCCGGTGCCGAAGTGGAGGGCCGCCAGAAAGTTGGACTGCTTCGGATTGAGCAGCTGGTCGTGGAACGAGACGCCCGGCGTCACCACCTCCACCACATCGCGGTCCACGACCTTTCCGCTCGAGTCGTCGGCGTCCTCCACCTGCTCGCAGATGGCCACGCGAAGGCCGGACCGGATAAGCTTGGGCAGATGGCTGTCGAGGGCGTGGTGCGGAAAGCCCGCCATCGGGACGTCGTCGGCGTCGCCGTTGTTGCGCTCGGTGAGCGTAATCCCGAGGAGCCGGCTGACCGTCTTCGCGTCGTCGTCGAACGACTCGTAGAAGTCGCCCATGCGGAACAGGAGGATCGCCTTCGGGTGGCGCTCCTTGATCTTATAGTACTGCCGCATGAGGGGCGTGCGCCCGCGCTGCTGGGTGCTGGACTGAGCCATGAAGGTCCGGGATCAACAAAAACTGATTCGAGAGGGCGCCCTCGGCCACGCGAGGAGGGGCGGGGCCTGCAGAACGACGGGGAAAGTCTGACAGAGAGGACGCCGGTCGCCTCCCCACTCGTCACGCCCCGATGATCTGCATCGACACAACGTAGCCGTCCACGTCCCAAATCACAACGGGCCGGCCCGGGGCTCGCCGATCCTTCGCCGGTCTTTAGAGGCGGGCCGTGCGCCGGCGCTTGAGCTGCCGCAGGCGCTCGCGCAGCCTGCGCTTGCGGGCCCCGAGGGCCGACTCCGGATCGACGTCGCCGGTCTCCGTCACGGCATCGTACGTCTCCGACGCGCGGAGGCGCTCAATCGAGGCCTCAAGCGCCGACACCGCCTGTTGCAGGGACGCCTCCGCGTCGGGCAGGGACGACTCGGGAGAGGCGGTGGGCGCCCGGGGGAAGCCCCAGGTCTCCAAAGAGTCAGCGATGGCGCGCACCGCCGCCGAATGCTCGGCGTCGAACGCCGACTCGAGCGCCCGGAACGTGGCGGCCGCCTCGTCGCGGTAGGCGTCGGCGACCGCGTCCGGGTGGCACAGCTTCGTGGCCCGGCGGTAGGCCGCTTTCAGGTCCGGGGCCGAACGGGCCGTCTCCGTCGGCGCCTGCCTCCGTCGCGCCCGAAAGGCATCGTAGGCCTCCTGGGCGTCGTGGTAGGCATTGCGGAGGCGGGCGCTCCGCCTGCGGGCCTGTGCTGCCTCTTTCAGGCGTTCCATCTGCAGGCGCAGGACCTCCTCCTGAAGCGGCGCCACTTCTTCTTCGAACTGCGACTGCGCCGCACGGACCGTCTGTTCCAGCTCCGCCTTCTCCTGCAGGCGGCGCGCCAGGGACCGTCGCAAGGAGTGGAGATCAGAACGTGCCATGTCCACCGGTGAAGGGTTGTGCCACGACTTTTCTCTTCGGTAATTTAATGATACACTACGAGTGGGAGATCCGCCGCGCGCGTCGACGACAGACGCTCCGGAATTCCGATCCCGCCAACTCGACCTGCCTTTTTCGCTTCCCCCCTCTGCTTCATGTACGACGTCCTCCTCATTCCGGTTGACCTCTCCAGCACCAACGAATCCGTCCTCGATGCGGCCCGAGACCTTGCCGCCCCGGACCACACCCGCGTGCTGCTCCACCACGCCATCGAAACGCTTCAGGACGAGGCGCCCGGCGAAATGGACGACTTCTACGCGGACCTCCAGCAGGAGGCCGAGAAAAAGCTGGGGGCGTGGACGAGCGACCTGGCCGAGGACGGGTATGACGTCGACTTCATGATCACATACGGGGAGCGCGGCCCCGAAATCACACGGGTCGCCGAGGAGCAGGACGCGGATCTTCTCGTGATGCGCTCCCACCGGGTGGACCGGGACGACCCGGACAGCCCGGTCGGAACGGTGAGCCACCAGGTGGCCGTCTTCGCTCCGTGCTCCGTCCACCTGGTACGTGCGTGATGCCCCTCTCTGACGCGGACGCTCAGAGCGCCACACTCACGCGCCCCCCGAGCCCGACGGTTGCCCCATCGACGCCCGTAATGCGTCGCCCGGTGAGGAGCGCCTCCACGGTCACTGCCTCGTACGTCAGTCCGTACTGAAGCTCCGCGGTGACCCCTACATTCGTCCGGTTTGTATTGTCGGTTCGCAGGAGCAGCGGGGTTGCTCCGGACCGATCGAGGTACGTGTTGTCGCCCCTCCGCCCCGAGTCCGCAGTCAATCGGTCGAGGGACATGCTCCCCTCGATGGCCCCGAGGCGCCGCACCTGCTCCCCGCGTTGTATCTGAAGCGTCGGCCCGACCGACACCCGGAACGACTGATGCAGGGGGCCGCCCGACCGGAACGGCCGCCATGCCAGTGCTGGAGTAACGCTAAATCGGCGCTGGTCCGCCCACTCCGTGCGACTGCTGTACGCCCGTCGAATGTCCCGCTGCACCACGGCGTCCCGGCGGATCCCGACCCGCAGGTCCCACGCCGGCGTCAACGCCCAGCCGGCATGCGCCGCGATGCCCGTGGCGACCGGCGCCCGCTCCATGAACACCGCCTGGACCGACAGGCCTGCGTTCGAGAAACGGAGGGGCGACGAATCGACCTGGGCCCGCGTCGGACCGACGACCAAGAGACCGCACAGGACGGCGATAATTCCCCCGAGACATCGCATGGCGGGACTCATCTTTGAGACGGGAAGGTTTTGGAAACGGAAAGATATTGCAGATGGAGGCGTCCAGAATCGGCCTCGCCTCGTGCGGAAGACGGAAGTGCCGAGACAAGTCAATTATTTGACAACACAAAAATTTGTTCCACACGGCGTCGCCCCCGGTCGGAACGTTCTACTGAGCGGAAGCTTTGAGACGATCGTTGGCGCTGGGGCAAACCGCGTTGTTCGTCGCCTCTCCGAACCACCTCGGGCTACATGGTCTACGGCATCACTGGCAACCCGACCAAGGACGCGCTCTGGGCCCCGTTGGCAAAACTCATCGACCGGTTGACGGACGACGACCTTCCGTTTCGGATTCACGAGCCCATCGCCACCGGCCTCGTGGAGCAGGGCCTCGTCGACGAGGAGATGTGCCGCGCCCACGCCGTGGACGACGTGGCGGCGGCCGGCGATATCGTGCTGTCGTTTGGGGGGGACGGGACCCTTCTGCGCACCGCCCACCGCACGGGGCCGAACGGCACGCCGCTCCTGGGCGTCAACATCGGCCGCCTCGGCTTTCTCGCCGACATTGAGATCGGCCAAATCCACGACGCGATCGATGCCTTAGAGGCCGGGGACTACCGGACCGAGGAGCGGCTCGCCCTCCAGGCCGACCTGGAATCCGACTCGGGGCTCGACACGGAGTGGGCCCTCAACGAATTCGTGCTGGACCGCAGTGGGGCCGCCGGCCTCATCGAAATTGAGGTGGCCGTGGACGGCACTCCGCTAAACACCTACTGGGCCGACGGCCTCATCATCAGCACCCCGACCGGCTCCACGGCGTACTCGCTCTCCACCGGCGGCCCCATCATCACCCCCGGGGTGGACGCCATCATCCTGACCCCCATTGCCCCCCACACCCTCACGGTCCGCCCAATTGTCCTCCCGGCCGACGCGACGATTACCTGCCAGGTCCGTGAGAACGATCAGCCCTACGTCTTTGCCGCGGACGGGCAGAGCACGATGTTCGACGAGCACAACCTGGAATTCAGTGTGGAGCGGGCCAACCACGCGGTCAACCTCGTCAAACTCCCCGGCCAACACTTTTTCCACACCCTGCGCTCGAAACTGATGTGGGGCGCGCGCCGTTCGGAGGGGCCGACTGATCGCGGGCAGTCCATCTCTGCCCCGCGCGACCAATCCCCGTTGAAGGGGGAATGAAACAACCGGAACGGTCGTTGACAAGCGCAGCCGGAACCGGTACATTCGTGTGTGTTTTGAGGTCAGGTAGCTCAGGTGGTAGAGCAACGGCCTGAAAAGCCGTGTGTCGGCGGTTCGAATCCGCCCCTGACCACCCCGCCCCCGCTTTTCGCCGCCCAGCGGCGCAGAGCGGGGATTTTATTTGGGACGGGCGCTTCAACACGAAAACGCGGCCGCCGTCGATCGCATTCGGCAGGCCGAGAGCGGCGCGCTTCCGATTCCGGATTGCCCGACCGCAGGCCGCCGCCGGCCCCTGACGGACGGTCCCGGGCCGGCCCGGGCCCACATCGCGAACAGCGTGCCGTCCCCAGAGCGCCCGCTTGTCCTGGAAGACGCCCGGTCTGTTGATCCTCCCCCGCTCGACGCCGAGGTTAAGCAGTGCCCTTTCGCTTCCCACCTCACCCGCTTCCTACTCCGCAATGAGCTCCGACTACCGAACCGAAAGCGACTCCCTCGGGGACGTGCGCGTCCCCGCCGAGGCCCTCTACGGCGCCCAGACCCAACGGGCCAAGGAGAACTTTCCGGTCAGCGACCTTCGGTTCTCCCGCCGCTTCATCGAGGCGCTCGGCCACGTCAAACGCGCCGCCGCCCGGGCCAATCAGGACCTCGACCGCCTGGGGGACGAGACCGCCGAGGCGATCGTCGACGCCGCCGAGGAGGTGATCGAAGGCCGGCACGACGAGGACTTCGTGCTCGACATTTTTCAGACCGGCAGCGGCACCTCCACGAACATGAACGCCAACGAGGTGATCGCCAACCGGGCGTCGGTGCTCTTGGGGGCCGACCGCGGCAGCAAGGCGGTTCACCCCAACGACGACGTCAACATGTCGCAGTCGTCGAACGACACCATCCCGACCACCCTCCACGTCGCCGCCCGGATGGGCATTGAGCACGACCTGCTGCCGGCCCTGGAGGCCCTGCAGGGCGCGCTCGAGGAGAAGGCCGAAGCCTTCGACGACGTGCTCAAGAGCGGCCGGACGCACCTGATGGACGCCACCCCGGTGCGGCTGGGCCAGGAATTCGGCGGGTACGCGGCCCAGATCGAGCACGCCATCCAGCGGATTGAGCTGGCGTCAAACCGCCTCTCGGAGGTCACCCTCGGCGGCACCGCCACGGGCACGGGCCTCAATTGTCCGGAGGACTTCCCCGAAACGGCCCTCCAGCATCTCACCGACGCCACCGGGCTCTCGTTCTACAAGACGGGAAACCACTTTGCCCAGCAGGCCGGCAAGGAGCTCTACGTGGACGCCCACGGCGCCCTGAACACCCTCGCCACGGCCCTGCTCAAAATCGCAAACGACCTGCGCCTCCTCTCCAGCGGCCCCACGAGCGGCATCGGCGAGATCACCCTTCCGGTCATCCAGCCCGGCTCCTCCATCATGCCCGGGAAGGTGAACCCGGTACAGAGCGAGCAGGTGATGATGGTCGCCACGCAGGTCACGGGCAACCACCAGACCCTCACCGTCGCCAACACGCACGGCAACTTTGAGCTGAACGTGATGATGCCGGTGATGGCCCACGCCATGCTGCAAAGCATCGACCTGCTCGCAAACAGCGTGGACGCCTTTCGCGGCAAGTGCGTGGAGGGCATCGAGGCAGACCGGGAGCGCTGCCGGGAGCTTCTGGAATTGAACCCCTCCGTCGCGACGGCCCTCAACACGGCCATCGGCTACGACAAGGCCAGCGAGGTCGCGAAGACGGCCGCGAAGAACCGCGAAAGCGTCCGGACGGTTGTAAAACGAATGGGACTTCTCGACGAGGACGAGCTCGACGAGTACCTGGACATCCGGCGCATGACGCAGCCGGGCGTGCCCGGGGATGCGTCGTAGCTCCCCTCCTGTAGCGTGGGTGCCGCGGCCGGCCGGGGCACTTCCCCCGGCGGCCCCGCGTTG
>ERZ1034573.585-NODE-585-length-10906-cov-5.186250_pt1 | contig 10906 bp, 7 predicted proteins | sample MGYA00520641_ERZ1034573 | MGnify/ENA primary metagenome ERZ1034573 (study PRJEB33760, sample SAMEA4777724) | hypersaline lake metagenome | biome: hypersaline environment; feature: brines | place: Spain | collected 2014-08 | depth 0 m ...
TATATCGCACTTCAGCAACCATAAGAGAAAAGCCTACTCAACCAGTGCCTCGTTCCGCACGACCTTAAAAATGTGCTGGTTCAATACGCCGTCAGGACCGTGCCACCGAAAAGTGTCGAGGGTTGCTGACCAACTGACGAGAATAGTCCCCGACGGGACGACATATTTTTCGTCTACATCAAGCGTCGTGTAGTTAAACTCGTCCGCTGTTCCAGTCAGGTTCTGGATTCGGATAATTGGACGTCCTTCACCTTCCCACTCACTCTTTTTGAAGCCTCGGCCGTTGATATATTCGGCAGTGTCGCCGATCGTAGCTGTCGTCCAACCTTCTGGAAGTTCGTTATCGGGCATCGGTACTAATCAGTTCGTTGAGTGCATCCATTTCGGTCGAGGCTTCCGCCAGGAGCTCTGTAATCTCTTCGGCCACGACTTCCGGCTCTCGCAGTTCTTCGACAGACACGGACTCTTCGTCACGGAGCCACGTGATGTCGAGATCGTCCCCGCGATCCGCAATCTCCTCTCGAGTATACCGGCGGAAGCGTCCCTCCTCCCCCTCGTCGGTACGGTCGGCCCGGCCATACGGATCGTCCCCGAACTTTTCCTCGAAGTCCTCGAAGTCTTCCGGCTTTAGCGGACTCGTTTTCCCGTAGGTGCGCGAATTGGTGCGCATATCGTAGTACCACACCGCATCGGTGTTGTCGTGGTCGGTCTCGCCCCGGGTAAAGAAGAGGACATTGGCTTTGAGGCCCCGGGCGTAAAAGATGCCGGTGGGTAGGCGCAGGATGGTATGCAGGTCACACTTGTGCATGAGGTCGCGCCGCACCTTCTGGCCAGTCCCGTCTTCGAAAAGCACATTGTCAGGCAGGACCACCGCCGCCCGCCCGCCGGGCTTGAGGCCGTTGTAGATGTGTTGGAGAAAGTTGAGCTGCTTATTGCTCGTCTGGTAGGTGAAGTCTCGGGGCGGCGTGCCGCCTCCCTTCTTGCTGCCGAACGGCGGGTTTGTGAGGATCACGTCCGCCTGTGGCAGGCTCGCTCCCACGTCCCCCAGCGTGTCTCCCTGGTGAATTGAGGTCGTGGCCTCGATGTCGTGGAGCATCGCGTTCATGAGCCCCAGGCGGTGGGTATCCGGCACCAGCTCGACGCCGTGATACGCCTCCTCCTTCTGGAACTCAGCTTCATCGGCATCCAGGTCAAACAGGTCATCCGTCTGATTCTTGACGTACTCGTGCGTTTGGGTCAGGAACCCAGCGGTGCCGAGCGCCGGGTCTTGCACGATCTCACCTGGCTTCGGCTTCGTGAGCCGGATCATCGAGTCGATTAGGGGACGAGGCGTGAAGTACTGCCCCGCTCCCGATTTCGTCTCCTGTGCGTTCTTTTCCAGAAGGCCCTCGTACAGATTGCCGAGCCCTTCCTCTCGGGCACTGAACCAGTCAATTTTGTCGATCTCCTCGACGATCTTGCGGAGGTTCTTCGGTTTCCGTATCGACGTGGCCGCTCCTTCGTAAATCGTCCGGACAATAAGGGAATCCGTCTCGTCCTCGTCGGCGAGGTCCACGAGAGCCCGGCGGTAGTGCTGTAGGAGCTCGGTCCCGTCCTTATCCGCGATATTGTCCCAACGGTACGCTTCCGGTATCCGGTGATCCGTTCCGGTTTCCTGAGCCATTTTGATAAACAGCAGGTACGTCAACTCGGTGACGTACTGATGGTACGTGATCCCGTCGTCCCGCAAGACGTGGCAGAGATTCCACAGCTTGCTGACAATGTCCTGTGTGTCTGTGCTCATTCAATAGGGTTGGATTAGGAGTTGAGGGGCAAACGAAAGGTGCCGACTCACGCTGCCAATGACAACGGCAAAACTGGATTGGCGCTGTTCTTCAACCATGGGGATGTCCTCGGGGCACTCAGACAGCCATAGCAGCATCGTTCCAAATCTCCTCATGCATCTCATCAAGTACATCGGGAAGCTGACCGTCGAAGATATTGTTCAGCCGATTGAACCCTCCCTTCTGGTCGAAGGGCGGTTCGTCCAGTGCCTCTCGATCCACCACTTCGTTTTTCTTTATCTGCTTCGCGATCCTCTTCAACCATTGCTCCTGAACGCTCGTCCAGTCTCGGTCTTTGAGGATGTAGCGCAGGGCGTGATCGACCCGACTTTCGTACGGCATAAGCGGCGTTCCGAGCGCCCGGCTCCGCAGGAAGCCGACAATGCTGGCCGCAATGTCCTGATTCTTCGCTTCACTGAAGGCCTCCCGAATTTGCGCCTCCGTGTATCCGGCTCGACTGAGCTCAATCTGTATTTCCTTGAGGTCCTCGCGAGTTAGCTCCTTGGGGCGCTGAAGGACGATCTGGAGGGCATCCATCTCATCCCGGTTCGATTCGATCCAGTTGCGAAGCCCCTTGAGGTAGGTTTCCGGACGGTTGTTGTCGGGCCCGTACCCTTGTTTCACCTCTTGAACTTCGTCCTCGTGGTCCGAAATCAGCTTGTACTGGGGAGACTCGTACTTCAGGCCGTCCAGGAAGGCCCCAAAGCCTGGGTCGCTCTCCAACAGGTCGCGAAGAGCTTCTTCTCCTCCCTCGCGGAGCTGCCTCGTAAGCTCGTCGGCCTCAAATCCGGTTCTCTCCCGCAGAGCCTCTTCATTCTGCTTCAAGGCACTCTGCTTGCGGTTCAGCTTCCCCATGAACTGCTCGTAGATCTCTTCCCGATGGTCCTCTTCGTTGACCTCCTCGAACTCCCCAGCCAGTTGCTCGAAGGTAATATCTGGCTTCTGCACGACGGGCTTCATGTCCGAGAACTCCTGAAGCGCGTCGTAGAGCTGAACAGCATCGAAGATGCGGAACGACTCCTTGTCCTGGTCCTCCCCGTAGAGATCCGAACATAGTCGAGTCGCCCGGCCAATCATCTGCTCGTAGAGGATCCGGCTTTTCACGCGCCGGAGGAAGACCAGATCGGTGATCGGGGGGACATCGACGCCCGTAGTCAAAAGGTCTACCGTCACGGCGATGCTCGGAAGCTCCTCGTTCTTGTAGTACCGGATAAGCTGCTGGGGCTCGTCGACGTATCCGGTGATTTTCGCAACCGCCCCGTCACGCACCTCGCCGTACTGCTTCTCCAGCTCTTCCTTGAAGACCTTCACGACAAGATCCGCGTGATCGTCGTCCACACAAAACACCAGGGTCTTGCCGGGAAGCGACGGGTCAATCTCCTCAACGATGCGGCTGATAACCGCCCTGTTAAAGGGCTCTGTGATGACCTTCTTGTTGAAGCTGTCGATTTCTACGTCGATCTCGTCCGGAGCGTGGACAAGATCAATGGTACTGGACCGGGGATCATAGCGCATCAACTCGTCGCCGGCCTCCCAGTGAATCCCGTCTTCAGAAAGCTTCGTGGAAATGCCAATGGGAGGCTCATGGTCTACAAGGTACCCATCGACGACCGCTTGCCGGTAGTTGTATTCGTAGACTGGATCCCCAAAAATCTCAGTCGTGTGGAGAGCAGGTGTCGCGGTAAGCCCGATGCGCACAGCATCGAAGTACTCAATCACCCGACGATACTTTGAGATGTACTGTTCTGCGCTTCGGAACTCCAGCTCCGTGTCACTTAGCTCCTGGTCGAGGTTATAGCCCCGGTGGCACTCATCAACAATGATGCAGTCATACTGATCAACCGGAATCGGGTCCTCGTCCTCCCCACGGTGCAAGATTCGGCGGACCATTCCCTGCACCGTCGAGATGTGGACTCGCGTGTCGGATTCCGGCTCGAGGTCGCCGAGCGACTTGACATCGTACACATCGGCGAACGCATATGTCCCCTCTACCTGAACATCGGAAAAGGTATCCATCGCTTGGTCTCCTAGAGTCGTCCGGTCCACGAGGAAGAGCACGCGCTGGAACCGCCCATATTTGACAAATCGGTACAACATCCCTAATGCAGTGCGGGTCTTCCCCGTCCCGGTGGCCATCGCGAGGAGCAGTTCCTGATTGCCCTCGCGAATGCCCTCCTCAATCGCCTCGATCGCTTCTTTTTGATAGTACCGTAGGCCGGCGACATCGATGGGCTTCTCCTCAAGCTTCTGCTCCGCCTCCTCAATGTCTTGTGAGAGACGCTTCCGGATCCCTTCCGGCGAGTAGAAGCCCATGATCGGCGAGCGCGTGTTCGTCGACCGACGCACGTCTCGGACCCACACCCCACTTTTCGTCTCAATCTGTTTCAGGTAGGGACGGCCATTCGATGAAAAGACGAAAGGGACGCGGTACGGAGTGCGTGGCCCCTCATAATCCCAAGGCGCATCCTCGGCGAGTTCTTCCTCGTCATCGATTACATACCCGTTTGAGTACCGCTCGGCCTGGTCAATGACTGAAGAGACATCTTTCCCCCACTTTTTCGCCTCAACGGTAGCGACGGGCGTCAGGCCAAGAAACAGTACGTAATCGGCTACTCCATCCGCCGTCGGCCATTCGGCTATCGCTTGGTCAACACCCTTCTGCGGACGGACCCCTTTACTGTACCGGAGCTCCTTACTGTCTGCCTCCCACCCAGCTTCTCGAAGCTGTTCGTCGATCAGGCGGCGCGTGTCTTCCTCATCCAGCTCGAGGTTATTGCCCGCCTCTGCTGCCCGGTGCTGAAACTGCTGTTTCCGGGATGGTTCTTTCTCGGCCTGCTCCCGCAGCTCCGCAAGTCGCTCTCGGAATTGGTCTCGTTCGCTTTCTGCTTCTTCGAGGAGGTCTTCGTAGATGCGGATTTCTTCGTAAAGCTCCTCTGCTCGTTCTTCTGCCTGCTTCCGTTGCTCACGTTCGGCCTCGGTAAGCTCCTTGTAGGTATCGGCCTCGTCGCTCACCTGGGCGAGCCGGTTCCGAAGGCGTTCAAGCTCTTCGCGGAGTTCTTCTTCCATTCCCTCTTCGTCCGGAGGAGGCACGAAGGGCCCAGGATCGAAGTCATCGGCAGTCAAATCAAAGGTGCGGTGGAACCACACGGCTACCTGACGGGCAAGCTTCAATTGCCCCACTGCCTCCGACGCTGTTCCCTCATGGTCATGAACGGCCCTGTTCCCTGCTCGCCGAATGTTATGAAATAGATCCGCGATTTGCTCAGGGAGGATTCCCTCGTCCTGGAGGGCCTGAAGCCGCTCATACTGATTCAGATCGTAGTCCTCCACGTCAACACGAGCCGCCGCATCCTCTGCGAGCATCTCCGCGAGTGTCCGAATCTTCGTGAGGGCCGCTACGGGGTCGTCCAGACAATGAGACTCGGCACTGGCTGCGACGCGCACATACTGCGGGTCATGGGTGCCAAGAAATGAGAAGTTCGGGGAGGTAGCATCCATCCTAATTCACTTTTGTAGACCTATTCCAGCCAGCGAACCGGGGTTTCGAGTGCGCCACACCAGTTAGGATTTCTTGTCAGCGCGAAGGAGATGGTCCCATTTGGACTCTTACCGCCTTCAAATTTGGACGTTTTCCGGCCAATCAACAACATCATTCCGTTAGAGCCTACGTCACCTGATCTCCGGTGGTATGAAGAAAGCTTCCAGACACGAAGAGAGGCGTGGAGGGTTCGGACGATGTAAGTACGCGATCAGCAATCATGCCGCTTGCTAGAGATCGTAAGCGTCTCTGACCAACGTTTCATCCTGGTTGATCGAAAACTCGTCGTGTCCCTTTCGGTGAAGCACGGTCTCCAATCGCTCGAATGCCTCGGCAACCGTCGCCGTTACTACGCTTACGTTCGGGCCGGGAGATCCACCTTCAATGTGCAGGTGCTCAGCCAAAACCGGATCCTCTGAGTAGTCAATTTCCGTCGGTAGTATCTCACAAGCAACAACCCGCGGGTCTCTGATTAAATCCCCGATGTTGTGCTGACCCTTGATTTCTCGGAGGTCAATCGGTGTATCTGGACTGACCTCCCCGCCAGCTATTCTACGAAGCGACTCACTCCACTCATCGATGAACGTATCCCAGTCCAGATTCGCAAGCTGAACGTATTCTCCCCAGGTGGTACAGTCCAGTGACTGCTTTTGCTTACGGGCAGTCTCTTTTTCGAGAAGAGAGTACTCGTCGTGATTGGGTATGCGGCCGTAGATTAGCTCAGGCATAGATCGTATTGATTGTCAGAATGTGAGTATTCTTACCAACCACATTATGGCGAACTCAGTCTGATAGAATTTCTTGCAAGTGTTTGAGGGTCTTTTCGTGCATATCTCCTTGTGGTAGGGGATGCCCATGTTCGAATCCCTTGTACTTGCAATGGGAGTCGTTCAGATCTGCACCGTCAATCAAAAACGTCTCCCTTCTCTTACACTCCGGGCAGTTGGTGATAGCTATCCACGGATGTAATGGAATCCACTTGTTCTCTCCGCCCTCCATGTACAGAATGTTTTTGGAGACTGGGTGTGGGAGCCTAATCTCGTTCTCCACTTCCATCGCTGGATGGTCCCCTGTGTAGCGGAGTGCAGTAACCTCGAACTCTTTACTGCCGAAGGGTTGATCGATTTCAATCACATAGTGGATTGGATACTTAAGCAAGAATGATACCTCCTCGTATGCATCCTCCACTAATCGTTGAAACTCGTTTCTGCGCTCCTCCCGCTCTACTGGTGTAGCTCCACCTCCATGCTTATCGAAGTTCCTCTTGTTCGTCAATGCTTCCGTCGTCTCGTAGAAGCTAGATGTCTTCTTCCCTGACATGCCCTCAAACCAGATTGAGGCGTACTCTTGTCCCAAGCTCGTTTCTCCATTTCTACGTAGGTACTTTCCTGTCAGATATGCAATCTCCTGCCAGTCTCCGAAATTAATCCCACCCTGCAAGAGATCTTGAAGCCACTTCTTTCCGGGCGGCTCACTTCCTTCCGGGAGGCCCTGATCGTGTTGTATAATCGATAAACCGACGCACCCGAGAAACCCCAGTAGATTTTCCGCAGTCCGGACAAGTTCCTCTCGAAGAGTCGTCTCTTCCTGAACAGTCGACAGGTTGCGATGCAGCCACGCAATGGGAAAGGGATAGAAGTTCTGTATCTGGTACGTAGTATCCTCGGTCTGGACCAGACTGTCGGAAAGCGCTCTAACTGATGAAGACAGACCGCGGACGTGTGCCTCTCCTTGATCTGGATCTTTGAGATCAAAGAGCTGGTGGCGAAGTTCGGACAGTCTGTTTCTTTTAGATTCCAGCTCCCCTTCAACACCGTGAAGTTCTTCAATGAGCCTCAAGAAACGAGACCGTGGAACTGGCACAGGCATATCGGGAAGATCGCTTATCCTCAAGCGAGGGATTGTCGTACCCCCTGCAAAACTCGCGAGAAGCCGGTACCCGGTGTCAGACTGTAGAAACTCAGGAAGAAATCTGCGGAGCTCCTCATACCCCTCATTAAGTCTTACGATCAAGACCTGTTGGTTGACTGGCACACCATCCAGGTCATCACTCGCTATCGCCGCATCGAAAGGCTCTGTTCCTTTGAGGAGTATGTCTCCGCTCTGACATGTGGTCAACTCACTTGGCTTTCGATCAATCTTTCCGACATCCGCTTCGCCCCCTGGAGCACTGACAAAAAGCTCCTGCTGATTTATATCGCCCGCCATTACGAAGTCCAAGCCACCATCTTTGCCCCTGCTAAGTTTAGTTCCTCTCTGAATCGAAGCAATGTCCCCCAAGCGCTTTTCCTTACCGAGGCCACCGAACAAGTCGCTTACAGCCTCAACTCGCACATACCGAGCAGGACTGAGAATCCCGTCCATCTCCAAGATTCGATCTCGAGAAACGATGGTCGAAAAATTCTCGATTTCACTGTGCTTATTTACACTTGCAAGTATTCGCTGTCGTTGGCCATAACTGAGCTTTCCCTCTCCCTCGAAGCTGCTCACCTCTACAACCATCACTTCCCCTTGCTTCTCCGAGGGCTTCCCACTGTTCAGTATTAGAAGAGAAACTGGAGCTTCCGAGTGAGTTAACATCCCCCCAGGAAGACTGACCACTGCCTCAACAATGTCATTCTCAAGAAGTCTTCTGATTCCATTTCTTTCCCTTCCAGAGGACTGAAAAAGACTTCGAGAGGCAACTATAGCACCACGCCCATCGTCGTTGAGACTAGCAGCTGCGTGCTGTACAAAAGCGATGTCCGAGGTTCGACCGATACTCTTCGGCTCGAACCGGTTGTAGGTGTCATTGCGCAAAGTTTCCTGCATGTCCGGACCGATCTTCATCCGAATTGGTGGATTGGCGACTACGTAGTCGAACGTTTCAAGTGACGACCCAGAACGGAAAGCCGGTTCCTTGAGCGTGTCCCCCAATTCGATACGACACTGAGCGTCATGAAGCCTCATATTGATGTGGGCCAGTGCGGTCACCTGCCGGTTAATTTCCTGTCCGTACAGGGTTGGGTGGGTGCCGCTCTTTTCAGCCGATGCATGTCTGCGCATTTCCAGAAGCAGCCCACCTGTTCCAGCCGCAGGGTCATAGATCGTCGCTTCCGGGTGTGGATCTAAGATGTCCGCAATAACCTCGGCGAGCTGTCGCGGTGTGTAATTCTCCCCGCCACGTTTTCCCGAAAGCTCTCCCCCAATTGCCAGGACTTCGTCGACGATCCGGGAGACGTTCGCTTTCGAAATATCAGAGGAGCCAAGTTTATTTGCGAACTGGACGAAAGCACCCAATATATCGCCTCCTGATTCAGGCTGCACAGCTCTCAGTCCTCCTGTTCCCCCCGGAAGAGTTTTCTCCTTATCAAGACCCAAATTGGCAAGCAAATGCCCCAATTCGGTGGTGGAGCCGGTCTCTTGTAGGGTCTCTACAGCAAAGCAGATAGAGTTGAAGGTCTTCTCCGACTGTATTCTTTCCCAAACCGTCGTGGCTACATCATTGGCAGCGTCTTTCCATTTCGCCTCAAGCCTGATAGCGAGCAACCCGAGCAGGTAGTATGTAGCCTCAACGGGTCTTCTAGAGGCCTCGATCAGGCTTTCTGCTTCGTCAAGGAGTCCTTTAAAATTTTCTTCTGGCATCAGAGAATGGGGAATGGAATTGGGGTAGGGTGCACGAGTCGTTCGTATTCTAGCCGGTGGGTGCAGCGAATACGATCACAATGCCCACATAAAGCTTATCGTATCTACTCTTTGAATGGGGAAAGCCAGATCCTCGGTTTTCGCATCGTCCCGTGCGGATGGAAGATAACGTCCTTGCCAGCATCAAAACTATCCACATAGCCTATCCTTCATTGATGGATCCCACACTGCAACTATTGCTTCCGTTCTGGGGCGCCCATCTGGCTATTTCGGAGCTCAGAAAGCGTTCGGTCCTCAAACCCAGGATGACGCAGGTGCTTGTATCCGTTCACCCCAGTCGGCTTCTCATCGGTTAGTTCCTCAATGGCCGCCTTCGCAAGCCCAGTTGCCGAGTACTCCTTGCCGTTGTAGTGCCATTCAAAATTGTCACGCCGTCCGGTTTTCCCCGTCACTTCGGCTCTCCAAAAGTTCTCGCCGGGCTTCTGCTCCTCTCCGATTGGCGGCAGGTTTTCCTCCCCTAGCTGAATCACGTCGCCAGGCACCAGTATCCCGCGTTCTAGAAGGACTTCAATCGCCCGTACACGCCGCTTTCTACTTTCTTGCTTCTCCTGCTTCTTTCGCCGGCGGGTCATGTACTCTTGAGCCTCCTGAATCGGAATCACTTGACGGGTGTTGAGAAGCACCTCACCCTTATGCCGGTATGCCTGCAAAGTGACACACGTGATGTCCAAATCATATTCCTCAATCAGCCACATCACCGGCGCCGTCACCTGGATGCCGAAGGAACCGGCCGCGAGCAAAATGCGCGGCTTGTCGTCAAGGTTGAAGTCCGCCCATCCCTCCTCTTCGGTCCCGAGCTCTTCGCCGTAGCTCTCGCTCAAGAAATTTGCAAACCGCTCCCCCACGTCTTCCGGGCTCAGCTCGTGGCCACGGCCGTTCCAGAAGCTTCGGTAGTCCTGCTGGACTTCCTCTGCGGTAAGGGTTGCGCAGTAGCTTGCATATTTGATCGCCTGTAGGTCGGTCGTGTCGTCGGCTTCATCGCGCTTCAGCTCGATGACCACGAGCTTCCCGTCCCTGCCGAGAGCAAGCACGTCGAGGCGGTCGCGAGTGTCCGCGAACTTTGCGTACTCGGACTGAACGACCAACAGCTTCTCCCCGAGCACTTCCGGCCGGGTTACTACCCATTCCTGAAGGTCCCGACGCTCAAGCAAATCGAGGTCGGCGAAGCTTTGCTCCTGCACGGTTTCAAGCTCGCTCTGCTCTGGATCGACGGAAAATATCATCGGACGGAAAAGTGTTGAGGACCAGACGGGGAGGGTCTACTCAATACCAAGCACTCGGTGCAACTGCTCGATATAAAGCGACTAATCGAGGAATCATGATCACTGGCAACCGGCTCGGCGGTTGTCAGGTGAGCGGGAAAAACCAGACTGAGAGGCAAACCATGAGTAGGGAAATACCGTTCGTCCGGTACTGATAGGGAGATTTATTGGGAGTTGACGGGGTAGTCCCGCACACGCGAGGCTGGACTCTGGGGTCGAGAGCCCCCTTATATCACAACTGAAGTGCTGAGGGATTTATCCTCACCTACCTGGGCTGGAAATTCTGTCAAGCGCTCGGTGGATCACCACCATAGCCCAAGTATCCCGCTCGCAGTACTGTAGAAGATCTTGTCGGATCTCCTCCACGTCCGACTCAGATGTCTCCGGAGAAATCATCCGGCTGTATTCGACGACCGCCTCCATGCCTTCCTGGACATCGAGGTCGCCGTATTTGAGGTCCGGGTCGAAGGCCGGAAGGGCCGTCTTCAACGACCAGCTCCCCTTCTGGGACGGGTGGACGTAGTGGCCCTCCTGAAAGATCTTCCCCTGGTCCCAGAGGCGGTGGGTGTAGCTTTCGAATCGATCCTCCCACTGAGGGA
>ERZ1034573.587-NODE-587-length-10902-cov-10.972343_pt1 | contig 10902 bp, 12 predicted proteins | sample MGYA00520641_ERZ1034573 | MGnify/ENA primary metagenome ERZ1034573 (study PRJEB33760, sample SAMEA4777724) | hypersaline lake metagenome | biome: hypersaline environment; feature: brines | place: Spain | collected 2014-08 | depth 0 m ...
AGATCGACGATGAGGTCGAGATCTTTGATGAGTTCCAGCGGACGCTGTCACCGCCGGACGCGCCGCCGGCGCGTGAGTAGCGTGGCCCGCGCACTTGCGATCAATGTCGCCGCCAATACGAACCTCCCCGGCGTGCGAGGGCCGATCTATCCCGATGGGAGCGTTGTCTACCTGCCCATTCCCGAACGCGAACCGATCGATCCGGCGGCTGAGGTACCAACATACAACGACCTGCTGGCTGAGCTTGATCCACTCCCCTTCGAGTTGCCGGGTGAGAGCCGCGATACCCCGGTGCATCTCGACCCCGAATTTGCGGGCTATCCCGGCTGTGAAAGCTATACCTACGGCGATGAACATGGGGTCAAGGCCGGCCCGATCAGTGGGTTGCAGCCGGACGATTCGTTGTTCTTCTATGCGACGCTGACGCGCCACGAGCCGCCCGCCGAGGTCGACACCGACCAGGCTGTTGAGTGGGTTGCCCCGGAGTGGGGGGCGTATCTGATCGGCGAATTTCGGATCAGCCGTGTCCTCGACAGCGACGCTTGTCGATCGTTGTCGTCGGCCGACAGGGCGGCGTTCGCCAGCAACGCCCACCGCAAACGCGCCGAGTTCGACGCGAAGGTGTTGGTTCGCGGGGGTGAGGGCTCACAGCTGTTTGATCGCGGAGTCCCGCTCAGCGCGCCAGAATCGGGGTCGACAGCCAACCGGATCGTCACCGAGCTGTCGAACGATTCCGGGAACGGCCCGTGGTGGCGACGCCGACTGTGGTTTGATGCTGAGGCAACCGCAACGCTCAGATCGGTTACTGAATCGATCGGCAGTCACCCACAGCAGCTCACGGAGTGGCTCTCGTAGCACGAGCCCAGCGTGTTGGACTCGATGGCGAGACAGGGTGGCAGTGAACGGTTCAGATCGTGTTATGACACACCATACCAATAACAGAGTATAAGTCATCGGCGGTGGCTTGTCGGGCCATGGACGCAATTGTTCTTGCCGGTGGCTATGCAACCCGAATGTGGCCGATCACGCGGAACCGACCGAAGATGCTGCTCCCGGTCGGCGACACCACGGTGATCGACAAAACGCTCGCCCAACTCGACGACAACGACGATGTCGAGGATGTCTACATCAGCACCAACGAGCGATTTGCCGCGGACTTCGAGAACTACGTTGACGAGCAGGGCTACGAGAAGCCCGAACTCTCCGTCGAGGACACCAGCGACGAGGACGAGAAGTTCGGCGTCGTCGGCGCGCTCGCCCAACTCATCGACCGCGAAGGCCTCGACGACGACCTGCTCATCATCGCCGGCGACAACATGGTCGGCTTCGATATCGAGGACTTCGTCGGCTTCTTCGAGGAGAAGGAATCGCCGGTGTTGGCGGCTTACGATGTCGGCGACCGCGAACGCGCGAAATCCTACGGGCTGGTCGAACTCGACGGCGACGAGGTTGTCAACTTCCAGGAGAAGCCCGACGAGCCGAACACGACACTGGCGTCGATCGCCTGCTACGCCTTCCCGGCGGACGTACTGCCGAAATTCGATACCTACCTCGCCAACGACGAGAACCCCGACGAGCCCGGCTGGTTCCTCCAGTGGCTCCAGGATCGGCAGTCCGTCTACGCGTTCACGTTCGACGACGTGTGGTTCGACATCGGCGAAGCCGACGCCTACCTCGATGCGGTCGACTGGAAGCTCGGCGGCGAGCCAACGGTCGCCGAGGGCGCGACCGTCGAAAACAGCGATCTCAACGGCTCAACACACGTCATGGACGGCGCGACCGTCAAGAACGCGACGCCGGCCGACACGCGCGTTTTCCCTGGCGCCCACATTGAGGATGCCGAACTCACCGACACGGTTTTCGACGAGAAGGCGACCGTCGAGGGGATCGACCTCACAGAGAGCCTGATCGGCTCCTACAGCGTCGTCGACGAGTAACGCGGTTTCGTCTCCGTTTTCCTGATTTTTCAAGCGGTGAGCGATGAGTGACGCGAGGAGAAAGGAGAGATAATCGCTGCCTGCAACTGGGACGGCAATTCGCCCTACAGGAAGCCGCCCTCGGAGAGACGATCGACCGCTTCGCGGAGTCGCGCTTCGCTGGCAGCGTAGGAGATGCGGGCGTAGCCGGGCGCGCCGAAGGCACTGCCCGGAACGGTGGCGACGTGGGCGTCCTGAATCGCCTCCTCACACCACGTCTGATCGTCGTCATCAACGGGGAGCATCATGTAGAACGCGCCGTCGCCAACAGGAACATCGACGCCGTGTTCGGCGAAGAGGTCGGCCAGCATATCGCGTCGCTCACGGAACGCCTCCCGCATCTCAACGACCGAATCATCGGTGCGCTCTGAGAGGGCTTCGAGGCCGGCCCGCTGGACGAAGTTGACCGCACACGACACCGAATGCGAGTGGAGTTTGCTGGCCTGATCGATGAGGTCTTCGGGGGCGTGGATGTAGCCGAGTCGCCACCCTGTCATCGAGAACGCCTTCGAGAAGCCGTTGAGCGTGATCGTCCGGTCTTCCATCCCGTCCAGCGATCCGAGTGCGGTCTGTTCGACGCCGTAGGTGATCCGCTCGTAGATCTCATCGGAGATCACAACGAAATCATGTTCGACTGCGAGATCGCGGACGCCTTCGAGTGCCGCATCGGAGTAGACGGCACCAGTTGGGTTCGACGGCGAGTTGACGACCAGTAGTTCCGTCTCGTCGGAAACCGCGTCGGCGAGGTCGTCGAGGCCGGGTTCGAGTTGGAAGTCGTACGGTGAGAGATCGACGCGGTTGAGCGAGCCACCGGAGAGCTTGACCATCGCCTCGTAGGACACCCACGCCGGATCGAGCAGGACGACCTCGTCGCCGTCGTCGATCAGCGTGGTGACCGCCTCATATAGGCCCTGTTTCCCACCGGGGGTGACGATGATCTCGTCGGCGTCGGCGTCGATCCCCTGTCCGGTGAACTTGTCGGCGAGCGCTTCCCGAAGTTCGGGGATCCCGTTCGAGGACGTGTAGCCGGTGTGGCCGGCGTCCATCGCCGCCTTGCCGGCCTCGACGATGTTCTCGGGCGTCGGGAAATCAGGTTCGCCGACCGAGAGGTCAACGACATCGATCCCCTCTGCTTCAAGCTCACTGGAGAGGTTGCTGATCGCCAGCGTCGCGCTTGGTTCGACCCGCTGAACGCGGTCTGCGAACTCCATGTTCATGCTAGTACCTCCACTAAGTCCACCGCGGCGTTTACCGCTTCCGCTCCCTTGTCCTTACGCTCGCGGGCTTCAGCCCCGCTCATCCCCGGGCCGCTGACGCCGAAGGTCACCGGTGTATCGCGATCAAGGCTCACATCGGTGAGTCCTTGGGCGGCGGCGTCGGCGATCACCCGATCGTGGTCGGTGTCGCCGGTGACGATCGCGCCGATGACGGCGACGGCGTCGATATCCTCGCGGCGGGCAAGGCGATCGGCCGCCAGCGGTGTGTCGTAGGCACCCGGTACCTCCAGTACCTCGCTGAGTGTGGCGTCGCGTTCGACGGCCGCGTTCTCGGCGGCGGCCCGCATCTCGCTGGTGACCGCGCTGTTGAACTGTGCGACCACCAGTCCTAACTGCGTCATACTGGAGGGTCAACCGGTTCGGTAAAAGAACTACCGTTCGGAGGCGGGTGGGTTGTGACTGAGACACAAGGATCGCAATGAGGTGTGTCCGTCGGTGGCTGCGCCGGGGGATCACCCCACAGATACGGCCTCAGCGGCGAGGTATGGCGATCAGCAACCGAGCCCACGGGCCACTCCGTGAGAGACCTCACCGTTAGGTATCATCAGCAACCCGTTCGAGCCCGATGGCGGTCGCGGCGATGATAAGCGTCAGGACGACCGCGCCGACGAGAAGCGTGGAGGCAACGCTTACTAGCGGGCTTAATGAGCCACGCAGTGCGAACCAAGACTCAACCGGGATGGTTCTTGTTTCCCGACCCGACAGAAAGAGAGCCATGATAAACTCTTGTAGGCTGACAACGAAGGCGATGGCCGCTGCGGCAACGAGTCCGGAGACGGTGTTCGGGACAACCACCTCTCGAAAGGCGCGAAGTCGACTCGCACCAAGATCCATCGCTGCCTCCTGTAGCTGCCAATCAAACCGGGAGAACGTTGCCCGCATCACCGAGAATGTCAGTGGCGTTGCCCACAGCGCGTGTGCAAGCACGATCGTTGACAGCCGCTGTTGGAGCCCGAAGCGGCTAAAAAAGATCAGAAGTGACACACCCAAAACGACGCCGGGCACGAGCAGCGGCACGAGCACAAGCCCTGAGACGGCGATCTGTGAGCGGTCGCTGAGATGTCGGGCACCAAGCGCGCCAGCGACGCCGAGCCCCGTCGAGAAGACCGCTGTCCCGCCGGCGGTGAGCAGGCTGTTCTGAACAGCTTGCATCCACACACGCTGTGTGAACAGTGTTGTATACCACCGGAAAGAGAGGTCTGTCGGCGGAAAGGTGACTGCGGTTGTTGCACTGAGTGAGGTTGCGGTTACAACCACGACCGGAGCCACGAGCAGCAGAAATACCGTTCCGTACCCGGCACGGAACAGCCACCGGAGCGCCCGGTCGGTGTTACCCATCGGTTCCTCCACCGGTGTAGCTGAGGAGCCCGTATGTCACCGCAAGCGCCACAAACACCGTTGTGGCAACGAGCAATCCCATCGCCGCCGCGGCCGCCCAATCGAAGTTTTGCTGGAGCAGATCGGAGATCGCGATACCCGTCGTGCGTTCAGCACTCGACCCGGCGAGCAGTGGGGCCGCAAATGAGCCAACGCTCCAGGTGAAACTGATGACGCCAGCGACGATGAGCCCCGGGATCGTATGCGGGATGATTACCTCCACAACCGCCCGCAGTCGTCCAGCCCCGAGGTCACGGGCGGCATCAAGGAGGCTCTCGTCGACACTCGACAGCACGGAGTAGATCGCCAACACCGAGTACGGAACAACGATATACAGTTGGCCGATGACAGCACCGGCGGCACTGTTGATCAACGCGAGCGGTTCCTGTATGACCCCGGTCGCCAGTATACCCTGATTGATCACACCGTTCGGTGCGAACAGCTGCTGTACCGCAAACAGTTTCACCACAATCGCCGTCAACATCGACACCAAGACGCCACCCAACAGCGCCACACGGAGACCGCCGGCCGCCCGCCAGATGGCGTAGGCATACAACAACGAGATCCCCAACGACAGTGCGGTGACGCCGGCCGCAAACCAGAGCGTAAACAGAAAGCTGTCTATCAGTGTCGGCGTTGACAGCACATACTGGAAGGCCTCTATCGACCACGAGCCCTCGACAAACGCCCCACGCTGGGTTCGTTCGGTCAGACTGATCCGGAGCAGATAGCCAAACGGCACCACGAACACCAGCAGATCGAACAATACGATCGGTGCCACGAGGAGTCCGCGAAGCTCACCGTTTTGGAGCCGATCGCGGAGACCTGCTGCAGTGACACTCATCGGATGCGTCTCCCGGCGGCGTCGAAGTAGGTTATCGCCTCGGGCTGACAGCCGACAGCAACGCTGTCACCGATATCGACGCCAAGTCGCTCGTCGATCCGCCGTTCGGTGACGAGTGTTGTCTCGCCGACAGCCAGCTCATAGCGGATGCGCGATCCGCGGTGTAACCGCTGTTCGACGGTGCCGGTGGCGGTAAACAGCCACGATGCCGGCGGCTCGCTGGAGGCTGTCACAACGGACACCCGTTCCGGCCGGATCGATGCGGTCACCGTATCCCCGGGCGAGAGACGATCAACAGCTGGAACCGACAACGGCTCGCCAAACGGCGTTGTCAACTCGATTTCGGCGGTGCCGCCGTCGGTTGCTTCGGGGGTTGCTGGCTCCACCGCTGTCGTTGCGGTGACCTCGCAGGTGATGAAGTTTGTCGTGCCGAGGAAGGATTCGACAAACTGGTTGGTCGGGTCGGTGTATACCGTAGCTGGTGGCCCCTGTTGGGCGATATGACCCTCGTTGATGATGCCGATTCTATCGGCCAACGTGAAGGCCTCGTCCTGATCGTGGGTCACATACACCATCGTCATCCCCGTCTCACGCTGGATCGATTTGATCTCCAACTGCATCGCCTCTCTGAGCTTTCGATCCAGATTCGACAGCGGCTCGTCCAACAGAAGGATCTCCGGTTCAAACGCCAGCGAGCGCGCTAGTGCGACCCGTTGTTTCTGGCCGCCGGAAAGCGCGGCCGGCGGCTTCTCGGCGTGGTCGGTCATCTCAACCAACGACAGCGTTTCATCGACCCGCTGTCGGCGCTGGGCTGTCGCAACGTCGTTCATCCGCAGGCCGAAGGCAACGTTCTCCCGGACGGTCTTGTTCGGGAACAGCGCCCAGTCCTGAAACACCATCGAGCAGTCTCGCCGGTTCGGCTCGGTGGTTGTGACATCCGTGCCGTCGATCCGGATCTGTCCCGAATCCGGCTGTTCAAATCCGGCGATCGTTCGCAACGTGGTTGATTTACCACATCCTGACGGCCCAAGCAAGCAAAACAGCTCACCGGCTTCGACCGACAGCGAAACATCGTCGACCGCGGTCACGCTACCGAACGAGTTCGTGATCGAATCGACCTCAAGGATAGCCATGGTGGTGTATCAGGAATCGGCTAGCTATATACCCTGCTTGATCTCGGTAAACCGATTCGAGAGGTTATCCGAGTACTCCGCAATGTCGGCGTACTGAATAAACGACACGTTCTCTAGTTCGTCATCGGACAGCGGGACGTTTTCTTGTGTTGCATCCGGGTAGTTGGTTTCCGGATTTGCCATTCCAAGATTGAAGTTTTGGGCGTAGGTCGTCTGTACCTCCTCGGTAAGCATGAAATCAAGGAACTCCTTTGCCAACGCTTTGTTCTGGGTTCCCCGGACAATATGATAGTCGTCAGTGTATCCGGTTGTTTGTTCCGGAACGTGAATCCCGAAGTTGGTGTCAGTATCTGTGGTTTCGATCTTTTTCGCTGAATACGCGTAGAAATACTGCCCGAGATCGACAAGGTCGTTACTAAATGCCGGCCACATATCGCCCGGAGAGCTGTAGTATTGGGCGGTATCGATACCACGTAGCGTCTCGAAGATCACATCATGACCGCTCTCATCGTACAGTTCCTCGTCGGCTGGCATCTCGTCGGCGGCCAGTGCGGCCATCTGTAACGCATTCGTAAAGAATGAACCGGGGAGTGAGACATTCGACGCCTGTGACGCGATCTCATTCCACGAGCCAAGCTCGAAATCGACCGCGTCTTGATCGTATACGGCGCAGGTCACACCATAACAGAGCGGGACAGATACCGGATCCTCCCTGAGCAGATTCGATTTGATGAGATCCCGATTCTCCAAGGTGTCGATGTCGAACGGCTCCCACAGATCCTCTTGAACCCCAAAGTAGTGATCCTTGTCGCCGACCAGTGTCAGGTCAAAGGGCGGATCATCCGCCGGAGCGGCCCGGATCTGCGAGAGGATGTTCGCCCAGTTACCGATAACCTCGAGCGTGTTGCCGGTCTGCTCCTCGTAGAGCGGCTTGATCTCCTGTCGGAAGACCTCCTCGTTTGTGCCGCTCCATGTGCTAACCCGCAGCGTCTCACCGGTCGACATCTCACCCGCTGTGCCGCCCGTTTCATTGCCTGCGGTGGTGTCTGTGTTTCCACCGAGACACCCGCTAAGTCCAACAATACCGGTTCCGGCTGCTGTAATCACTGCACGGCGAGACGTTCTTGACGCGGCGGTACCATCTGAGCCGGTGTCTGCACTCATTGTATCAATGTACACCTGCAGGTGTTTAAGCCCTCAGTTTAGCTGTCTACACAGGTTCCGAGCCACACTGTTTTCCCGCGACCGGCGAGTACAACTCAGATAATATCGGGCGTCAGTGGATAGGCGTATATCTCACCGTTGTTGGCGTTGACCGTCCCGATAATCACGAAGATGACATCGATCACGCCGAGAATCGGGAGCAGTAGAATCCCCACAAACGCAAACACCAACACCGCCGCGATCACCGTCGCAATGAAGAGCACGATCTGAAAGTTCAGGGCATTGTTTGCGTTTTCTCGGACGAGTTCATCGTCGTCGTCAGCAAGGAGGAGGAACAACAGTGGGCCAAAGAAGGCCGCAACGAGTGCGGAGGCATGCGCCAATGCTGCGAGGGTCGTGTCACCGGCTGCTTGGGTTGGCATAGCTGACAGTTGCGAGGATGGCATGTTAAATCCGAGCCCGCATGTCAGGTTCAGAAACAGCGGTGGTATCGGCGCAGCAGTCTAAATATATATGATACCATTACACAACGCAATAGCAATTGTGTCGAACAAACGATCGACCACGGGGTTTTTCACGATCAGAGACACGTTCGGACGTATGGACACTGGTTCCCTCACCGATCAGTACTCGGTCATCGTCTGGCTTGCCGCGATTCTTGTTGGAATCTTAACTATCCCGGTCGGCCTCCTCGTGCCGGCATACTTCTATATCAAGGCTGACAGGGGTGAAGGAAGAACCCAAAGTGCGTTAGAAGTCTGGACGGTCATTCTCGTCGGCATCTTCGGGATTGCCGCCGTCGAACTCGGCGGGCGAAAGGGGGCGAAGATCCTCTGGGGGCTCATCGTCGCGCTGTTCGCCTTGGTTATCGTTGGTGGGATCGCAGTCGTTGGACTGTTGTAACCGTTTTCGAACCCGAGCAGCCGACTCGCGCTGTCTCAATTACGGGCGTTTCGCGCCAAACAACGGACGCAGTATGTCGCTCAGTCGTCGCTAACAGGTTCCTCAGCAGTCGGCGGATCGCGTCGGTCGTCGTCGCGGCCAATCATCTCGGCAGCGGCTCCAAACTTTGATTTGAGCCACCCGTCAACCGAGTACGGCCCAGCCCCGGTGATCAACAGCGCCGACACCAGTCCGAACAGCGAGATGTGGGCCACGACCGGGTCGTCCGGCAACCCGAACAGCGTCGTCACGAACAGCCCGAACGCGACCAAGGAGAACCCACGCGTGAACGCTCCAAGGAGGAACATCACACCGACAAGGGCCTCGGTGAGGCCGGCACCGATCACCCAAAGCTCGGGAGCGACGGGGACGACGGCTGTAAGATCATATTTACCAACGACGGCCAGCGCCTGGCCGGGGCGCAGCAGTTTCTGGGTGATGCCGAGATAGATGAAGGCGACGCCGATCCCGCCCCGCAGCAGCGTCGGTACCATCGCGGTATAGGGTTCGATCCGCTCGGCGAACGGCACCGCAACACGGCGGTAGAATGGATCGATATCGGAGTAGACGGTGCGGTCGTCGTCGGCCAGTCGGGCGATCATCGCATCGGCACTCGGCCGGCCGCCGCCGAGGAGCGCGATCGCCAGCAGGCCAGGCACATACTCAAACGCCAACAGCAACCCCGGCTCGGATGGCAACGCAGCCAGATACAGCAGGAGGGTACCGGCAGCAACAACCCGTGTCGCCAACCCGAACAACAGCAGGAAGCCGACGCTGATCCCAAACAGTCGGAGAACTGTCGGATACGGCAGCTCGACAGCGGGGCTGAAGAAGTAGCCACCGAACCCCGCGCCGATCATCGGCATCCCCATGCTCAGCCGGAACAGCCAGGGCAACAGATCCTTGTAGTCGGTCATGACCGCCCGAAACGCGGCGATATCAGCCGGGAACGGCCGAAGGGAAAGATAGGCGACCAAGCCGACGACGATAGCGAGGAAACCGCCGAGCAGAATCGCGATAATAAACGGCGTTGTCAACGCATCGGTCAGGAAGGCGACGACATTCTGTGGTTCGCCACCCGGTGTGACGTACTCAACGTGGGCGGCCGCCGACCCGACGAGAATGTGGGCAGCAGCAAGGAGGGCAGTCAGGAGTCCAACCACGCGACGTAAGCGATGGTGCATACCCGCTCGTATGGACGTGAACATACTAATACCACCGGTCGGTGGTGAGCCGATGTAGATCTCACGCCACCGAGCAATCGCCGCGTTGGTGACGCCGCAGTCCACACCGCATCCCGGCGTCCAGACCGGACTGGGAGTCACCCACATCGGCTGCCAGGACGGTGGAATTAATACTCTCGTGGTGCATACAACAGGTAGTGAGTGTCAATCTCGAACGGCGGCGTGACGGGCCGGGTGAGACCGACCACGTCGACCTCGCGTGGCAGCTCAAAGAGCGCATCCACCGCCAGGAGGGTGTGCTCAAACAGCGGCGTGGCTTTTTCACCGACGCCTACCGCCGGGCGACGACCCTACTGTACTTTGAAGATGACACACTCGTTGCCTTCGGCTCGGTGCGGCGCGACGGCTACATCCTCTTTTTGGCTGTCGCGCCTGAGGCGCGTGGACAAGGGTACGGTGAGCGGTTGGTCGCGGAGGTCGCCGAGGAACACACAACGATCACCTGTCACGCCCGCACGACCAACGAGTCGGCGTTAGGCTTCTATCAGCATCTCGGCTTCGAGATCGACCGCCGGATCGACAGCTACTACGAGGACAACGGCGACGCCTTCTATCTCAAACTTGGCGAGCAAGACGGGATTCGGAAGCGGCTCTCGGAGTTTTTGCGACGGTAGGGGTCGCAACACCGCCTGCGACACCACCGTAGCGACGCCGTGTGACGGCCTCACGTGGGGGCGACGGAACGCACCATTTATACCCTGAGGCGGACAACCGCCGGTACTACTATGCCAAGTTCCAATGGGCCCCTGAACACGACGCGCGGCAAACTCTCAAATCCACCCCGCGAAAGCGGTACCTCACCACCGCAGCGGGCGATCGAGGATTTCGATGTCGGGCAAAGCGTCCACCTGACGCTCGACCCGAGCGTGCCGGAGGGCCGGTTCCACCCACGATTTAACGGCCACACCGGCGAGGTTACCGGCACTCAGGGCAGTGCCTACACCG
>ERZ1034573.588-NODE-588-length-10899-cov-10.777942_pt1 | contig 10899 bp, 16 predicted proteins | sample MGYA00520641_ERZ1034573 | MGnify/ENA primary metagenome ERZ1034573 (study PRJEB33760, sample SAMEA4777724) | hypersaline lake metagenome | biome: hypersaline environment; feature: brines | place: Spain | collected 2014-08 | depth 0 m ...
CGGCGCCGACCGCGCACCGCCGACCGCAGGGAGGCAAACGAGCGGCGGTTGCGGTGGCGGTCCTGGGGCGGGTCCTGAGCGCCGGAGGGGGAGGGGGGTGGGCGGGCCGCCCGAGGGGGCCCTACGCCGGGGTGGCGGGGGCGACGGGGGGGCGAGGGGGGGGGGGGGCGGCGGCGGCGGCGCCGGGGCGGGACCCGCGCCCGCTGGGGGGAACCGGGGGGGGGGGGGCGCCGCGCCCGCCGACGACTGAGCCGCGTCGTTCTCGGCGGGCACCGGGCCGCGAAGGTTTTCACGCGCGCATTCCGACCAACACCTATGACGACGTACGTCACCGGACGGACCCTCGACGAGCGCGGCGACCCGATTCTCGGAACCGGGTTCGAGGTCGAAGCCGGAGGCTGGCTCGACGGTCGGCTCCGCGGGCGGACGGGCCCGATCACCTCCCACCCGACCCGGCCGGTGTGGGGGATCCCGATGACAGACGGCGACGGCCCGATCCGGACGCTCAGCGTCTTCGGGCCGGGGTACGGCGGGCCGCCGCCGCACTACCACGAGCGGAGCGTCGAGGTGTTCGAGGTCGAGTCGGGATCGCTGACGATGACGCTCGACGACGAGGAGCGTCGCGTGTCGGCGGGCGAGACCGCGACCGTGGAGACCGGCGTGGTCCACGGCTTCAGCACCGGCCCCGACGAGCGGGCGCTCGTCACCACCGAGATCAGGTCGCCCGGGCGGCCCCGGCCGGTGCTCCCCACCCCCGGCCGGCTGGCCCACCACCCCCCGCGCGCCCCAGACGACCCGCCCCCGCCGGCCCCCGGCGGGTGCAGGGGGGGGGAGGGCCCCGGCCGGCGGGTCCGGCGTGTGGGGGGGGGCCGCCACCGGGGACGGCGTGGTGCGGCAGCCGCCGATCCCGGCGGCCACCCGGCCGTTCGCCGGCCTTCGACTCGGGGCCGGCGAGGCCTCCCGTCCAGACGAGCGGGTCGGCGTCGGGCGTATCTGTCTCACCGGTGGCTTGATTTCGCGTGGCGACCGCCGATTCCGTTGCTTCGGTGACGGCCGTTTCAATCTGGATTTCGATTCCGCGCTCGGTCAGCTCATCGGCGACGGCGTCTTGGAAGGCCTCGGGGAACACGGGCGCGACAGTATCGAGCTGTTCGAGCAGCGTAATGTCGATACGGTCGCCGGCTCCCTTCTCGTCAGCGAGCGCGGCGAGTTCCCCGGCGACCTGGACACCGGAGAGGCCCGCGCCGCCAACAACGATTGACGCCGGTGTGTCAGCATCGAGTAAGTCGAGTGCCCGCCCACGGATCGCCTCGGCGTCGCCGACAGCTTTCAGCGTCTGACCGTGCGCTTCGACGCCCGGCAGATCGTAGAAGGCGGTTTCCGCACCGAGACAGAGCGCGCCGTAATCGTAGGAGAGGGTTTCCCCAGAATCGAAAACGACCTCGTTGGCGTCGGGATCGACGTTCTCGACGCGGGCAGTGACGACCGCCGCGCGGTCAAACAGCGACGCCAGCGGAACCTCGATAGCGTCGGTGATCGAGGGGCGTCTGATCACGCGGTGAACCTCGTGTTGGACGAGGTGGGTATCGGATTCGTTGACGATGGTGAGATCGGCTTCCGGTGGGAGGGCATCTTCGAGTTTGCGGGTGAGGGTGACGCCTGCGTAGCCGGCACCGAGAACAACGACGTGCATATCAGAACTTGGAGGGCCAGCCGAATGAACATGACGTTAGATGTGGTGGGACATACAGTGGTTAACAACGGGAACCGATAGAAAGCCCTCGACGCGCTGGGCTCCCGGGACTCGCTGCGCGCTTCGTCGCTCACTGCGTTTGCTGCTGCAATGCTTACGTCGTCACCAGAAATCGGAGATTTCTGGTTGGCTCACGAGAGCTTGCTCTCGTGAACGTCCGGGTTCGCCCAGCGCGTCTCGCCTTTTGATTCCGTCAGGAATTCGGTTGGCAGGCTGTCGTCAGTCGTCGGCCGGCTGCTCTGGGGCGACACTGGCTTGGTCGGCCTCGGGGCCGAAGACGGATTCGAGCAACCCAGGCACGTCCTCTGGCTGCACGTCGGAGTACCACTCGTCGCGGGGCTGGATCGCAATCGCCGCCCCGCCCTCGCTACACAGCCCGAGACAGCCGGTTTCGGCGACCGACACCGACGACCAGAACGCGTCGCGCTCGCGGAGCCAGTCCTTGACTGCGGCCAGCGTCTCGTCACCGTTGGCGTCGGCACAGCAGTCGTACTCCTCGCGGTTGTTCGTACAGACGAAAACATGCGAATCGAGTCGCTCGCGGTGTTCGGCGGTTCGATCTTTCATGTTGCTGGCTGTGGGTCAGTGGCCGTCGATTCATGTCGCGTGCGTCGCTGAAGCCAGCCGAATGTCGTGGCGATACACAGCCAGATCGAGCCCTGACTCAACACGACCATCGCTTGATAGGCGGTGAGAAGCTCTGTCGACAGCTCAGGATGACGAACAATCGTTGGTGTCACCGCCGGGAGAAGTACCGCTGCGGCCAGTATTGGCCCGATGCCACCGGCGACGGCCAGCCAGCGGTGTCGGCCAACAAGTCGGTTGTACGCAGCCACACCGCTTGCAGCGACTGCTGCGCCGAGAACTACAAGGCCACCGTACAGGAGGAATTGCGTATTAATTGCCAGTAGTTGCTCAGCACCGGGTGCAGACGGCGGTAACACCAGCCACGGCACGGCCGAGACGGTCAGAAACCCGCTGCCGGCGAGGCTGAGCCGGCGTCCGGTTGAGCGGCCCGGCAGTGCCGGTTCAAACAGGTAGAGACCGATACCGAAACAGCCGCCGAGGAACACAGCCCACAGCAGCCCACCCCCGATGCTGACAAGGGCGGTCGTCGATTCAGCCACGACCGATTCGGCCGCTGGGCCGTGGCTGTGGGCGTGCCCGTGCTGTGCGTGTTCGAGATAGCCGACCAGTGGGTTGGCGACGGCTGCCATGAACAGCCCATACGCGATGCCGGCGACGCCACCGGCCAGTAGCCCGCGCTTGAGATAGGCAAAGAGCATCGTTAGTGGCAGACGATCCCGGCGGCATGCCGGAAGTTGTGGAGCGACTCGTGGGCCAACGGCTCCTGTAACACCAGCAGCGTGAACGTGATTGCCGCGCCGAACCCGAGGATCGCAAGGGCTGTCGTCGGCGTGATCTCGGCGCGAGTCGTTTCGATCCGGTCGGCGACCGTGTCGGATTGCGAGGTCATGAAAGTCTACTTTGTCTTTTGAAAATCAGATTGTAAAGGTTGTGGTTCGACCAACCGACAGCGAACGGATGACAGAACGACTCAGAACAGCGCGTCGCTCTCCGGCAGAACGTGAGCCGGCGCGCCGACCTCCCATACGTCGGTTTCGATGCCGATCTCGTCGATGCGGGATCGAACCGTACCGACGTACTCCTCGGTCGTGTTGACGTAGACGCTTGCGCCTGTGTCAGTCGAGAAGTACACCTCAACGCCCTCTTCGCGGAGTTCCCGCACCGCGTTGAAGACGGCAATCGTTTCGGGCTGCCAGTAGACCCACCCTGAGGGGCCGGTCATCGTCGCCGCCGTCAGCGACAGCGAATCGTGTTCGGCGAGTTCGAAGACGCGCTCAAAGGAGGCCTCTCGCAGGCCGTCCCGCATCTCGACGATCTGATCCGGGATATGAGCAACCCGCGCTTGGAACATGTGGCTCTCGGCGGCCTCCCTGTGAGCTTCCTCTGTCTCCTTGTACGAGGGCACGTGGGCGGCAACGATCTTGAGATCGTCTTCGAGATCGGAGTCGAGTCGGTAGGAGCGGCAGTCCTCGTCGTTGAGCCCGGCGTAGAGATGCGAGAACGCGCCCGTCACGGCGCGGGCGGCCGACGACGAGCCGCGACGCGCGACTGTCGATATCTCCGGCAACGACATGTCGAGGCCTGCGGCTTCAACGAGTGCCATTGCGGCCGCCGCGAAGCCCGACGACGACGAGCCGAAGCCGATGTTTGAGGGGAAGGAGTTCTCACTCTCAAAGCGGACAGCGTGGTCGAAATCAGCCAGCTCGCGGACGTGCTCAACGACCATGTTGATCCGCTCGGCTGCCCGGCCCTCAACCGCCTCGCCGTCGATGCGGTAGGTGTCTTGTGCGCCGCCCTCCGCGTCAACGTCGGTGAGCCACCTGACGGTCGTCGTCGTGTTCGTTGGCGCGGTGCAGACGCTGATCGAATCATGGTACGGCAGCCGAAGCTCCGGATCGCGCATCCCGTGATATTTGACGAGCCCTTGGATCGGGTGGGCTCGTGCGGTCGCCTTCATGCTCATAGATCGGTATGGCGGCCGGTTGCGGGTTAGGCGTTCCGGATCAGCGACCGCGGCCAAATCCGACCGGGAGCCAAGGACAAAACCGATAACAAGAGTTTTGGGCGGAGTCACCGAACCCTCGGTAAATGACTGAGTACACCGTCGAGTTCGTCGGAACCGACGAGACGATCACGGTCTCCGACAAGGAAACCATCCTCAGTGCCTGTCTGGATGAGGGTATCGCACAGGAGTACTCCTGTCGCGTCGGGATGTGTCTGGCCTGTTCAGCCGAGATCATCGAAGGCGATGTCGCCCAACCGGCCGCCCGCGGCTTCACCGAAGACGAGAAAGAAAACTACGCGCTCACCTGTATGGCGCGCCCGCAGTCGGATCTCAAAATTGAGCGCGGCGTTTATCCACCAAGCATCGAAACCGACGCCACAAGCGGAACCGCAGACGCCGCGCCCGCTGACGACGACTAACTGCCGCTGCCGACGCCGCTACTGCGCTTCGAATCGGTGCCGCACCACATCCGCGTCGTCATCCCATTCAAAATCCCCACCGTGGGCTCTAACAAGCCGCTTTTTGTACGCGTCTAAATCTGCTGATCCCTCACGTTGGGCATCCTCGTCGGTCAACTCCCCCAGCGTGAGCTCCTCGACGGTCGTGACCGCGTAGGTATCACCATCGATCTCGAAGGTATCGCCCTCGTCGGCGTAAGCCTGCCCGCGGGTTAGCTGTGTCATCTCGCCGTCGGCAACCAGTTCCTTGACGTGTCCGTTCGGCAACAGCGTGTCCACATCGATGTGTGCCATGGACGTATTTTAGCGTCGAACAGCAAAAACATCCGGCTGTGGTCGTTCGGCGGGTCGCCCCCAACCCGCGGGATTCAAGAGCGTCCGGCGACCCACCTGCAACAATGCGTCAGGACCACCTCATCACCGCGACCCAACTCTCGCGGGCCGACATCGAGGCGGTGCTCGACCGAGCGGCGGAGATCGACGCCGATCCCGGGGCGGTCGCCGACCGGTACCGGGAGGCCGTCCTCGCCCTCTGCTTTTTCGAGCCGAGCACGCGCACGAAGATGAGCTTCGAGACCGCGATCAAACGCCTCGGCGGGGCGACTACCGACATGGGCACGGTCGAATCCTCCTCGGTCAAGAAGGGCGAGAGTCTCGCCGACACCGTCCGCGTCGTCGAGGGCTACGCCGACGCGCTTGTGCTCCGCCATCCCAGCGAGGGCGCGGCGAAGATGGCCGCCGAGTTCGTCGATGTGCCCGTGATCAACGCCGGCGACGGCGCGGGCCAACACCCGAGTCAAACGCTGCTTGATCTCTACACCATCCGCGAAAACGTCGGGCTTGATGATCTCTCGATCGGCATCATGGGCGATCTGAAATACGGGCGAACGGTACACTCTCTGGCTGAGGCACTCACCAACTTTGACGTGCGCCAACACTTTATCAGCCCTGAAAGCCTCAAACTCCCGCGTGGCGTTCGATTCGATCTCCACAACTCCGGCGCACAGCTTCGGGAACACACTGCTCTTGAGGAGGTGTTGCCTGAGCTTGATGTGCTCTACGTGACCCGCATCCAGCGCGAGCGATTCCCTGACGAAACCGAGTACGAACAGATCGCCGGCGAATACCAGATCGATGCCGACACCCTAGAGCTGGCCGACGATGATCTCGCGGTGATGCACCCACTGCCTCGCGTCGACGAGATCGATCCTGCCGTCGATTCGTTGTCGCAAGCAACCTACTTCGAACAAGCTCACAACGGTGTCCCGGTCAGAATGGCACTGCTTGATGCCTTGCTGTCGGAGGAAGAGCTATGAGCGACCGTGAACTCCGCGTCTCAAAGATCCGCAACGGCACCGTCATCGACCACGTTTCCGGCGGCCAAGCCCTCAACGTCCTGTCGATTCTCGGCATCGATGGCTCGGCGGGGTTGGGCGTCTCTGTCGTGATGAACGTCCCCAGCGATCGGTTGGGGCTGAAAGATGTGGTCAAGGTCGAAGACCGCGAGCTCAGCCAATCCGAGGTTGATGTGATCTCGCTGATCGCCCCCGAGGCGACGATCAACATCATCCGCGAGTTCGATGTCGTCGAAAAGAACCGCGTCGACCGCCCGGAAACTGTCATCGGCCTCCTGTCGTGTCCGAACCGCAACTGCATCACCAACGCCAACGAGCCCGTCGAAACGAAGTTCGATGTCGTCGACGAGGGCGTTCGCTGCGCCTACTGTGGGACGATCATCCGCGAGGAGCTTGCCACCCATATCGACCCCGAGTAGGTCGCTGCCGTCCGGCCACGCAAAGCCTATTACCCACCCGACACTGAGAGCAGATATGTCCAAGAAAGCAAAACTGCTCGGCGTTCTCGTGGTCATCGCACTGGCATACGTCCTCTTCTCGGGCGATACCGAACCCGTCGAAGTCAACGTCGACGAGTAACCCTCTCGTTCCGTCGGGCGTTTTTAGGCCTCACAGCGCCGGAGAGCGAACCACTTACCCACGGCTGTGACCAATCCGACGTATGGATGGCATTGTCACGCGGAACGAACCGGAGACCGAGTGGAACGAGTTCGAGCAGGCGTTCTACGAGGTCAAAGACGTGACCGGCCGTCCCAACGAACCGATCGCGGGGGCGATCAACATGGTCTCCTGTTTTGGCGATAACGCTGCCGCAGCCGAGAACCCGGATCTCGTCGCTGTCGACAGCGAGGGCCGACCGGCGACCCGTGACCGCGAGTACTTTGATTGGGACTACATCTGTCCAACACACGACGCCTACCGCGAGGGACTGCTCGAGATGATCGCCGACTGTGGGGCCGAACACGACGATGTTCGACTCGACGATGTTGGCTTCCCACGCGATGACTACTGCCGTTGTGAGCGCTGTGAGCGGCGGTTTGCCGACAGTGAGTTCGACGACTGGCGCGCATGGCGGGCGTCTGTGATCACCGAGTTTGTCGCCGCCGCACGTGAGCGCGTCCCGGGCCGACTGTATCTCACACTGTATCCCGATCCCTATCCAGGCCATCTTTCTGCGCGGGCTGGGCTTGATCTCGATGCCCTCGCCCCGTTTGTCGACGAGTTTGTCGTCCCGCTGTATGATCTGGACTACGGCACCACCTACTGGCTGGAGTCGCTCGCCCGCGGGTTCCGAACCGCGTTGGGTGGTGACTACGACCCTGATGACGCCGATCCTGAGCCCCCGTTTTCGATCGAGCTCTATGCGGTCGATGTCGATGTCGACAACCTGATCCAGGCGGCCGAGGTGGCCGGCACCTACGCAACAAACGTGTTTTTCGGCTACGATGCCGCCCAAGCGTCGGCGGCGATTCGGCGACAGGGTGCCGACCAACAGGACGGCGAGACGTACATGCCTGAGTGAGCGGGCGTCGAGCCGGTGAGTCAGTTCGTGTAGTAGTCTGCCCACGCGATCCAGAGACACATCACAGCCGAGAAGCCGAGTATCGCCAGATACAGACCAGTGAGCCCGCCACTAACCCACAGATACATTCCCCCGAAGAGGACAAAGAGAAGCCCGAAGCCGCCGATCCGGGTGCTCTTGAGATTTGGATACGCCGCGAGCCACGCCACAACCCCGTCCTGATCGCGTGTCATCGTGCTCACAGCAACCACCGCCGGTGGGTTAAATTACCCTCTCCGCCGTCGGGGCGGGCTACCGAAGATAGCTGAGATAGTAGATCACGCCGATACCGAGGATGAACACGAGCAGTGCGAGTCCACCAAGCGCAACCATCAACCTCAGTCCATCATCGGTCTCGGCCGCAGCCTCGTCGGCACTCATTACCGGCTGTATGGCCGCCAGCCGTTTAGCTGATACGTTGGCCGCCGGTCAGTGGACGGTTCGGTCGTCGCTGCCGTCGATGGCCTCGATCGACTCGCTGTTCCCGAAGTTAGGGGTCGTCCCATCGCCGGGGGCCGCCCACGCAACCGCATTGGCGAGCACCTGTTGGATCGACTCGTCGTGATAGATCGGATACGTCTCATGACCCGGCCGAAAGTAGAAGATCCGCCCGTTGCCGCGTCGGTAACAACAGCCCGACCGGAACACCTCGCCGCCCTCAAACCACGAGGTGAAGACGAGCGTATCGGGGGCCGGAATATCGAACCGCTCGCCGTACATTTCGGCGTCGTCGAGTTCGATGTATTCGTCCACCCCGTCGGCGATCGGATGCCCGGGCTCGATGACCCAGAGCCGCTCGGTCTCGGCGGCCTCACGCCATTTCAGCGAACAGGAGCTACCCATCAGTCGGGTGAACGGCTTTGAATAGTGGCCTGAATGGAGGACGATGAGGCCCATTCCCTCGCGGACGCGCCCACAGACCCGGTCGACGATCTCGTCGCCCACCGCATCATGGGCGGCATGACCCCACCACGTGAGCACGTCGGTGTCGTCAAGAACCGCCTCGGTCAGGCCGTGGTCGGGCTCGTCGAGTGTGGCGGTTTGTGTCTCGAACCCGGCTTCGCTGAGGGCATCGGCGATGACGGTGTGAATCCCCTCCGGGTAGACCTCGGCGACGGTGTCGTTGTGGCGTTCGTGCCGAAACTCGTTCCAGACGGTCACCTGTGTCATAGCTGCTCGGAGTCGACCATCAGTGATAGCGTTTGGGCTGTCCTGAAGGTCATTGTACTGCGGTAGCTACCGTGTGCTGCAGCTCGGTGGTGTAGCACAACACACAGCGAGAAACTGTGTTAGTCCGCGTTCGGTGCCAGCGGCTCGGCGGTCTCGGCGTCGACATCCTCCATCGAGGAGGTGATTCCTTTCGCGAGTTCGAAAACAGCTGCTTTGTGGTCGGTCTTCGATTTGTGGATCGATGTCGGCTTGATGCCAAGCGATTCGTACTCAGTAAGATCAACGTTGTCTTCCCACGCTTCACACTGCGTACGTACCTCGGCAAGCAGGCCGTGTAGGTGGATGAGCTCCTGCTTTTTCATGAGCAACAAGTCGTAGCGACTGGAGGGTTATAGTAGTATCCTGAGATAGGTTACCATAGGTCGCCCACAATATCTCTCGTCGATTTCGTCGTTACTACCGGGTCAAACGGTCAAAAAACACCGATCAGCACCGAATCTCACGCTGCTCACCGTCCGGCTTGTCGCTTCGACTACTGCACTAATTCGCCGTGATCGAGTTCGAGCAGCTCTTTGTAGCGGTTTCGGATCGTGACCTCGGAGATGTCGGCGACCTCGCCGACCTGGCTTTGTGTGACCTTCTGGTTTGTCAGCAGCGCGGCCGCATACACCGCGGCGGCAGCGAGGCCGACCGGCGATTTTCCGCTGGTGACGGCGGCGTCCTTTGCGGCTCGGAGCAACGCCCGGGCCTCGCGTTCGACCTCCTCGTTGAGGTCGAGCCGGGAGACAAACCGCGGAACGTACTGCTCGGGGTCGGCTGGCTTGACTTCGAGGCCGAGCTGTCGGACGATGTAGCGGTAGGTGCGGGTCATCTCCATCTTCTCGACCCGGGAGACCGCGGCAAACTCATCGAGGCTGCGTGGATTGTTCAGCTGGCGGGCCGCCGCATACAGCGCGGCGGTGGCGACGCCTTCGATCGAGCGCCCCGGCAGGAGATCCTCATCGAGTGCGCGACGATAGATCACCGAAGCTGTCTCGCGGACGGCCTTCGGGAGACCCAGCGCCGAGGCCATCCGATCGATCTCGCCGAGGGCCTGTTTGAGGTTGCGCTCCTTGCTATCCCGGGTGCGGAACCGCTCGTTCCAGGTGCGAAGCCGCTGCATCTTCTGGCGTTGATTTGAGGACAACGACTTCCCGTAGGCGTCTTTGTCCTGCCAGCCGATGTTGGTCGACAGCCCCTTGTCGTGCATCATATTCGTCGTTGGTGCACCAACACGGGACTTTGAGTCACGTTCCGCGCTGTCGAAGGCGCGCCATTCCGGGCCGCGGTCGATCTCGTCGCTTTCGACGACAAGACCACACTCACGGCAAACGGTTTCGCCGTGTTCCTCGTCGGTGATGAGCTGGCCGCTGCACTCGGGGCAGCGGGTTGTCTCGTCGGTCGACTCGGTTTCGGATTCGGTCTCGTGCTGTCGGACGGTTGGTGTGGTTCGTGGTGTGCTGTTGCTCATTGATTGGGTGAGTAGGGACGACCGCTGCCCGGAGAAAGAACATGTAAAGGCAGGGTCAGATCCGTATAAGATGTAGGGGATCGAAGGTTATAAATATATCGGTTAGATTCAGCATCATGATAGCTCCTCACGTGTGATTTTCGTAAGCAACGTTCGTTATATTTGTGGTGACTCGCTACCGCGCTGTTGTGGTTCGTTTTGCTACTCTGCTAGTGCTCGCTTGCGCTCACACATGACGGGCATGATGGGACTCCCGCGAGCGAACGGAGTGAGCGAGTGGGGGGCAATCATGCGTGTGATCGACTGGAAAGAGAGAACGCACATGATGGGATTCGAACCACGGTCGAACATGCTTGCTGCCGCTGCGCGTGTTCTCCCTGGTTTGAATCCCTGCAACCGCTGTTGCTCACTATCGTTCGCAGACAGCGGGCACGGTGGGATTCGAACCCACGATCGAGCGGTTAGGAACCACTCGCCTTGTCCACTAGGCCACATGCCC
>ERZ1034573.589-NODE-589-length-10898-cov-7.601217_pt1 | contig 10898 bp, 17 predicted proteins | sample MGYA00520641_ERZ1034573 | MGnify/ENA primary metagenome ERZ1034573 (study PRJEB33760, sample SAMEA4777724) | hypersaline lake metagenome | biome: hypersaline environment; feature: brines | place: Spain | collected 2014-08 | depth 0 m ...
TCGACGGGGTGCTCGACGCCGCGGTCGACGCCGTGGCGTGGCGCCCCGACGTCCCGCCGTCGCGACAGGAGTGACCCGGGGGCGGGCGGTGAGACGGCTCCGAGGGCGCGGCGATCAGGCCGCTGCAGTGTACGTCACGTCGACGGTCGCGGTGACGGTCACCGATCCGGCGTCGAACGCGGTCTCGCCGCCGTCTACGGACTCACGAATCCCGTACGCGGGCCCGACTCCGCCGCCGGTTCTCGCCGACTGCACGCCCGTGATCGAGAGTCCCGCCGACGAGGCAACCGTGTCAGCGTCGGCTCGGGCGGCGCTCATCGCACGTGCGAGCGCCTCCTCGCGGAGTGCTGCCCGGGTCTCGTCGGCGAGCGTGAAGGTCACGCCCCGCACCTCCTCGGCGCCGTTACCGACGGCGGCGTCGCGGAGGGCGCCGCGCAGCCGCGTCGCGTTCGTCGCCACCGCTTCCCGCGCTCCCTCGGCGGTGTCCGCACGGGCGGTGACCGCGACCGTGACGGCTGCTCGGTCGGCGTCGGCGGCGACCTCGCCCGTCCCGCTCGTCGAGATGGTCCGCTGTGCGTCCCCGGCGGCCGTGCCGCCTGCCGGCGTGTTCCCGCCGGTCGTCTGCAGCGCGGCGCCACACCCGGCGAGCATCACGAGCGCCGCGACCGCTGCCGCAGCACCGAGTCGGTCGCCCATACCCGCCTACGGGCGCCGAGCGTAGTAAGTAGGCGCTTGCCACCCGCAATCCCCGTGGTGGCGGGGCGTCACGCCGACGCCCGGTCGACGCCGACGTACCTGATCTCGACCCGGACGGCGTCGTGACTGAACGGCCCGATCGGATCGGGCGCGGCCGCCTGCACCTGCCGGCGGATGGCGTCACCCGCTGCTGGCGGTGACGACGACGGGGGGTAGCCGACCGTGACCACGACCGAGCGCGGCGTCTGCAGCGGGAACCCCTCGTAGGTCACCTCCAGGCCGAGTACCGTCGCCTCCGCCGGGAGTTCAGCCTCGATCGCGTGGGTCGCGTCCTTCTCGAACCCGGCGGTCCGGTAGGAACTGTAGGTGAACCCTCCGAGCAGTCCGGTGAGAAGCACCAGCACCACCGCGAGGGTGGCGACCCGCTTGAGCGTGGTCTCGCGGGCCTCGTCCTCGCGGAACCAGAGCCGCGGCCGGTAGCCGTACCGCCACAGCACCACCAGAGCGACCAGGTTGATCGCGAGGATGTTCACGAGGACCAACACCCCCGAGCCGACCACAGCCCCGGGTTCTCCCCACGCGATGCCGATACCGACGACCGCCGTCGGCGGAACCAGGGCCGCGGCGATCATCACGCCGACGAGTGCGGAGGAGACCCCCGACGCCAGCGAGACCGCTCCCGCAGCGCCGGCGCCGAGCGCGATCACCAAGGAGAGCACGTCAGGCGCGAGCCGCTCTCTGACCTCGCCGATCGCGAACACCTCGTCGGCCGACAGCGGCACCACGTTGGTCGTCCGGATCACGAGCGCGAAGACCGCCGCGGCGCCGACGGCAACCACGCCTCCGAGCGCCTGGAGCTTGATCCCGCGGAGCGCGAGCTCGGGGTCGTCGACGACGGTTCCGACGCTGGCGGCCATGGCGGGACCGATCAGCGGGGCGATCACCATCGACCCGACCACGACCGCGGGCGAGTCGAGGAGGAGTCCCGCGGTGGCGACGATCGCGCTAACGGCGGTCATCAGGACGTAGGGTCGGACTCGCGGCGCCATCTCGCCGGCGCGGGCGACGAGCTCCTCGCGGGCGATCCGGGCGCCGTTGCCGGACTCCGCCTCGTCGGATTCGTACCGCTCCGCGAGCGCCTCGAACCGGTCCGAGACGACCGTCTCCGCCTGAATCACCACCGTGTAGGCGTTGCGCTCGATGCCCACCTCCCGGAGCCGATCGAGGGTTGGCTCGACCGCCGCCGTCGGAAGCGGGAACGTGACGACCGCGGTGTAGTCGCGCCCGCTGGTCTCGTCCGACAGGGCGTAATCGACGTCCTCCTCGTCGAGCACCCCGAGGACGGCCTCCCGTTTGCCGGTCGGTACCATCACCTGAACCAGTCGCACGTGCGGGGATATCGCCCGTCGGACAAGAATCCGAGGGTCGCGGGACCCGAACGGCCGGCACGCCGGCCCCCCCGTCGGTGTGCCGGGCTGCCGTCGCGTCTGCAGCCGTGTGCGCGTCCGATCGCCGTGCGATCGATCGACGGCAGACCCCGATCGCGACGGGATCCCGGTCCGACGCGGGGCGGGAGTCACGTCACGGAGGCGATGGCCGCGGCACCGTACACGACGCCAGGGCGCCCAAACGCTCATATCCGATCGCGTCCGACGTCTGTCCGATGCGGCGGGTTTCGGCGTCGAATCTGCTCACGCCCTTCGAGAGCGGCGTCCGGGCGGTCGTCGCACAGCACCGGTCGCTGTCGGCGCCGGTCACGGACCTGCTCGCGGTGGTCGTGTGCGCGGTGTACGCCGGCCAGGCGTTCCAGACGGTACTGTGGGATGCGCCGTCGGTGTTCGTCGCCACGAACTACGCGTACCTCCGCGTCCCGTGGCTGGCGTGGGCTCTGTCCCCGCTACTCCACGGCGGCCTCGTTCACGTCGTTCCGAACCTCCTCACGCTCCTCGCGTTCGGGCGGATCGCGGAGGATCACCTCTCGACCGAGCAGTTCGCGGCGATGGCTGCGGTTGCCGCGATCGGCTCCATCGCGGCGCTCGCGGCGTGGGGGCTGGCGTTCGGCTCCCGTCCCTACGTCGCGGCGTACGGCATCAGCGGCGTGGTCTTCGCGGCCGGGGGGTTCGCCGTGGTGCACCTTCCGGACCACGAGCGCGTCACCGACCTGGAACTGCTCGCGGTGCTGTTTGGGCTGTGTGCGGTCGGCCTGGTTGGCGTCGAAGCCCTCGGCGCGGCGGCCGTCGGGTCGCCCGCGAGCGTCAACGTCGGCCACGCCGTCGGCCTCCTGGTTGGCCTCGGGACCGGTCTCCTCGCTCGCGGCTGCGCGGACGTCCACGTCGTCGAACCCGAATCGCGTACGAGCGTCGCCTCGAGAGGCTCACACGGCGGAATCGCGCCGAAGTCACGACACGCGGACGAGGGCCCCGCCCCTGCAACGCGGGAGCCGCCCGAGGGGGTTGCCGCCGCGGATGGCCACGCTCGCCGCGACGCCGCCGACCGGACGCCCGACGACGACGCCGGGTGAGCCGAGAGCTGTGCCGGCGACGGCCGGGCGGTCACAGCGTGCAGTTGTGTCCGCCCGTGTCGGATCCTGCTTGGGCTGCCCGCTCGCCCGACTCGCTCCGTGAGGTCGAGGAACTCGGCTCGGAACTGCTGAGAACGAGTGGGAATTTCTACAGGTTGAACAGGGCGAGTGCCTCGGGGCTTGTCCCCGAGGTACTTCACTCAGGTGAGATGGCCGGGACGGGGGCCGTGGCGGGGCTGCATCGGCACTGACGGGCCGTCGCGTATCGCGGAGCTGGCCTCGGTCGTGTCCGGATCGTCGGTCGTGTGCTGTTCGTCTGCGCCGGAGTTGTCGTGTGTCGTCATCGGATGGTTGGTATGGGGCGGTCTGTGAGCTGTCCCGTCGCCGTACCGCTATCCGAGACGTACCGTCGCCATCATCAGTTGGAGTACAGAGCCTAATCATAATAAAAGTTCACCATCTATTCGGAGCAACGGACGCGCCCCGGTTCGGACGGCGCGGATCCCGATGCTGGCGAGGACCGGCTCGATCCACCCGGGGAACCGGCTGTTCTCTCACCGGGAGTACGTGATCGCGTCGTCGATCTCGAACTCCCGGGTGTCGCCGACGTCCTCGACCGTAGTCTCGTGACTCGCTTTGCTCGGATTCGGTGGACCTCGATGCACACACGAGGATCCGACGAGAGGATCGGCAAAGGCAATAGTGCGCGTGATATCGGAAGTGCTACCGAAACGTCTATCTCGACGCCCTCACGCCATCGAGGACTCCGCGGACCGTAAGACATCGGGAATATCAGCAGTGCCGCCGTCCTCCGCGGTCTCGCAGCCGCAGAACTCACGGGTGAGCTGGTCGGTAGCTTCGAGGCTCGATGCGACCACCTCGTTCGGAGGACTGCGCCAGACACTGGCGAGCGTCGCGTTCTTCGTGAGTTCGGTACACCGGTCGCTCAGTGAAGGATACTGAGTGAGACGCTCTCCAGCGACGAACCGGAGCCTTCGGAAGAAGGCCGCGGTGTAGTGGACTCGCTGGGATTCTCGTGAGCGCAGCGAACGAGAAGTCAGCGAGGGAACGACTCGAACGTAGTGAGAGGAGTGGACTCGCTGGGATTTGAACCAGAACCAGACGTGCTCGCTCACTCTGTTCGCTGCGCGCGACTGGTAGGGTTCAAATCTCGCTCGTTGTAGAATTGTGCCGCTCGCGGCATTGCTCGCGGCGCAAAATTATGGACTCGCTGGGAGAGCGCCGACCGGTTTCCGTGGTACAGTTTGAACTCTTGGACCGTGTTGGCGAATTCTCTCATCATTCCGATTTGTCCTGAAGATGCTCACGACGCACAGCCATCTTCTCGTCCGGCTGTCGGGCGTCGTAGTGCCGGTACAACACTTCGAGCGAGACGTTCATCCGCTCGGAGACGACCTCCGCTGAAACGCCTCGAGCGAGGTGATCCGTGATCGAGCCGCGACGCCACCCGTGCGGCGACCGGACCGAGGGACACTTCGAGGGCGTGTTCGGCTTCCCGTACGCCTCACACGATTCCTGTTCGCGACCGTGAGGGCACTCATCCCAGCGACAGGGCTGGGTCCATCGGTACGAGATATCCCGAAGCGTCGACCCGCTCGCCCGACCCTGTCGAGTCGTGAACAGCGGACGACGGCCGTGATCATCGCGGACCTCGATCCGGTGAACGTCGATGTACTCCTCAATGAGCTCGAAGAGACGCTCTCCGACCCAAACCCATCGCTCTCCCTCTTTTTTGTTCTTCAGCGGCGTGTCGGTGTCCGGCCGGTGGTTGATCGCGAGAGCGTGATCCTCCTCGCGGAGATCGTCGACGTCCAGCGTACGCATCGCACCGAGACGAATACCCGTCTGCCACCACAGCGACAGCACGACGTGCTCCCGGGTCGCGTAGTGGTACCGGTCGAGGTACTCGAGGACCTCCTCGGCGACCTCCGGGTCGACCTTCACGTCCCGCGCCTCGGCACCGTCTGCGACCTCCGGAGCGTGGACACGTTCGCGGAGCCCCGGCTCGACGGCGTCCAAGTCCGCCCAGTACTCCAAGGCGACGCGGATCGCCGAGAGCTCCTTCTGAAGACTGATCGGCTTCACATCTTGGCGACGATCGTGGACGTAGTCCGCGAGATCACGACCTGAAAGATCGTTCAAGTTCTCGATCTCCTCGTCGCGACACCACGCCAGGAACTGCTCCAGCGTCGTCCGATTATTCTGAAATGTGGAGGTCGCGACGTTCGCCTCACGGTGCTCGAGGAACCGCTCAACGCCCTCCTCGGGCGACATCGGAACGAGGTGGTCACGGAGACGCTCGTGGCTCCGTTCGTCCCTCATCGCGTGGGTCCGATCTCCGCGTACTCGACGCGATGCTGCGTCCGCTTCCGGTGGGCGATCTCGCTCGCCGCGGCGAGCACACGATCGTCCTCGACGACGTCCTCGTAGGGGCAGGCGTGGCAGACGACGTGATAGACGGCGTCGCCGGGACTCTCACCGCCGTCGGCGATCAGTTCCGTATCATCCTGAGCGTCAAGCCAACACTCGTCGGAGCACGCAAACGGCACGGAGAGCGAGCCGCCGAACGGATACGACTGAACAAGCTCTCCGTCGCTGTCCTCGTCGGATAACGAGAGAACGTAGTGTGGCGGGACCCTGTCAGGATCCGGCTCGTAGCCGCAGACAGCGCACTCGGTGTGCTCGTCGTCTCCGCTGGATCTCTCACTCGGCATCGGACTCACCCCACGGTTTACACGGCGCGTCGTTCGGATGGACACAGCCGCACTCCGCGCAGGTGATGATCTTCCCAACCGGCGCGTCGGATCGGCTCACCGCCGCTCACCTCCGAGCACACCGAGCGCCTCACGGAGGCTCTCCTCGTCGGCTCCGTTCGCTGCGTGGAGGACCTGCCGAACGAGCCGGTCCTTCCGGGCCATCTCGTCGGGCTCCGGCCACGGCACGCCCTTGACCTCCGTCCACAGCGTGTACATCGCGTCCTCGTCGAGCTCGATCTCGACGCGGCGCTCCTCGGTCGCGACCAGGAGGACGTATCCCTCCGAGTCGAACGCGGGACCGTAGACGATCCCGTCGGCACCCGAGACCGCGTAGCGATCGGTTGCGACGCCGCCGTCGGCCTCGAGGACCTGGACGTCGTAGCGCCGGGGCTCCTCACCGTAGGACTTCAGCGAGACCTCGTACATCTCGAGGTGGTCGTTCCGAACGGGCTCGTCCGCTTCGAGGTGGCATTCCTGAAGGGGATACTCGTCGAGGTCGAGCGACCCGGGCTTGTGGTCGATCGTGACACCACGCGCCCGGATCACGAGGCCCTTCGAGGCGTCGATCTCCTCGGGGATCGAGAGATACCCGTCCGCGAAGTGGAGCGTCCCGCGACCGCCGTCGGTCACGAGCCGGCCGTTGGTCGCAATGCTCGCGCTCCGGCCGTCGTGATCACCGCGCTCGCGACACCCGACGCATCGCCGATCGACCAGATACCGGCGCTCGACGAGGTCGCCGCAGGCTCGACAGGCTGACTGATCGCGGACATCGCCGCCGCCCGCGAGTTCCGTGATCGACTCGGGGAGCCCGCCGTCCGCGACGAGTCGGCGATCCCGCTGTAGCCACGAGCACCACCCGCAGAAGGCACACCGCCACCCGGTGCAACGGCCCTCGGGACGGTACACGAAGACGTCAGTCTCACAGTCCGCGCAGTCGGGCGCGTCGTCGTGATCGTGCCGGCGGGTCGGCGTCCGCTGGGTCCCGCCGTCGGTCCGAATGCCCTCGCCACGATCGACACCGTCACTGTCGACCTCGTGGGTCGGACAGACGGGTTTCATCTGCGGGTAGTACTCGTCCTTAGTCGAGATGTCGACGCCCTCAATACGGGACAGATCCTCGATGACCTGTCCACAGATCCAGCACTCCACCCACGTGACCTGCGGGCCGATGAACGGCGGACGATCATCGTAGCTCATCGCTGATCACCCCTCTCCTCGAAGACGTGATCACGGAGATCGCCCGCGTCGCCGCTATCGTCCTCGCCGGCGAGCTCCTCGGTGAACGTCTCGACCTCCTGGCGGAACAGCTCGAAGAACTCTCGTGTGGAGTCCTCGGAACGCACCTGGCTGTGCTGCTTCGTGATCGACGTAACCAGCGACTCGAAGACCTGATCTTCGTCCTCGAGGACCTCGATCCCGTCGGCGAGCCGGCGGTACGCCAGCGCCTTCTGGAACATTCGGGTGTTCACGACCGCCGAAATCTCCTCCTCGGAGAGTTCGTCGACGTCGATCATCGCGAACCACCGTCCTCGTCGCCGCAGTGGCCACATTCTTTTTCGAGGCAGTACACTCGCGAGCCGATCGCCTCGCAGAAGTGGGAGTTCGCACGGTCGGCCTGCCGCTGTGGCTTCTCGTGGGTCAGCGGCGCGCCGCGAGTAGCTGTCCCAGGGGATTCTTTTCGATGCCGGTGTCCTAGTACCGTGATGTCCGACAAGGATACGGAACTCCACGGGACGCGAAAGGTCCGGAAAGATGGATCGTCGGTTATGGTGACGATCCCACCCGGGGCGGTCGAGCGGTCCGGAATCGAGCCCGGGGAACAAGTGATGATCGGCACCACCGAAGAGGACGATGCCGTCGTGCTCGTCCCTTGGAGCGAGGACGACATCGAATCGTTCGCCGACTTCTGAGCGTTCACCGTCCGTCACCTCCCGACCGGTTCAGATACTCGCGGAGCTCCGCGTCGGACATTGAGTTGATCTCGTCGTAGACCGCTCTCTCGGATTCGATGACCTGCTCGCGGTACTCCTCGATGACCTCCGAGAGGCCCTCACCGCCGTCGGTCCGAATGCTGTACTCCTCGCTCGTCGTCTCTGTGTCTCGTAGCATACGCTGTTTTGCCGTCAAAAATCCAGTCTCGTGACCACACAGGTCGAGCGTCCGTCGCCCGGGAGCGCCCGCGGAGATCCCCACGACCTCGCGCCCGCACTTCTCGCACACGCCCTTGTTCGTCGTCGATTCGTCCCTCGTGCCGCTCCGAACCAAGGAACCAGCGTGATGGGGGCTTTTTACAACCGCAGTACGACCCACCGCTAACAGATGGGTCCTCCCGAGTGGCTGTCGGAAGTCACCGATGACGGCCCCCTCGGAGCGACAGCCACGTACGTCTGGGGAGGATTCGTCGAGTTCTACCGCGCAGCTATGACAACAGCGACCTGGAGCGTCGTCTTCACTGCGTTCACCTGGCTCCTCGGAAGCTCGGTCGAGACGCTCAGCATCGGTGGGTTCGTGATCTCGTTGGGATCCACCCCGCCCGTCGTTGGCGGAGCCGGTGGCTGGCTGGGAATGGCTATCCGCGAATACTTCCGCGAGACCGACATCACCGATCGGATCTAACTCACCGTGCGCCGCCCGCTGACAGCACTGACGAGAAGCAACTGAGCGACCTTCGCCAAGTCGCCGAGGGCCGCTTGATCGTGGACTGAAAGCGATCCGAGACGGCGGATCGCACGCTCGCCGATATCGATCCCTTTGGCCGAGATCGACTTCTGGCGATCGCGCACCTGGCGCGCCTCGAACCCGAAGACAGCCACGACCGCGCCCGCTGCGACGACCGGGCCGGCCGCGACCCAAACGAAGCTGGTTCCCACCCAGGCGACCAGTGCGGCGATCAGCGAGATCAGCGTCAGGAAGTTCGCACCGGCCAGACAGAGCACTCCGAGCCGGAGGTAGTTGGGACCCGCCGGCTGCGTCGAGCGCTCTCCCGCCTGTAGCTGCGTCTCGAACTCCGACCAGTCGACCGAGTACAGACGCAGGACCTCGGCCGAACCGACGGTCAAGACACCCACAGCGACCACGTAGGGGAGCGCAATGAGCACGCCGCCCCAGACGCCACCACCCGAAAGCATCCCGAGAGCGCCCAGAACAGCCGCAACGAGCGCGAACGCCGGGAGCGTGATCAACGTCACCGGGAGTACGAGCAGGACTTGATACCGCCAGCTGTCGAACGCACGACGGAGGCCGTTCATCAGGATGCCCGGCCCGTAATCGGGATCGCGTGGTTGGAGAATCTGTGCCATACGCCCGGAATTCGTAGTTTCGTTTCTGTATCCGGAGGTCATAATCGTTGGGTGTCGCTACGGCGCGCGCGGTCGATCCGACGCGACCACACTTGTTACTCGTAACAGCCGATTCGTCCCTCGTGCCGGGGGTTTCAAGCCCCCGGGGAATGTCGTGTTTCACGGGTCTCGTATCCTGCTTACGAGGCCTCACGCGGACCCGCTGCCACCAACAGCGGGGTCCGCTTCGTTTTCGATGTGGACCCACCGGAGAGCGACGGGTCCGCGAGTGGCGCTCGTGGTCAGTTGGATTGAACCAACAATATTTAGTTGTTTTGATCAAACCAGTAGTAACAAGACAACCGATTCGATCATTACAACTACCAAACCTGTGATAATATGTACTTTGAAATTGGAAGTCAATACGATGGCTGGACGGAGGGAGACCGTGTCTGACGCGGAGATTTTGAGATTCGTTAGGGATTCCTCTGATCCGATTGTTACGACAGCTGAGGTCGCCGAATATCTCGAATTCTCCAAAGAGGGTGCTAGAAAAAGACTGTACTCTCTTGCAGAAGAGGGGTATCTGGATTTCAAGAAAGTCGGACGGAACCCTGCATTCTGGATTACTGACAACGGAAGGGAGTTCCTCACGGGCGACCTCGACGAGGACGATATCCCGGAGCCGTAGCGACAGAACGCTTATTCCGAGTTGTCCACTACCGTATGGTATGAGCACGGGCCGGGAGATCCGCCTGATCGAGGAGGACGAGGGCGGCTGGTCAGCGATCGACGAGGAGACCGGCGTCGCTTCCTGCGGTGAGACTCGTGAGGAGGCGCTCGAAATGCTCGATGAGGCGGTCGCGCTCCACACCGGCGAAGCCGGGGAGCCAGTCACCGACGAGGACCTCGAAGAGCTGGGGCTCGATCCTGAGGAGGTACCCGACGAGGCGGTCGTCCCAGACGCTCCCTGGTTCGACGACGCCGACGAGACGGCGTAGTCGTGGTCCGCCAACGCTTCACCGGTCGAGAGATCGTCTCGGTACTGACCAATATGAACTACACCCCTGTCGACCGGACGGGGAGCCACCTCAAACTCCGATACGTTCACCCCAAGACGGGTGAAACCCGGAACGTCACCGTCCCGCTCGGCCACGAGATCAGCGGCGACACCCTTCGGAACATCGCCGACCAGTGCGGCGCGGAAGACTTCCACGCGTGGTGTCGCTGGATCGACGAGCACCGCTGAAGCGGCGCTCACACGTCCTCCTGTCCGGTCCGGACGGCGCGGATTCCGATGCTCGTAAGCACGGGCTCGATCCAGTCGGGAAGGCGGCTGATCTCCCACCGGGAGTAGGCGATCTCGTCGACGTCCTGGTCGTCGGGCTCGCTGTTGATCACGAAGTGGCCCGCTCGGTCGTCGTACTGCGTGATGCTCTCGATGTCGGCGTCCGGAATCGACGCGACTGCCTCGATCAAGTCGTCGTCGACGTGGTCGGGAGCGTTCTGTTCGCTCATCGCGAACCACCGTCCTCGTCGCCGCAGTAGCCGCACTCTGCTTCGAGGCAGTGCACCCGCGAGCCGATCGCCTCGCAGAAGTGGGAGTTCGCGCGGTCGGCCTGCCGC
>ERZ1034573.590-NODE-590-length-10873-cov-11.803476_pt1 | contig 10873 bp, 11 predicted proteins | sample MGYA00520641_ERZ1034573 | MGnify/ENA primary metagenome ERZ1034573 (study PRJEB33760, sample SAMEA4777724) | hypersaline lake metagenome | biome: hypersaline environment; feature: brines | place: Spain | collected 2014-08 | depth 0 m ...
GCCTCGGCTGGTGCCTCAATCGGTGCATCACTCGGCGGAAAAGTTGGCCCGTTCGGGGCGGGTCTCGGCGGCGGGTTAGGCGGTGCGGCCGGCTACATCGCCGGCTCGCTGGTTCCCGACTGCGGCGGAAAGAAACTCCTAAGCGACGGTGGCCAACCGGTCGACAGCGATCACGGTCAACACGACAGTGACGAACGCGACGACGGCGTCATGATTCCTGTTACTGAGGCCTGACACTCCGGGGTCAACTGTCGTCCAACGCGAGCGACGCCAATAGTGCCTCAAGCTGTACCTGTTCGTTCGCACCCTCCGTAATCCGGTAGTCGGCCTCGCCGATCCGCTCCATCAGCCGGACGGCCGCCCGCTCGTCGATGCCGAGATCCCACACCGATCGGTGTAGTTGGTCGATGATGTCGCCGCCGGCCATCCCGGTATCGGTCAGCAGGGTATCAAGTGTCGCCCGCGATTTGGCGAAATCACCGTTGATCGCATCAGTGACCATCGCCTCGATCTCCTCAGGCCGAGCCGTTGAGGTGATGAGATAAACCGCTTCCTCGTCGACAATCTCACCCGTCGTGGCGGCGGCCTGGAGGCTGTTGATCGCCCGCCGCATGTCGCCGCCCGCAGCGTAGACCAGGGCCTCCCGGCCGTCGTCAGTGAGTTCGATGTCTTCGATGGCGGCGATCTCGTCGACTTGGGCGGCGACTGCCTCGTCTGACAGCGGCGAAAATCGGAACACAGCACACCGCGACTGGATCGGATCGATGATTTTCGAGGAGTAGTTACAGGAAAGAATAAACCGGGTATTGTCGGAGAACTGCTCCATCGTGCGGCGGAGTGCTGACTGGGCGTCTGAGGTAAGCGAGTCGGCCTCATCAAGAAAGATAATCCGGTAGTCGTAGCCGCCGAAGGAGGCCCGCGCGAAGTTCTTGATCCGGTCGCGCACCACGTCGATGCCGCGCTGGTCGGAGGCGTTGAGTTCGAGAAAGTTGCCCTGCCAGTCGTCGCCGTAGACCTGCCGGGCGATAGCGGTTGCGGCGGTCGTTTTGCCGATGCCCGCACCACCCGAAAAGAGGAGATGTGGGAGGTCATGTTGGTCGATGTAGCTCTGGAGGCGTTCGACGATGTCGGCTTGGCCCTTGATGTCGTCGAGGGTCTGTGGCCGATACTTTTCGATCCAGATCTCTCGGCCGGTGGCCCCCGCGGCGTCGGCGTCGCTCATACTGTAGTTGGCGGCCGGGAGGCAGATAAACACCCCGAGACCGACTCGGCACGCGACACGAGGAGTCGACAACTTTTCGCAGTCGTCGGCGATAGCTGTGGTATGGACGTGACCGTCGAGGTCGTCGGTGAGACCACCCATCAGGTGAGCATTGACAACGGGGCAACCTACGCTGACCTGCTGGCAGCGATCGACTACAGCCCACAGGAGGTGTCGGTGCTTGTCGACGGCAGCCCAGTCCCCGAAGACCAGCCCGTTGGGGCCGAAACGGTACGGGTCATCAGGCTGATCAAAGGCGGGTAACAGACCGATCCAGCCCGGCTGATGCGTCGGGACGGGAGTATTTTTACTCTGGCGTTCGCTACGGCCGGTATGTACTCGACGCCGACAGACCTCTCTATCGAACTCCCAAACGGGGGGCCGGGGCCCGATCCGCTCCGCGTCGATCAGGTCGATGCCGATTTTGTCGTTCTCCTGTTTCACCGCGATTTTCACTGTAGCAACTGCCAAACACAGGCCAGCGAGGTCGCCGCTCGCTACAACGAGTTCCGCCAACACGATGCGGCCATCGTCTCGATCCTGCCGGAGCCAAAAGAACGAGCCGCCGAGTGGGCCGACAGCTACGACCTCCCGTTTCCGGTCGTAGCCGATCCCGATAGCAGAACCGCCGACCGGTTCGGCCAACCCGTCCGCTTTGGCGTCCTTGGCAGGCTCCACGATCTGATCGGCCGGATGCCGCTGGTGGTGATCATCGACCGCCGCAACGAGGAGCCACGGCTGGTGTACTCCTATGTCGGTGACGCACCCGGGGATCGTCCGACGGTCGACAGCCTCCTCTTAGAGCTTGAGCGCAATGTGTAGATGAGCGACCAGCTATCGATCCGGCGTGGCGATCCCACAGACCGACTCGCTGTGGTTCGACTGTTCGATGCGGCGATGCTCGATACTGAGTTCGACCGCCTCAGTCAACAACTCACCGGAACAGACGGAGCGGTTCTCATCGCCACCCGCGGGGAGACACCAGTCGGGGCGATCGCCCTCGATTACTCGTCGGCAAGCGACGAGAAGCGAGTCGCTGTCGACGGCGACACGGATCCGGTGCGGATCACAGCGATCGCCGTCCGGCGGCGACGACGCGACCGCGGGATCGGTCGTGCGCTCATCGAAGCGGCTGTCGACCGCGTTACACCGCGGCCGCTGACCGCTAGGTTCGACGAGGAGGTGCAGCCATTTTACCGCGCCTGTGGCTTCGAGATCGGCCCCCGCGACGATCGGTACTGGGGGATTCGTTGGCCGGAGCCGACGGCGTCGACGGAGACAACTTAGTAAGGAGCGTCCGCACCCGCATCGTCGTCATCGAATGGGGTATGTGTTACCCGATACCCCCCATCGGTCGGTTCCACCGATTCGGCCGCGTACAACCGGAGTGATTGCTCTTGTTTGGTGCGAACAGGCACGTCGTAGTGGGTCGCATCGTAGCTGAACGTCTCGCCGGCGTCGCGTTCGGCGGCGACAAACTCTCGGTGGGCGGCGAGTCGATCACTGATGACCTGCCGGGAGAGAGTGGGTACGTCGTCGATCCGGGCCTCGAAAACCGAGCCGAACGCCGGATCAAGTTCATAGCCGACGGAGTTGCGGCCGGCGACGGCCGCTGCCACCCCGGTTGTGCCGGTGCCAAAAAACGGATCACAGACGGTGTCGCCGTAGACGCTGTACATATTGATCAGGCGGTAGGGGAGTCCAAACGGGAAGGCCGCGGAGCGATCCCGGAGCTCGTCGTCGGCGAGCGACTGCTCTACCCCCCGGAGGTCAGTCCACAGGTCGGAAAACCAGCGGTTGCGCTCCTCCCAGAAGTACGCGGCGTTGTACCGTGGCTCCGCGTTGGGCTGAAACGATCGGCGGTCACCGCCGTTGCGGAACGGCAACACGTACTCGTGTTCTAACGTGACGTAGGCGTTGGGGGGTACCATCCCGCTGCCCATGAACTTCGCCGCAGAGTTTGTCGGTTTCCGCCAGATGATCTCGGGGAGTGGCTCAAAGCCACGGGCGGTGAGAGCGTCGATGATCCGGGCGTGGTTCTGATACACCCGAAACCCACCGTCCAGCGTTCGGGTCGCGTCCCCGATGTTGATGCAGGCGATGCCGCCGTCGACGAGCACCCGATCAAGGGCGTCCCAGACGGAGTCAAGGATCGCATGCATCCCCTCGAAAGCGGCCTCGCCGTCGCCCGCAGCAAGGTGGTCGCCGACGGCCGGATCAAGATCGGTAAACAGCTCGTCCCACATCTCGATCATGGGGTACGGCGGGGAGGTGACGACGAGTTCAACGCTATTGTCAGCAAGGCCCGCAAGCCCGCGGGCGTCGTCGATGACAACCCGATGTGTGGTGTCCATCCGTCGACTATCCAGATGGGTGTCACGGGCATAAAATATCGCCACCCACAGTGCGGCACGTCTTTGCGTCTGCGTATCGTGGCTCGGATATGGACACACTCGCCAATCCGGTCACGTACGCGCGTGAGAAGCCGACTCCGAGGTGGAACCTGTGAGCCGCAAAGACGAATACTACAACCGCGCCAAACAGGAGGGCTACCGCACGCGAGCGGCCTACAAGCTCAAACAGCTTGATCGGGAGGCAGATCTTCTGAGCCACGGCGACACCGTCGTTGATCTTGGGGCCGCCCCTGGGGGTTGGCTCCAGGTCGCCGCCGAGGAAGTCGGGGAAACCGGCACCGTCGTCGGCGTCGACTTCCAGCGCATCAGGGAGCTTGACCACGGCGCAATCGAGACGATCAAAGGCGATATGACCGAGGAGCGAACAAAAGACCGTCTTAGCGAGACGATCGGCGAGGGCGGGGCGGATCTCGTGCTCTCCGATATGGCCCCGAATATGACCGGCGAGTACGATCTCGATCACGCCCGCTCAGTGCATCTCGCTCGGCAAGCCTTCGGGGTCGCCGAGGATGTGCTGGCGACCGACGGTGATCTTGTGACGAAGGTGTTCCAAGGCCAAGACCTCGACGCACTCCGCGAGGAAATCGAAGACGGCTTCCAGTACGTCCAGACGATGAACCCTGCGGCCTCCCGGGATAGCTCCTCGGAAGTCTACCTCGTCGGGAAACACCGGCTGACCGCGCCGATCAGCGTCGGCGAGACACACACTGTCGAGATTGTCGATGTCGGCGAGGAGGGTGACGGCGTCGCAGATATTGACGGCTTTACCGTCTTCGTTCCCGACACGACGGCCGGCGACACCGTTGAGGTGGAGATCACGGACGTAAAACCAAGCTTTGCGTTCGCCGAACGCGTCGACTAATCACCCGACAGTCGCCGGAGTGTTGACACCGACTGTGGGTGTGGAATCGATACACATCCCGGCCGTGATTGATGAGATTTATGTATGGCCACGTCATCTATCAATTTGCTGCGCTCGATTGGTGTAGTCCGGCCAATCATCTTGGCCTTTCGAGCCGAGGACATGGGTTCAAATCCCATATCGAGCATCCTACTTTCTGACACCCGTCGGATAGCTCAACAGCGCGTCACCACAACCGATGGTAGTGTTGTCAGTCCCCATCAGACCCCCATAGCCGTATCATGACGACGCCGAACCCGGCGAGTGTCAACAACAGCCGCTCGCCGGACTGTACCAGATGGAAGATCCGCTCGACATTTTCTGGCTCCGCGCCACGGTTCGGATCAACGCCGGTGTAGTAGTGGGTGTTGGCAGTTGTTCCGTGGAACATGTCCGTGTCAACGATCGTCTGCAACAGACCGCGCTGTGTGGAGTACAGAAGGTGACCTGACAGGTCGTAGAACCGATCCTGCAGCGGCCAGAAGAGATTCACACCGTTGACAGCGCCGTCATAGAGGCTGTGGGCGACAACCATCGCACCAAGGCTTACCCACGCGACCCGAACGCCGGGGTCGCCGTATCGACGGCGCAGCGCCGACTCCGAGCGGCGGGCGGTATCCCACCAGAGCACGGCCGCGAGTACCACCGGAAAAACGAGGGTGTGAAGGTACGCTCTGTGAGCCCCAGGCAGCCAGATACCAAGCAGCGTGTCAAGATCCGGAACCGCAGCGACGGCCATCACCGTCAGGATCGCCCGGCGGTCAAAAACCGTCCCAAGGAGGGCCGTTCCGAGAAGGCCCGCGACCGCGATATGGACGAGCGTCGATGGCATAGCCACCGATAGGGAGCAGGCCGATAAGCCGGTTTCGGCGACCGACAACCGGGGGCTGCCGATTAGTATGTCGGACAGCGCAGCGAGGTCGCACTACCGTCAACAACCGGTAACGCGGCGCGATCGGCGTCGACCGCAACGCCGGACGCGTCCCCGTCGGGGTCGTCGCCATCGGCACCTTCCGTGGCTGTCGAGTGCACGGTAAAGGAGCCGTCGATAGCATCGCTAGCACAGAACGCGAGCGCGATCGGGGTATCCAGCGAGGGGCTGTCGATCGCCCGGGTCACCTCGCCGACGGCGTCGCCGTCGGTGTAGAGCTCATCGCCGGGCGCACATGGGTCGTCGAGACTGAGTCCGATCAGGCGTCTGCTTGGTCGACCGCGGTTTTCGACCTTCGAGACGACCTCTTGGCCGATAAAACAGCCTTTCTCGAAGTCGACGCCGTGGCGCGCACCGACCGTATTCGGCAACACACCATCGAGCTCCGCTTCGAACCGCGGCGTGCCGGCCTCAACGGTCAGGGTCTCCCATGTCTGCTCACCGAATGGCGCGGCGTTCAGTCCGTGGTTGAGAAGCGTATCGAAGACACCAGGGGCGTCGTCGGCTCCGCAGATGATCGTGTAGCCGTCCTCGCCGGTCGGATTGTCGCTGGCGGCGACCGTGACGCCGGCGTCACCCATCGAGCCGCGGTCGAAGTGGAGTTCCGGCTCCGGCGCGCCCGCATGGTTGAGCACCGACGCGACCTTTTCGGTTGCCGAGGGGCCGTGGATGCCGAACACACCGAACTCGGTCGACACGTCATCGATGGCGACATCCTGGACGAAGATCTTCTCCGACCAGTCGGCGACCAAGGCGTCGACCTGTGTGGGCGGTGTAAACAACAGTAGTTGCTCGTCGGCGTTGTAGATGTAGCAGTCGGTCTCGATTTTGCCCTGTGGATCAAGCACGAAGGCATAACAGCCCCGACCGTCTGTTGGGGGGACGCGGTTGGTAACAACGTTGTCGACGTACTCGATCCGGTCGTCGCCGGTGACCGAGACGATGCCGTACCCCAACTCGATAACGCCGACCCCGTTGCGAACCGCCCGATGGGCGACGCGGGGGCGGCCGTAGTGGGCGACGAGTTGCCGACCGCCGCGGTCGAGGTATGTCGCCCCGAGATCGTCGTGGTGGGCTCCCGACAGTGTCATGCAGAGGCGAAGACGCCGGGGGAGTAAAACAACGGCGAACAGATCGACGCACAGACGATGAAACCGCGACAGCTTACAGCCCAAACCGATCGCGGAGCACATCGAGCAGCGAGGGGTCGTCAGGGTCGACATCGGCGGTAGGGTCGGGAACCACCTTGTCGGCCGGGTGGATCCGAATGGTGCCATTCTCGTCGTTGACAACGATCAGCCCGTCGTCTTTGAGTGCGGCCAGCGCCGACTCAATGCGGTCGATATCGGTGTCAACGGCCGCCCGGAGTTCGAGAACGGTCATCCCCTCGTCGCCGCGGTCGACGAGCGCGTCGAGGATCCCGACCTCAGCGGCCGGACGATCCCGGTAGGCGGGCTTGGCTCCCATCAGTAGTCTCTACTGTCGGAATCGGTTTACATCTACCGCCGGAGGGATCAACACGGCGCACGAAACAGAGAAAATCGCCGACAGCGACCGACCCACGCGGGCGACAGCGTCAGACAAGCGGCAGACAGAGGGAGTAGCTTTTAGTTGAGTAGTTCGGTATGAACGGTAATGGGACTCCGGTGTCTGCTCGGCCACGATTTCGATGAGCCCGAGTTACGACGTGAGCGTGAGGAAGACGGCGAGGAAGTCGTCATCACGGTCAGCGAGGAAAAGACCTGCAGTCGGTGTGGGTACACAAAGACGGTCAGCGAGAACAAGGAGGTTACCTCGATCGAACAGCTCGCCCAAACCGCCGGCGACAGCGAGCCGTCGACCACCGGAACCACCGCAACGGCCGAACATACCGGCACAACAGCAGCTACCAGCGAGACAGCCACGGCCGGCGGTGACGCCGCATCAACGACAACCGGCGACGACACACCGGCACCACCCACCGCTGATACGGGGGTGACCGCAGCCGCCGCCGAGACAGCCACGTCGGAGTCGACACGGAGTGCCGATTCGTCGGCTGAGAGCACACACACTGCGGCCGACGCCGACACCACAGCAGGCGACGGCGCGGAGCTATTGGATACCGACAGCGACTCGGAGCCAACCCCAGCAGAGTCGGAGCCGACGACTGGAGACGCAACCGAAGACACGGAGTCGACCACGCCACCAACAACAGCCGACGAGAGCGACGCTGCCGACGAAGACGTGCAGGCGGCCGACGACGACGGGATCATTCTCTCGACATCCAACGACGAGTCAAGCGAGGCGGCCACCGAGGAGACGACCGACCGCGAGCCCGGCGAGTGGCCCGACCACGACACCGATTCGTCGTCAACAACCGGTGAGTGGCCCGAACAGTCCGGCGACGACGAGGGATACGACGCCGAAACACCGCCTGACCAACAGCCCGACGACGTTACGTTCGGCGGTGGGTTTACCCCCGAGGTCGAATCAAAAACGGTCGACGACGAGCCGACCGACACCGAGGATGTGATCGAGGAGCCAGTCGACGAGGAGTTCACAAAGGCCGGCGAGGCATCGCTGTATGAGCCGACTGTCGACGATATCAACACCGAGTTCTACTGTCCGGAGTGTGGCTTCAGCCGCCACGCCGGTGCGTCGTCGATGCGGGCCGGCGACATCTGTCCGGAGTGTCGACGAGGGTACATCGCCGAGCGTGAACTGTAGCCCGCGGTTGTGACCGGAAACGGAAGCACGCACACCCGTCGTTCCGTGTAGCACCCACACCCCCGTCATGTTTCACCGCGCTGTGTCCCGCCGACCGGCCGCACACTCGCCACACAGCAAGTGTCAACGCCACGTCGCGTCGAGACGATCAGGAGGGTGGTGATGCTCCCGCGACTCAAACTCCAGGTGGCAGCCAACAGCAAGCCACTCACGATCGGCTTTGTCGTTCTTGGGATCGTGTTGCTCCTTGGATCAGGCTACGTTCTCCTGACACCACCGGTCGAGGAGCCGGCCCCCCAGCCCGATCCACAGCCCGACCCCCAGCCTGAAACCGAGAGCTTCGAGGCGTTCGGTCTCGATGTTGAGCTGATCGACAGCGCGGTTGTACAGACCGGTTCTCGGGAGTTATCGCCGACGATTTCCGGGCCGAGTTGGCAGGCCTACGAGGAGGATGAGGTGCTCACCCGCGCGCCGGCCTACTTTTATGAGTATACACCTGAACTGACGTTCAATGTCACCGCCAACACTACCCGAGACGTGCCTGTCGAGCTGACAACAAGGCTCGTTCGCGAGGAAACGATCACGACCGACCGTGGTGATGAGGAGAACGAAACGATCGATACGAACAGTCGGTTACTCATGTATCGGCAGGATACCGTCACCGACGGGCAGGTGACAAACCGTCGGACGTTCGACGTCCGTGACGATCTTGAGGGCCCCGCCGAGGCGGTCGCCGCCGAATACCCGGAGTCGATAACCGCACTCAACACCTCGCTGCGACTCACTGTCGACTACCGCACCGAGCCGATCAACGGGACGGTTTACAGCGGGACGGTCAACGTGACCCCCTCGCTTGAGTCCAACGACGACGCCTACTGGCTCACCGGCGACCAGCAGGTCACTATCTCGAAAACGCAGACCCGAATCATCGAACCGGCAGCAGCCAACACAAGCGGGGCTACCGGGCCAACCGGCCCGAGTGAACCTGTGCGGGGAGAACCGAACATGCAGCTTGTCGCGCTGCTGGCGATCCTTGGTGTGGTCGCGGTTGCCAGCGGCGGTGCGGTCGGCGCAAACGCTCCTCGGCTCGATCAGGAAGCACTTCGCAAGGAGATCGCCCACAACCAGTACAGCGAGTGGATCTCGGAGGGTGAGCTTCTGTTGGATTCCGACAACGAGTTCGTCTATGTCACCTCGATCGAGGATCTGGTTAACGTCGGTATCGATGCGAACAAGCGCGTGATCTACGATCCGGATCTCTCGGTGTACACCGTCTCCGACGGCGGTGTAACCTACTACTACACAACTGAGCCTGCCGATCTCCAACGGTGGGCCCACCTGTGAGCAGCTACTGGTACCCCTCTAGCATCCCTTCGGCGTATTTGGCGATCACGTCAACCTCGACGTGAACCGGATCGCCGACAGCTTTGGCCTGCAGTGTTGTGAGCTCGTATGTCGTTGGAATGATCGCCGCCTCAAACGTCCCGGCATCGTAGTCGATCTCGGCGACGGTGAGCGAGATCCCATCAAGACAGATCGAGCCCTTGTCGACGATATACTGGTCGTAGTCATCGGGAAGCATGAACGTGAATCGCCAGTCGTCGCCGACCTGTTCGATCGCCTCGATCGTGGTGACGGTGTCGACGTGGCCTTGGACGACATGGCCATCAAACCGCCCGTCGGCGGCGAGGGCGCGTTCGATGTTGACGGGGTCGCCGGCGCTGACCTCGCCGAGATACGTCTTGGCGACCGTTTCGGCCGCAAGAAAAACCTCAAACCACTGCTCGTCGGCGGTCGCGCCGTCGCCGTTGCTGTCGACATCGTTACCACCGTCGCTGTTAACATCGCCGTAGGCCTCGACCGTGAGGCAGACACCGCTGACACTAATCGACTGTCCGTGTGCAAGATCGGCAAGCCCCGAGGCGCGGATTCGGAGGCGGCGGCCGTCGGTGTTGGCGTCGACAGCGACGACCTCGCCGGCGGTTTCGACGATTCCGGTGAACATACCGGAGAGAGGCGATCCGGACGGATAGCGGTTGTGTCCGCCCGCCAGCCGGCGTGTTTTTATCGCTGCCGGCGGTACCGGAGGCAAATGCAACTCGGGATCCTCGATCTACTTGGGCTTGCGACCACGCTGGTCTTCGCCATCCCGGTCGCCAACTTCGGCGTCACGAAGCTCTTAGCCGGCGAGGCGGTCGTCGGGGCCGCGTTACTCGGCGTCGGCGTGGCGATGGTCATCCTCCCACACTACGTTCTCGACCCGAAACGCATCCTCGTAGGGCTCCTGCGCGGGCTCCTCCCCGCCCGGCTGCGTGGAACCGCGGGGACTGACGACCAACCGGAACAGTAGTTGATTCGCTCTTGGCGACGCTGGTGAAACAGTCATCTGAAGGGTGATATGGGACTGTTCGGAGTGCTAACTATAGAGGTTAATTTTGTAACATATATCCTGACAGAAATAATATAGGGGTGTTTCACTATGCTTAGTAAGAGCCTGGTTTTTGACAAGAACAAATTGTCTACAGCTTAACATTGGGTATGAAGTGTCTCACAGTGTTATTACGGACACACATGACCGAGAGTAATAAACATGACCACCAGATACTTTGAAGCTGACTTTGCGACCGTTGAATACGATGATGAGACCAATATCGTTATCT
>ERZ1034573.592-NODE-592-length-10848-cov-18.307607_pt1 | contig 10848 bp, 4 predicted proteins | sample MGYA00520641_ERZ1034573 | MGnify/ENA primary metagenome ERZ1034573 (study PRJEB33760, sample SAMEA4777724) | hypersaline lake metagenome | biome: hypersaline environment; feature: brines | place: Spain | collected 2014-08 | depth 0 m ...
CCCGCAATCCACTCGACGATGGCGCGCTCCGCCTCCGGCATCTGCGTGCGCCACTTGTCCCGGTTCGTCGGATCGATCTGCCGCGCGCTCTTCGCTTTCCAGGGCTCCCGCTCGGCGTCGAACGGCTGCGTGGGGCTGCGGGCCGGCGCGCCCAGCATGCCCGGCGCAAACGAGGTGCCCAAAAACGCGCAGACGTCGCGGAGCGTGGCCTCGGGCGCGGCAAGGAGGTCCTCGTAGCGCAGCGCGTGGAACCGTTCGCCGTACGCGTGCCGGTACTGCTGCGTCCGCCGGGCGTAGGTGCGCCACGTCCAGGCCTGCTCCGGCAGCGTGGCGCGGCTCCAGGGCATCGACCGGAGCGAGAGACACACGTCGCGCGGATCGCGGGTGATGGCGACGAAGACGGCCTCGGGGAACTGGCGGGCCATCTCGGGAACGACGCGGAGGTGGTCCGGCGTTTTTTCGCCCCAGGCGGGCGCGCCGGTGCGGGCCGCGTAGGTGTCGAGCAGGGCCCGCAGCACGTCGGCGTGCGTCGGGGACGGCGCGGTGCGGACGCGCTCGCGGATGCGCTGGGTTTCGTTTTCCGTAAGCGCCATGTCCTGCACGCCGGGCTGCCGCAGGAGGCGGTCGAGCATGCGCTGGGCCGCGGCCGCATTGGCAATGGGGGCGCCGTCCCAGCACCGCGTGAAGTAGTGCGTCTCCGGGGCCACGACGAGGGCCGGGTGCGCGCCGAGAAGGCGGCTGAGCAGGGTGGTGCCGGAGCGCGGCATGCCCACCACGAAGACCGGATGGCGCGGCACGGCGGGATCAGGCATGGGCACGACGACGCACGCGGTGGTACAGCTGCTCGGTCTGGCGGGCCAGGCGGGGCCAGGCGCGGTCCCCAAGCGGCGCCCGTGCGGGCCGATGAGCGGCGTTGGCCCACTCCATCGCCGCGGCAAGCGTATTGGCGGTCAGGGTGCCCTCGTACGTGCGCACCCACGCCGCCCCCACCTCTGCCTGCAACTCGCCCATGGCCCCACGGCTCGGCACCAGCACCGGCCGGTCGAACGAGAGCGCCAGCAGCGCCGTGCCGGACTGCAGGATGTGGCCGTAGGGCAGCACAACCAGGTCCGCGGCGCCGAGCACGGTTGTCAGTTCCTCCGGCTCGATGAACCGTAGGTCCGTTCGGATGCGGTCGTCGCCCGCGGCTCCGCCCCGAATCTCATCCCGCAACGTCGCCGAGACGGGATTCCCCGCCACCAGCAGGCGCGCCGTGTCGTCGTCCCACCCCCGAAAGGCCCGGAGGAGACGCCCCACGTTCTTGTACGGACGAATGCGCCCCACGTACGCGACGAGTCGCGCCTGCGGAGGCACCCCGAGTGCCCGACGCGCCTCGGAGCGGGGCACGGGATCGGGGTAGGCCGGGCGGTAATGGCCGTGCGGCACCACGGCGCGGGGCACGGAGCGGAGCGTGGGGAATCGCTGCAGGGCCTTCTGCGCCGCCCCCTCACTCAGCGTAAGGACTCCGTCCACCATCGGCAGGAAGAGGCGCCAGAAGACGCGCTCAAGCCCGGGGTGCGGCGACTCGTGCGGGCCGAGGTCGTGCACCGTCCACACCAGCCGCGCTCCCCGGGCCCTGGCCCACGCGAAGAGCGCCAGCTCGGCCGCAACGTACGTCATCGCCTTTGGCAGAGACGGGTAGCTCAGGAAGTCGTCCGGCCAGTGCACGTGCCAGATGTCGTGGCTCTCGGTGAGCGCGCGCCACAGGGTGATGTCCTCCACCTGCGCGTCGGTCTCCGCCTCCATCGCTTCGTAGAGCAGGCGCGTGTAGGGGTTGCCTGTTTTGTTCTCAAATGCAGGCCAGGCCAGGACGTTCAACGGTGGGATCAGGGGCTTGTGCGGGCAAGGTCACGTCGGACGGTCGCGTTGGAGGAGCACGTCGGGGGGCGTCTCCGTCGCGCCGTATGCGCGGCTCACTACTGCGCCAGCCAGTGCGAGAGGTCGCGGTCGAGGAGATTCTCGAGGCGGTGCACGTGGGGGCGAAACGTGTCGATCAGGCGCGCCCGTACGGCCGGGTCCATCGGCGGCTTGTCGAGGTTGCGATTTTTCAGGGCGTTCACCCAGTCGACCACTGCATCGGGCAGTAGAGGCACGACGGCCTCTCGTAGCGGTGCGGCAGCCGTGAGAAGCGCGTGCAACACCCGCGAGCGGGGCACGCCCGAGGCGTTTACGCGGCGGGCATCCGGCTCGAAGGCAGAATCGACGCCGAGAAAGCGGAACAGGTCGTGCCGGAGTGCCGCCGGGTCGTCCACGAAGTCGTCGAAGAGGTACACCCGAAGCTGCTCGCGGGGAAAGCAGTCGAGGTACCGTTCGAGCTGTTCGTCGTAGCGGCCGCGGTCCACGTACCGCCCCAGCGCCCAGTGGTTCGCAATGCGCTCCTCTTCTGCGTCGAGCGCCGCGGCAAAGTCGGTGAGCGGCTCGTCCTGGTCGCGCACAAAGTGCAGAAACTCCGAGTAGGCGCGCTCCACGGGGTTGCGGAGCATCACAACGAGCTGTGCCTCGGGCACGTACCGCCGGATGTGGTTCGGGGCGTCGGGGTGGTAGAGGTACCAGTGGGAGGCCTCGCCGCGGGCAGCACCGGGGGGCGCCTCGGCGAAGAGCTCCTGGTAGCGATCGAGGGTGGTGATGGAGGCATGATTAACGCCGTCGGGCCGCTGGTCGATGGGGGCCTGGAACCGGGGCTGCGTCTCGGCGAACGCGAAGAAGTTCGGCTCCTTCACCGGGCTCATGAAGACGCCCGGGTGCTGGTCGAGGGCGGTGTAGAGCGCGGTGGTGCCCGCCTTCATGGCCCCGAGGACGAGGAAGGTGGGCAGGTGCGCGGGATCGGCGTCGGAAGCGGGCGGGGGCATGGCTACGCGGGCTCCAGCCAGTGCGACAGGTCGCGATCGAGCAAGGCCTCCAGGCGGTGCACGTCCTCGCGGTACGCGTCCACGAGTCGTCGCCGGGCGGCGCGGGACATGGGCGGCTTCTTGAGGTTGGCGTTCTTGGCGGAGGTGAGCACGCGGTCGCGCACCCATTCCGGCAGCACCCGCCGGGCGGCGCGGCGGAGGGGATGATCGGGGGTGTGGAGAAACGCCTGGAACCACTGCCACCGCGGGTAGCCGGTGGAGCGGCGCGGCGCCCCGACGCTCGGCGCAAACGTGTCGTCGATGCCCAGGGCCCGGTAGACGCGCTGCGCAAACGCGACGGTGTCTGCCTTGAGGTCTTCGAAGAAATAGACCTGGATCTGCTCGTCGGCAAACCGCTCGCGATACCGAGCGAGCTGCGCGGCGTAGCCTCCCATGCGGCGGTAGTGCCACGACCACTCCCAACCCTTCTCAATGCGCCGCGGCTCCGCATCGAGCGCCGCCTCGAAGTCGCGGAGCGGCTCCCGACCGCTCCGCACGAGGTGCAGAAAGTGAGAATAGGCGCGCTCCACAGGGTTGCGGAGGACGACAATCAGGGTGGCGTCGGGGCAATGCTCCGCAATGAGGCGGGGCGCGTCCGCGTCGTAGAGATAGACGGGCGAGGCCTCGCCCACGACGGCCTCGTCGGCGGCGCCCTCAAACAGCGCGCGGTAGGCGTCCATCGTGTACACCGCCCCGGACTCCCGATTCGACGCCTCGTCGCCCGGTCCCGCCATGGCCGGCGGGTTCTCTGCGTAGGCGAAGTAGCGGGGCTCCTTCACCGGGCTCATAAACACATCCGGGTGCTGCTGGAGGTAGTCGTAGAGCGACGTCGTGCCGGACTTTGCCGCCCCGACGATCAATGTGTTTGGCAAGCGCGCCATAGAGAGCCATAGAGAGACGTTCGTTCTCGGGCGTGATCAGGATGCGGCGGTGGAGACCGCGTTCAGCGTCTCCGCCAGTCGCTCCGCCTGGTGTACGCGGTTGTGCGGCTGAATGTCCGCCCAGGCCGCCCCAGAGGCCGGTGTGCCCCGCTCCCACGCCTCGTACTGCGCCGAAATCCGCTCCGCGAGGCGGTCCACATCGCCCCATTCGACGACCGTTCCCGCGTCGTGGTGGCGCAGGAGCGTGTCCGCATCGCCGCCCGACGGCCCCACGCCCAGCACCGGACGGCCACTGGCAAGGTACTCGTAGAGCTTGCTCGTAATCATGCCCGCCGCCTGCGCAAACGGCTCGATGGTTAGCAGGAGCAGCGTGCTGCGGGCCATGCGCCGGAGCGCCTCGTCGTGCGGCACAAAGCCGTCCACCGTCACGATGGGCGCCAGGTCGTGGCGATCGATGGTGCGGCGCACCGCCGGGTCCACGGCGCCGGTCAGGTGCACGCGCAGGGCCGGGATGCGCCCGTCGTCTCGCAGCCGGGCCAGCGCGCGCCACAGGGCCGTAGGGTTGCGGCTCGCGTACAGCTTGCCCACGTGCGCCAGCACAAACGCCTCGGCAGGCGTAGGACGGAGCGCCTCAAAGTCGCTCGGGGCGAAGCCATTTTCCACCACGGCGTACCGGTTTGGGGCCTTGCCGGCGAACAGCTCGGCCCACGACGGGCTCACGGTCGTAACGGCGCTCGCCTCTGCCAGTACGGAGCGCTCCAGGCGGGCGTCCAGCCGCTTCGCCCACCGGGTATGCGGAAACTCGTCGTAGTAGCTGATGTCGGTCCACGGGTCGTGCAGGTCGGCGATCCACGGCGTGCCGGTGGTGCGGTGCAGCGAGCGGCCGATGAGGTGCACGGAATGGGGCGCCCCGCTGCTCACCACCGCGTCGTAGGCGCGTTGCCGCAGCAGGCGGCGCCCCCGCCACACCGCAAACGGCCACCAGCCCACCCGGGCGTCCGGGAGAAACACGTTGGCCCGAATCCAGCGGGCGGCCTGCTCCAGCAGCGAGGACGCCTCGCCCAGCGACCCCGCGGGAATCTCGTCCTCGCCGCCGCCCTTCAGCCGGGCGTAGAGTGCGATGGGATCGAACGACGGCGTGCGGTGGACGGTGACCGAGTCCGGCACCGCGGCCAGGAGCGACGGGTCGCGGTTCGGGTACGCGCCTTCCCGCACCGTGAGCACGTCCACCTCCCACCCGGTCTCGGGCAGGTGCTCGATGAACTGCATAATCCGCTGTGTGGCCGGGCCGCCCGCGGGCGGGACGTAGTAGGCAACCAGCAAGACGCGACGCGACATGCGGCGAGCGGAGGAAAGCGTGAAGAACGCTGGGCGCGTGGGGGATGATGCTGCGGGCAAAAGAAGCAACTTCAGTCGCTGCCAGGTGATCCCTCCCCGCGCTCTGCCGCCGGATACTGCCACCGAGGCGAAGGGAAAGGCGATCGCCCGTTTCCTTCGGCAGACGGGTTCTACGCCCAGGCTCGTTTCTGCCGCGTCAATCCTCCACCAAAACCGCGAGCCGCTCTCGATCCCGTCGCATCCGCTCAATTTTTTTGGAATGGAACCCAGACTGTTGGCCAACAGTCTGGGTTCCATTCCAAAAAAATTGAGCGGATGCGACGGGATCGAGAGCGGCTCGCGGTTTTGGTGGAGGATTGACGCGGCAGAAACGAGCCTGGGCGTAGAACCCGTCTGCCGAAGGAAACGGGCGATCGCCTTTCCCTTCGCCTCGGTGGCAGTATCCGGCGGCAGAGCGCGGGGAGGGATCACCTGGCAGCGACTGAAGTTGCTTCTTTTGCCCGCAGCATCATCCCCCACGCGCCCAGCGTTCTTCACGCTTTCCTCCGCTCGCCGCATGTCGCGTCGCGTCTTGCTGGTTGCCTACTACGTCCCGCCCGCGGGCGGCCCGGCCACACAGCGGATTATGCAGTTCATCGAGCACCTGCCCGAGACCGGGTGGGAGGTGGACGTGCTCACGGTGCGGGAAGGCGCGTACCCGAACCGCGACCCGTCGCTCCTGGCCGCGGTGCCGGACTCGGTCACCGTCCACCGCACGCCGTCGTTCGATCCCATCGCACTCTACGCCCGGCTGAAGGGCGGCGGCGAGGACGAGATTCCCGCGGGGTCGCTGGGCGAGGCGTCCTCGCTGCTGGAGCAGGCCGCCCGCTGGATTCGGGCCAACGTGTTTCTCCCGGACGCCCGGGTGGGCTGGTGGCCGTTTGCGGTGTGGCGGGGGCGCCGCCTGCTGCGGCAACGCGCCTACGACGCGGTGGTGAGCAGCGGGGCGCCCCATTCCGTGCACCTCATCGGCCGCTCGCTGCACCGCACCACCGGCACGCCGTGGATCGCCGACCTGCACGACCCGTGGACCGACATCAGCTACTACGACGAGTTTCCGCATACCCGGTGGGCGAAGCGGCTGGACGCCCGCCTGGAGCGCTCCGTACTGGCAGAGGCGAGCGCCGTTACGACCGTGAGCCCGTCGTGGGCCGAGCTGTTCGCCGGCAAGGCCCCAAACCGGTACGCCGTGGTGGAAAATGGCTTCGCCCCGAGCGACTTTGAGGCGCTCCGTCCTACGCCTGCCGAGGCGTTTGTGCTGGCGCACGTGGGCAAGCTGTACGCGAGCCGCAACCCTACGGCCCTGTGGCGCGCGCTGGCCCGGCTGCGAGACGACGGGCGCATCCCGGCCCTGCGCGTGCACCTGACCGGCGCCGTGGACCCGGCGGTGCGCCGCACCATCGATCGCCACGACCTGGCGCCCATCGTGACGGTGGACGGCTTTGTGCCGCACGACGAGGCGCTCCGGCGCATGGCCCGCAGCACGCTGCTCCTGCTAACCATCGAGCCGTTTGCGCAGGCGGCGGGCATGATTACGAGCAAGCTCTACGAGTACCTTGCCAGTGGCCGTCCGGTGCTGGGCGTGGGGCCGTCGGGCGGCGATGCGGACACGCTCCTGCGCCACCACGACGCGGGAACGGTCGTCGAATGGGGCGATGTGGACCGCCTCGCGGAGCGGATTTCGGCGCAGTACGAGGCGTGGGAGCGGGGCACACCGGCCTCTGGGGCGGCCTGGGCGGACATTCAGCCGCACAACCGCGTACACCAGGCGGAGCGACTGGCGGAGACGCTGAACGCGGTCTCCACCGCCGCATCCTGATCACGCCCGAGAACGAACGTCTCTCTATGGCTCTCTATGGCGCGCTTGCCAAACACATTGATCGTCGGGGCGGCAAAGTCCGGCACGACGTCGCTCTACGACTACCTCCAGCAGCACCCGGATGTGTTTATGAGCCCGGTGAAGGAGCCCCGCTACTTCGCCTACGCAGAGAACCCGCCGGCCATGGCGGGACCGGGCGACGAGGCGTCGAATCGGGAGTCCGGGGCGGTGTACACGATGGACGCCTACCGCGCGCTGTTTGAGGGCGCCGCCGACGAGGCCGTCGTGGGCGAGGCCTCGCCCGTCTATCTCTACGACGCGGACGCGCCCCGCCTCATTGCGGAGCATTGCCCCGACGCCACCCTGATTGTCGTCCTCCGCAACCCTGTGGAGCGCGCCTATTCTCACTTTCTGCACCTCGTGCGGAGCGGTCGGGAGCCGCTCCGCGACTTCGAGGCGGCGCTCGATGCGGAGCCGCGGCGCATTGAGAAGGGTTGGGAGTGGTCGTGGCACTACCGCCGCATGGGAGGCTACGCCGCGCAGCTCGCTCGGTATCGCGAGCGGTTTGCCGACGAGCAGATCCAGGTCTATTTCTTCGAAGACCTCAAGGCAGACACCGTCGCGTTTGCGCAGCGCGTCTACCGGGCCCTGGGCATCGACGACACGTTTGCGCCGAGCGTCGGGGCGCCGCGCCGCTCCACCGGCTACCCGCGGTGGCAGTGGTTCCAGGCGTTTCTCCACACCCCCGATCATCCCCTCCGCCGCGCCGCCCGGCGGGTGCTGCCGGAATGGGTGCGCGACCGCGTGCTCACCTCCGCCAAGAACGCCAACCTCAAGAAGCCGCCCATGTCCCGCGCCGCCCGGCGACGACTCGTGGACGCGTACCGCGAGGACGTGCACCGCCTGGAGGCCTTGCTCGATCGCGACCTGTCGCACTGGCTGGAGCCCGCGTAGCCATGCCCCCGCCCGCTTCCGACGCCGATCCCGCGCACCTGCCCACCTTCCTCGTCCTCGGGGCCATGAAGGCGGGCACCACCGCGCTCTACACCGCCCTCGACCAGCACCCGGGCGTCTTCATGAGCCCGGTGAAGGAGCCGAACTTCTTCGCGTTCGCCGAGACGCAGCCCCGGTTCCAGGCCCCCATCGACCAGCGGCCCGACGGCGTTAATCATGCCTCCATCACCACCCTCGATCGCTACCAGGAGCTCTTCGCCGAGGCGCCCCCCGGTGCTGCCCGCGGCGAGGCCTCCCACTGGTACCTCTACCACCCCGACGCCCCGAACCACATCCGGCGGTACGTGCCCGAGGCACAGCTCGTTGTGATGCTCCGCAACCCCGTGGAGCGCGCCTACTCGGAGTTTCTGCACTTTGTGCGCGACCAGGACGAGCCGCTCACCGACTTTGCCGCGGCGCTCGACGCAGAAGAGGAGCGCATTGCGAACCACTGGGCGCTGGGGCGGTACGTGGACCGCGGCCGCTACGACGAACAGCTCGAACGGTACCTCGACTGCTTTCCCCGCGAGCAGCTTCGGGTGTACCTCTTCGACGACTTCGTGGACGACCCGGCGGCACTCCGGCACGACCTGTTCCGCTTTCTCGGCGTCGATTCTGCCTTCGAGCCGGATGCCCGCCGCGTAAACGCCTCGGGCGTGCCCCGCTCGCGGGTGTTGCACGCGCTTCTCACGGCTGCCGCACCGCTACGAGAGGCCGTCGTGCCTCTACTGCCCGATGCAGTGGTCGACTGGGTGAACGCCCTGAAAAATCGCAACCTCGACAAGCCGCCGATGGACCCGGCCGTACGGGCGCGCCTGATCGACACGTTTCGCCCCCACGTGCACCGCCTCGAGAATCTCCTCGACCGCGACCTCTCGCACTGGCTGGCGCAGTAGTGAGCCGCGCATACGGCGCGACGGAGACGCCCCCCGACGTGCTCCTCCAACGCGACCGTCCGACGTGACCTTGCCCGCACAAGCCCCTGATCCCACCGTTGAACGTCCTGGCCTGGCCTGCATTTGAGAACAAAACAGGCAACCCCTACACGCGCCTGCTCTACGAAGCGATGGAGGCGGAGACCGACGCGCAGGTGGAGGACATCACCCTGTGGCGCGCGCTCACCGAGAGCCACGACATCTGGCACGTGCACTGGCCGGACGACTTCCTGAGCTACCCGTCTCTGCCAAAGGCGATGACGTACGTTGCGGCCGAGCTGGCGCTCTTCGCGTGGGCCAGGGCCCGGGGAGCGCGGCTGGTGTGGACGGTGCACGACCTCGGCCCGCACGAGTCGCCGCACCCCGGGCTTGAGCGCGTCTTCTGGCGCCTCTTCCTGCCGATGGTGGACGGAGTCCTTACGCTGAGTGAGGGGGCGGCGCAGAAGGCCCTGCAGCGATTCCCCACGCTCCGCTCCGTGCCCCGCGCCGTGGTGCCGCACGGCCATTACCGCCCGGCCTACCCCGATCCCGTGCCCCGCTCCGAGGCGCGTCGGGCACTCGGGGTGCCTCCGCAGGCGCGACTCGTCGCGTACGTGGGGCGCATTCGTCCGTACAAGAACGTGGGGCGTCTCCTCCGGGCCTTTCGGGGGTGGGACGACGACACGGCGCGCCTGCTGGTGGCGGGGAATCCCGTCTCGGCGACGTTGCGGGATGAGATTCGGGGCGGAGCCGCGGGCGACGACCGCATCCGAACGGACCTACGGTTCATCGAGCCGGAGGAACTGACAACCGTGCTCGGCGCCGCGGACCTGGTTGTGCTGCCCTACGGCCACATCCTGCAGTCCGGCACGGCGCTGCTGGCGCTCTCGTTCGACCGGCCGGTGCTGGTGCCGAGCCGTGGGGCCATGGGCGAGTTGCAGGCAGAGGTGGGGGCGGCGTGGGTGCGCACGTACGAGGGCACCCTGACCGCCAATACGCTTGCCGCGGCGATGGAGTGGGCCAACGCCGCTCATCGGCCCGCACGGGCGCCGCTTGGGGACCGCGCCTGGCCCCGCCTGGCCCGCCAGACCGAGCAGCTGTACCACCGCGTGCGTCGTCGTGCCCATGCCTGATCCCGCCGTGCCGCGCCATCCGGTCTTCGTGGTGGGCATGCCGCGCTCCGGCACCACCCTGCTCAGCCGCCTTCTCGGCGCGCACCCGGCCCTCGTCGTGGCCCCGGAGACGCACTACTTCACGCGGTGCTGGGACGGCGCCCCCATTGCCAATGCGGCCGCGGCCCAGCGCATGCTCGACCGCCTCCTGCGGCAGCCCGGCGTGCAGGACATGGCGCTTACGGAAAACGAAACCCAGCGCATCCGCGAGCGCGTCCGCACCGCGCCGTCCCCGACGCACGCCGACGTGCTGCGGGCCCTGCTCGACACCTACGCGGCCCGCACCGGCGCGCCCGCCTGGGGCGAAAAAACGCCGGACCACCTCCGCGTCGTTCCCGAGATGGCCCGCCAGTTCCCCGAGGCCGTCTTCGTCGCCATCACCCGCGATCCGCGCGACGTGTGTCTCTCGCTCCGGTCGATGCCCTGGAGCCGCGCCACGCTGCCGGAGCAGGCCTGGACGTGGCGCACCTACGCCCGGCGGACGCAGCAGTACCGGCACGCGTACGGCGAACGGTTCCACGCGCTGCGCTACGAGGACCTCCTTGCCGCGCCCGAGGCCACGCTCCGCGACGTCTGCGCGTTTTTGGGCACCTCGTTTGCGCCGGGCATGCTGGGCGCGCCGGCCCGCAGCCCCACGCAGCCGTTCGACGCCGAGCGGGAGCCCTGGAAAGCGAAGAGCGCGCGGCAGATCGATCCGACGAACCGGGACAAGTGGCGCACGCAGATGCCGGAGGCGGAGCGCGCCATCGTCGAGTGGATTGCGGG
>ERZ1034573.595-NODE-595-length-10831-cov-9.213808_pt1 | contig 10831 bp, 5 predicted proteins | sample MGYA00520641_ERZ1034573 | MGnify/ENA primary metagenome ERZ1034573 (study PRJEB33760, sample SAMEA4777724) | hypersaline lake metagenome | biome: hypersaline environment; feature: brines | place: Spain | collected 2014-08 | depth 0 m ...
CCGCGAGGAGGTAGACCGACGGGTCTGTGAGGCGTTCAGCGACGTCGACCCGCACCTGTTCGCGTGGGTGGGGTCGGTGACCGACGACGAGCGGGTTCGGCCGCGCACGGCAGCCGGCGCCGAGGAAGGGTACCTCGACGCGGTGACCATCACGGCCGACGAGTCCGCGACGGGACAGGGTCCAGCGGGTACCGCGCTCCGCGAGGAACGCGTCGTCGTTCAGCAGGTCCGGAACGACGACGCGTTCGCGCCGTGGCGGGACGAAGCCCTCGCTCGCGGCTACCGGTCCGTCGCCGCAGTCCCGTTACGGCACGACGAGACCCGATACGGCGTCCTCTGTGTCTACGGGGACAGTCCACACGCGTTCGGCGAGGCAGACCGCGCCGTCTTCGCGGAGTTGGGCGACACGGTCGCCGAGGTGTATCACCGGATCGACCTGCAACGGGTGTACGAACGCCAGTACCGACGACTCTTCGAGGAAGCTCCCGTGATGTTCGCCCTCGTCGAGACGGTCGAGGGGACGCCGGTCGTCGACGACTGCAACCGCCTCTTCGCCGAAACGCTGGGCTACGCGCGCGACGAGTTGCGTGGGATGCCGCTCGCGGAACTGTACGCCGACGGATCGGAGGCGACGATGCTCGACGACGGATACGAGCGGGCGCGTGCCGGTGACTTCGTGCGCGAACGCCGGGAACTCGTCACGACGGACGGTGAAACCGTCTCGACGCTACTTCGGGCGACACCACGCCGCGACGTGGACGGCGACGTCGTCGGGACGCACGCCCTGTACGTCGATCTCGACGGGCAGGCACAGGTGGGGCGACTCGAAGCCCTCCGTGAACGGATGGAGTTCGCGCTCGATATCACCGACTCGCACGTGTACGAGATCGATCTACGGAGCGGCGCACAGACGCGGTACGGTGCCTTCGAACGGCTCTTCGGCGTCGCGCCCGAGGCAGTGCCGACCAACGAGGCGTTCTACGAGACGTGTGTCCACCCCGACGACAGGGACCGACTCGAACGCGCGGAGCGGACGGAACTGGACTCGACACAGGGGGAACCGGTCCGTATCGAGTATCGAACGCACCCGGACAACGGCCCGGTCAAGTGGGTGCAGTCGGTGACGTATCGCCAGCGAACGTCCCACGACGCCGGTGCGTCGTCGCGGCTCGTCGGCCTCGCGACCGACGTGACCGACCGGCGGGAGCGAGCGGCACAGTTGGAGGCGGCAACGACGGCGCTGTCGCGCCGCGCCGAGGCGATGGAGCGGTTCATACAGACGGTCGTCGATCGGGAGGTGCCTTTCGAGACGCGGGTGGAGCGTGTCCTCGACCTCGGCAGGGAGCACCTCGACATGGACGTCGCCAGAGTCGTCCACGTCGACGGTGACGACTACGCCGTCGAACACGCCGTCGCGTCGGCGGACGACGCCGTCCCCGAGGCGACGGCGCTCGAAGACACGTGCCCTTCGCTCGTCCTCTCGGCGGACGAAGCGGTCGGCTTCCACCGTCCCGCGGCCGGCGAGGCGGAGACACGCACCGCCTCGCGCAACTCCGGGCGGCGTTCGTACCTCGGCGTGCCGATCTACGCCGGGGACGAGCGCTATGGAGTCCTCGACTTCTCCAGTTCCGACGCCCGCGACGAGCCGTTCGGAGGCGAGGAACGAACGTTCGTGCGACTCTTCGCACAGTGGCTGGGGAGCGGAGTCGCTCGACGTCGGAGCCAGGCTCGCGCGAAGCGACATCGGGAGCGCCTCGAAGCACAGAACGAACGCCTCGACGAGTTCGCGTCGGTCGTCTCACACGACCTCCGGAGCCCGCTGAACGTCGCGAAGGGGCGACTCGAACTCCTTCGCGAAGAACACGAGAGCGAGCATCTCGACGGTATCGACAAGGGGCTCTCACGGATCGAGGCGCTGGCCACCGATATGTTACAGCTAGCCCGCCAGGGCAAGCCCATCTGCGACCCGACCTCGGTCGACCTTCCGACCCTCGTCGAGGAGTGCTGGGGGACGGTACGGACCGGCGATGCGACCCTCCGCGTCGAGACGACACGGACGCTGTCGGCCGATCGGAGCCGGCTACGACAACTCGTCGAGAACCTCGTTCGGAACGCCGTCGAACACGGGGGATCGGACGTGACGGTGACCATCGGCGACCTGGACGACGGCTTCTACGTCGCCGACGACGGCTCGGGCATCCCGGCCGGCGAGCGCGAGACGGTGTTCGACAACGAGTACACGACGCGAGCGGAGGGGACGGGTATGGGTCTGTCCATCGTGCACGAAGTGGCCACCGCACACGGCTGGACCGTGGGGGTAGCCGAGAGCGCCACCGGTGGAACGCGGATCGAGATCACCGGTACGGCGGAAACGAGCGTGAAGGCGTAGCCGGTGACGGCCGGACGTGTTCTGCCGACGGCCGGCAACTTTTGTACACGGGGGGCTTCGTGGGCGTGTGGATCCAGCACAGGACTCCCCCGAGAACCCGTTCGGCATGGACGAGGACTGCCGGAACTGTTCGGACCTCTGTGACGCACGGACGAACGTCGTCCACGGCTACGGCGACGTCGGCGCGGACTTCCTGTTCGTCGGCGGCCGCCCGGGAGCGGGAGCGGACCGCACCGGCGTTCCGTGCACCGGCGACGACGCCGGCCGTCGCCTCCAGCGGATCCTCGGCGCCCTCGACCTCGCGGCGTCGTCGCCCGACGCCGACCGGCCGGAACTCGACGGGGCGTATCTCACCTACCTCACCCGGTGTCGCCACCCCGACCGCGGCCCGACCGACGAGGAGGTAGCGACCTGCGACCCGTACCTCACCGCCGACCTGCGCATGATCAACCCGGAGATCATCGTCCCCGTCGGGACGCGGGCGCTCCGGAGCGTCGCCGCCGAACACACGACGCGCGACCCGGCCGAACTCGACGCCGACGACCTCCACGCGACGACGGTTCGCGGCCGCGGGTTCGAACTCGTCCCCATGCGTGCCCTCGACGACCAGACCGACGCCGAGGCCGAGGCCTTCGTCGAGTACTTCGCCGAGTCGGTGCTCGGGCGGGACTACCGGCAGACGAAAGGACGGAGCGGCGCGCACGATTAGGCACGGACCGGCGCGTTCAAGGGCGCGCCGCCACGACCCGGAGGCATGACCACCATCGCCGTGCTGGCCGACCCCCCGCGGGAAGGCCTCGTCGCGACCGATCTCGCGGCGACGAGTCCGCTGACCGAAGCCGAAGCCGCGGAGTGGTACGCCGCGGTCCTCAAGGACGTCCTCGTCGCGGTCGATCGCTCCGGGGGCGACCTCCTCGTCAACTACCGGCCGGACGACCGCCTGCCGGACGACCACGTCACGGAGACGGCGTCGGAGGCGGCCGTGCGGGCGGTCGCGGCGTCGGCACTCGACGACCTCGACGGCGTCCGCTTCGAACCGCAGGTCGGCTCGAACGTGGCCGCCCGCGCCGGCAACACCGTCACACACCTCCTCCGCGAGGAGGGCGTCGTCTCCGCGGCGGTCGTCGAGCCGAGTATCCCGTTCCTGACGCGGCCGATCGTCGACAACGCGGCGATGAAACTCCGGCGCTCCGAGGTCGTCCTCGGCACCTCGACGGAGGGCCGCGTCTACTACGCCGGCTTCACCGCTCCGATAGACTTCACCGACGCCTTCGCCGACCCGGCGCTGGAGACGCTGACCGCGCGGGGACGCGACGAGGGCCACGACGTCGACTTCCTGCCGATCCAGCCCGTCGTCGAGACGGGGGCCGACCTGCTCGACGCCCTCCCGCTCCTGAACGCCCGGGTCGAGGCCGAGCGGATCGTTCCCGTCCACACCGCCACCGTCGCCGACGAACTCGGCCTGCGGGTGGAGTACGACGAGGGGGAGCGGCGCGTGGTGCGGGACTGAGGGATCGCAACGCCGACGCCACCGGCAGCGAACCCGCTCCGAACGGCGTGGCGGTGTGGAGCGCGGGTCCGGGATCGACGCGTCGGCGTCGGCGTCTTCCCCGGCAACGTCCCCCCGTGGCACGGCCGCTTCGCGCGTCTCACCTTCACGGGTGGCGGCGTCACCGTTCTCCGCTCGTCGCGGGCCGCACCCCGTCTTTCGCCACCACCCGTGGCGTGTCGGGCGGCGTCCCGCTCCCGATATCTCGCCTACGGTCTCCCCCCTCGCGCCGCCCATGGGCTGTCGCTACTCGGCGCCGGCGAATCGAGCGGTGGGCCGTCCATCCGCTCCGCCGCTGGGTCCTCGCCGTCGGCGGGTCCCTGCTTGGCTCGGCGTCGGGGCTCGACGGCGGTGCCCGAAGATGATCCGGATCTGCCCGGAGTATCAAACAACCAATTATTTCTACTTGTCATTCGGATAGATAGGAGGTGAGCGCTATGAACGGCATTCGGGATTCGGTGGCGATCGTAACGGGGGCAAGCAGCGGCATCGGCCGGGCGGCGGCACGGCGGTTCGCCGAGGAGGGCGCACGCGTGGTCGCCGCGGACGTGGACGCGGAAGGCGGATCGGAGACCGCCGAGACTATCCGCGACGCCGGGGGCGAAGCGACGTTCGTCGAGACGGACGTGAGCGACCGAGCGGACGTCGAGGCGATGGTCGAGGCGGCCGTCGACCGCTACGGCGGTCTCGATTTCGCGTTCAACAACGCCGGTATCGAGGGGCGTAACGACTCGCTGGCGGACCAGGCGGACGACAACTGGGAGCGCGTCATCGACGTCAACCTCAGGGGCGTCTTCCTGGGGCTGCAGGCCGAGATTCCCGCGATGCTCGACGACCGCGGCGGGGTGATCGTGAACACCTCCTCTATCGCCGGCGTCGTCGGCTTCCAAGGCGTGAGTCCGTACGTCGCGAGCAAACACGGCGTGATCGGGTTGACCAAGACCGCCGCACTGGAGTACGGCCGCGAGGGGGTGCGGGTGAACGCCATCTCGCCGGGCGTGATCGAGACGCCGATGGTCGAACGGGCGGCGGCGGCCAATCCGGAGATGATCGAAGCGGTCAGCGAGGCGACGCCGATGGGTCGGGTCGGCGACCCCGAGGAAATCGGCGACGCTGCGGTGTGGCTCTGTTCCGACGACGCGTCGTTCGTGACCGGCGAGACGCTGGTGGTCGATGGGGGGTACGTGAGTCAGTGACGGGCACCGGACTCGCTCCGACGCCCGGGCGCCGCGCTCCCTGCGCTGCCCGTGTTCGCACCCCCGGGCACGGACGTCTGCATATCGCTCTTCGAATCGTTCCCGGGAGGTACAGTCGGACAACTCACCGAGATGTGGCCGACCCACGGCGGCGATTGACCCCGCGACACGGACGGCGGGCTCGTCGTCGTTTCCTGCACGGACCATCCGAGCGGAGTCGGGTGTGTGGCCCGTCTCACTACCGCATCATCTCACAGCCTTACGAGAGTCACGTGAGTGGCTCCGCTGCGCTCCGTAGCCGCTGTAGCTCGCCGACACCGTGCTGAACGGAGGGCACGTATTTTCCACGTAACCAAAGCGTGAGTTCGATGATAGCGTAGTACCCTGTGGGGCGAGCGACCGGCGGTAGCAGGGGAGTTCGATCAGACCAGTCGCGGAACGACGCGGAGCACGACGAATCCTCCAACGACTGCGACGGCGGTCCAGAAGACGAACTGTTTTAGCTGCTCCTTCCGTTCGGGGCTGAGCTGGTCCGTCGGCACGTTCCCGTGCTTTGCATACGAAGTACTTAAGCCACCAGGCTGGTCTCTCCCTCCGAGACAGCGCCGAGTACATCTTTTACGTTCCGCACGCGACGGCCGTCAGGACCTGAGTCTCGACGGAGCCGACGGTAGTTATAGGCCGAACAGGCGCAGTACTACGCCGCCACTCGTGGTAGCGATTGCGGTTCAAATGCCACCCCCGAGTTTCCTACAGTGACGTTTAGGCGACAGGCCGACCTACCGTAGAGTAGGAATCGGTCGGAACGGAGCGGATTCCGAACCGCCCTTCGGAGGCGGCCTGTCCGCCCACGAAACGAGGCAGTGTCCGAAACGGCAGTCGGTGAACGCACATTCCAGAGGCGTGTGGCTATGCCGACTGCTCAAAGCGAGCATCGAGATACCCCCGACTCTCCTGACAGCTGCCGGTGTCCCGCTGGCAAAAACGACGTCGGGGCGCCAAACACGGTCGAGGATAGGGGTAACGGCGGTTTGGCACCGCCAGCAGTCCGCCAGCTCGATGCTGTGGGACCCCCCGCGCCCGAAAGGACTGGTAGCCCGGTGACTGGGCTGCACACCTGAAACTCCCACCGCTCGGGATTCCGCCGTGTTTATGCGGAGGAGGATGTCAGTGGCGGACATCCCCGTCAGTACGTCCGACGCTCACTCGCCGGCAAGCTCACTCGGCCGAGGCGTCGACGACGGGACGGTTCGGCTTCGGTGTGACGTGAAACGTCCCGAGCCGACATCGGAGTGAGGAGCGGGCCGTCTCGGGATCACGCTAAGATGCGTGCACCGAATATCCGGTCGTCTACATGGGTGATAGCGACGGCAGGAGGGGCAACCTGACCCGTGACGACGAACCCGTTCGGTCGTCGCACGGAACGGGCATCAAAACCCCGGCGCTTCCGGCGGGAATACGACGCCGTCGTCGGTAGACGTACGCGTGGCGCGCCCGTCCGTGATGCCAATCCGCGACACGAGCGCCATGAGGTCTCACTCCAGCCGTACTGATTGCCAACGCTTTTTCGTCCCGAGTTTCCCACTCACGCGTAGTTCGTCGGCCCCGTGAGTTCTCTGACGGTGTGTGATCGTGTAATCGAAGTGTTTCGACCGGTCGTGTTCGTCCTCAGCCGGCGAGCCAGTAGCGACAAGCGCCCCAACACCGCGACTACGCAGTTTCCCGGTTAGGACGTTGAGGAACTGCTCTTGCATCTCGTCGCTCTGTAGACCACTCAGCTGACCGAGTGAGTAGAGGCCAACCATTCGATTCCCGTTCCCATTTTGAGCCTCCGAATCGAGCACGTCGAGGAGTTCCGTACCGAGTCGAGTCGGGTTCCCATCGTGAACGTGCCGTATTTCTGTACTGTCGGAGAGAGCGTACTGCCCCGAAGACGTGCAGTCGATAACGGTCAGCGGTGAGGCCGCGACCGACCCGACGACGTCGTCGGCGACGTGTTTGGTCGACACGATCACTCCCCGGTCGGCAACTGCCCCGAACAGCCGTCGGAACAACTCGAACTTCCGTTCGGTCGATTTCCCTCGTAACAGGACGAGGTCCGTCGCCTCCATTCGAATCGCTTCTGCAGTTACTCTGGGAGTCGGTGAGTCGGTAGCGCCGAACATGTAACCGAACAGCTCGGCCGGGCAGCGTTCAATCTCCATCGCCGACGCTTCGAGTCGTGTCGTCTGCGCCTGCTGTAAGTCGATCGCGTTATCAAGCATATCCGTCCCGCAGTCCGCCAGCACCTCCGCCCGAGACTCCCGTGTATTTATCAGCTCGAACAGTCGGTCGACCGATCGACGGTACAGGTCGAAGACCAGTTCGTCCCCGTCGGTAGGGTCTCGGTCCGGTTCGCAGCGATCCGACTCCGGCCCGTGGACGCCCGTGACGCCGGGCTGGCGCTCGGCGCCATCTCCCGCGGCTGGTCGTCGACTCATGACGGTGTGGCGGTTGTGGATTCGAGGGCTGGTTTGATTTCGACGGTGCCGTCGGTTCGAAGCGTTACCAGTGCGTCCTCCCAGCGAAAGGTTAGTTCACCCTCGTTGAGCGCCGGTTCGCGTCGACCGGATCCCCCGAATAGCGCGTCGATGGCGTCGGCATCAACTGCCTCCGCGAGGGGTGTCAGCTCTTCGGGGCTCGTTTTTTTATATTTCGCCATCTGCCTGGCGACGAACACCGAGGCCGACGGCGTCCCGGATCGGTCGTACGCCACGGTCATCTGATCGCACACCATATGTCTCCGTACTCCGGCGTATATGGAGTACCTGCTGCCGAACTGATCCGTTTCGATCCGACGCCACCTCACTAGTCAGTGTCGGCGGACGGATCAAGAAGCGCCCCGAGCAGTTTCGACTCCGCAGTCCGGAGGTGCTGGTGCAGGGTCGATCGCGAGATATCGAACCGGTCAGCGAGCTCGTCACCCGAGACGCCTTTCGGTTGCTCGAAGAATCCGCGGCGATATGCCTCGGAAAGGATCTCGGTCTGACGATCGGTTAACGCTGCGAACGGTTCCGTTCGAGACTGATCCACGTCGATTCGACGTTTCGAGACGAGTCGCACGTCTCCGGCCGATCGTAGCGCTTCCCATAACGGGCGGGTGTGACTGGAATTGACACGGAAAGTCGCAACTTCACGGTCTACACTGCTCGTGATCGACAGTAGCGTGGCACTGTGTACTTCGACTGCGTCCACCAAGCAACGGAGTCGGTCGTCCGGTCCGACCGTTCGATCAACGTCGAACGAGAATGCGTCACCTCCAAGCGACTCGACACTTGGTTGAGCGAACCACGGTGCCGTGTCGAAATACCGCTCTATCACCGCTTGATCGTTCGCTCGCACCCGCCCCGTCACGCTGACGTCGTCCACCGCACTAACCACGACCGTCGATGTGGTGAACCGCGTCTCACCGGGCACGTCGGGAAAGAGAACGCCGCCCGCTGGCCACTCGAATTCGATCTCGGATCTCGTGTTCCGACCCGCGCGATCATCCAATCTGCTGAGGACGAAACTCGCGTCTCGTCCCACCTCTCTGAGGTATTCGACGGTGTTTTCGTCGAACCCGCCGACGGACGTATGTACCACCTCCATAGCACCGCGGATCACCCCGGAGTGACCGATCGGAACGGCAACCGCAGAGCGATACCCGAAGTTCAGGAGCCTGGACGACCACCGTTCGTAGCTGGCATCTCGCGCTGTGTTCGGTACGAACACGGCTTCGTTGTCCGTAGCCGCCGTTACCGCCGGGGAGTCCTCCCCGGGACCACCCTGTCTTTTCGCGAGGCCACCGTCGCTCGCCTCGAAGATGGGCTGTATGACGTGGTCGCTCGCGTTCCACTGGCCAATCCAGGCATCGTCACCCGCAGTCAGCGCGAAGTCGATGAGCGCCTCGTATACGGCCTCCCGCGACCTCGCCTCCCGGAAGCGGCGCTGGGCCTCACGAAACTCGCCCGCGAGCCGTTTGTGTCTCGTGAGCGTCGTGTTCTTCGCTTGTAGTTGCTGGTTCAGCGCCTCGACCTGTGTCTCCTGGGCTGCCCGCTCCAGCCCAGCCGTGAGGTTTCGCGCGGCCGTTTCGACGAACGTGGTGTCCACCTCATCCGGCGCCTTCGTCCGTAAAATCATGAGGCCGAACGTATCGAGCGGGACGGCAACCAACTCGCTTCGGCCGTCAGCGCCTTCGGGTCCGATGCAGCTTTGCTGCGCCTCGATATGTTTCGTTCGGCGGTGGCTGAACGCCTCCCAGAGCTCACCATCGGCGGGTGTAATCGGGGAGCGGTCGTTCGACGCCACCGAGCCGTCGGCAACCCCGGCCGGTCGCAGTGTTCCGTCGTCGTCGTCGAACTCGTATACCGTTACGCTGGAGACGTTCAGTGCCGCTGCCGTGGCTTCGGCGCCGGCGGCACACACCTCACTCGGTGTGTCGGAGTCGAGGAGCACGCTACCGATACGGTTCAGCGCCGTCAGTTTCCGCTGTCGTTCCAGCGCAGTCTTCACCTGTTTGTAGTCGGTGATATCCGTCGCGACGCCAAGCACCGCGTCCTCGTCGCTTCTCGCGGGCGTAAACGGCACCTTCCACGTCCGCAGGATCCGCTCGTTCCCGTCGGCGTCGGTAAGTGTCTCTTCCGGCCGATGGATCGTCTCGCCGGCCTCGAGTACGCGTCGGTCGTCCGATCTGAAGTGATCGACCTCGTCGTCCTCGGCGGCGAAGGCCGCGTCCGTCCGCCCCTCTAGCGCCGAGACGGTTGTACCGTATGCGTCCGCGACGGCCTCGTTGACCAGAAGAAACTCTCCTGCCCTGTTCTTCGCAAACACTAGGTGCGGGATATGATCGATGACATCGCGGAGCTGTCGTCGTTCGGCCTCACGTGCGTCGCGGGCGGCTCTGAGCTCCTGTTCACGTTTCAACAGTGTGAGGGCCGTACTCGCGTGCTCACCGAGAATAGCGAGGAGTTCACGCTCCGACGACGAGAAGTCGTCGACGGTCGTCGACCCGACGAACAGGACGCCATGTGACCCGAGAGGAACGATCACCTCCGATCGAAGTAGGGTTTCGGGGTCGTACACACCGGCTTCCGTCTCGAGATCCGCGTTGTAGCGTGGCTCCGCGGCCTCGAACGCGTCCCAGACGAGTCCGGAGCCGTGCTCGAACGTCGGCGTCGTGAGGGCGCTCTCCTCGGCTGCTGTTGAGATGTCGACCGGCACGAGTCGATCGCTCTCGTCGTCGTACGTCCAGTAGCCCGCGAGCGGTCGGTTGATGATATCCGTCGTCGCTGCGATGAGCTCTCCGATCATCTCGCTTCTCGTCTCGGCAAGCATGAGTCGCTCGACACGCTCGCGGATCGCTTCGAGTTTGCGTTCGGTCTGCCGCCGTTTGCTGATGTCCCGATTTACGCAGATCAATCCGCCGTCCGGGAGCGCGGTCAAGTTCACTGCTTGGGGTACCGAGTCTCCCTCTTTTTTCCGGCCGACTAGTTCTCCCTCCCACACCCCGTCCTCAGCGAGTCGTGCGAAAACGGTTTCTTCGATACGTTCGATCTGCTCTTGATCGTAGACCTGTCGCCACGTCCCGCCGAGAAGCTCCTCGGGATCGTAGCCGAGAATGTCGGCGTGGCACTGGTTCATATAGACGTACTCTTCATCCGCGTTCAGGATCGAAAT
>ERZ1034573.596-NODE-596-length-10829-cov-122.991461_pt1 | contig 10829 bp, 8 predicted proteins | sample MGYA00520641_ERZ1034573 | MGnify/ENA primary metagenome ERZ1034573 (study PRJEB33760, sample SAMEA4777724) | hypersaline lake metagenome | biome: hypersaline environment; feature: brines | place: Spain | collected 2014-08 | depth 0 m ...
ACGGCTCAAGTTCCTCAGATGAATCCAATTTCTCTTTCAGAACAACTGCATAATAGTCGGATAAGTCTTCAGGAGGTATAGTTTCCGTGGTGATATCGTAGAACTCGGACAGCTTCTCTTGCAGTTTTCCGGATTCACCGATAACTAGGAGTTCAGGTTTCTCCACAACCCTGACAGATTTGTAATACCTATTGTTAGATGAGTATCGGTCGTCTGATTCAACTCTGGCCTCAATTCTATGGTATCCCTCATCTGTGAATTCCCGATTTACTGTAAATTCCCCTCTCACCTTTTTTGAGGTGACTTCCTCACCATCTATGAATACTGTAACTTGTTTCTGTGAGTTATCTGTCGAGCTGATTGTAGCCGTGAAGCTGTTTTCTGCTCCGGGGACGGTCGTTGAAGGTCCTTCCAATGAGACAGAGGCCTCTTTAGGTAGATCCGGCTTTACAAAGTAGATACTGGAATTATGATTTTCGTAGACATCTATGATCCTCTGTGGATCATCAATACCTCTAAAGTCTGATTTTACAAGATATGTCTGATTGCGCCGCACAGAGTCAATCAGAGATGATTCAAGATCTGATGAGTTTCCTGATCCAATAATCTTCCTTTGGACCGAGACTCCCTCGATGTCCACTTGTTCAGATGTGTTGAGCATTGAATCCGAACTATCAGTAAGGTAGACTAGTTCCTTGTCACTGACTGTATCTACCTGTGTCTGGACTGCGGGTGAGGCCGCAGCCAGAGACAGTAAAAGGAGTGTGGCTATATTCAGGACTCCAACAATCTTCCATTCTAGTTTCTCGGTCCTGTAGGCTCTCACCATAAGAGGAATTGAAAGCAGAGTAAGGAGAACCATAAGAGGGTTCTGTAAAATCATCTAGAACTCACCTCTTGAACGAATATATAGCAGGTCACAGAGCATCAAGAAGATCACTGCAATAATCACATAGATCTGAATGCTTGTTTTCTCCGTTTTCAGGGTTTCTGGACTGGCTGAAGTATAATTTACAGTATCAATTTTGGACTCGCCAGCTGATTCCAGATTTGAAGCATACGTTTTCGACTCGGATTCGTAGAATCCTGTCTGATTAAATACAACGTCTCCCTCGTAGCTGTTGCCGTCTGGAGAGGTTAACCCTTTTGCTTGAACTCTTGAGCCTGTCTCAACGTTTAAATTAGATATTGAAGGTCTTTCAACCAAGCTTTGAAGCATTTTCTTCCAAAAGACTGGGTAAAGAAAGCTTTCTCCAAACTGGCTGGATTTAATTCCATAAAGCAATATTTCTCCCTCCCTGTACTCTGTCTTTTTCACCACGGAGCGGTCTGAAAGAGAGGTACCTGAAAGGTTCCATGAGGTGTATACCCCTGTGCCTAGAGAGGTTCTGACAGGTTGATTTATGGTTATTGAGGTGTTTATCTTTTCAGCATTGGATTCAAGTTCAAACACATCTTTCAGAGCGTCTGATCCGGGTTTAACCACTGCTGCGCCTCCTTGACGGACATTAGACCTTATACCTTCAGCAATATTTCTATTCTCGACTCTGGCGTCAACAAAGTAGACTTCGGCATCTTCGGAATAACCATCGGAGATGCTCATATCCTCCATAAGGTTGACAGCTTCTCGAAAGTATCTACTGGGGTCGCCTATGTAGCCTATTTCTGTGGTTTCATAGTCAGGTATGTAGAAGTAAGCCGTGTTGTCCGATTCCATACCATCTTCAGGCAAGGTTATAGTATTCTTTCCTGTGTTGCTCTTGAAGCTGACAATATTTGATTCTCTGGGCTTGAGTTCTATGTTCTTTGAGGTATCTTCTTTGGATACTTTAATTGAAACAGGTCTTTGTTGGAAATTAGTTACTTCAATCTCTGTATTATTTTCATCTGGATTAACCGAGGTGATGCCCCACCTGTTTTCCACGCTAGGCTTCAGAACTTCTACAGGTCTCTGAATCCGTTGCTTGAGAATATTTACAGGGTCTCTATTGTCGCTGGTCTGATCTAGGTCAGATGCAATAACTAGTTTTCCATCGAAGTTTGAGGCAAGCTGCAGACCTGAGGCTATATCGGTTTCAGTATCAAGACCTTTTACGTTATTTAGCACCCTAGATAGTCTGGTCTTTGAAGCGTCTTCTGTCACCACCTTAGCTTCGTTGCCTATCGTAATCAAAGTATTCTCTCTGCCTGCTCTTTTCTCAAGTTTTTCTTTCATATTTTCTAGGTCTGGCGATGTACTGGCAGAAGTGTCAAGCACCATGACTTTGGCATCGGAGGTCTCTACTTGAGTGATGTATGGGTTTGCCAGTGCTGCGGCAAAGCCTACAACAGCTAGAATCTGAAGTATGAGAGGGATATTTGAGAGCAGTCTTCTGTAGGCGTTCCTGAGGGAGCTCTGCTCGTCTTTCTCCTCGAAGAATCTTATGGATGGCATTACCTCCTCTTCCGGCTTCGGCTTAACTAAGTAGAAGATAAGCAGAGGAACTAAGGCCAGAAGGGCCGCTAGACCTAGCGGATCAAGAAAGTACTGATTTAGAACTGACAGGGATTCCGGGAGACCCTGGATCAGTAAATATCACCTTTAGGTGCTGATTTCTCCCTCAAAGCGTTTGGTCTCATTCTTTAGTCTTCTATTCTCTCCATAACTTGGTCATGGAGTTCTTGGAGACGTTTCTTTTTGTCTTCCATTTTGATCACATCGCTTGATTCCTGAAGCAGTAGATTATGACTGAAAGGTGATGGAACATCTGCTTTTCTCTGCTCTATTTCTATGCTGCCGTTCTCTATCTCATCAACAACCTCTTTTGTGTGTTGAATATCCATGGCATCCTCCATTATCTCTCTGTAAGTCTCTTTTATCATCGGAAAGTCTCTGTCATACTGGTTTCTGATAGCGGAGATCAGGAAATGTCCTTTCATCTGTTGCTGGCCAACCGTCTTGGAGTTCCCCTGATAGTTTCTAAGTATCATAAGAGACCTTCCGGCCACGTGTCTAAACCTTCTCTTCATCAGCTCTGTCTTACCTACAGCTTCCTTCAGCTCTTCCTCAAGATCACAGTTTACAAGATCATCCAGAAGCTCCTCAATATCTATAGGTCTTCTAGGCGTAACCAAGATAAATCCGTTATCGTCGATCACCATTCCAATGTTCTTGTTGATCTTCTGCTGTAGGAGGTGAGCAAGGATTCTTGACAGCGCATCGTGTGTTCTACGGCCGTAAATAGTCTGGAAGATGAAGTTCTGCCTGTTATCATCATCAATATATCTTTCAACGGTGACGTCGGAGTGATTAGAGACATCACCTGTCAGCTGGTACTGCTCCTTGAGATACCTGAATATTGCCTCAGCGGTATTTTCATCCAGGTAATAATTGTGCATGATCCACTGTATAATATCATCATCACCGGCACCGAGATCCAGTTGCTCCTCCACTTCCTGCCTAAATCTTCCGATCTTCACACCTAGATCATAGCTTAAAGGAAGTCTCTGCGAGTACCAGCTTGGAACCGTCGGCTTCTTCTGCGGCTGAGGATCAACAAAAACCTTCATTCCCTTGGCATACTTAAACTCGTACGTAGAGCCTCCTAACGTAAAGATATCTCCCTTTGTAAGCCTGTCCAAAAATTCTTCATCCAAGGTTCCTACGTAGCTCTTATCTCCCCGTGTAACTACCTCGTAGCCGGACTCATCCGGTATAGTACCAATATTGGTCATGTAGATTACACGTGTCATCTTCCCTGACCGACCAAACAATCCATCTTCATGATCTATCCATATTTTCCGGTAGACGTTCTGATCCTCAAGCTCATACTCTCCACCCAGATACTTTAGAACATTCTCAAAGTCTCCTAGCTCAAGGTCTACAAAGTTGTAGCTCTTTCTGATGACGTTAAACGCATGATCAATATCCCACTTATGGTTACATGCCATACCTACAACCTGCTGAGCCAGGACATCTAGAGAGTTCTGAGGTATCTGAATCTTATCCAAGTCATCTTCCTTGGCACATTTAGAGAGAACACTGCACTCCAATGCATCATCCCTGTCTGTAACAATCATCTTCCCTTTTGCCTTCTCACCTATCTGGTGACCTGATCTACCCACTCTCTGTATTCCTCTAGCGACCCCTTTAGGAGAGCCTAGCTGCAGAACTAGTTCAACACTTCCAATATCAACCCCTAGCTCCAGGGAAGTCGAGGTAACACCAACCTTCATCTCACCTTTCTTGAGCTTCTCCTCAACTTCCAGACGCTTATCTCTGCTCATTGAACCATGATGAGCGCCAATATTCTCATCGTACTTGTCAGGGAATCTTTCCTTCAGGTTATTGACGATTCTCTCTGTAGCACTTCTTGTGTTAGTGAAGATTATAGTAGAGTCATGGTCCTGTATCAGGTTATGTATCTTGTCGTACATCGCTTCCTGTATCTCGGCCGGAGGCGTGTGTATGAGGTCTCTGACAGGTGAAACAGTCTCAAGATCTATCTCCTTAGACGCTGCAACATCCACGATAGTACAGTCTCTAGGAGAGTAATCTTCTCTAGAGGCTATAGGTGCTGAAACAACCTCTTCATCGTTCTGATCCAGCTTTGTACCTGTATCTTCGTCGGCAGTGTAACCTGTAAGATACTTGGCAATCTCATCTATAGGAGCCTGTGTAGCACTCAGGCCAATTCTTGTCGGAGAACCGTTCACCATGTCCTCAAGCCTCTCCATAGACAGAGAAAGATGAACACCTCTCTTATTTGCGCTCAGAGAGTGTATTTCATCCGTGATAGTATACTTTACATTCCTCAAGTTTTCCTTAAACTTTGGAGAGTTAAGAAGTATACCAAGAGACTCAGGAGTGGTTATCATGATGTGTGGAGGGTTCTCACGCATTTCACGCTTCTCCGCATCCGTCGTATCTCCTGTACGGACCATACTCCTAATCTCAGGTACATCGTATCCCATCTCCTCTGCCTTTTCTCTAATACCCTGAAGAGGGTCCTCAAGATTTCTCTCTATATCATTCGAAAGGGCTCTAAGAGGAGAAATATACAGCACATAGATCTCATCATCAAGCTCGTCCTCCTCACCCATCCTGAAAAGCTCGTTCAGAGCCGACATAAAAGCGCTTAACGTCTTTCCTGAACCGGTAGGGGCACAGATCAACGAATTTTCCTCTTCGTGAATTAATTCAAACGCATACTTTTGAGGATCACTCAAACCCGGGAACTCGGAATTAAACCACTCCTTAACATAGGGTTCAAAGCCTTCAGGCAAAGTATCTGAAGCATCGTCCTCATCAGCAAATTTTATCTCTCCCATACCACAGATTACTTGTATTAGCCTTAAGAGAATAACTCGATCCAAGCCTACAGAGTCCTACTGGAAAAACCAAGTCGGCGGTGAATGGACAAATGTCATCCCAAATACTCAGGTTAAGAAGTGTCATAACAAGTTTAAGTATATTCCACTAAGACGATATTTATGAATAAGACAAGTGTAGGAGAGGTTTCAGTGGAGGAGGCAGGAACACTGTTCTCAGGCCTAAGTATTGAGACTATTGTTCTGGCCGCGGCAACGGTACTGGGAGGTTATCTTCTAAACAAAGCTTCAAACATTGCGATAGGCGAGTATATTCAGCACGGAGGCGGAGACGTACATGCAAAGAAATCAGCCAAGAGACTATCAGCGTACATAATCTATCCTTTAACATTTGTTACTGTTCTAGGTGTGTTTGGAGTTCCCCCATCTGCCTTAGGCGCTACAGTAGGTTTGATCGGTTTAGGTGTATCCTTTGCACTTCAGGACATAATAGCAAACTTTATCTCAGGAATCCTGATCATGATAACGCGTCCATTTGAGATAGGTGACCAGATAGAAGCAGGTGGAGAAGAGGGCACTATAAAAGACATAAGCACCCGTGCAACCGAGATAAAGACATACGACGGTAGGAAAGTTATAATGCCTAACTCAAAACTTTACAGCAACCAAGTAGTTAACAAGACAGGTTACAGCAACAGAAGATTCAGTGTTATAGTCGGTATAGGCTACGACGACAACATCAAAAAAGCTAAGGAGGTTGCTGAAGAAGTTTTAGAGAAAGCAGAAAGTGTTGAAGATGATCCAAGTCCACAGGTACTGGTAGATGAACTGGGAGGATCATCAGTAAACCTGAAGCTTCGAGGATGGACTGAAAACGGCAGATCCAACATAGTCACAGGTGCATCAGAGGTTTCACAGCTAATCAAAGAAGAGTACGACCAAGCAGGCATAGACATACCATACCCCATCAGAACTGTGTACATGGAGGAGTAAAACCGATTACCGCCCGCACACACCTACACTTTTAACATATCATATAGTATGGATTTAGTATGCCAACTGACCTAGATTCATCGTCAATAGACCAAGTTGAAAGCTCAGATGAAACCTGGATTCTAGATTTCTGGGCATCATGGTGCGGACCGTGTCAAAAACTAAAACCTGTCTACGAAGAAGTCTCAAACGAGATTGACGACGTCAACTTCGGAAAGGTGAATATGGAGGAGAACTCCGACCTAGCGACCAGCTACAACGTTAAGGCATTGCCAACACTTCTGATAATCCAGAATGGAGACGTAGTCGCCAAAAACGAGGGATTCATGAACAAAGAACAGCTTACATCCTGGGTGGAGAAAAACGCCTAGATAAACTCAGACCAGTCAACATCACCATAAGAAACAGTTTCTTCTCGAACTCCCTGTTTAACCTCTTCCACCACTTCTTTCTCATCCTTGTCGGTAGTATCAACCTCAAACACTTTCCCCTGATTTCTCACAGCCTGTGAAAGAATAATGTCAAGAGCCTCGGACTCAACATTTTCATCTATCTTCTGTTTCGAGTAATCTCTTTCCTGAAGTCTCTGCCTGAGTACATCCGGCCTACACCTCAGCACAACGCAGTAATCTAGGTCAATAAAATGTGCTAGGTGGCCTTCTACAACTAAATTACCTTCTCCCTGCTGCGGAGGATTCTGTCTTAACTCCTGGATATCAACCTCCAGCTCCTTCTGAGAGTTCAGACTTCCTATATTATTCTCCTCTGCATACTGCTTCAGATCAACGGTTTCAATATCAATGTAACTTGATACCGTGGTCTTCCCTGTTCCAGGAGTTCCTGTAATGCCTATGATCACATCTAACTAAGCTTCAAAGAAAGCATAAAAGCTTGGACTGAACGTGATTAAACATTGATGACTAAACCAGAAAAGATGGAATATAGAGGTGTGCAACTCTAATGATTGATGTATGGACGGAAAAATACAGGCCGGATACGCTTTCCGAAGTTGTTGGACAGGAGGAAATAATAGACAGACTGAGCGCGTTTGTGGAGGAGGAATCAATTCCCCACATGCTTTACGCAGGTCCTGCTGGCACCGGAAAGACAACTTCGGCAGTCGCCCTTGCAAAAGACCTGTACGGTGACCAGTGGAATCAGAACTTCATGGAGACAAACGCCTCCGACGAAAGAGGAATAGATGTTGTAAGGGAGAAGATCAAGGACTTTGCCCGCACCAAACCGATAGAGGCAGAGTACAAAATCATATTCCTTGACGAAGCTGATGCTCTGACACCTGACGCACAGCAGGCACTCAGAAGAACCATGGAACAGTTCACAGAAAACTGCAGGTTTATACTCTCCTGCAACTACTCCTCAAAGATAATCGACCCTATACAGTCAAGATGCGCCGTATTCAGATACAACAGGCTCGAGGAAGACGACGTCAAAAACTACATCCAGAGAATAGGAGAATCAGAGGGCTTCAAGGTATCAGAAGATGCCCTAGAAGCTGTTATGAGGGTTTCAGATGGCGACCTGAGAAGGGTTACAAACGTGCTTCAAACTGCATCAATTCAAAACAGCGAGATCGAGGAAGAGGACGTATACGGTGTCGCAGCCTCTCTAAGACCTGAAGAGATTACACAGGTATTAGAGCTAGCCCTAAACGAACGTTTTATGGACGCAAGGGACCAGCTCTCTGACCTAATGATAGAAAGAGGCTTGGACGGACAGGACGTAATTGACTCCATACACAGAGAGGTATATGATCTGGATATATCTGAACAAGCAAAGCTCACTATAATAGACAACCTTGGAGAGTTCGAGTTCAGGATAAGCGAAGGAGGAAGCCCAGACATACAGATAGAGGCCCTGCTTGCCAAGATCGCCGACCTAGATCATGAAAAATAACCGAACGCAGAAAATCAGAAGGAGAATAAATTGCTCAGCTCGCCTATCCTTAACCGGTGAGATTTTATGTGGGTAGAAAAGTACAGACCAGAAACCCTCTCGGAGTACCGTGGAGCCTCTAAAGAGAAAAAAGAAATAAAAAACTGGGCTGAAGGCTGGGAACAGGGAGACAAGCCTGTACTGCTTCACGGACAGGCAGGAACAGGGAAGACTTCACTTGTCGAAGCCTTGGCAAACGACCTAGGCTATGAACTGGTTGAAACCAATGCCTCTGACGTAAGAACTAAATCCAAGCTAAAAGAAGAGCTAAAGGAGGCAACCAGGCAGGCATCTTTCTACGGAGGACAGAAGCTCATCCTGGTCGACGAAGTCGATGGGATGTCAGGAAACAGTGACAGAGGAGGAGTCTCGGAGATTAGCGACATAGTAGATGAGACAAGATTTCCTGTTGTCATGACAGCAAACGACGCATACGACAGCAAGATCAGAACCCTCAGAAACAAATCCAAAACCATCAAACTCGACTCCGTACACACTAACTCAATAGCCGCACACCTAAGAGACATACTGGAAAACGAAGAAATTGAATACGAGGACGGAGCACCAAAAAGAATCGCTAGAAGCGCAGGAGGCCAAATGCGTTCAGCAATAAACGATCTGCAGGCTGCAGCCATGGGACAGGAAAAACTTCTAATAGACGACCTGGAAGTAATAGGTGGAAGAAACGGAAACCAAGACATCTTCGAAGCACTGAAGATAGTGTTCAACACCACCACAGCCTCCACTGCAGAAGACGCTACAAATGACCTTGAGGAAGATGCAGATACATTCCTTCAATGGATACGTGAAAATACACCTAGAGAATACAAAAAACAGGAAGACGTAGCCAAAGCATACAACTACATTTCAGAAGCAGATCTCTTTAACGGAAGAATCAGACGCAGACAGAACTGGAAACTCCTCAAATACCTCTACAAGTACTCAACTGTAGGAGTAGCTCTTTCAAAGGAGGAAAAATACTCGGGCTACACAAAATACCAGTATCCATCTAAGATAAGCAAGATGGGTTCCTCAAGAGCTTCAAGACAGAAGATGGACTCAGTAACATCGAAGATAGGTGAAAAACTGCATATCTCAGGACGCGAAGCCGTCAAAACACTGCCATTTATATCAAAACTACTTAACCAAGACGAGAATCTGGAGAACTACTTTGACTTTGAAGACAAAGAAACAGAGTTTGTCAAAAAGTTCTGATCATCCAACACAGTTCAAATCGATCACAGAGTCATCACTGCTTAAAGTCACGTTATAACACTGATTTGTGTCGCCGTAACTTATAGAGGGCTGGTACTCTGTAAGAAACCCTATCATCTTCCTGTAGTTTTCCCTGTTCTTTGGAACAGTCTTGTCCAGTGACTCAGTCTCCTGCTCTATAATGTCAGCAGTATATCCTTCCTCTATATAATCATAATCTTGTTCACTCATACTTTCAACCGCTGACCCTGCAGCCAGCATAATCAAACTAACAAGCACTGCAGATATCAACAAGAGCTGACCCTTCACCTAGACCACCTCAGATCCAGTCTATAAGGCAGGAAAAGCCTGTTTTCGACGCCTCCAACAATCTTTGTTGCGGTATACGAACTCTGATCAGTCGACTCAAACCGGACATTATCATCACGCAACCAGTAGATAGTAGAAGCCACCATCTTAAGATCATCCTCCTCATAATCCGACTCATAAGCCATTCTGGCTGCCTTGGCGCCGGAAATATTCTCTAGAGCCTTCCTATGATTGATAAGCTCAACCTTCTTGCTACCTACAAACTCCAACGAAGCGCTATTGGCTCCAGAAATACTAGGGCTGTACCTTCTATTGAATATCTCCACAATTTCATCCTCCAAGACAGGTCCTGTCTCAAAGTCGCCATCATCGTCAAAATCAATATTCAGAGCACGGGTTCCACATCCATCCTCAACGTCAATATTCTTTACAGATATGGTTTGAGGTGTGTATGAGGAATCAGGTATGGAGAAGTCTGCTTTGTTATGTGTACAAGATGTTGGTCCGGTTGTCGAAGACCACGAAGAACTTGATGTAACCTTGTCTTCCAGATTACCGGAATTATACCTTACATTCCTTGCGTAGAGAATATCATCTCTCGAGGTTTCCCTAGAGCCCTGGTTGGATATTATCTGGCCTCCTGGCTTCAATGAAAGATCTCTTGGATCACCTCCCAAGCCAAGAAAGTAGCTCTCAATATTATCACTGTTTCCGTAGGCAGAAAATGTCGCACGGTAACTGCTTACAGAGCCATAATCCATAGGAGTCCATTTAAACCCTAGATCCCGGATAAAATTGTTTTGTGCGTCCGACTGCGTCATATTCATCATAAGTAACATTGACGTGTTTGAAGCCACATCCCTCAACAAGTTTCTGTAGGTACTAAACCTAGGAACAGTTTCATTCTCCTGAAAAATCATTACATCATAGCCGTATATATCAGGCGAAGAGAGGTTAACAGTATTAACGACGGTGTCTGTATCTATACCGTTGAGCTCCCTGTTCATCATCTTCTTCACGTCAAATGCGTTGTCAGCTTCGTAGACAGT
>ERZ1034573.598-NODE-598-length-10817-cov-17.794834_pt1 | contig 10817 bp, 5 predicted proteins | sample MGYA00520641_ERZ1034573 | MGnify/ENA primary metagenome ERZ1034573 (study PRJEB33760, sample SAMEA4777724) | hypersaline lake metagenome | biome: hypersaline environment; feature: brines | place: Spain | collected 2014-08 | depth 0 m ...
ATATAATATAGTATAGCTCTGTACCCTCCGGGCACCAGATTCGAGATACGTCTAGTGTGAGTCTCTAGGACGGAGATCATCAATAGTAGCCACGGTAGAGTCGAGTTGAGTTGTTTCGAGAACAAACTCGCCAATTAGTAGATCATGTAGTATTTCACAAAAGGTGATACTAGAACACGGTCACAGCAACAAACTACTTGAATACTAATGGTAATATGCTATTATGACAGGTCAGCGATTGTCTACGGGTGTTAGTGGGTTAGACGATATATTAGACGGCGGTCTTATTCACCCGCGAAACGTGCTTATACGCGGGTCGCCTGGTTCAGGGAAGACAATTTTCGGTTTGCATTTTCTTTCGGCGGGGATAGACGCCGGCGAGACATCTCTGTACGTCAACATGGGTGAGCCGCAGGCGTACGTTGAAGAAACCGCTGATGCATTCGATCTTCATACCGAGGAAATTCACTTCCATAATATTTCGCCGACAGAAGAACAGTTCTCAGAGCGTAACTCCTACAGCGTCTTTGAGTCAGCGGAAGTCGAACAGCCGGATTTTATTGCGGAACTCCGTGAGAAGATTGATGAGATTGAACCAGATCGCGTGTTACTGGACCCAATCACAGAATTCAGGCATCTTACAACTGACGAGCGGCAATTCCGGTCTGGAATCCTTGGTCTCCTTGATTATCTCAAAGAAATTGGCGCGATGGGCATGTTAACGTCTCAAGCTGGGGGGCCAATCAAAGACGATGATATCCAATTTCTTGTTGATACTGTCATTTCTCTTGATGTAACTTCTGAGAGCCGGATGGTCACTGTCTCTAAGTTCCGAGGGTCATCGTTCCGACGTGGAGATCATTTCTACGATATTTCTACAGCGGGACTGGAAGTTTGGCCGGAGCTCGTACCCGATACGCAGAAACAAGCGATCGACGCGGAACCGCTGTCGTCTGGCGTGGACGAACTCGATGAGTTGCTCTATGGCGGCTTAGATCAGGGCACAATAACAATGCTTAGTGGGCCAACCGGTGTCGGCAAGACGACGACTGGGCTTCAGTTTCTCATTCAAGCAGCACTTGCGGGCAAACAGAGCGTATTATTCCAGTTCGAAGAAGCAGAATGGACCATTCGTGATCGCGCAAAAGCAATTGGGCTTCCACTTCAGGCTGCGCTGGAAAGCGGTGAACTCTCTATTGTTGAGGTCTCTCCCGATGAGTACACGGTTGGTGAATTTGAGCAACTCCTCCGGGAGGCCGTTACCGACGGGACTGAGGTTGTGATGATTGATGGGTCACAAGGCTTCCAAGAAAATCTCCGTGGACTTGCTGACACGACGAGTGCGTTGGTGCGGATCGGTCGATTCCTCCGGTCTGCCAGTATCACTACCCTGCTCATTAATGAAGTCCACAATATCACCGGGGACTTCCAAGCGTCTGAAGAGCGGACGAGCAACCTTGCCGATAATATTGTCTTCCTGCGTCACGTCGAGTACCGCGGCGAGATGCGGAAAGTGATTGGGACACTGAAAATGCGAACAAGCGACTTCGAACGCAGCCTCCGCGAACTTGAGATTACGGCCGACGGAATACGCGTCGGGGAGCCTCTCCCGCAACTTCGGGGCATTCTGACTGGGACGCCCGACTGGAACGAGGATGCTGGCGGTACCGATCGCGACGTGGCTGATACCGACCAAGCGTAGCCTTCGCGTGACACACGCACTCAATACAAGCCCACGATCAAATCTCATGTCCACGAACGAACAGCCGTCCTACCAAGAGACAGCCGACGAAGCGAAGCGCGTCCTGCTGCTGGTTAGTGACCAAGGGAACCGACGTGTCCTCACAGAGTGGCTAACCACACATGACCAATATACGATTGTTGAGAGCGTAGATATCGCTGAGGCGGCGTTCGACTGCTGTCTCGTCGACAAGACAGCCCTCAATGAGCACCGCTCGGAACTGCTCACACGAAAGCAACATGAGCAGGTTGTGCTGCCGTACCTGTTGTTGGTCCCCGAGGCAAAGCACCGCCAGATCTGTAATCGTCTCCGCGAGACACACCCGGAGCTGTGGGATGCTATCGATGGGCTGATCGATATGCCACTCGCAGAACACAGACTTGGCGAACAACTAGAGATGGCTCTCCGCCTGCGAGACCAGTCGACTGTCGCGTTCAACCGACGTGAGCAACTCCGCCAAATCCGCGACCAACACGCCGGTCACGGAGTATTGATCACCGACGTCGACGGGACAATTGAGTACGTCAATAGAGGTTTTGAGTCACAATCAGGGTATACAAGTGAGGAAGTCGTCGGAAATACCCCGCGGATGCTCAAATCTGGTGAACATGATGAGGTGTTCTATGAAGAGCTGTGGGAGACTATCACCGCCGGTGAGACGTGGCATGGCACGGTTGTCAACAGACGCAAAGACGGCGAGAGGTATATTGTCCAACAAACAATTGCTCCGGTTGAAAACCCAAATGGTGATATCACACAGTTCATCGCCGTTAATCACGAAATTACTGATCTCCGAGATCTCCAAGAACGTCTTCGTGAGCAACGTGAGCAACTCGACGTGTTGAACAGAGTTCTCCGTCATGATATCCGAAATGATATGAACGTCATTGTTTCGTGGGGAGAAATGCTTGAAAATGAGCTCTCTTCGGACGGTAGAGAGAAACTTGACCGGGTCCTCCGGGCAGGAAATCATGTTATCGAACTCACAAACGTTGCCCGTGACCTATCAGCACTCATTCACGGTGATGAAACGCCAGATCTCAAGCCGATCTCACTTCGACAACTCCTCACTGAAGAACTCGAAAAGCGTCGGGAGACGTTTTCCGACGCAGAAATTACGATGCCAGACCCACCCGATCAAGAAACGCGGGTACTGGCGAATGAGTTGCTCTCGTCAGTGTTTCGGAACCTTGTCAACAATGCGGTCCAACACAATCAAAGACCAGATCCGAAGGTAGTCATCACCGTTGAAGAGATGGATGACACCGTCCGTGTCAGAGTGGCTGACAACGGACCAGGAATTCCAGCCGACGTCCGAAAAGATCTGTTTCAAGAAGGTCAGAAGGGACTAGAGAGCGGGGGGACCGGAATGGGTTTGTTCCTCGTTGATAATCTTCTTGAGAGTTACGATGGAAAAGTCTGGATCGCGGATTGCAGTGAGGATGAATTGCCCAGAGAAGCAACTGAGACGGATCAACCTGGCGTAGCCTTTGTTGTTGAGTTACAGACGACTGAGGCTACAAACAATAGCGAGGGGGGCGATCCATGAACGATACACTTTCTGTAAATGACTTCTCTGATGATGTTACTGACCAAGCGGCCTTGTTCCCTTTACTCTCTGATAAAGGAGATCGGCGGCTGATTGTTGAGTGGATTGAATCCCACGATAGCTACACGCTTGTCGATCCTGACCAGCCAGTCGAAACAGCGACATTCGATTGTTGTATCGTTGATGGGGAGATGTTACAGACGCATGCTGAGACGCTCCGAGCTCGGAAACGAAAGGCTGAGCCCGCTCTCTTGCCATGCCTTCTGCTCATTCCGGGAGCAGACCTCTCCGTTATTGAAACCGATCGTGGTGAGATTGCCGACAGCGTTGTGTTCGAAACCGCTGACGAAGTGGTTTCGATGCCGATCAAAAAGGCTGAATTAGAATGGCGGGTAGAGGCACTTACGAGGCTGCGAACCCAATCACTGCGTCTCAAAAAACGGACGGAGACGCTGGAACTATTCAAACAAGCGGTTGAATCCTCTGGTCACGCCATCTGGATGTCCGACGCGACAGGAACGATCAAGTACGTCAACTCAGAGTTCGAATCGATTACGGGTTACAGTCGGACTGAAGCTGTCGGTGAGTCACCAGAGCTTATCAGTTCTGGAGCGATGACCGACGACTACTACAGTGATCTTTGGGAGACGATCACCGCTGGCGACACGTGGCATGAAGAAATTACAAACCAACGACGAGACGGCTCCCAGTACGTCGCAGATCAAACTATCGCGCCAATTGTCGAAGATGGTGAGCCGAAAGCCTTCGTCGCAGTCCAAAGAGATATCACCGAGCGCAAAGAGATTGAGCAACGGCTCTCCTTATATCGTGATATTGTTGAGCGGCTTGAGGATCCAATTATGCTCCAGAGCTGTGAGGGAGAGTTTCGACTGGTTAACGACGCACTGTGCTCGTTTGCCGGGCTCTCAAGGGATGAATTACTCGGCGATGGTGAATACGAGTTTATGGACGCAGCCACTGCCACAGAGATTGCCCGGCAGAAACAGCGTGTAATCGAGACCGAACAGCCAGTCGAATACAGTGTTGAGCCGACGTTCACACATACTGACAAGGAGGCGGTCTTCTACACGAGCCGGTACCCCTACTATGAGGATGGAGAACTCACAGGCACAGTTGCGATCTGTCGGGATGTCACCAATCTCGACAAGCGGACGCGACAGTTGAAAGTCTTCGACAATATTTTGCGCCATAATATTCGCAACGATGTGAATGTAATCCGTGGTCGAGGCAAGCAGCTTCAAGATGAACTCGATGGTGACCTCAAGGCTGCTGCCGATGTTATTGTTGAGCGAGCTAACGGCCTGTTGACGACGAGCGAGAAGTCACGAAAGATTACTGACGGCCTCAGTGATCCACGCGACCCGGCCCCGGTAGACCTCGGACAGGTAGTTCGAAATCTTGCGGAAGAGACGGGTCAAAATTGGTCTAACGCAAGTATCGATGTTTCGGCCCCGGCTCAACTTGTTGTCTCTGCGTCTGACTCGATTGATACCGCTATCGAAGAGCTACTGATTAACGCTGTAGTCCACAACGACAGCGACGAACCACGTGTATCTGTTGACCTTACTGTTGACAGTTCATGGGGTATCCTCCGCGTGCGAGACAATGGTCCGGGTATTCCGGAGTTTGACAGAAACGTTCTTGAATCGGGCGGTGCTATCGAGACACTCTCTCACGGCAGCGGACTCGGATTGTGGCTCGTCTATTGGACCATCACTCACTCTGGCGGAAAGATTCGTGTTGACGACCGCGAGCAAGGTGGGACCGAGATTACGATTAGGCTCCCGTTAGCAGCTGAGAAGTGACTTCTTCTACTCCTTTAACAAGTAATTTTACCGGCTGTGCTCCCATTTGTTTGATATGACCAACTCGCCTGGCGAGACGATTGAGGCTCTACATGACGTTGCGACCAGACTTCAATCTCAGGATACGACTGAGAGTGTCTGTGATTTAACGGTTAGTGCCGCATCAGATATTCTGGATTTTAATCTTTGTACTATCTTGATTCGCGATGGCGAGTGGCTCGTTCCGCGCGGCACATCAAAAGATGCTCCAGCAGACGGAAGTCGTCAGATGCGTCTTGACCAAGGATTAGCAGGCAAAACATATCAGACCGGAGAGTCGCAACTTGTTAACACAATAGAACCGGATGACAATACGGACCCCGCGAAGCTGGACTATCGGTCAGGCATAAGTGTTCCAATCGACGACCACGGTGTTTTTCAGGCGGTTAGTACGACTGAGTCTGCGTTTACCGTAGACGATATTGAGTTAGCTGAGCTACTTGTGAGTCACTCAAAAACAGCTCTTGATCGCATCGAAAGAGAGCAAGAACTGAAACAGCAAATTGAACGTCTAGATCGGTTTGCCTCAGTAGTCAGCCACGACCTCCGCAACCCACTGAATATCGCTCAAGGATACCTCGAAACCGTTCGTGAGGAGGAAGATAGTGAGCCTCTTCGAAAGGTCGCCGCTGCTCATGAACGAATGGACCACTTGATTGACGACATGTTAACTTTTGCACGAATCGGAACAGAGGCGCTCAATCTGGAGACTGTAGAGTTAGCACAACTCACTGAAGAAAGTTGGTCGAGTGTTGATCAACAGAACGCCACGTTATCCATTGACACAGAGCAATATGTCAGCGCAGATCGGACGCGTCTTCGTCAGTTGTTGGAGAATATTTTGTCAAACGCAGTGATGTATGGTGGGTCAGATGTTTTTGTGAGGGTCGGGGAACTTGAAGATGGCTTCTATATTGAAGATGATGGCCCCGGTATTCCAGCTACAGATCGCACGGCTGTATTTGAGGCGGGATACTCTCCGGGTACGGAAGGTACTGGATTTGGATTAAGTATTGTTAAGCAGGTTACTGAAGCACATGGGTGGGACATTCGTATTACCGAAGGAAGTGACAACGGTACACGATTCGAGATTACTAAGATTGACATTATTTCTCAGTGACACCCCCGCACAGGGTGATACAGCAAGGGACACGTATCGAGAGAGCCTCTAAGATATTGTCTTAACGTACGAGATTGAGATCGTTAGAAGATCGGAACACCATTCTCACCGTCGTTCCCCGTGGCTCATTATCGTTAAATTGGAGTACTCCACCAGCCTGTTCAACGATCGCTTTCACGAGCCATAGTCCAAGACCAGAGCCATGAAGAACAGGCTGAATCGTTTCTTCACCAGTCCGTATATCGCGCTCCTCATCCGGAATACCCGGCCCGCTGTCACTCACTTCGAGATACGATGCGTCACTATCTGACCAGACCCGAATCGAAACTGACGCTTGGTCACGGTCTGAATGGATAACCGCGTTTTCGATAAGTTCCTCGACCGCTGTTTCGATCGTTCCGTTTGGAACGCTGACTGGCTCACCGGGCGTTTCCAGCGTAATGTCTGCCTCAGGGAATTCTGTTTGAGTGTTTGATACTGCGTATTCGGCTGACTGTGTAAGATCGGTTGACTCAGCTGTTCGCGACTTCGAGAGAACTTTTGTGACCTGCCGTATTTTCCCAGCCATATCAATCAACTTCTGACTGTGCTCCGAGACTGTTTCAGCGGTGTTCACAACTTCGGGGTCAGTTGTCTGTTGTTCAATCAGCTCTGCGCTCCCCTTCACAACGTTCATCGTATTCTTTATGTTATGGCGGAGCACCCGGTCAAGAACCTGAAGTTGCTGCTCACGTTGTCTAACCTCGCTAAGATCATGAACCGACCCCACTACACCGGTAACCGCTCCATCGTCGTCCCACAACGGCGAAAGAACAGCCCGAACGAAGCGCTGTCGCTCACCCGTAGCGGCCTCAGTTTCGAGTTCCAAAACAACTGATTCTCCATCCAGCGCTTGTTTTATTGCGGGCTCAATCTTCTCAGTAGTACTTTTTTCAACGATCGAATCAATTTGTGTCCCCCGAACTCGGCCCGAATCAAGTCCATAAAACTGCCGAAAGTCCTCGTTAGCGAATATAAGTCGCTCTGATGAGTCAATACAGAAAATCCACGTAGGCGACGCCTCGACTGCCGATTTGTATTGTCGGAGCCGCTCCCGTTTCTCTTTGTCTTCTGTGATATCCCGGTGAAAACCGGCGAATTCGCTGATTGTACCCTCTGTGTCGGTAATAGGAGCAAACGTTTCTTTTGTCCAGAATTCCGGTCGATCATCGTGGTTGTCACAGCGCTCGATGGTCACTGATTCACCTTCCTCGACGGCTCTCTGGACCGTTGCGGCCATTTCCGAATCTTTGCCATCACAGAACAGCGCTGTGAGGTCAGACCGATCCTCCAGATCGTTCTGCGCTAGTCCGTCGAACCGATCGTTTGCGTACACGAGCGGGTCGTCTTCCTGATGTAAATCGAATATTGTGATTCCAATCGGTGCTTTATCCATCACTCTGGATTTGCGATGGAGTTCGCGGCGTGTCCGCTCGGATGCCGTCACTTCAGTATACACGTATGCTCGGTGCGCGCCCACCCGCTCGCTCGGTAACCCCGTCTCGACCACCCGGTAATACCGAGTTTCACCGTCAGCTTCCCACTCGAAGATCGGATCGTCTCGAACCGTACACTCGTACAGTCTCGGCGCAGTGTCAGCGAAACTCGTTTCACCGGCCCCGCGGAGCTCATCGAATGTCTTAGCGGCGGTAGGGCTTATGTGTCTTATTTCTCCCTCGACATCAACGATAACCGTTGCTTCGTTGAGATGCGTGAGCACCTGTTTTCGCCAGAACCGTGGAATCGGGCGAAACGTCTCATTCAAAAACACGAAGCTTCCCAACGCGAAAACGGCCATTCCAAGAGGAGCATAGCTCGTCTCGACAAACTGCGCCGGGACGCGCCCCAGTCCGATAGCGACGTCCACTACTGCTGGGACGGCTGTGAGGACTACAACGATCCCGAGCCGCCAGTCTTTGATGCGAGAGGTGGTCACGGCTTCGATCAGCCAGACCGTTGCAACCCCGACCGACAGGTATGCCGCCCCGGAGATCAACCAATAGGTAACACCGGGATTAAACGCAAGATGCGCGAACGGTTCGGTTGAGATATAGGCAGTGAAGTAGAGATTATACGTGGGGTTAGTGAGTTTGATAGCGATAGCGACGAGGTACAGCCCAACCGCAAGACGCCGCAGTGCGGGGCGCCGGTGGTATTCGTGACCTGCGTACGCCGACGCAAAGTATAGCCACGCGCCAATACTAGCAAGTCCAACAATTAACCCGATGATTCGCAACCATACGGCTGCTGAAACCCAACTGATCGCGAACTGTATCGCAGTTGTCGCTGTCCACCCACCAGCCAGAACGAACACTGACACAAGCCCAAGGCGTGTATCACGCTCGGCGATATCGGTTGCTCGCCAAGCCCCATAACCCGAAATGAGCGTCGCGAAAGCGAAAACCGCGATATACGCCGCCCGTGCTACCTCCATACATATCTCATTTTATCTATTATAAAATGTGTTATGGTAGTCCCAAGATTCTTTTGTGTCATTACTATTGGAATTCTACGACTCAAAATATCCCCCAGCAGCAGAGGAGATAGGTCAACTCAGTTGCTTTCCTCCTCGCAGCGAGACTCAGACGACACATTGCCTCCATCCGCGGCCATCTGAGACTGTGTGTTTGCCTGAACTGTCGTTTCTTGTTGTGTTTCGAACCCAGTCACCTGATCGTTGAGATCATCAGCCAGCGTCGAGAGTTCTTGAATCGTTTCGGTCGTTTCCGCGAGTGACGACGTCTGCTCCTCGGTCGCCGCCGACACGTTGCTCGCCTCCGCGGCGGTCTGTTCACTTACACTTGCCACCTCATCTACCACCGAGACGACCTCCTCTGTCGAGGCGGCCTGGTCATCCGTCGCGTCACTAATTTCTCGGATGCCGCTCTCAGCCTCCTGTACTGCGTCCGCGATCTCATCAAACATCTCAATTGCACTCTCGATCGTTTCCGACCCGCGCTCAACGCGCTCGCTCATCTCCTCCATTCCCGCAACTGTTTCCGTTGTACTTTCTTGTGCAGTCTCAATCCGCTCTTCTACAGCAGTCGTCGCTTTTCCTGCTTCCTCTGCGAGCGATTTGACTTCAGAGGCTACAACACCGAACCCCTCTCCAGCTTCTCCAGCACGCGCTGCCTCGATCGACGCGTTCAGCGCCAGAATGTTTGTTTTCTCCGCGATTCCGGAGATCATCTCTACAATCTCTCCAATCTCATCCATATCCTCTTCGAGAGCCTTGACCTGTGCGGCTGCCTCGTCGGCTTGTTGCTCTATCGACTCGATCTCTTCAGTCGCCTCCGAGGCGTACTCACGCCCTTCATTCCCCTGTTCAACGGCTGCTCCAGCCGTTGCAGCCACTTGATCTGCCGAAGACGCAATCTCTTCGACCGTAGCGGACATGTCGTTCATCTCGTTAGCGACTTCTTGTAGATTTTCACTCTGCGTGTCTGCCCCGTGTGAGATCTCCTCGACGGACCCGGCAACCTCCTCGCTTGCTTGCTTGACTTCTTCGGTGTTTTGTGCAACCACATCACTTGAAGTGGCGACGCTCTCGACAATATCTTTGACACTACCAACGCTATCACTAAGACGGTCAATCCCGTTCTCTAGGTTCGATAGCACGTCGCCGTACGCTCCTGGGTAGTCGGTGTCGATATCTTGCGCGAGTTGACCCTGCTCTAGCCGGTCGCTCGCAGTCGATATTTGCTCGAAACTGTTCGTCAGCTGGGTCGTCCCCACCGCGAGGTCATCAAGCACGGCACCGTACTGGCCGGGGCGGTTGGTGTTGACGTCGTCATCGAGCACACCCTGTTGAAGGTCGCTACTAACGCTCTGAATTTGCTCGAAACTTGCCGCGAGCTCGCCGGCACCCGTTTCAAGATTGGTTATCGTCTCACCGTACGTTCCGGGGTATTGAGATTCAAATTCCCAGTTGAGATCCCCCTGTTTGAGCCCTTCACTTGCGGTTCCAATCTGGGAAAACACGCCTTCGAGGTTTTCTTGCATCTTGGTGTATGCCTCTACCATCCGCCCGATTTCATCATTCTCGACGTGTTGACCTACCTCCTTATCGAGTTCTCCGTTACTGATCGCGGTGAGCCCGTTCGATAGCTGCTTGATTGGTGGTGTGATGCGACCGGCGACGAATAGGCCGATCATAATCGCTACGATGAACGCTCCGATGGTCAGCCCGAGAACTTCCAACTGTGCGGCTTGTGTCGTGCTGTCGGCTGCAACAACCGATGACTCTTTGTCTTCGATAGCTGCCTGCTCGAGCGTCTGCGCCGAGTCTTTGGTATCTGCGACGATCGCGTCTAACTCATCGCTCTTTGCCTGCGCTTGCTCCATATCACCGGCTTCTAAGGCTGTAAACAGTTCCTGAGCAGTTCTGGAGTACTGTTCGTGTTGTTCCTGTAATTCTTCGAATTCTGCTTGTTCTGCTTCGCTCAGCTCTTGTTGTTGTAACTTGGCGGAGTATTCGTCGAATCTCCCACCTGCTGCTTCGAA
>ERZ1034573.601-NODE-601-length-10791-cov-5.478670_pt1 | contig 10791 bp, 5 predicted proteins | sample MGYA00520641_ERZ1034573 | MGnify/ENA primary metagenome ERZ1034573 (study PRJEB33760, sample SAMEA4777724) | hypersaline lake metagenome | biome: hypersaline environment; feature: brines | place: Spain | collected 2014-08 | depth 0 m ...
CCAGTATGCGATATGTTCACACCCAAGAGGACCGTGCCCGAGAAGTTATTTCGCCCGGAAAGAAGGAAGATGAGAACTCACAAGCACTCAACTGAACGAATCGAATTGGGATTGCGTCGCGCTGTTCTCACCATTCCCAGCAGCCTCAAACGCCTCAAGTAATTCCGTCGGCACGAGAGAGTCCCCGGTAACCGAGTTGTCGTCGTCGCTCAATACCTTACAAATGAGATCGTAATCGGCCCGCCCAAGCGAGTACTCGAAGCCGGCCTCACCGGGACCATCGTAGGCATTCTCCCGCTCAAGGAGTCCGAGTTGGGAGAGTTTCTTCAGATAGTCAGCCACACGACGATGCTTGTTCGCCTCGTCCAGCACCTCGCTGGCAAAGCGTCGGTATGTCCGGTACAAGTAAATCTCATCACCGCTGGCGGCATCCTTGTTATCGATGACTCGAGGGACAGGAGTTTCACCGCGAAGCTGATGATACATCACGGCCCCGAGCACTATCTTTTCATGATCGCTCAGGTCAAGCGCGACTTCGCGGATCCGATCGCGCTCCTTCTCATCTCTAGCTGCTCGAATGAACTCTTCAGTGACGACTTCCGATTCGGCCTGCTTTGCTTTGATGCCTGCTTTCTGGAGAAGATCAATGCCATACCGAGCATCGCCACCCTGCTGGCGAGCATAGGCGGCTGCCAGGGGGATCATGCTGGTCTCATACGCTCCGTCCTTGAACGCGGCTTCTGCACGCTGGGAGAGAATTTCTTGAAGTTGCTCAGTAGTGTATTTTGTGAACGTGATTTCTTTCAATCGAAGCGACGAATCAGTCTTCGACTGAATAGCCTCCTTGTAGCCGATATCATTGCTGACTCCGATGACAGAAGGATGGACGTTCTCGACCCGATTGTTCACTCGGCACCGGGGGATTTCGTACAGGAGTTCGTCACGAGTCCCAATGCGGTCAACCTCGTCGAGAATAACCATGACGTAATCACGCACCGCGTCCGGCGGCTGGATATCGAACGAATTGTGAAGAGCCTTGAGAATAGTATTGTCAACGTTACTCTTTACAACGGCGTCGGTGTCAAGATCTGCGGGTGCTTCGTCCCAAGTTGCCAGCGCCTGCTGAACCTGCTGGCGGTAGTCGGTGTGGCGGTATGTGAGTAAGTCGAAAATCGTGAAGAGAATATCGTACACCCGTTCTTTCGGCAGTCCGGAGTTTGGAAGTGTCTGGCGGTTCAAACTGAGATGTTCATGGAGGTAGTCGTAGCCCTCATCGGTGAGATACGTATTGGCGATGGCGATAGCAGTCTGGTACGAACTCGTTAGAGATTCACAGTTCTGATACACGAATTCCGCATGGACATCGTCGTACTGGTCAAGTGCCATCTCCAACTGATTGATCTTATGTTTCACTGAGACAGTCTTGCCGGTCCCGCTAATCCCGTATATGAAGGCGTTGACAGGCTGTTCACGGTCAACAACCTGCTGTAAGACTTCCTCGATTTCAGTGAGCTCCTTATCTCGACCCAAGACCTCGTCAGGGATGTAATCCTCTGCAAGAACCTCCGAGCGATCGAAGGGTGAGTGTTCTGTCCGGGTGAACGTCATTACCGTGTAATTCTCGGGCAATTGTCTAAAACCCCTAGGTTGCATCCCTTGCATACCAGACCCCACTTTTGCATACCAACACCCCTGTGAGTGCACTTTTGCATACCAAACGTTCGAAAAGAGCTCCCGGGGATCACGCCTATCAAATCAGAAGCGACACAAAAACTGGCTGGATCAAGAGGATGACTGTGGATAGGGGAAAAATGGGAGAATTGTGCGTATGTATGGGCCTAAACCACGCTGAAACCGACTTCCCTCAATATCCGTTGTATCATTCATTTCTTTCCGATTAATGCCGTTTCGGCACAGAGAAGGCCTGAGACTGCTGGAATCAAAAGCCTGGATGAATATTTAGAGGGCAGTCAACATCTCTATACTTCCCAGCAGCTCTAAAGAAAGACAGGACGGGAATCCTCAATTGAGGATGGCCGCTCTATACCTAATATATGTAACTAGGTGTTACGGCAATAATTAGTATAGTAGTCCAAGAGAAAATACGGAGTAGAACGCTTGAAGAAGTAGATTCTTGTTTGAGTCGCCAATCACCGTTCTCTGTTCAAATACCCCGTTCACATTTCTGCCCTCGGATATTTTGTTGTGGCGTCACGTTTTCCCTCTCTTTAGTATTCTCCACACTCTCAGAATGATTCTCTTATGCAAAAGTGGTCACACACCCTCTGCTTGTTCACTCTTTATTGGGACCAACGGATAATGCCGGAGTTAACAGCTGTAGCTCCCTTCCTCGTCAATCTGTATTATACCCCTTCTTTAGGGTAAGCTTGTCAGCATCGGCCTGTAACTCTTTAATCGGGCGTTTCACTGGGACTCTTATGCTTGGATTGTCCTCAGCATAGGTCTAACGACTTGATTTCCTCATTTAATCTATCTTCATTCATTCCCCCTTGGCCTATTGTTTTTATTTTCCCGAAGGGCCAATCTCTTATGCAAAAGTGGTCTCACACTCTCCCGATAATCTTTGATCTGCGGTCCATGAGGTAATTGCCCAAAGTGAGTGGAGAGTCTCTGAGCGTGGCGATTCACGAGATCAACTCCATTCGCAAGCAGCTCTTCATCATCAAGGAGATATCATAGAAGTTTTTGCAGGGAGTTGTTTTCGTTTAGAAGTGGCGGAAGAGTCGTTCAGTTGAGAGTAAGTAGTAATCGGTGTGGGCACCTCTTATCAGATACTCATCAAAATTGTCGTGCAAGAGACAGGGCGCGCATACAGATATCGTGGACGGTCGAATTGGTGAGTCCACTTTTCAGATTGTATCCGACGACGCTGTCACCGATCCTATACCCAGGGGTATTGTTTGATACAGAAACTCAGCAATTTTTCTGACCGAATTTTCTATCATCTGTGAGTCACTAAGGGTTATTCCGATCTTCAGCCGAAACATTTGCTTCTCGGAGATTGAGCAATGTCTTTCTCTCAAACGCAGGATGAGTCCAATATCTGTAACCGTTGAGAGGATCATCTTTATTCCTATCGACAAGCTGATTAAGTATCTCTCGGGTTAAGCCAGTGAATGAATACACTTCCTTGTCGTGAAGCCATTCGAGATTGTTCTGTTGGCCTGTCTCGCCGGTGACCCGGGCTCGCCAGTAATCATTCTCTTGATCCCATTCACGATCAATATTTTCTGGAACTTTATTCTGGTCAAATATGACAATATCGCCTTCCTGCAATACACCTCGGTCCAGTAGTGCAGGGAGGGTGAAGGTGACTGAGGTTTCTCCCTGTTTTTCTTTCTTTTCACGCCGTTTGGTCAAGTACTCCTCAGCCTCGGGAATTGGAATTACCTGTTGGCTGTTCAATACCACTCGGTCGCGGTGTTTGTGTTTGTAGGCCTTGATTCGGGTGCAGGTGATGTCCATGTCGTATTCCTCGATGAGCCACATCACCGGAGATGTAATCTCCGGGCCAAAGCTGCCTGCGACGAGTAAAATTCGAGGTGTGTCGTCAAGTTCAAAATTAGCCCATCCATCGTCCATGTACGGTACATCATCGGTGACATGTCGATCAAGGAATTCAACGAATCTCTCCCCGACTTCTTCTGGCGAAAGGGCTCCTTCTTCGCGTCCGTTCCAGAAGTCTCGATAATCTTTCTGAATCTCCTCTGCCGTGAGGGTAGCACAATAGCTGGCATACTTGATGGCCTGCAAATCCGTTGTCTGATCTGCCTTATCTCGTTTTAGTTCGACTACGACCAGTTTGCCCTCAGAATCGATTGCCATTATATCGAGACGCTCCCGCAAGTCAGCGAATTTCGAATACTCCGATGTAACAATGAATAATTCTTCGCCAAGAATCCGAGGTGTCTCGATCGCCCATTCCTGAAGATCTTGTCTCTCAAGTATACCTAATTCAGTGAACTCCCGTTCAGGAAGCTGTGTCAGGTCTTCGGTATCCTGATTTACTGAGAACATCATGCTGTGGATATCCACGGTTCGGTCACTTAGTTTTTGACAACTTCCCAGGTATCATGGCTGGTTTTGGAGGGAGGTGGTGTGCGAAGTAAAAAAGATCAAGAATGGTTCGGGAAGACATCTAAACACGAGTGAGATTAGCGACACGTTATGAACACGGGGAGACGACGCGTCTCCCCGCAGAGATAGCGGGCTGGCCCATCATTAAGAGGGATCTGTGGTTACCCCACAAGAGTTGCCCGAGTCCACTTTGTGGGGTAACTACAGCTGAGGATTTCTCAGCGAAACTAAGTGTTGTGGAGTTGCCGAAGCCCTCTTGTAATACACTTGAGATATAGCCAGCAACGCTGTTGGGTGGGCGATTGTTGATGGGAGGCTGTCTGGCGATAGCAGAGTCATAAAAAGTCACGCACGACCGTATCAGAGAACGGTGGGAGCTGTTGATGCACAAAATATGTACGACCTCGGGCTGAGAATTCAACTGCTGTTGCGGGTTCACGCAACAGCGTAGTGTGTTCCTCGGTGGGCGACCGCGTGCGACACGACCCCACCCTTTCCGTTTCCACTGCTCGAGGGTGAGAGAATTAACCACAGCCGCAAGCCGAACGAGAATTAAACACTGTTCCCTCACTCCGGAGCTGCGTGGCTCGCCGACAGTAATCGAAACGCGTGGCCCGCTTCTCTTCCATGTCTTGAGCCATGCTCCAGCGAGACTTCTTTACGAATTTCACCAACTCTCACTTTTTTATCGTCCAGTCGTTACCCCACAGCATCTTAGAGACTCTCCTGTGTGGGGTAACTCAGGTCGCTGACCACGCTCATCACGAAACCCTCAGCTCATGCTGGTCTGGGGGAGCGGGTGCTGTGCCGGTTCGGCACCAAACTGTACTGTCTTTCCTCTCTGGGTTTCGGCTCCAGCTAGCTGCTGTGCGAGCCGGAGCCACGGCTGCCATGCCGGCCTGAGTTCAATTAACCGAGCGATATCCGCCGCCAAATCAACCGGCGGACCGCAGAACGATGCGCCGAGAGCGGTGTCTGGTCTCATTAATCCCGCTGTGTCGCCACCGTCGACGAGTGTTATAACCGCCTCGAAGGCCGCCTCCTGAGCAGGCCTTGCTGTCGCCTCGGTAGTAGTCGACGTCGGAAGGACATCCGTGGTTTTCTTCGACCGTCGAAACGGCACAGCGAGTCGCCAGTCGCCGGAGTCAGTCTCCCGAACCAGCTCAAGCGCTTGGAGCACCTCACTGTGTCGGCGGAACGAGCGTACTGAGATGCCAGCCCGATCGGCTAACGCCGACTGAGAAAGCGGCTTGCTCGCTGAGAGCAATGCTGCGACAGCTTTCCCGACAGTCGGCGGCGCGTCGGCCAGCAGGCGGTCGGGCTCAAGATATGAGAGAGCGACCCGAATCTCCGCAAGCCGGAGCTGTCGAGGCTGGTTCTCGCTACCCAGCCACCGGAGAGCATCCGCAACCGCATACGGCGACTGGGCCAGCGACCGCAACAGGTCGACCGCTTCCCGCGAAGGACGCATGTTTTTGCGCTTACACAGTCGAGTACTGACTGTGGCAAAATCCGTTCGGTCAGCCCGCTCAACCGAGATGTGGATAGCAATCTCCGGGGCGTCTTCATGCAGCGCTCGCGGCGACTCCAACGCGTCGGTGAGGGCTGGTTCGAACCTGTCGGCGGCGGGGCCACGAACCACAAGTGAGCCAATGTACTCCCCGAACGGGTTTGCAGCGTCAACGACCGGGCTGAGTGCACTGCTCCGTTTGTCTTCCCGGGTCTCGAACAACTGTCGGTAGGTTGCAAAAGCCCCGTACCGCGACTGGATGCTCGTCGCAATACTGACTGTCTTGGCCAACGCGGAGTGCTGCTTGGCATCGAGTGTTGCTGGCAGGCGGAGTTCCCGAACGAGTTCGACACCAGCACAATCCAGCAGATGCACCAGAGACCCGGTCAGCCCGTGGGCTGTCCGCAGGATCTCTCCACAGAACCGGGCCCGGTTCTCATATCTGCCAGCGTCAAGATCGGCCGTCATCTCACGGAGATCCTCGGCCCAGTTGTGAATATTCTCGCGGAGTTGCTCGCCATCCTCGACAGCACTGCTGCTCAAGCCCCCAATACAGCGAGCATCCCGCAGGATCGCTGGGGGTTCCTCAACTGCCTCCAATCGCTCTGCTGGGAGGGCTTTGTCCAGCAATCGTGGTGATGCTAAAGCCAGTGCAATACTGGTCATATATTGTAGTGGAGTCGTCGCCCGGACAGCTACAACAGCCTCGTCACGATCCTCAAGATAGGAGATATACCGAGTGTGACGATCAGAGGCATCCTCACATTCGGGGATGTGACTTGGAGTAACGGTAATCGTCCCTGTAGTAGCCGTGCCGGCAGCCGCATGGTGTGATGAGTGATCCAGGTACGAGGTAGAGTAAGGGGCCGGTTCGCTAGTAGCGTGAGCAGTCTGGTCAGGCGGGCTGGAGGGGGCCCTCTTCAGCGGCTTGGACCACACGGCACTGTGGCCAGCCTGTCCGGTGTCGCTCAACTCGGTCTCAATCGTCTGCTGGCGGCCAGCGGTCGTGTCGAAGTATTCGACGACACGACTCCCAGCTGGTAGCAGGTCAACGTATTGATCGTGGCGAGGCCCCCATCTCTCGACTAAGCCAGATTTCTCGAGATTACCGAGCACTTGACTTACGCGACTGGGACTCACGTCGTCGTGAGCGGTCTGGAGCGCCCTGTAAGAGAGGGTCTCACCGGAGTCATCAGCGAGTTGCCGAAGCATGGCGACATGCCGGCTGTCGACACCGAACTCGTCGATTGCGGCCGTCACGAGTGCGTCTGTCTCGGTGTTGGCCTGCAGGCCAGTCCTGCAGCACTCGCTAAACTCGGCGGGCAGTTCAGCCCGATGTTCGGTGGCGAGCCAGCGGGCGAGAAATGATGAACAGACCAGACGAACATCGACGGCTGTCGCAAGTGTCGCCAGCAATTCGAGGAGTTGCTCGCGCTGGTCGCGTCGGCGGGTGCGAAAGTCTTGATCAAGATGGACCGCCACGGTCAACGATGAGTCGACAGCCTGGAGAGCAGCTACAGGACCGTCCGACAGTGCGTCGAAGCTCAAACGACCGAGCGGGGTGACCGTCCCCTGGCCAATTTGAGTAACAACGCGGAGTGCTCGCCAGTGGAGGTTTGGCCGCCCGGCGAGCCCGAGATCAGCGAGCAGTCGAGCTAGCCCTCCGTTGGCAGCGGTAATACCGGCGTCAAATAACGTCTCGACAGCGTCGTGATAGGGAATTCCGGTGAGCAGTGTCTGGACACTCCCGACCAACTCCTGCTGAAACTCAGGAGTCGTGGAAAGGTCATCCCACAAGTGTGAGGGTGGTTGGTCAGCGTCGACACTCACGGCGTCGAGAGGGTGCGTCCGTGTGTGGGTAAGACCGGCAGTGTCGTTGGGCATGAGTCGAGTCCGCGGGTGGCCCACCGTATCGTCTCCGCTGGTGGATTCGGCTCACTGTCGAGTCTGCCCGAGGAGTCTGCAACAGTGGTCGCTCGAACAGATCGGCCCGTCCTTCACCGGTGCTCTTAGCGAGTTGGTTGGCAAACACAGCCAACTCACGAGTGAAGCCCGGTCGGGATTCAGCCCTGTTGGTACTGCCTGCGGCTGTGGGCGCTACAGTGTCCGAGCAGGACGGTGCTGTAGCTCTCCAAGGGGCAAACTTTATACTGGGGTAGTGAGAAAGGAGAATTGCTAGGATCCTCCGTTCTCACATCGACCAGATGTGTGTGTGTAGATTTTTTAACTTGGCTGTAGTAGAGTTTGACAGCCATCATCTTAAAATGTCGGGCTGGCGTCAGACACACATAAGATGTTTTAGATTTTGAGAACCCATAAAGCAAATTATGATACACTTGAGGAGGGTGATGGGTCAATCTACATCAGAGGCATCAACCATATTCGGGTGTTTGGTTCTGGGAGTAGCGGATTTCTCCCCGACGGTCACGGTTCAAATATCCTGTACGACAGGATTTCGATAAACGATGGAGATCAAATGAACACGTACCCGCAAGCGGTCAGCGGGGCATCTCCCCGGATAAGCCCAGACGAGACCCTCTCCGGGTGGGTATATGGATTAATTGAGCAGGATGAGACACCAGAATTACAACTCAATTTTCAGGACCAGAGTGAAACGTGGGGGGCCACGGACGACTGACTGGCACCCTCGCAATCACAGGGGGTTGCTCTCATACAGTTAATTCAAAATGGGTCGGTGGGCCGAAATTGAGACCGTCCCGGAGTGGGTACAATATGCTTTAGACCATCCGAGAGACCGAGACTCCAATTAATCGAAGTGTGGGTAAAATCTTCATTAGTGACAATCTCCAGTAGAAAGTCATACTTGCCTGTGACCTGCTTCCACCAGTTTGATGATGAGTCTATGCACATCCTGCACGGAGTTCTCACCACAATCGGTTTAGATTGTGGCTCGCCATATCAGAGTCTCCGCTTACAGAATACAGAAATTACTTATGTATTTCTTGACAAGATACGGTCCAACGCAACCTGATCGGTCAGATCCTGGCCCGGTTCGAAGCCGAAGGATTCGCTATCGACCAGATCAAGACCATCGAACCCAGCACCGACTTGCTCCACCACCACTACGAAGAACACGTTGAGGAGGACTTCTTCCCCGGACTCCTCGAGTACATGCAGGAAGACCGTGTCATCGCCTGCATCATAACCCGGGACAACGCCGTCACGGCAGCCCGCGATTTAATCGGGGACACCGAACCCGCCGCAGCCGATGACGGCACGATCCGCGGCGATCTCGGTGATGACAGTTACGAACAGGCGGATGCCGAGAACCGTGGCCTCCGCAACTTAGTCCATGCCGCCGAAAATAGACAAGCAGCTGAACGAGAGATCGAGTTGTAGTTTGGTGACGGAGTATAACCGTGTTATATTGCGATGATTGGGTTTGGGACCGAACGCATTTGTGTTACAGATACTAAACATAATACAGGCAAAACCACATATTCGGTAGCTTCACCGGCTCAAGCGTGCATTTGTAGGAGTTTAACCTGAGTATTCGATATCGGATTACGTATGATTATGATAGCGACCGAAATCTGTATGCAAAATCGGTTTCCAGACGATTGAAACCTTTCTCGCGGTTTTTATGCGTCTGCTGGTGCGTCGGCACTCTCGATGTAGCGGTGGTACTCGAAGTAGTTTTGCTCATCGATGTCCTCGGCTATGGTGCGTATACCCCCTTCGAGGTATTGTTTCATGTGGTCTTTGAGTTCTTTCGGGGAGGCCTCATCGTGGCGGCGTTCTATTATTGTACGAAGGACCCTGTCTTGGTCAAGTGATTCCATTTTCAACGGCTTGTTAGTGCTCTCGGGTTCTTCTTGTCGGTCTTCTTTTAACCCGACAGCAATCGCTAGGTTAGCGATTTGTGTGTTCTCGACAGGGTCACCGTCATTATTTTCGAGTGTCTCGTTGATTGATGTCGCTACTTTCTTGAATTTCTCTGTGGTGACATGGACGGTTTGTGCGCCGGAGATTTCATCGAATTTCATTATTGTACCTCCACGAGAACGGAGTCTTTCCCGTCTGGTCTTATTTCGTAGTGTGCCCCGATATCTTCTTGGACCGGGTCGCCTAGGTCACGGAGCTCTGAGTCCGTTACAAGCAGGAGGAGAGGTTCGTCCAAGGTAGCGAAGAACTCTCCCTGTGCCTGACTGTTGGTAAGATCGAGACGGCCGGCAACGGTATCAAAGACGATGGTTGAGGAGTAACGAGCATACTTATTCAGTCCGAAAATAAAGCTGAGGGCGGTTAACTGGGATTCGCCGGCAGAAGGCTGGTGGTTGATCATATCCTTCGTTTCATCATCAACCTCGATCAATTGGAGGACATAGGAATCGTCGTCATCAGGATCGCCGCGGAAGTCCAACCCTTTGTAGCGTTGATCCATAAACTCTGATTGAGCAACTTGGTCGAAGACCTTGTTCATCTCGTCTCGGATCTTCTCGCGTTTCTCTCGGACGTGTTTTTCACGTATCGTTTCCAAGTGCTCGACCGCGGTCTGGGCTGCGTCTATTTTCGCGTTCACCTCCTCTAGGTCCTTGTTTGACGATCGTTCCTCCCGTTTATTTTCCAGCTTGTTAATTTCTTGTTCCTTCTTCTGGATGTCGCCTTCGCGATCTTCGATGTCATCTTCTAAATCGCCGATATTGCTTTCAAGTTCACTGATGTTATTCTCTAGTGTCTCGCGTTCGCTTTCATCAGGGAGACCACCAAGTTCCTCCAACAAGTTTTCACGCCGCTGTTCTTTCTCCTCGATTTCCTCGTTGAGTTCTTCAAGCCGGATTTGTTTATCACCGGGGACATCATCGGGGGCATCGACAGAGGTGAGCCGATCCTGCATATCTCGCAGCTCGACGAGTTCTTCGGTGAGTTGGGCTTTCAAATCCTCATCATGGTTCTCGTGGTCGTGTTGCTTGACGTATTCCACCTCATCATTACCACAGATTGGGCACTCCCCTGCTTCAGCTTCTTCAGTGAGCTCGTAGACAATTTGGTTCCGCTCAATCTCTGATAACTGCTCTTCGTAATCACTGATCTGCCGGTCCAACTCGTCTACTAAACCCTCGACTTCATCGATCAGAATCGCATATCGCAGCTGTCTCCACGAGTCATTCAAATCAGAGAGAAGTTCGACCTTTTCACGCTGCAAGTCCTGAATATTATCT
>ERZ1034573.604-NODE-604-length-10782-cov-46.150648_pt1 | contig 10782 bp, 10 predicted proteins | sample MGYA00520641_ERZ1034573 | MGnify/ENA primary metagenome ERZ1034573 (study PRJEB33760, sample SAMEA4777724) | hypersaline lake metagenome | biome: hypersaline environment; feature: brines | place: Spain | collected 2014-08 | depth 0 m ...
AATCAACCGGTTCGTGCTCCATGCCCGACGATCGCTCCGCGAAGGTCATCGAAACCGTCGCCGACGGCCTGCGCCTGCAGGTGGGCGACCTGCCCGGCGACTACGCCCCCACCCTCCTGAAGGCCGAGCCCGCCGCCTACGTCGTCGGCTTCACGGCGGGGGTGAGCCGCGCAATGGACGTGCCGGTGGGCAACCACACGATCCGCACGCTGGAGCGGGGCTGCCGGCAGGGCCTCCCCCGCGACGGCGACCTCGGGCAGCGCCTCGCCGACATCGCGGCGGGCATCGTCTTCGACGGAAGCGTCACGAGCGACCCGGACCTCACGACAATTCGGGAGGACGGCGAAGAGGAGGGCCGGGCCTTCGTCGAGGACCGGTCGCCTCCCTCCCTGCTCGACGACCTGGTGCGCGGGTGAACGGGGTCCGACCGGCGCCCCCAGCGGTGCGGCCGGTCCGTTTGCCTTCGGTCCGTTTCCCGTGCCCGGGACGCCTCGGGCCCCGCCGTCATAGAAAAGAGCGCCGGTCCCAGCAGGACCGACGCTCCATGCTCGTCGAAGCAACCACGGCCTGACGCCACGGCACTAGGCCGTGACCGGCTCGGCGTGCTCGATGCGGGTGCCGAGCACGTCCAGGAACTGCCGGATCCAGGCCGCGTGGGCGGGCCAGGCGGGGGCCGTGACAAGATTCCCGTCGGTCACCGCCTCATTCATCTCCACGTCGACGTAGGTGCCCCCGGCCGCCTCCACCTCCGGGGCGCAGGCCGGGTACGCGGAGCAGCGGCGGCCGTCGAGCACGTCGGCGGCGGCGAGCGTCTGCGCGGCGTGACAAATGGCCGCAACGGGCTTGTCCTCCGCAAAGAAGTGCCGCGTCATCTCAATAACGCGGTCGTTCAGGCGCAGGTACTCCGGCGCGCGCCCCCCTGGCAGGCAGAGCGCATCGTAGTCGGCCGCGTCGACCTCGTCGAAGGTCGCGTTCAGGGCAAAGTTGTGGCCCGGCTTTTCGGTGTAGGTCTGGTCGCCCTCAAAGTCGTGGATCGCGGTCTTTATCGTGTCGCCGGCCTCCTTCTCCGGGCACACGGCGTGCACCTCGTGGCCCGCCAGGTCGAGCATCTGGAAGGGGACCATCGTCTCGTAATCCTCGGCAAAGTCGCCAACGATCATCAGAATGGATTTGGACATGGCGGCGTCGGGAAATTTGTGGAAGGAACGCGATCGTGCGTGCTTCTGCGCCAGTTCAGCCGTGACGGCATTCTATTCCTGACAAAAGGGTAACGCACGGCCGGCACAAAAGCTCCGGCCCGCGGGGACCGGCCCCAGGCGGGCGGCAACGATGCGTGGGCGGCGGCGTGGTCGACCTAAATGCCTTCACGCCCCCTCCGGTTCACTACGCCAGCGCCCGTGCGGCGCGGCGGCCCGCCTCGATGGCGCCGTCGAGGTAGCCCGGGTGCTCGGTGGCCGTCTCCGCCGCGGCGACGTGCAGCCGCCCCTCCCAGTGCGGGCGTTGGAGGATGGGGGCCGGGTCCGGCGGCGTGTGCGGCCCCGGCGTGGGCCCCGCGGGCGGCGTGGTGGCCGTGTCGTGACGCCAGTCGGCCGTTGCGAGGCCGGTGGGCGCCCCGGCCGCCTCGCCGAAGCAGTGGACGAGTTGACGAACGAGGGCCTCCTCCTGCTCCCCCGGATCGCTCGGCGTGGGAGAGTCGGGGCCCGGGGGATGCATGAAGCCGACGAGCGCGGCGGGGCCGTCGGGGGGCGTGGCGTCGTGCCAGTCGTGCACCGGACCGGCCGCGCTCCGCACGCGCCCGGCGAGGCCCTGCTCGCGCCAAAACGGACGGGCGTAGGTCACGGCCGCCTTGGCCGAGGGGCTCATCCAGGTGGTGGTGCCGCGGAGGGCCGAGGCCAGCGCGTCCGGGAGGGCGGGCTCAAACTGAAGGGTGTGCCCGGCCAGCCGGGGCGGGACCGCGAGCACCACCGCGTCGACCGACGTGGTCTGCGGGCCGTTGGGCGTCTGGGCGGTGGCCTGCACCGAGGCCCCCGTGCGCCGTAGGGACCGGAGACGGTGGCGATGTCGGAGCGCGGCGTCCGGAAGCGTGGCGGCGAGGCGCTCGTGCAGGGCCTGGGTCCCTTCCACCAGGCGCCAGGAGGGCGGCGGCGCGTCGGGCCACTCGAAGTGCTCCACAGGCTCGTCCCGGGCCCATTCTTGGACCGCTACGCCCGGCTCGTGCTGGCGCACCCGCTCAAGGCCGAGGCGCTCCGCCAGCGCGCGCACCCGCCGGTGCTCCGCCCAGTGCCAGGCGGCCCCCAGGTCGAGGCGCACCTCGTCGGGGCCGACGGCCGGGCTTCGGCACCGTCCCCCCACGCGGCCACGCGCCTCCCAGACGCGGACCGACACGCCCGCCGCGTGCAGGTCCGTGGCCGCCACGAGGCCTCCGAGCCCCGCCCCCACGACGAGAACGGACGACGACTCAGACACGCTCGGCCTCCCCCGATCCGGTCGACGATCGAAAATACGCGTCTACGCTGTACCGGCCGGGGCCCGTCAGCAGGAGCGCGACGAACACCGTCGCCATCTCGGTGGCGTGCCAGGGCCCCTCGCCGGCCGCGAGGTGGCTCGAAAAAGCGACCGTCATCACCACGAGCAGGAGCCCGAGGACGGGCCGGAAGAGCAGGCCGAGCAGGAGGCAGAGGCCGCCCACGAACTCCGTGGCCGCCGCCATGAAGCCCCAGAACGTGGGCCAGAAGGTGATCCCAAAGATTTCCATGGTGCGTCCGAGGTCGGCCCACGTCCCCGGACCGCCGGCCATCTTGTCCCACCCGTACACGAACACAAACGAGACGCCGATGCCGACGCGGAGCACGAGCAGGGCGAGATCGACGGAGGTCCACCGGGACGAATCCATATCCGCTGCTGCCTGAACGTTCGTAGATGCGAGGGGCCGTTGCGGGCCGTGTCTCGTCGCCCGCCAGGGCCGTACGGGCGCTATCCCGCGATCTCGTCGACGCTGTATTTGCCGGGGCCCACGAAGACGAGGCTCAGGAAGACGAAGCCGTAGACGAGCGCGCTCTCCGGACTGCCGTCGATCATGCCGGTCATGTGCGCGGTGGCGGCGACCCCCATGTTGATCACGAGCAGGAGGGCGGCCGGGCGGGTGAACAGGCCGAGGACGACGAGCAGGGCGCCCGCAAACTCCGCAAAGGCGGCCATAAACCCCCAAAAGGTCGGGACGAAGCCGAGGCCGAAGAGCTCCATGGTGCCGCCCAGTCCGGCCCACTGTTCGGGCCCCCCGAGGATCTTGCCCCACCCGTGCCCGATGGCCATGTACAACCCGATCGTCCCCCGGAGCAGAAGCAGGCCCAGGTCGCGAAACTTGCTGAGGTGCGTCCAGATCATAGCTCGACGTGCAGTTGAAGAAAGCTGGGTGAACCCGCTTCAAGTATAGAAAACGGCGGGCAGTTTGTCGAGCGGGGTCGTCTGGTCGGAGACAACGTGGGGGGAGAAGTGCCGCGTGCCGCGTCGAAGAGCCCCCCGAGGCGCGGCGCGAAGGGGCCTACTCGATCGTCCACGTTTCGCCGGAGCGGAGCAGCGCGTCGAGGTCGCCGTCGCCCTGCTCCGCGGTGACGGTGTCGATCTGCTGGTGCACGCGCTCCGCGTACGTGGGCCGCTCCGTGCGGTGGATCACGCCGAACGGGCGGGGCAGCTGTGTGCCGGTCTCGTCGAGGCGGGGAATCGGGTCGCCGTCGTCGTCCTGCCACGACATGCGCCCGAGGATGGTACCAAGCTCCTGCGAGGTCTCGTCGTGCACGAGGCAGTCGTCGACCGACCAGTCGTCGGCCTCCAGATCAATCACCTCGGGCTGGAGGGTGTCGAGCCGAATGCCCCTCGTGCCGTTGGCGAACGTCATCGGTTCGCCGTGCTCCAGGAAGAGCGCGCGTTCGTCTTTCGTCTCCCGCTCGGTGAATTCAAAGAAGGCCCCGTCGTTGAAGATGTTGCAGTTCTGGTAGATCTCCAGGAAGCCGGTGCCGTCGTGGTCGTGGGCCGCCCGCATCATGGCCTTCATGTGCTGCGGGTCGCGGTCCATCGTGCGCGCCACGAACGAGGCGTCGGCCCCCAGCGCGACGGAGACGGGGTTGAAGGGACGGTCTACGGAGCCGTAGGGCGTGCTCTTCGAGACGGTGCCCGCGTCGGAGGTGGGGCTGTACTGGCCCTTCGTGAGGCCGTAGATCTCGTTGTTGAAGAGCAGGATCTGCGTGTCGAGGTTGCGGCGCAGGACGTGGATCAGGTGGTTGCCCCCGATGGAGAGCGCGTCCCCGTCTCCCGTCACCACCCACACGTCCAGCTCCGGGTTGCTCGTCTTGAGGCCCGTGGCGATGGCCGGCGCCCGGCCGTGGATGCCGTGCATGCCGTAGGTGTCCATGTAGTACGGGAAGCGCCCCGCACACCCGATGCCACTGATGAACACGACGTTCTCCTTGTCCACCCCCAGGTCCGGCAGCAGGCGCTGCACGGTGGACAGGATGGCGTAGTCGCCGCACCCGGGGCACCAGCGCACCTCCTGGTCGGACTGGAAGTCCTCGCGGGACAGGGCCTCGCCCGCCCCGTCGCCGCCGTAGCCGGGCGGGAGCGTGGGGCCGTCGTCTCCGTCGTCATCACTGCCGGGCGAGGGCGGGCCCGCGGGTTTTTTTGCTCCCGGCGGCCCGGCCGGTTTTTTCGTGCCCGGGGCGTCCGATTCGCCGTTCTCGCCCCCCAGCCCCGGGGGAAGATCCGGTTTCTTGGTGCCGGGCGATGTCTCCTCGTCGGACGCGCCCTGGTCTTGATCGTCGCTGCCATCGGCAAGGCCGGGCGGGAGGTCCGGCTTCTTGGTGCCGTCGGGCGTCTGGCCGTTTGGGCTCGGGTCGGGCGTGTCGTTGCTCATCGGTTCGTGTCGGGTCCGTCAGTGGGGATGCTTTCCTGGAGCGACGTATTTCGTATTGCGTATTTCGCACCTCCGCCTCGGACCGATACGCAATACGAAACACGCAATACGGCGAAAGGAAGAGGGCAAACGAATCTCAGTCTGGCAGACAGTCATGCAGGGGCCGGTCTCCCAAGAAGAGAGCCAATCTTCTCCACAATCTCCTCCGCCCGGAAGGGACGCCCCTGGATCTTATTGAGGGGCGTGAAGTCACGATTCGGGTACTGGTCGCGCAGGACGCGGATGAGCTGGCCGTTGTTGAGCTCGGGCACGAGCACGTGGTCGAAGCGCCCGAGCACATCGGCGAGGTCCGCCGGCAGGGGCCACACGTGGCGGAGCACGACGCTGCCGACACGACGCCCCCGGTCGACGGCCCGTTCGGTGGCCTCTTCAATCGCGCCCTTCGTAGAGCCCCAGCCGAGCACGAGCAGGTCGCCGTCGGAATGGCCGTACACCTGCGTCGGCGGAATGTCCTGGGTCACGTTCTGCACCTTCTGCGCCCGGATCTCCACCATCTTCTGGTGATTTTCGGCGTCGTAGGACACATTGCCCGTCTGGTGCTCCTTCTCCAGCCCGCCGATCCGGTGCTCCAGGTCGGGCGTGCCGGGGCGGGCCCAGGCGCGGGCCAGCGTCTCCGGGTCGCGCACGTACGGCAGGAACTGGTCGTTGCCGTCCTGGTCCTTGTGCATCGTGCGCTCGGTCGCCTCCGTCTCGAAGTCGACGTCGAACGCCGGGAGCGTGTCGGTGTCGGGGATGCGCCACGCCTCCGACCCGTTCCCGAGGTAGCCGTCGGCCAGCACGAGGACGGGCGTGCGGTACTTGGCGGCGATGCGGCACGCCTCGTAGGCGGTGTGGAAGCAGTCGCCCGGCGAGGTGGCGGCGAGCACCGGAAGCGGGGCCTCGCCATTGCGGCCGTACACGGCCTGCAGGAGGTCGCCCTGCTCCGGCTTCGTGGGCAGGCCGGTGGAGGGGCCGCCGCGCTGCATGTCGATCACGACGAGGGGCAGCTCCGTCATCACCCCGAGGCCGATTGTCTCCGTCTTGAGGGCCACGCCCGGGCCGGAGGTGGCGCACACGCCGAGGTCGCCCCCGAAGCTGGCGCCGAGCGCCGAGGTGGCGGCCGCGATCTCGTCCTCGGCCTGGAAGGTGATGACGCCAAAGTTCTTGTGCTCGCTCAGCTCGTGCAGAATGTCGGACGCCGGCGTGATGGGGTAGGAGCCGTAAAAGAGGCGCAGGTCGCTCTTCACGCTCGCGGCCACCAGCCCCAGGGCGAGCGCCTCCGCCCCCCGCACGGCGCGGTAGGTGCCGGGCGCCATCGCCGCCTCGTTCACCTCGTACCGCGTCCCGATGGCGTCGACGGTCTCCCCGTAGTGGAATCCCTTCTCGAGAACCGTCAGGTTGGCGTCCCGAATCGCCGGCTTGTCGCCAAACTTCTCCCGGATCCACTCCTGCGCCGGCTCCACGGGCCGGGAGTACATCCAGAGGGCCAGCCCGAGGGCAAACATGTTCTTCGACCGGTCGACCTTCTGCAGCGACAGGTCCGTGTCGGACAGGGCCTCGCGGGTGATCTCGGTCAGGGGCACCTCCTGCACCTGGTAGTCGTCCAGCGTGCCGTCCGTGAGCGGATTCTGGTCGAGGTCGGCCTTCGTCAGGTCCTTCTCCTCGAAGGCGTTGACGTTGACGATGATGGTGCCGCCCGGCCGCACGCGGTGGAGGTGCACCTTGAGCGCCGCCGCGTTCATGGCGACGAGCAGGTCCACCTTCTCGCCCGGCGTGCGCACCTCTTCGGCGCCGAAGTGAAGCTGGAAGGCGCTCACGCCAAAGGTGGTGCCGGCCGGGGCCCGAATCTCGGCGGGGTAGTCCGGCAGCGTCGCCAGGTCGTTCTGGGCGTAGGCGGAGGCGAGGGTAAACTGCGACCCGGTAATCTGCATTCCGTCCCCGGAGTCCCCAGCGAAGAGGACCGTAGCTTCGGGGATTTCCTTCGTATCCGTCGTGTCGGCGGGCGCGCTCATCCGTATCGTTTAGATCCGTTCTAAATTGGCGGCACGTTCAACGCTGGTCCCCACCCGAAGGTTCGAGTGCGGGGCCGCACGCGGGGTCGTCCCCCCGCTGCTTTCAACTGGGGTTCACGCCGCCAGGGCGCGCCGGTCGGGATCGCCTCTGCCGGTCACGACTCCGCAGCGTGTGCCCCGTCTTCGTCCTCCGGTGACGTGTGGAGCCCACACTCCGTCTTGTCCCGGTCGCCCCAGCGTCCCTCCCGCGAATAGCCGTCGGCCTGGTCCACCGGCTCGGTGCACGGCACGCAGCCGAGGCTGGGGTAGCCCTGGTCGTGCTTCGGATTGTAGGGGAGGTCGTGCTCGAAGAGGTACTTCCAGACCTCCTTCTGCGTCCAGTTCGCCAGCGGGTTGATCTTGAACACCCCGTACTGGCCTTCCCAGGACAGGATGTCCGTGTCGGCGCGGCGCTCGGACTGGTCACGCCGGACGCCGGTAATCCAGGCCCGGCGGTCGTCCAAAAAATTCCGGAGCGGCTTTACCTTGCGGAGGAAGCAGCAGCGGTTCGGGTTTCGGTTCCACAGCTCCTCCCCCTCCTGCTCGGCCTGCTCGTCGAGCGACAGCCCCCCGTGGACCCGCGTCACGTCCACGTCGAGCCGCTCGTCCAGGTCGTCGCACAGCTCGTAGGTCTCCGGGAAGAGCAGGTCGGTATCGAGGTAGAAGACCGTCGTGCCGGGCCGGAGGTCGGCCAGCATGTGCATGATGACGATCCCCGACGGGCCGAATCCCGTCCCCTGCGCCAGGTCCTCGCCGAAGGTGTGCGTGGCCCAGTTGAGGATGGCTTTCGGGCCGTGCGGCTCAAACTGCGCGTTCAGGGCCGCCAGTCGCGTACTCGACCAGGGCGAGGCACTTTCGTCGGAGGCGAAGGCCATTGCGGCGAGGGACCGTGAACGAAGAGCAGGAGAACCTGGGTTGGCACCCGATTTGCACCAGATTGATTCAAAACAAGGGGCTGGCGCGATGGTCGTCAACCGCCCGGGCCCGCGAAAGCGGTTCTGTGAAATCCGCGGCCCCTCCATTGCGTAATTCTTTGCCGGCCGGTAACAATGTGGCCGTGCATTTTTCGGAGACGCCTTCGTTTTTCCGTATTGGCTCGGACCCACTGGACGCTGTCCCCAACGCCATGATCAGTTACGCCTCCACCACGCGCGGCATCACGGTCACCGTACGGCCCATCTACCTGGACGAGCCGTCCGACCTTCTGGAGCGCGAGTTTGCGTTCGGGTATGCCATCCAAATCGAAAACACCAGTCCGAACGAGGTCCAACTGCTCCGGCGTCGGTGGATTATCGAGGCGGGCAACGGCAGCCGGCAGGATCTGACCGGCGACGGCGCGCTCCGGCCCCATCCGGTGATTGCGCCCGGCGAGACCCACGTCCACGACGGGTCCTGCACGATCGAGTCGTTTAAGGGGACGGTGGAGGGCAACTACCTCGTGCAGCGGGCCGACGGGGAGCAGTTCCGCGTCTCGGTCCCGCCGTTCCCCCTGCACGCCGCGGCGAATTGAGCGTGTTGCGTATTTCGTATTGCGTATTTCGTGCTTGGTGGGGGAAGCAATTCCACGCAATACGCATCACGCAATACGCACCGTTCTCCCCGAGAGAGCGTCGTTCCCGCAGAATCAGTGGCGGGTCCCCGAGCGGATGCCGCGTCCATCAACTCGCCACGACCTCAATCTCGATGTCGTAGTCGTCGGTCGTAAGGGTGATCGTCTGGTTCTCGTTGGTGAGCCCGTAGTCCGTGATCGCGTCCGGAAAGGTGTCGTCCGGGGCGCTCATGTTGAACAGCGCGTCGGCCACCACCTGCCAATCTTCCGGCGTGAGGTGCACGGTGGCGTCCCGTCCTTCGGCGACCATCGGCGCGTATTCGAGCACCTTTTCGAGGTGGTTGATCGCCTGCTTGAGGTGCTTGTTCTCGGGGATGTCGGAGTCGAGATTGGCCATGTCGGAGGCGGCAGCGTCCGTAGAATACCGAGTGGCTGCGCTCAACGAGGGGGCTCGGCGGCACGTTCCCGGTTGGGAGCACGGGAGCGCGGGGTAGAGCGTGTAGGAGCATGGGGGTGCAGGGGTGGAGAGCACGGACGTGCCGGGCATGCCCCATCGCCCCTCGATCCTCGTCAAGCACGGGCACACTCCAGACCGCCCCGAATCGGTGCCAGACATTCTGAAAACGGAGACACGCCCCCTCTGCGCCCCACAACCTGCACCCCGCCGACGCGTTGGGGTTCTCGACCCATCTTCTCGCTGCCCCTCGCTCCTCTCTCCCCCCACGCCCAGATGCGCCAATACCTCGACTACCTCCAGGACATCCTCGACCACGGCACGCGGCACGAGGACCGCACCGGCACGGGCACCATTCGCGTGTTTGGGCGACAGCTTCGGTTCGACCTGACCGAGGGCTTCCCGCTGCTCACCACGAAGCGGGTGTGGATGCGCGGGGTGACCGAGGAGCTGCTCTGGTTTCTGCGGGGGGAGACCAACATCCAGTCCCTGGTGCAGGCCGGCGTGTCGATCTGGACGGACTGGCCCCTGCAGCGCTACCGGGACGAGACCGGCGACGAGATCAGCCAGGAGGCTTTCGAAGAAAGAATCGCCACAGACGACGCCTTCGCCGAGCGGTGGGGCGACCTCGGGCCCGTCTACGGCACACAGTGGCGCGACTTTGAGGGGCCGGAGGGGCGGGTGGATCAGATCGAGCGGCTCGTCCGTGGCCTCCGCGAGACGCCCCACTCGCGCCGCCACGTCGTGAGCGCCTGGCATCCTGCTCAGATTGAGGACGCCGCGCTTCCGCCCTGCCACTACGCGTTCCAGTGCTTCGTGGAGGGGGAGCCGGGCGACGGGCGCCTCTCGCTGATGTGGCAGCAGCGCAGTGTCGACAGCTTCCTCGGCCTTCCGTTCAACATCGCCAGCTACGCCCTCCTCACCCGCATGCTGGCCCAGCAGGCGGGCCTCACGCCGCACGAGCTCATCTTCAACGGCGGCGACTGCCACATCTACCAGAACCACGTGGAGCAGGTCGAGGAGCAGTTGACCCGGACGCCCTACGACCGGCCCACACTCCGCCTCCGCCAGCGCGACTCGATCTTCGAGCATGCCGCCGACGACGTGACGATTGAGGACTACGAGCACCACCCCGCCCTGACGGCCCCAATCGCCGTGTAGAACATGCGGCCTGCCTCAGAACGAGATCTGCATCCGCGTGAGGAGCAGCGTCTCGGGGTCACGGGCGGGCCCCGCCCCGACGGCCTCAAACCCAGTGCGCTCCATCCCGAGCATAACACGCACCATGGCGTTGGGGTACCAGCTCAGGGTGAGCCCCCAGGCCGTTGCCCCCGACGCCGCCGTGGGCGCCGCGAAGGCCGGAAACGCCTCGTCGTCGAACGTGACCCCGTGGACGCGTCCTCCCAGCTCGATCGCGCCCGTCCCCCGCTCGGCGCCGAAGGGATCGTCGGGGACCACCTCGCCCTCCCGGGCGTCCTCTCCCGTCAACACCACGGCGGCGCTGGCCTGCCACGCGCGGTGCGTGAGCGTCTCCTGGTCCGGCCCGCGCCGTGCCGTCTCCGTCGTCACCGTGTACGTCCCCAGCAGCTCCACCGGCCCCGCGTACAACCGGGCCTGTGGCGCCAGGCGCCACCGCCGGCCGTCCGCCCGCGCCTCGTCTCGATACCCGAAAAACGACTGCCGACCCGTCGTGCGCAGTCCCGTGAGCGCCGGCGTGGCCGCCGTCCCGGTCACCGTCCCCACCGTCCCGGCCAGCCCCACGCCGAGCCCCTTCCACATCCCG
>ERZ1034573.605-NODE-605-length-10753-cov-5.254907_pt1 | contig 10753 bp, 7 predicted proteins | sample MGYA00520641_ERZ1034573 | MGnify/ENA primary metagenome ERZ1034573 (study PRJEB33760, sample SAMEA4777724) | hypersaline lake metagenome | biome: hypersaline environment; feature: brines | place: Spain | collected 2014-08 | depth 0 m ...
CATCTAAGGTGAGACCGCGAAACGTTTCAACATTTTCCACACAACAAGTGAAACCGAACAGGTATAAAAGAGACGGGGCGGTCCAGCACCCTTATAAGCCTCATTCACGTCAATAATGACATGACAGAATCGGATGAGTTCACCATCTGGACAGAGAAATACCGTCCAGAAACATTTGATGGAATAGTCGGCCATGAAGAAATTGTCAAGCGGGTGCGGAGCCTTACAGAGCAAGAAAACCTCCCTCACCTCTTATTCGCTGGGCCACCCGGCGTTGGTAAATGCGTCGTCGGCGAAACCCCCGTGCTCACTGAGACAGGGAACGTCACCCCTATAAGAGACGTTGAAGAAAATCAGAAAGTGCTTAGCCTTGACGAAAACGGCGCGGTCACTGAACAATCAATTAACTACACTCACACAGAACAAGCAGACACAGTGACTGTGAGCACGCAAGACGGAGCAAGCCTCACCGTCACAAGGGACCATCCCTTCCTCATGCTTGACGATGGCGTGCCAACCTGGCAAGAGGCTTCAGACCTCGATGAGGGCCACGCCATCGCCGCGCCGAACAACTTCACCGTCGAAGACCCTGAAGCGTTCCTCCCCCAGTACGATTTGTCCGAGGAACAACGCGATCACGCGGCACGGGTCATCGGTAGCTTTGCCGCCGACTCAGACGGAGACGAACACCGAAGAGAGCTCAGCATGCTCCTCCCAGACCTGGAACCCAGCCATAACACTTCCTCACTGCCAGCATCCCTCGCATTTCTCACCTCGCAGAAAGACATCTTTGCCTTCTTCAGCACAAAACGTGATAAACGGACGCGGTCCTTCCTCACCGGGTTTTTCGGCTACGCCGACGTCAACGCAGAGGGCGCCTACGACGTTACCTGCGACTCTTATGAAGGAGCCATACAGCTCTCGTACTTGCTCCAACGCCTCGGGGTGCGAGCAGAACAAAACAGTTCCACCCTCAGCGTCAGCGGACGAAACGCTTCACAGCTGAACACCTTGCTCGACGTCGAACTACCGCGTGTCACAGCAGAAGACACACGGACAATAAGCCTCGCCTATGAGCATATCCAGACGGTGATGAACACGCTTGGCATCCATTCCTATGAATTCACAAACGAGGTCCGCGACGCTCTCAACGCAGAAGAACCCGTCACGGAGACGATGGCCAAATACATTTATCAAGAGCTCTACGAAACAGCGAGGTCTCGCGTCCACGAAGCCGTGCGATTCCTTGACCAATGTGAATCCCTCAAAGACGATGAGTCCTCCTACGCAGCCACTTCGATCAACCAGGCTTCAAACCAGTCCTTACGACAAGCGGTGATGAACGGCCACATAACCGCGTTCAACGACTTACGACACCAATACACGAAGACATCGTTGACAGACGCCCTGCAAGACCTCCAGCTTCGATGGGATGGAGACGACCCATCGTACACGGACCGATTACGAGACCAGAGTGTCTCATATGCGGCTCGGACTATCATCGAAGACTTCAACGTCGGCGTTGAGAGCGTTGTCAAAGCGGTTGAGCACACCCCCGTACAGATAACCAAGACCGGTGAGCACATGGCAGAAGCACGGCTGATGCGGCACCGATACGCCGTCGCTAACACTGTGAAACGTATCGTCGCCAAACGTATATACAACGAGGACCTCCTTGAAAGCCTCGAACTCATCCACTATTTATCCGACGCTCAGATCACCTGGGACACCGTTGAAAGCGTCAGCCCCGGTGAGTCACGACAAGTATATGATCTTAACGTGGCGAAAACTCATAACTTCATCGGTGGTAACACGCCGATTATCAACCATAACACAACGATGAGCCTCGTCATCGCTAAAGAACTATACGGGGAGTCCTGGCAGCAGAACTTCCTTGAACTAAACGCGTCAGATGAACGAGGCATCGACATCGTCAGAGAAAAAGTCAAGGACTTCGCCCGAACGCAAAGCCTCGGCGACGTACCCTTCAAAATCATTTACTTAGACGAGGCTGACGCACTCACAAGTGACGCCCAGCAGGCACTCCGACGTACCATGGAGAGCTATACGCGTAGCTGCCGATTCATCTTGAGCTGCAACTACAGCAGTAAGATAATTGACCCAATACAAAGCAGGACGACGGTGTTCCGCTTCCGCGGACTCGGCGAAGACGACGTCAATCAACTCATCGACCACATCGCCACCGCAGAAAACCTCACCGTGACAGACGCCGGCCGCGAAGCACTCCTCTACGCTAGTGACGGGGATTTGCGCCGACTAGAAAACATGTTGCAGACGAGTGCGAGCATCGCGGACACCATCGACGATGACACCGTGTACAGCGTAGCATCCTACACAGATCCAGAGAACGTCAAAGAAATCCTGGATAAAGCGACGAGTGGCTCATTCGACGCTGCGAAGAAACAACTGTTGAAGACAATGCTCGGCCAGGGATTGAGCGGGCCTGACATCATAAAACAGTTCCAACGAGAAATATGGGATTTAGACATCCCCGACCGTGAGAAGCTCGACATGATCCAGACGTGCGGAGAAGTCGAGTTCCGCCTCATCGAAGGCAGCGATGAACATATACAGCTTGACGCGCTATTAGCTACGTTCGCTGATCAAACAAGTTAATTGTGATTACCTCTACTGTATTGTATTTCTGACAGTCACCGTCTTCGACGTTGTTGTTTCATAAAGGTATTCCAGTTCGACGCTGAACGGCTCCTCACGGTTATTCCTGTTCTCAGCCGGTATCGTCATCGCACATCGGAACGTGTCACCTTGTCGAAGGTCCTCTTGCGTCAAGCGCAATTCAAAGCTTCGATCGTTGATACGCTGTGCGCTACGGCAGTTGACCTCGGTCACACCATCAAGGTCTGAGAATGACACTATAACATCTCCTTCAACCCGTTGACCTTGAGTGGGCGTGCATGTAGTGCCACTTTGGTACACGTCTCCTGACCCCTGGTTTTTCACGGTGAAGGTGAGTCCGGTGGTATCACTCGACTCCACATCTTGCTCGACCCCTGTGATCTGAACTGGCGCCCCACTGCTGCTACTATCGCGCGCTGCCGTCACTTCACACGGGGATGATGAGTCTGCAAGATATAAGTCATCTTTGATGCACAGCTCTGTGGCTGTCGTAGATGCATACTCATAACACATGCTAGCAATCATTGCCTGTTCTCGACCCGTTTGCGTATCGTCAACGTAATTAAAAGTAGGGAACTCTGTAAATACAGGCGCTGCATCGATGGGTTCACCATCAGGTGTTTGTCTGTTCGCTTGAATGTTCTCAGCTGGTCGTTTCGTCAGGTTATCCTGAGATATGTTGAACGCATCGAAAGAAAATCCTTCTAAGGTTATCGTGGCGTTGTCGGCAGATACAGGTTCTTCCCCGAGATTCTGAGCCTTCACAATTACCGGGAACGGTTGTTGTCCGCCATCAGCGATAGCTGAGGGAGGAGCATTCTCCCCGAATGATAGTTGGACGCCTTGGGTGCCGCCCAAAAATCCTGTTGCGTCACCGCTTCCATTGTCTCCATTACTACATGCTGTGAGGAGAATACCAATTAAGAAGATGCCAAGTATCGTGGCTGATTTTCGCATCATAGAACTAACCTATTCGTCGTACATTTATAGACCTTCTGATTTCGTCGGTGTAGGCATACCACAGCTCCATTTTCAAGGGTCGCTCGTATGCGCTCGTCGTAGAGTACTCCCCGCGGTATTCGTAGCGACAGCTGAATTCGGCTCGGCCATTATCAAGGCGGATCGTGCTCCGACCACAGTCTAAGGGTCGATCACCGATGTAGGCCTGGCCGACGTACACCGTGTCGTACATCGAGGGTCGTTTTTTCCCTGGCCAGTACGGACTGCACGCTTGGAGCATGCCAATGTCGATGACGCGGCCGGAGCCGACATTGCTGACGTCGAAGTTGAGGATGACGCTGCTCCCCGTATTGTCTTGTTCTATGCTCGTAACGGCGACCGGGCCGCCCTGGCTTCCCATGCCGATGGTGCGGTCGCCCTGGCAGACTTTGCCGCTCTGCGGTGCTTGTGGTCGTGGGTCGATGCACACCGCTGGGCTGACAAACGTGGTGTAGGCATAGCAGTTTTTCACACGATAGTTGAAGTTGTATTGGTCAGTTCCCGCCGGCCATTCTTTCATCTCAGCGCGGAACGTCTTGTACGCCTCGCCGCCGTTCGGTGTCTCGGGGTTCTCACCTGGTAAGATATATGTAGCTCCGTTGTAATTCTCTAAGCTGAACTCGCTGGCGATGGCGACAAGGACTTTCCCGTGACCCCAGACATCGATTAATGCCCCTGTGACGCCGAAGCCGACGTCTATCTCCCCATCTTGCACGTTGACTGTGAGGTCAGTGTCTGGTAGTTCTACGCCCAAGGCGTCTTCTAAGAAGGCGGAGGGGTTGCCGCCTGCTTGTATGGCCCCACTACTATCTCCTCGGATAAATGCGTTACCACAATCACCGCTTAACCCGAAGTTAAACGTCGGTGACTCACCGGAGGGGTTGAAAAAGCTGAACCCGTCGGCGGTGAGCTGACACCCTCCTGTCCGTGCGATGCTAAACGGGATTTTTTCACCGCCGTCACCGATGCGGTACAAATCGAAGGTAGCTGGGTCAAACCCGGTGAAGAACGTGGCGCCGTACGTGTGACTCGCCCCTTCATTCCTGATGCGTACGGGGAACTCTCGTGCATTACTTTCCTTCACCTCTCCTTCCGTGTAGTAGAACTCTGTTGGGAGGTCTTGCGGCTCCATGACGACGCCCTGACTCCCCTGGTAGTATTGGCAGGCTTCCCCGGCAGCGCAGTTATTACCACCCGTGCACGCGGAGAGTAGTACCGCAGATGCTATGATGAAGACGATCAGTCCTTTCTTCATTCATTAAACCCTGGTCGTTGCCGTATATTAATGTCTTTGGTGATGGACTCAACGTATGTGTATGTGAGCTCCCCGGTGAAAATGGATTCGTAGTTCGTGTTCACACTGAGGCCTTCCGAAGACCGACACTTCGTCGTGCCTCGTCCGTCATCGAGTCTGACGAGTTCCGGTGTGCAATCAAGCTCGGTGTTACCAAGTTCGGCGTTGACACGCACCGTGTTCTCCTCCCCGTCCACGTCAGGATCACACACGTTATCACCGGTTATCGGCCGCCCGCCCCCTTTGTTGCGGATAGTGAGTTTTAACACTGGTTCTTGGACGAGTTGATCAACTTCTTCCTCAACAGTCCGTGTTCCAGTGATCCTCCCATCATCAAAGACGAGCTCTTCCCTGTTAATCACTTCTTCGACTTGGCCGACGGGGACTAAGAGGTTTTCAATCTTCGTTATGGCAACAGGGGCGCCGTTCCCACTGTATCGCTTTGTGCCAGCTCGACAAAGCGGGTCTGACGTGCGTGAATCCCGTATGGAATTCTCGATGCACAACGTGTCACTCTCCAACGTCTTGTACGGGTAGCAGATGCGTGCCTGGAGGAGCTCCGTGGTCTCCTGGAACTCGCCGACTTGCTCTCGCGGGGACACATTGAACGTGCCGAATGACACACTGGTTTCCTCGCCGTTAGGACGAACATCGCTCTTGCCGTCCAACGTTACTTCTTGGCGCATGTCCTCAGTTCGGCCGCCTTCTTGTTGGAGGTAGAACAAGTTCTGCGTGTTGAGCTGTGCTATGATAGGACCCGTGGAGTCGTTGACAGAGGTTGCTCCTTGGTTGTGGAGGTCGAGTGTGACGAAGAAGCTCTGGTCGTCATACACTGTCTGTGGTGGAGCTTCGTTTCCGAACTCAGCTTTGACTCCTTCTGTTCCTCTGAACTCTCTGACCGGGTCTGAATCAGGTCCTACTTGGCACCCTGCCACCAACGTGGCTAGCACGACGCCGATGATGACTTTATGCCACTGGTTCATTGTTCGACCCCCTCGTGTCATCGACCTCTTTTGGAGCCAGCACTCGCTCTTCCACCACGAGATCTTGTTCGACTTCCATCTCATACGTGTAGTCAGCGATGACAGAGAACGTGACTGGTTGGATCGTGTCCTCTGACCAAATTAACTCGTCGTAGAACTTACTATCAAAGACGAGATTACATGAAGCGTAAGGTTCCTCATTCCGATTTATGTACAAGTATTCGTCAAACACTATTTTTTTATACCCTGGACGTGGCACCCCGAGATGATTTGCTCCGCCCTCAGCGTATTGACACGTCGGCGTTTCGTTAACAGCAAAGTACTCTGGAATATCCATTTCTACCCGTGTGATGTTTCTTATCTCTCCTTGTGTAGCTTCCAAGCTGAAACCATATGGGAACATTTTGTTAGCATCCTCACTGACCACCACTGGTAAGTTGACCAGGTCATTACTCGTTTTTAGTTTGACCGGTCCTTCAGTGGTGATAGCGTCAGCAGTGTCAGCGTCCAGGTCTTGGACGTTTGACCTGTATTGCTGTGCTTGCGCTGGGTCCCTGGCGAAGTCATCGCTTGCGAAGTAATACTCTGTCGCTGCTTGTGTTCGGAACGGTAACACAGACCGCATCTTCACCGTGTATCGAGCAGTCGATCGATCATCCGTACTGAGGTCGTCGAACGAACACGTTTTGAACACGCTGTTCGTCGCACTCCCACCAAGCACTTGCGAGTCAAGCTCGTATTGCCTCACCACATCGCCCTCGCTGTTCACAAGTTCGCATATGAACCTCGCAGGGCTTTCAAGTTCATACTGACTGGAGTACTGAATTGCTGCTTGGAGGTTGTACTGGTCCCCTTCAAAGCGTCGCACCACAGACCTGGCGTTCTGCTTTTCCATGTTGACCTCCACGCCCAAGATGTTATCCTCGACTTGGGTCTCATACCCCGTTCCGAGCGGGTCTTGTACGAACCGTGCTGTGTCGTTAACCCGTTCTGTGATGAAATCACTCACCGATGTGACTGACTTGTTAAAACCATCGTAGAAGAATGAATACACTCGTTCAAAGCCCTGTGAGGGGTTGAGCCTCGGCGTGTCTCCGAGTTGATCGTCAAGGTCGCTGGCGGTTTCAGTCACCACGGACGCTAAGCCCACGTTGATAATTGCGAAGAGGATGAGAGCAATGTAGAAGCGTTTAACAAGCGTGACCGGGCTGATAAACCCGCCGAGCCATCCTTGAACGCTACTATAGGATTTGTGACGCGCCACGCCTCGAACCGCAAGGTAGTACAGCGGATACCAGGCTAGGAGTAGGCGAGCAGCTTGTACCTCTTGCAACACCGTGTCGGGTACGAACTGGCTGAACGCAGAGGTTATCAGCGGGAAGAAGAACGCGGAGAGAGCGGTGAGCGCGGTGTAATGACGGAGGGCTTGTCGCTTGCCTAGACCTCGTTCACCCCCTTCGAGGACGAAGTATGACGTGAGGCCGAGAACAGCGTAGAGCACCAATTTTAACGGTAGTTGCGATAAATCGATACCCATGTACGCGTAGTCTATGAGGTGTAAGCCCATAGCAAGGAGCATCATAACATCGATACGCGTCGGTTGGATGTCATGATCGAGGCTCAGGGACGACCCACTAGGGTTTGACCCTGCCTTGCTGTGATCGTAGTGGTCCGCGGCTTTGTGTTTCAACGGGGCTTGCTGGCCGAGTTCGTCACGGACCTCCTCTTCAACAGCAGCTGTTTCCTGCGCTACTTCTTGGTGGATGTCGCCTTTAACGTCGTCTTCAACACTCTCTTTCACGTCGTCTTTGATACCCTGTTTGACTTCGTCTGATACGCCTTGGTCCTCGAGTCGTTGCATTCGTTGTTTGAGCATGTCAATTTCTTGCTTGATCTCTTGGTCAGATCCCTGCGACGTTGCTTGTTTCTCCTCCAATTCATCGATTCGTCGTTTCAGATACGTGTACAACGACTTTTCAGATGTCTCTCCGATCTTAGCAGCCATGCAACCCCACCTTTTGTCCGTGCCGCATTGTTTCCATCAGCTTGTTTCGATGAGTTCGACGTGTAGTCTCGGCATGGTGAAATCACTTCTGGGTTCGATGCGGAACGAATTTGTGCCTTGGATGACCTTTTCGGACAAAGACTCTGTGAGTCTCGCTTCTCTGGTGGTCACGCTTTCTCGACGGCCGTTCACGAAGTAGTTGAACTGTTTTTCTTCATCATCGGCGAAGACAAATGTGGCGTTGACCTCGTAGTCGTCGCGGAGCGACGTCCGGTTCTCAGCTGGGAAGTATTCGTCGTCGAGTTCGAAGTAATATGTTTTCTCCTCGGTTTCGCCGAAGTACGTCGTCAGCGTGAAGCGATCCACGAGAACACGGCCTTGCTCGATGCTCGTCGTCAAGTCATTCTGGCCTGGTTGGAGTACGTCTGCGTCGAATTCTTTCCTCGTGGTCAAAGCGCAGTCAGGGGTGCCTTCGAATAGTAAGAAGTCGTTGATTATCATCTGGAAGCCTTCGACGTTGTCTTCTTGGCATGTCGCCAGGTATTCAGCTTCAACGCGCTCCACCCGGTTGTAATCATCTTGTGGTATGAACACGGATTGGTAGTTCTGATTCTGGGATTCATCACGGACGTCGCCTGTGACCCGGACGTTTTCGAGTTGGTACTCGTTGGAGGACCAGAACGCTATCCCCGGGCTTTCCACGTTGAACGTCAATGTGTTCTCTGACCGTAGTTGTTCGGCGTCGAGACGGATCGGTGGTACGCTACCAGACCCTGTCTCATCAGTGTATATGACGTCGTCGTTGAGCCTGACGGTGAGATCGCCTTGGCCGCTTTCCACGTTAAAGGACAATCTTACATCTTCTGTGAGTGACGGCGTGGTGGTGAACCGAACGCGTCCTTCTCGTTCGTTGAACAAGCTACGGGAGACGCGCATGCTTTCTCTGGCTTGTAATTCTTGGCCTTCTAGTTCAGCTGACACCGTGTATGCTGGGACGCTGTGTCGTCGCTGGTTACGGTCGACGTACTCGAGGTCGCCGACCGTGGTGTCAAGGAGTCGTTCGATGACTTGGTCGTCTGACCCGGCGTTCTCACCAGGACTTGTTGATTCGTTGAACAGGATTTGGTCTCGTGTGTCAGGAGGGAGAAAGAGCAAGTAGAGCAAGAGCACCACTGTTATGAGGATGATCATCGTGCCGACGCGGTTGGCGCTCTGCCCGTGCTTCCAATCTACCATACACGGCTAATTGGGTGTTGTTTGTATAAAAACCGTGTGGGTTATGCGAGCCAGGAGTCTTCGTCGTTGAGCTTGTCCGGTAGGTAGTCGCTGAGCACGAAGTTCAACCCGTGCTTGGCGAGGCTTTGTTGTTCGGCGCGGACGCCCATGTTGTCTAACTGGTTCAAGGCGTTCTGCCATGACTCGTGTTTTTCTATGAAGGGGTCGTTGCTCAACCCGTCACTGATGCGTTTCCTGTCAACATCTTCTAACTCGTGAGTTGGCAAGTCGTATGTTTCGATGTCATCGGGGGTGATGCCGATGAACTGGGCTCGGGGCACGCAGAAATGCTCGTTGATGTGAGCTGCGTTTCCAGAGCCGACTTTGAGCGTGCGGTAGATGTTGAGATATCCGTATGGGTCGCCGTCGGTGAAGACGTAGACTGGGATGCCGATTTGATCGCTGAGTCGGCGGGTGAAGCGACGGCACGCCCGCGCTGGGACACCGCCCATGCTGACAAGGATGCAGTTTTGATCTTTCCAAAAATTGTGTTTGTTGAGGCGTTCAAACATGCCACGTGTCTCGATGGCGAGGACGAAGTCAGCGTCGGTTTTGAAGTCTAAGTGCTCGACGTCGCTCGGCACGCTGTAGCTCCCACTGCCGAACTGCGTGCAGTCAATCTCGATTTTTTGACCTGTCGTCGGGTCTTCATCGACAACGACGAGTTCACCGGCGACGCTCCCGCCGCCTTCATCCGCGATGAATCCGAGTTGCTCACGGTTGACACGGAACATCGCCTCGATGTCATCCATTAAGTTATCGCTTTGACCTTGTTTTGTGAACCGTGCGTCATCCCAGTTCTTTGACACGTAGTATGCTTCTCGCTTCGTCGCTATGTCCTCGGTTTCGATGAGTTCCTTGCTCAAGGACATCAATCTGAGTGTCTGCGCGAAGGTCTTCGCTGTGTTAGCGCTTAGTTTGCGCTCTTTCTGACTCCCTTGGAGTTTGAAAAACCCGTCTTTGTCGTCGTAGTCGACGTTGCTCAGGCTTCTCACCGGTGTTTCGAGCTTAGCGTCTTCTAAGTCGAGGATGTTATCGAGTAATTCTTTGGCTAACTCGTTTATCTCGTCGTCTGCTCGCCCCATGTTATCGTCCCATCTCTGCTAGTTCTTCGTCGTATTCGTCGTTGGCATCAGGGTCGAAGTCAATGTCTTCAACTTCACCACGGTCTTGTTCGAGGAGTGTTTTCAGTCGTTCCTCGAGTGTCGTCGTGTGATCCTCGTCGAGTTCGTTTAGATCGGCTAGTGCCTCTGCGATGTGTGGTATGTACGTCTTGATATACCGGCGTTTTTTGAGTTCTTCTTTGACCTTGTTCTTCCTGTTCAAGTAGGACTTCAGGTCTCTCCCCAGGGATTGCACGGCGAGTTTGACCTCTTTCAGTATCTCCGGGTAGTGCGCTATCGCCTCTTTCGCCTCCGATGTGAAGGGCACCCAGACCCTGGCGATGTGGACGAGGATGGTCATCGGGCCTTTCGGCCGGCTCCCCGTGCTCTGACTGACGTTGTAGTTCCGCCAGTTCGTGTTCTGAATGCCCTTCGT
>ERZ1034573.607-NODE-607-length-10743-cov-19.742702_pt1 | contig 10743 bp, 7 predicted proteins | sample MGYA00520641_ERZ1034573 | MGnify/ENA primary metagenome ERZ1034573 (study PRJEB33760, sample SAMEA4777724) | hypersaline lake metagenome | biome: hypersaline environment; feature: brines | place: Spain | collected 2014-08 | depth 0 m ...
GTTGGGGGGAGGTGCCTCCGCGGGTGGGGGGCGACAGGAGGCCGGACGGTCCGGAAGCGCCGGCTGCCGTGTCGCTGGCCAGCCCGTAGGCCCGGCGAATGCGCGCCGGAACGCGGTAGGGGGCGTTGGCCAGGACCTCGTCAATCTTTTGGTCGAAGGCGTCCACCGCCTCGCTCTGGTTTGTGCGGAGGTACGACGAGCGAATGCGCCCCGCATACTGGAGTGCACGGCTAAACTGCCGCCGGGAGCTCGACGTTTTGAGCCGGCTCAGAACGAGCGGCTGGGCGTCCTCGAGTAGTCCTGCCACCTTGTCTTGGCTCCCCAGGCTGCGATAGGCCTCTGCCGTGAAGAAGAGCGTCTGCATGTCGGCCGGGATTGTAGAGAAGGGAACCGACGCCGTGAAGTTGTCCAGCAGCTGGGTCGCGTCGTCTGCGTGTCCCATCCGGCCCAGTCGATCGGCCGTGTGAGAAAAATGCAGGCGGTATCCGTCCACCATTCGGCGTGCGTTCTGGTTGTAGTAAACCGTGGAATCGGCGAGGTTGGTGAACCGAAATCGCGACAGTCGCTTGTCGGTAAGGCCCGGGACGACGCGCCCAAGCGGCTGGTCGTGCTTGATGGGGAGCACACGATAGGCCTGTCCTTCGAGTTGGAAGTAGTTGCTGAGGTTGAGCTGCCCGGAGCGTGCGACTGTCACGGCGAAGTAGTAGGGCCGCTCCCAGCCGTTTTCGGCGATGGTTTTGAGCATGTTGTAGGCCACCACGTCGGCCGTCTGTAGAATGCGCGTGTCCTGCCGGAAGGGGCGCCCGCGGAGCTTCCATTTCATGGGGCTTTCCAGGGGCGGGGCGTTGGCCGAGTCGGGGCGGTAGGCGTTGAGCTGTGGACGCAGGTCCTTCGTATTGACGGGCAGAGACACCTGGCGGGGCTTCCAGCGCTGGTACCCGAGCCGGTCGATCTGGTCCTCCGACAGCGAGATGGGAAGCGGGTCCGAGGCGTACGCGGCCTCGTTTTTGAGTTGACGCACGTACCACTTCGTATTGAGCAGCGAGAGGTTGACCACGCGCACGTCCTTGCGCACGTCTTCCACGGTTTGGAGGTACCACAGCGGGTAGGTGTCGTTGTCGCCGTTGGTAAAGAGGATGCCGTTCTCCTCCACGCTGGTGAGCATGTTGTGCGCGTAATCGCGCGGCACGTAGTTGTCGGAGCGGTCGTGGTCGCCGTAGTTCTCCAGCGTCATCCAACCTGGCACGGCCAGGAAGACGAGCAGCCCCGTCCCGAGCATGGCGGCCATCTGCGCCGAGTTTGAGAGCGCTTCCTGCACGGACTCGTACACGAGTTGCACGAGGCCACCGGCCCCGATGCCCACCCAGAGGCTGAAAGCGAAGAAGCTCCCCACGTAAGAGTAGTGCCGCTCACGCGGCTGCATCGGCGTCTGGTTGAGGTAAATGACAATGCCGATGCCGGTGATAAAGAACAGGACGAACACGCTGAGCGCACGCCGCCAGTCGCGGCCAAAGTGGTAGAAGGCCCCAAAGAGGCCCAGCAGCAGAGGGAGGGCGAAGTAGGCGTTGCGCGACTCCTTTTCGCTAGGGGCCTGCAGAGTGCTTGCGGGCTTCACGTGTTGGTCGAACGCCGAAATGCCCGTCATCCACGGGGCGCCCTGCACGTCGCTGGCCCGCCCCGAGAAGTTCCAGAGGAAATACCGCACGTACATGTGCCCGATCTGGTAGTCGAAAAAGAACTCCAGGTCGGAGTCGTAGCGCTTGTAGACCTCCCAGTGCTGAGGATCGATGGAGTGGCGGCGCGGGAAGAGGGTGGTCTCGCCGTCGCGGCTGTTCACGCGGCCGGTCTGGTCGTTGAACGTGGTGCCCTGCAGCAGGGGCGTGTTGCCGTACTGCTCGCGCTCGAGGTACGAGATGAACTTCTCAATCGTGTCCGGGTCGTTCATGTCGATCGGGGGGTCGGTGGCGCTCCGGACGAAGACGAGCGCGTAGGAGGCGTAGCCGATGAAAATGACCGTAACGCACATGAACGCGAGGTTGGCCACGGACCGGCCCCGCTTGTGTGTGGCGTACACGCCGTACCCGAGCCCGAGGGCCAGCACAAGCGCCGTGAGGAAGGGCGCGCCGACGGCTTTAAACACCTTGGGCAGGCCCACGATGATGCCGGGGTAGATGGCAAAGAAGAGGGCGGAGGCGATGGCCCCCGCGCCCACGATGCGGAGCCAGCGCTGGCGCTGGGTCCAGCGCTCGCGGTCGAACTCGGTAAAGAAGACGATGAACGCGACGAAAAAGAAGGCCAGCAGGCTCAGCAGGTGCACCCCAATGGCCACCCCAAAGAGGAACGCAATGAGGACGAGGTACCGGTTGGCGTTGAGCTGGAAGAGGTGCCGCCCGCCGCCCAGCCGGGCCTCCTCGGCACGGGCCGCGTCGCTCCAACGGAGCACGAGCCACACCACCGCCGCGGTGAAGAAGGTGGAGAGCGCGTATACCTCCGCAATGCCGGCGTTGAACCAGAACGAGTCGCTCACCGAAAAGGCGACGGCGCCCACCACGCCGCTCGTGAGGGCCACCACGTGCTGGGCGGGGGTGCGCTCCTCGGGCGCGCCCTGCCAGCGCCGCACGAGCCGGACGATGATGAGGTGCGTGAGCAACACCGTGCCGGCGCTGGCCAGCACCGACAGCAGGTTGACGGCCAGGGCGACCGTTTCTTGCGAAGGGGCCAGCATGGAGAAGAGGCGCGCCAGCAGGAGGTAGAAGGGCGCCCCCGGTGGGTGCATCACCTGCAGGGTGTAGGCACTCGCGATGCGCTCCCCGGGGTCCCAGAAGGAGACGGTGGGGGCAACGGTTGCCAGGTACAGGCCCAGGGCCCAGAGAAAAACGAGCCCCGCCGTGAGACGATCAATTCGCGTCCGGTTCATCCTACGTCAGAAAAGTAATGTCCAAGAGCGTGCGTAGAGACAGGGGCCCGCGCCCCCCTCAGAGAGTCGGTGCAGCGTCGTCGCTACCCGTCGTTGCTACCAGTCCGTCCGCGTCGCGTCGAGCAGCGACTGAAGGGTGCCCATCTTCATTTCGCCGTAGTTCATCGCAAATGCGAGCTCCCCGTTGTTGTGGAAGATCCAGGTGGAGGGGATCCAGGTGACGGGCAGGCTTAGGAACGACTGGCGGCGGTTGGAGGGCGCATCGCTTGGGCCCAGGTCCGGCTGGGCGACCTCGGCTACGCGGTCGGGGAGGTTGTATTCGTCAAGCTGGGCGGCCCCCTTCTGGGTATCGTTCCACACCGTAACGAACGTGAACGTCACGTCCGGGTTGTCGGCAACGAGACCGGCCCATCCGTTCGCCAGTTCCTTCTCGGAGTTGGGGCACCAGGGCGCCCAGAAGTGGACCACGTGGAGGCCATCTGTCCGGAGGCGTTCCTGCACGAAGGCCTCCGCATCCGTAGTGGGGGCGACGGAGACCGCCGGCGTCCGGTCCGTGACGGCCGAGCGCTTGGCGAGCGGGACGCCGTCTCCCGTCGCGGCCCCGGCAGAGTCGGCGGCAGCGTTGGCGCTGGGGGGCTGTAGCGGGCCGGCGGGGCACTCTGCATCGTTCTGGGCGTGAACGGGCACTGCCGCCGCGAAGAGGAGGCTCAAGAAAGGGAACCAGAGCGACTTCACGAGGACGGGGGTGCATCCGGTGAGCAGGAGCCGCGAACGTCGTGAGCGAGCAGCCGCAAGGGGAGTGGGTAGGAAGCGTCAGGACGCTCCGTGAATCACAATAACGCACTCGCCCCGCACTTTCGTATACCCTCCGAAATACGACCGCACCTCGCTGAGCGTTCCCCGTTCGATCTCCTCGTATGTCTTCGTCAGCTCGCGTGCCACCGCGGCCTGCCGATCCGCCCCTAGGTGCTCCATCAGGTCGTCGAGCGTGCGGAGCAGCCGGTGGGGCGACTCGTACAGGACAAAGGTGCGAGGCTCGGAGGCCAGTTCGCGCAGTCGCGTCTGCCGTCCCTTCTTCTTAGGCAGGAAGCCCTCGAAGACGAAGCGGTCGCTGGGGAGAGCGCTAGCGGTAAGGGCGGGAATCACGGCCGTGGGGCCGGGCAGGGCCTGCACCTCGATGTCCTCCTCCCAGCAGGCCCGCGCCAGGTAGAACCCCGGATCGGAAATGCCGGGCGAGCCAGCGTCACTGATGAGGGCAATGTCGTGCCCGGCGCGCATCCGAGTGAGCAGCTCGGGCGTCTTCTCGCGCTCGTTGTGCTCGTGGTAGGGCGTCGTGGGCGTGTCCACGTCGTGGTGGGACAGCAGGTGGCCGGAGGTGCGGGTGTCTTCGCAAGCAATGAGCGCCACCTCCCGGAGCACGCGCAGGGCCCGCAGGGTGATGTCCTCTAGGTTGCCAATGGGGGTGGGAACGAGATAGAGCACGGGCGGGAGGAGGGAGATGGAAAGGGGAACGCGCAGGGGTGGCCCGTCACGAGCGCAACGACCGAAGCCAGTCCCACAGGCGCCGGCGAAGTGGCGGGGGGGCGCCGAGGTCGAGCACCACGTAGATCACCAGCCAGATGCCGGCCCCGGACATGATGAGGTTCGCAATCCACATTCCAATCCAGGGGGGAAAGAATCCCCGCTCCGACAGCTTCTCGCCCTGTACCAGCGTAATCCAGTAGAACATGAAGATGCCGAGCGCGACGGCGCCGATGGTTGCGAGGCCGCCGCGACGCAGGGCCAGGCCCAACGGCGCCCCGACAAACATGAAGACGAGGCACGCGAGCGCAATCGAAAACTTCTTGTAGAGCTCCACCTGGTAGCTCCGGATGCGCTGGCTCGTCCACCGCGTGTCGCGCTGGGTATGCTCCACGGCGGAGTGCACGTCCCGGGCCGACTGGAGGGCCGTGCGCACTGCACGGCGCCGCGGGCGGGACGGCAGGCCGGCCAGGGCCGCGTAGGCGGCAGGCGGGGCCGAAGAATCGGCACGCGTGGTGTCGGGGGCGGGCGCAGTGGAGGCCTCGTTCCCGTCTCGTGTCTCGCGCCCGATCTGGTCGTGCACACGATCGTACAGGGAGCGGTACCGGGCGGTGCGCTCTGCCCGAAGCGAGTCGAGGGTGCGAAGCAGTTGAGGCGTGCGCATGGTGCGGGTGGACCGCGATACGTCCCCCGATTCAGAGCGCCGAAAGACCGCGTTCGAAAGCGTGAACTGGATGCGGTGGCGGTCGAAGGCAAGCCGCTCGTATCGCTCCGCCTGTGTGCCCGGGCTGGGAGGGAGCGGCCGGTGCATGACCCCGTCCCGCAGCAAGAGGGTAAGGCGGGCCCCACGATCCTGCGACTCGATGCGGCCCCGCTCGGCCTTGATGACGGCCTGGCGGTTGCGGCCCTGCGTGTAGTCGTAGATGGTGATGTCGACAAGTTCGTTGGTGCCGGCCGGCCGGTCTTCCACGAGAATGCTGTAGTCCTCCACCCCGTCGTAAAAGATGCCGGTCCGAAGCTCAAAGCCCGGGCGCTTGCCCCGGATGTCGCCCCACAGCTGGCGGGCGCGGTGATTGGCTTCCGGCAGCATCACGTTGTTGAAGTACAGCATCCCGCCCATGACGACCGTCGCCACCACCAGGGTGGGCCACACAATTTGCCCAAACGAGATGCCGGTGCTCTTGATGACGGTGTAGTACTTCGACTCTGCCAGCCCGCCAAAGGCCATGAGGGCGGCCAGCAGTACCGACATGGGCACCGCCAGTACCACCATGTACGCCAGGTTGTAGGCGATCAGCTCAATGATGACGGGAATTGGAATGCCCTTGCCTGCGATTTCGGGCAGCCACCGAATCAGAAACTGCATCAGCAGCAGAAACATGAGCGTGCCGAGCCACCCGAAGAAGGGGCCCGGCAGTCGCCGCAGGATGATCCAGTGCAGCCGACGCAGCATGGAAGAGGTGATGCCTGAAAAGGACCCCCCGAAGGACCGCCGTAAACGCCGGGAGGAAATGGCATGTTCGGGGGCCAGAAGAGAGACGGGCGTGAGAGGAGAGATGCAGAAGGAGACGCTCTAGCACGTTCTGCCCGTTGGGAGCGCCGGAGGTGAGCCTCTGGATCTTCGAGGGGAGAGACGAATTGGGAAGACCCGGTCGCTTTCTCTCCGTTGCTCACCCGATCCCAATGCAGGTTGAATCATTTGCCTTCAACCCCTTCATGACGAACTGCTACCTCTGCCATGATCAGGGCGAGGCGGTTCTGGTTGACGCAAGCTGCGACACCGAGGCGGAGTGCGCGCAAGTGAAGGGGATCATCGACGAATACGGTCTCGATGTGCAGCATCTCCTGCTCACGCACGCCCACGTGGACCACATCTTCGGGTGCCGGTTCTTCGAGGCACAGTTCGGGCAGCGGTTTCAGGCCCACGAGGCGGCGACACCGTTCATCGAGCGGGCCGAGGACCAGGCCATGGCCTTCGGTGTGGAGGTCGATCCGCCGTCCGTGCCGACGACGTTCCTGGCCGAGGGCGATACGGTGTCGTTCGGCGGCGTGACTCTTGAGGTGCTCCACACGCCCGGCCACTCCCCCGACTCCATCAGCTTCGTCGACCGGGCCAGCCGCCAGGCCCTCACAGGCGATGTGCTCTTCCAGAACTCGATCGGCCGCACGCAGGGCCTCCCGGAGACGTCCCGCACACAGCTTCTGGACTCCGTCACCGAAAAGCTGCTTCCCCTGGGCGACGACTTCACAATCTACCCTGGTCACGGCCCCGCCACCACTATCGGCCAGGAGCGCGCGCAGAACCCGTTTGTGCAGGAGGCACTTCAGGAATAGGCAGGCCCGGCGACCGCCCGCCCCACGTTACGCCTCCACCGGGGCATTGGCCCGCACCTGCTCGTAATGCTCCTCGTAGTGGGGCACCACGCGGTCGATGTCGAACGTATCGACGGCTCGGTGCCGCGCCGCCGCGGCCATGTCCTCGTGCAGATCGTCGTTGGTAAGGAGCCGGCGCGTGCACTCCGTGAACGCCTCCAGGTCGTCCAGCGGGCAGAGGTAGCCCGTCTCGCCGTCCACGATGAGCTCCGGCAGGCCGCCCACGTCGCTGGCCACCACGGGCACCTCGCAGGCCATCGCTTCCAGGGCCGCCAGCCCGAACGTTTCCGACCCGCTCGGCATGAGGAAGACATCCGCGATCGAGAGGATTTCCTCGACCGGGTCCTGCTTGCCGAGAAAGCGCACATCGTCGTACACGCCAAGCTCGCGGGCCTTGCGCTCCGTGGGCACGCGGTCCGGCCCATCGCCCACGAGAAGCAGCTTTACGTTGGAGGCGCCGTTCTGCAGCCGCTGGAACACCTCGACCACCTGCTGGGCGTTTTTGACCGGGCGGAAGTTGGAGACGTGCACAATCACCTTCTCGCCGTTCGGGCACAGCGCCTGCTTGAAGTGCTCCTTGTCCTGCCGCACGAAGCGGTCCGTGTCGATGAAGTTGGGAATCACCTCAATGTCCTGCGAGACGTCGAAGTGGTCGTACGTCTCCTGGCGCAGGTAGTTAGAGACGGCCGTCACGCCGTCCGACTCGTTGATGGACCACGCCACGACGGGCGCAAAGGAGGGATCCTGGCCAATAAGCGTGATATCGGTGCCGTGAAGCGTGGTGACGACGGGCAGGTCGAGGTCCTCCGAGTTCAGAATCTGGCGGGCCATTACGGCGCTCGACGCGTGCGGAAGCGCGTAGTGCACGTGCAGGAGGTCGAGCCCCACGTGCTTGGCGATGTCCACCATCTTGCTCGTCAGGGAAAGCGTGTACGGCGGATAGTCGAAGAGGGGATAGCTCTGGACGTTGACCTCGTGGAAGAAAATGTTGCCGGCCACGTGGGAGAGCCGAAACGGGAGGTCCGACGCGACGAAGTGGATCTCGTGGCCGCGTTCGGCGAGGCCCTTGCCGAGTTCCGTAGCTACCACCCCGCTGCCGCCGTAGGTGGGATAACAGGTAATGCCGATTTTCATGAAAGGACGACCGGGAACGTGATCACAGAGGGTGGGAGGAAGATTCAGCCGAAATGAGGCCGTTGAGCCTACTTCCGCTGCGCACGGAGGTTGCAGGCCGCCGGGCAGCAAGCCGCTCCCCGTCGATGAATCGATTGTAATGACCCTGCAAGAACTGCTCTGTCCTCGTTCGTCCCACCGAGACCGTTCTCCACGAGGGGAGCCGGGTGCACGGGCCTGCTGTCTAGGGACGCCTGGCGGGATGCGCGCGCGCATGATTCTTGCGGCCGACTGGCCAACGAACTGCGCCTCTGCGAGCGAACTGCGCCTCTGTGAAAGCGGCGACACGGCCGTTACTTTTTGCGTGCAGGTCGCGTCTACTCCGTGCTCCCGGATTCCAGAGGCGGGGCGGCGTCTCACACGCTTTCTTCTCACCCCCCCCACATGCGTCCCATGACTTCCTCCATCAGACGAGTTGCTGGCTCGGTCCTTCTCGCGGTGCTTCTCCTGGGCACAACTGCGCCGACGGCGCAGGCTCAGCTCGGTGTAGCGGCGGGCCTCGACTTTAATTCACTGGACGACATTGAGGCCAGCAGCCAGAGCGAGACCCTCGACAACTCCACCGGCTACCACGTCGGGGTGGTGTACGACCTTGGCCTCGGGCCGGTGAGCGTGCGGCCCGGGGTGTTCTATCGAAAGGTGGGGACCTACGATTTTGCAGGGGTGGAGGACATCGACCAGGTCGACGTGACAGCCTTGGAGGTGCCGTTGGACCTGCGGGTCACGGTCTTTCCGTTTCCGCTTGTGAGTCCGTATCTGGTCGGCGGCCCCAACGCGTTTCTCCCACGAAGCGACAACGACGCCCTCGACGACGGCCTGGAAGACCTCTCGTTCACCTTTAACGTCGGGGTTGGGGCGGATGTATCGGTGCCGGGCGTCGGGCTCACGCTTCAGCCTGAACTGCGGTACGAGTTTGGGGCCACGGACTACGTCAACGACTTCTCAGTTGGGGACGCGGACTTCAAACCGGCGGAGCAATCGCTGAGCGCCTTTGCCCTTCGCCTAAACGTGCTCTTCTAGGTGCGCTCGCGTGCACTGGAACGGGCCGAGGCGAAGGCGGCCAGGCGCGTGCAGTATCGACAAAGAGTCGGGGGCTGCAAACGCGCATCCGGGCGCGCATCGGAAAGCATGACGCTGCGCGGAGGGGGCCGTCCTGCGTTGCCCGGGCCTGCCCGAGAGACCTGTGCCTACGAAACTTGCTTGAAGAAACGAAACCGCCGCTCGTCGACGGTGTAGCGGCGCTGGTTCGGGGGCACAAACCGGGAGCCCTCCGCCCAGTACGGCACTGGGCGCCCGTCCATGGAGCGTTCGCTGTAGAAGTGTCGTGTTTCAATTGAGAAGGGCCGGTAGGCCGGGGAAGCGTGACGCACATAGTGCGCCACCCACAGGGCTTGCCGCCATCGCGGCAGTGGGGTGCTGGGGTGGAGCTGGCGCAGAAACGCGCGCTTCGCGGAGCCGGGGTTGAAGGCGCTGAACTGGTAGGGATCGAGCACCACGCCCCGGTAGGTGCTCTGGCCCCGGTAGCCGGTGTCCACGCGGTTGCGCACCACCCAGGCCACCAGTTCCTGTTCGTGGGGCCGCTTGGTTTCGGAATAGATGGCGCGGGCGAGCCAGAGCGTCGGCTCGTCCACCTCCACCGGCGGGGGGAGAAGGGCGCGAGAACGGCTGCCTGCAGGGGGAAGGCGCCTTGGCGTAGGAGACGAGGGCCCGTAGGCCATGCTCAGGCGCTCCACAGCCGCGTCGTCGGAAGGGGTCTCGGGGGCGTCGGGTGCAGCGGGCGCGGTCGGCGTGTGCTCTGGAAGAAGACCAGCGGACGGCGAGGATGGGGCGCCGTCGGAAGGACTGGAAGACGGGGGCACTGATCCAGCCGAGAGCACGAGGGTGCCAAAGGAGGCGCAGAGAACAAAGCTGCGTTTGCTCATGGACGAGGGAGCGCTATTCGAAGGCCTGCGAACCGGTACGAGGCGAAAGGAAATGAGACGCCTCAGGAGAGATGCACGGCGAAAATGACCGCCGTGAGATGTCCACCGCTAGGAAGAAAAATAACTCTATACCCCGTCCTGAGTTTCCAAAAATGGCCTGAGATGGCATCCGAAAATGTTCGGCCAAAGGTATAATCTTTTTATTCACGCCCGGTTTTCGTGTCCTTGATCGGCCATTTTTTGGAGCTTAACCGGCACTCAGTAGAACCTTAACGGAAGGGCTTCTTCTGGGGGGCTCGCTCTCACTTTGTCTTGCTCTCCATCCATCGTTGTTGTATCCATGACGGATCTCCAAATTCTCGCGGACGAAAATATTCCCTGCGTAGACGAGGCTTTCGAGCGGTTCGGAACGGTGCGGACCAAGCCCGGACGGACGATCGAGCCCGTGGACGTTCAGGCGGCGGACGTGCTCCTGGTTCGGAGTGTAACCCCAGTCGGCCCGGAGTTGCTCGACGGGGCCTCTCTTCGGTTTGTGGGGTCGGCCACCATCGGGACAGATCACGTAGATCAGGCGTTTCTGCAGGCACGCGAAATCCCCTTCGCGCACGCTCCCGGCTCCAACGCCGACTCTGTGGCCGACTATGTGGTGGCGGCCCTGCTCCTGCTGGGGCGGCGGCGCGGCGTGTCGCTGGAGGGGCGTACGGTGGGCATCATCGGGTGTGGCAACATTGGGGGACGCCTCGCTCGCCGCCTGCCGGCCCTGGGGCTAACCGTGCTCAAAAACGATCCGCCCCGCGCCCGCGCCGCCGAGGCGGACGGACGCCCCCACGACTTTCG
>ERZ1034573.608-NODE-608-length-10735-cov-112.109176_pt1 | contig 10735 bp, 7 predicted proteins | sample MGYA00520641_ERZ1034573 | MGnify/ENA primary metagenome ERZ1034573 (study PRJEB33760, sample SAMEA4777724) | hypersaline lake metagenome | biome: hypersaline environment; feature: brines | place: Spain | collected 2014-08 | depth 0 m ...
TCATCTGAGCCCTTGTCGTCAAGATATCTGATTTTTCCGTTCAAAGCAAGCTCAAAACCTTTTTTCTTCAGGTGAGCCTCGTACTTCTTCGACAGAACTGTTTTGTACCAGCGCAGAAGAAACGTGGAGCTGTATCTGAGTATCATAGCTGCTGAAACGCCAAGGATAAGGCTTCCAAGGTTGAAGGGTATACCAAACACGCTGTAAACCGAGGCAAAGAAACCTGTAATCCTGTCATTTTCCAGTCCTCCCGAACTGGCTACGTCGAATATCGGCTGTATGAATCCGAGACCCAGTGCCTCAAAGACAGCCACGAAACATCCCAGCAAAACCAAGAAAGCAACGAAAAACGGACGGAACATCACGACTTCGCGGACTGCTGACAGCTTTTCACGCCACGTGTACTCACTCACCTACAGCACCACCTCTACCTCTGTGATCCCATCTCCACACTCTCATACGCTTGAAATCTCCTACCTCTCTCATACCACCTTTAATCACGCTCTGCGTGGCGTTGGGCTTCCTCAGGAAACCTGTCTCCCGCATTACAAGCCATCCACTGCTGTTCATAACTATGTTCTCCAGTCTTGAAGCTTCAAAAACAAATTCTGCGCCGGAGTAAACATTTTTACCTCTGTAACTGTATTCTTCACGGACATCTATGTATCCATCTCCTTGGAGAGAGTAATCAGGAGTTCTGTAATAGTAAGTAGCGGAAGAAGTCCACTGTGTGATCAGTATATCCTCCTCACTGTCGTGCCGGGAGATGTAATCGTATACAGACTCGTGATCGAAGTAGGGCCTGTAAACAGAGTTGTCGTAACTGTAATCAAAGCCCGGGACAGAGAAAGCCAGGAGCACAATCAGTGCGCCTGCAAAAAACTTCTCACTTGAAATTCGAGGTAGGTAGCCTCCAAGCTTCGTGACTTCGCTGAACAGCAGTGCTGCCAGCAGACTCACCATAGGAATCATGAAATGGATGTACCTGTTGTTCCTGTAGTCAACAAGGAATCCGTAAACCAGGAAAGCAGGGATCGTTGAAAGAGCCAGAAGGTAAACAGCTCTGAAACTTTTTCTGGCAGCCAGGAGTCCTCCCAGGATACCTGAACCCAGAAAAAACCGGTTGCGAGTCTCAAGCCAGTCCAGGTAGTATGAAAAATTATCAGGATGATAACTGAGTAAATTAAGGAGATCCACGTAGTTCTCATAGGCAAGCTGTGCTGCGAAGCCGGCTGCAACTGGTACAGCTACAAAAAGCAGTTTTCTCAGGTTGAGGGACTGTAGCTGGATAGCGAACAGATAGGCTGCGGCTATGCCAGGAAGTATATAGGCAGTCCTGTGTGTTACCATTCCAATGGATATAGTTAGAGCCAGAAGCAAGGCATCTAGTACCCAGGCTTTTTCTCCGATCCTGTAGATAAGTATTACTGAAGCAAGATACAGGAACTGCAGCAGAACGTACATTCTGACCTGTATCCCCCATGCAAGCTGCCAAGGGAGAAAAGCGACGATAGAAGCAGCAATCAAACCTGTGTTCTGGCCAAATAGTTCTTTTCCTCCGATATAGGTCAGTGCTATGGTTCCAGTACCTATCAGGATCGATGGGAGTCGTGTGGCGACATCGCTGTGCCCAAAAACTCTTTCAGATATTGAAACAAGCAGGATGTATGGTAATCCTCTCCAGTACTCCTTTCCGGACGGGAGAGCAGGCACCCCGTTCTCTGATAATGATCTTGCGACGTTAGCAGTGACTGCCTCATCGTTCCATAGAGGTATTTTTTCAGCAAGGAGAACTCTCAGAGCGAGACCGGAGACCAGAAGTAGGGCCAGGAAGATCTTCTGCCAGTGGTTCTCTAGGTAGTAGAGAACTTTGTCCGGCAGCCTTTTCTCAAAGCTATTTACGGCATCCACTCTTCAAAGAATCCTTTTCAAGGTTTATATGGGTTTTCTGGAGGTCTCTTTACTCCTTTATATCCTCTATCAGGGCCATGTAATTCCTTCAGAGTACTTTCTGGCACTGTGGGAGATTCTCCGACCCTCCAGCAGCAGAGGATTTTTCATCTCATTCAGATCTCCTCTTGATATCTCTTCGAACTCCTCCCAGTCAGTAAGCAATAGGGCAGCATCTGAATTTTTAACGGCTTCCTGGTACGATTTTTCATAGCTTATTTCCGGAAAAACATTTCTCATGTTTTCCATGGCTTCTGGATCATAGGCTTTAATCTCTGCACCGTCTTCTTGAAGCCTCTGTATCACATCAATTGCTGGAGAGTTCGTGATATCATCTGTTCCTGGTTTGAAGGAAAGGCCGAGGATTGCGATACTTTTTCCCTCTAACTCGGATAACTTCTGTTCTAGCTGGTCGACTATACGGGTTTTCTGTTCTTCATTTATCTCCAGTACGGTTTGAAGCATCCTGTTTCTGGTTTTCATCTCCTCTGCAAGTGTGGATAGCGCCCTGATATCTTTGTCCAGGCATGAACCGCCAAAACCTGCTCCGGAGTCCAGAAAGCTTCTCTCCACTCGTTCATCCATTCCCACTGCGTCCGCAACTTCGTAGGAGTCTATATCTAGCCTCTTGCACAGGTTTCCTATCTCGTTGATAAATGAGATCTTTGTCGCGAGCAGGAAGTTGGAAACGTACTTGACCATCTCCGCTGTTTCAGTTGAAGTCCTGAAAACCGTGGTATCGAACTCGGAGTATAACTCCTCGAGCCGGTTCATAGCTGACTTAGATCTTCCTCCGATGACAACTCGATCTGGATTCCTCACATCTTCAAGTGCCGTTCCCTGACTCATGAACTCCGGATTTACACAGAGATGAAAGTCCTTACCTTCGATGAGACCTTGATTTTCCAGTATAGGCAGAAGTTGTTCCTTTGTAGTGCCAGGAAGCACAGTGCTCTTTATGACTATTATAGGATCCTCAGAATCTTCCTTTCGTTTAATTGCTTTTGAGATGTTTTCCACACTGCATTTCACTTTCTCCAAGTCTAATCCTTCATTTTCCGTAGTTGGGGTGTCTACAGCTATGAATATTAGGCTTTTTCCCTTAACGGCATCTATTGCATCTGTTGATGTATCTATACGTTGCTTTTTCACCTGTCTGCTAAGAAGTTCTTCCAGACCTTCCTCCTCAAAAGGAACTTCACCTCGATCAATTGACTCAACTTTCCGCTCATCGATATCCATACAGGTTACAAAATGCCCTTTCTCCGCAAGCACGGCGCCAAAGGAGAGTCCGACGTAACCGCATCCTACAATACCTACCTTCATACTATCTAAGACTCGAACTTATACAAATAATAAACTTGCTTCGAAACGATGGATTCATGCTGCTCCAAAACATCCGCTTTTTGGTAACACAGAACCCTGAAAGAGAAGTTCTCGAAGAAGTCGATCTAAGGATCTCGCGCGGCGAGATCACTGAAATCGCAGACCTGAAACCTCAGGAAGAAGAGGATGTATTGGATTGTGCCGGGAAGGTTGTAATGCCGGGATTAATCAACGCGCATACCCATGCCTCTATGTCTCTTTTGAGAGGGATATCAGATAACAAGGAGCTAGAGGACTGGCTTCAGGACGATATATTTCCGGCAGAGGAAGCCATGGATGAAGAGGATCTCAAGACTGGTGCAGAGCTTGCGTGTATTGAGATGCTGGAAACCGGTACTACGACGTTTAATGATATGTACGAGGGAATTGATAGGATTGTTGAGGCTGTTGAGTCTTCAGGTATCAGGGCTGTGCTTTCCAGAGGTTTGTTTGACTGGGATGACAGAGGTGAGGAGAGATTTGAGGAGGCAAAGGAGGCTGTTGAGAAGTACAGTGACCACGGACTTGTTTATCCGGCTATAGCACCTCACGCTGTCTACTCGTGTAGTGAGGATCTTCTGGTCAGGGCTAAGAATTATTCTGAGGGTAGAGGTGTTCCGTATCATATTCATGTCTCTGAAACGGAGAAGGAGAACCGTGATCATAGAGCGGAGCACGGTGTAAGCCCGGTTAACTATCTTGATGATAATGAATTACTGGATTCTGATGTTGTGGCAGCTCATGCTGCCTGGCTTTCGGAGGAAGACCTGAATTTATTGGCTGAGAAAGAGGCAAATGTGGCTCATAATCCTTCGGCTAACCTGAAGCTAGGTAGCGGTATTGCGGATGTTCCGGAGATGCTGCAGGAGGGTGTTAATGTTGCCCTAGGTACGGATGGACCGGCTTCTAACAACAACTTTAATCTGTTTGAGGAGATGAAGGTTGCTGGTTTGGTGCACAAGCTTGAGGATCCTGGTAGGATTGACGAGCAGCAGGTGCTTGACATGGCGACGATCAACGGTGCTCAGGCACTGGGAATGGAGGACGAGATTGGGTCTGTTGAAACAGGTAAGAAAGCTGATCTGCTTGTATTAGAACTGGATGACCCTGAGATGAGGCCGTACCACGGCGTCAAAGGGTTATTATCTAATCTGGTTTTTTCCTACACCGGTCATCCGGAGAAAGTTCTGGTAAATGGTGAAGTAGTCGTCGAAAATGGAGAAGTTACAGGCCTAGATAGAGACAGGGTTTTGTCCGAGTCCCAAGAGAGGTCTGAAAGGTTTGAAAGATCTGAAAAGTAAAAAGATAGGTGTTTTGAGGGATTTATTCGTCTAAGAATACAGGCTCTCCTTTGTCCAATACCTTCTTTCCGTCAAACTTTACGGTTGGTTCTTCTATCACGTTATCCCAGTGAATCTCTGACTGCCTGCCGTTTCCCTCTTTTTCGGCGATCGGCATCGAGTTCCCGATAGCGATGTGAACTGTTCCAAGAGACTTTTCGTCCTGTAGTACGTGGCCGATTATCTCTGCCTGTGGATTGGTTCCAAAGCCAAACTCCGCTATATTCTCACCGTTTTCTATGTCGTGTACTGCTTCTTTGATCTCATCTGAGGTGTCTTGACTTAGAATCTCCTTGACCTTGCCGTCTTCTATCCTTAGTTTTGTTCCTCTTCCAGGTACGACAAAGTCGTCTATCACCATTACTCCTTCCGCGCTTATTGGAGCGGTAAACACCTCTCCTGCTGGAAGGTTTGAGAAGTTGCCTGACTCGGTTACTATTCCTTTCCCGGGGACAAGCTTGTCACCTAGCTCTACCTCAAGATCTGTTCCGCTCGGGCTCTGAATAGTTACTTTCTCTACATCTTTCAGGAGTTCATGTGCCTTATCCGTGATCTCTGAGACTCTCTCGTAGTCTGCCTGTAGTGCACCTGTCCAGATCTCTTTTGTGATACCTGGAAGTGTAGCTCCCCGTGCACCGTTCTCCGTGGCTTCTACCCGTGCGTCGGTCCAGCTCAGTGACTTGTTCGTAGGGGCAATGAACACATCCGAGTTTTTCATCTTCTCCGCTGCAGGAAGAGGCGGTTCCTGACCCTGTTTCTCCGGTTCCTCGTATTCTACAAGTTCATGATTGATGTTGTTGTCGGATAGCACGTCTAGTAGTGAATCTATCATCTCCTCATCGTTTGAATCATTCAACACCACCACATTTTCATCTTCCTCTATTTTCAGACACTGGTTGACAATGGTCTCAGCTCCTTCTATCAGGCTCATAGAATTATTTTTGGAAGAAACAAATAAGAGGATAGGGTTTGATTAGGCAGCCTCTCTACCGTTGAGAGCGTTGTAGGATGAAGCGTTTCTGGTTCTGTATGCTGCCTGACCCGCCTCTTCGAGAACTGGTAAGATCTCATCCTCAAGGCTAACTGATCTGCCTGCTATTTCTTCAAGAGTATCCTGTAAAGCACCGCTTTCGTCCTCATAGACGTCATCGAATCCCTGTTCCCACGCATACTTCACATGCTTGGGGTCAAAGTTTGCAAACCCTCTGTTAGCGTTGAGATCTTCTGTTGCCGATGCTCTGACTAACTGTGACTCTGTCTCGGCTTCACTCGTCTCGGGATTATATATCGTGACCGGTACGAAGTCTATAGGTTGATCATCTCTATCCACCACTGTGTATGTGTTTCCGTCTATACTGTATTCTCCGGCTACAGCCTCTTCCACAAGACCAGGTCCAAGACCCTTGAACTCGCCGTCTTCGTAAAGCTTAAAGTCGTCAGGGCGGTTACCTTTCGCCTGAACACGTCGTTCTTCGTTCTCAATCTTGGTTTCAATGTAGTCCAGGGGAGAGTCGATAAGTCCCTTTGTATGCTCAAGCTCCGGACCTATCCAACCTCTGTTAAGTGCGGTCTGGTACTCATCCCAGTCCAGTGACACAATATCATCACCATGTGTGCCATACTGATCTGCTTTAAGCACTACGGAGTTACCTTGTTCAAAGTAGTCTACTATTTCTTCCGGAGACTCTACGGTAAAGAAGTCAGGAGTGTGTACATTCTCCGTCTCGGCAGTTACACTTTCAGCTGTGTTAAGAAGACCAATCTTGCCTGTTTGAGGTATCTCCGTGTTCCAGACTGCTGTCGGAGCCTGTGCACCACGCTCCACGTGATTGTTAGATATTGAATCAAGTCCTGTCGCCCGATCGCTTATGTTTATGTAGCCGTCCACCGGCTGGCCGTCGACCTGCAGCTCTGAGTTGTCTTCCGTTGATTCAAGTCCTTGGCCGTCCATAACTTCGTAGGTTTCATCTACAAGCCTCTCAATTTCATCAATTATATCGTTTTTTCCTCTTATGATTGCGGAGTTGTCGCTGTTGTAGATATGTCCTGGTTTGTTAACCGCTACAGCCGGGTTCTCTCCGGGCACTTGGTCAACCAGTGCCTCTGCGGTCTTCCGCACAAGATCTCCGGTTTCGTCCCAGTTGCTCTGAAGAGAAAGTCCTTCGGGAAAAGCGTTGACGTCTCCAACCATTACCGCCTCGAACCGGTCTTTCTCTTGGTCATAAACGAGTTTGGTGTCGACGCTGGTTATAATGGAGTGGGGATTCTCCAGAGCAGCGTCTATTTCTCCCCAGGTTTCTGTTTTGTTTCCTTTCATCTCAGTCATCCTGTTTGTTTTTTTGTGTTAATTTTGTCGCATAGCATGTGTTTTTGTCCTTGAAGGTGATCAAGAATTCCCCATTCCACTCTTTCAGAGGAATGAGGATTACATCGAGAACATGGAAATAAAGCTGAAGCTGTCGCTTGGAAAAGCCTCACTTTTAGCCTGCCTCGCGACAAGATACATAACATACCTAGCTGTGGTCTACCTTTTTATACCTGGCAGTGACACACTGGCACTCAGCGATAATTATCCTACTAATCTCTTGCTAATTCTGTAGAACGACTCTTCGAGTTTCTCTAGGTTCTTGATGCTGCAGTATTCGTTCTCGGCGTGAGCTGATTCCTGATTTAAACCTAGCTCTATAAAGGGTGTACCTCTCTCTGAGAAGAATCTTCCGTCGCTGGCGCCACCTTCTGTTATATACTCAGCCTCATTTTGTCTGAGTTCGTCCAGTACTTTCTTGGCTGTTTGCTTGAATTCTTCGTCCTCAAGCTGAAATGCACCACCTAGATCGTCCTCTATCTCTACTTTTACCCCACAGTCAAGATCGTTCAACGCCTTTTCAACGTCTTCTGTAATCCTATCTACGTTCTGTGAGGGCAGAATCCGCATATCCATACCTATCTTCACCTGCCCAGGTACGCTGTTGTACGTTTCAGTGCTTTTTATCTTCGTGACTTCGTTTGAGGGGTCTGGAAGATCTCCCTGATTATTGAAGGTCAATTCAAGGTTGTTCAGTCTGTTTAAGGCTTTAGGTAGTTCCTCCATGACGTTTATTCTTGCTATATGTGCTCTGCTGGCGTGTACTCCTTCACCCTCAAGCAACACGTTTAACCATAGTACACCTCTTGTACCAACCTGAATGTTGAGATCTGTGGGCTCACCTATTATAGCGTAGTCGAAGCCTTCATGCTTGCGATAGTGTTCGTCAACTAGGGGCTCTGTTCCTCGATAACCCCCTATTTCTTCGTCTCCAACCAGCATCAGGGTGCAATGGCCATTGAATCCTTCATCTTCATGCAGCTCTATAAATGCCTTTATCAGCGCTGCCGCCTCACCCTTCATATCGGTTGCTCCACGTCCGTAAAGCTTCTGATCCTCTATCTTTGGCTTGAAAGGTCTTGTCACGCTCCACTCCCCCTCAGGTTCCACGACATCCAAATGTCCGTTAAGGCATATGGATTCACCTGAGTTTCTGTCACCTGTCTCGGCAGTCAGGTTGTACACGCCTTCTATCTCTCTGACCTCTGCTGAGATACCGTGTTTTTCCAGTAACCCTTTCAGGAACTGGAATACCCTGGGTTTTTCTATAGGTGAGATTGTCTCATACTTCATGAGCTCCTTTGCTATATCTACTGTTTTCATCTTCTTGTCCTCTCTATTTAGTTTCTGGATTCAGGTTTTTGAACTGTGTTGCCTGTGTTTGCTGGTTCGATGTCGTCAGGTCTGATGCCGTTGTCGTCGTCATGGTAATTATCTGCGGGTGGGCTAGTTGACGAAGCTATGGAGCTCTGCCAGTCTTTGCCGTATTCTTCTCCTGCTAACTCTTTTGCTCCATCGGCAAGTATGTCCAACAGGGAATCGTACTCTGTGCCAAAATCTTTGTCATCTGAACCGTAGAAGAGTTCTCCAGCAGTTGCCTCTACTTCCTCTCCGTATGCGTTTTCTACGGTGAGTTGGTAGTTGCCGGCTTTATCTGCGATGCCCATGCGGTGCTCCATACCTTCTTCCCAGCTCATACTATCGTATCCAAGTTCCCTGAAGAAGTACTGGATATCTTGACTCTTCTTTAGTGCAGCAGCACCGAGAGTAAAGTTTTCGCTGACATTCTCTGTTGTTGGTATGTCTCTAACCTCGAAGGCGCCAACTGAAGGCCTGTACCGCACCGAGGGCCAGGCACCTGAAACCTGAAGATCAAAGGCCGCTTCAAGGTCCTCTTCCGCAAACTCATCGACCTTGACTTTTTCAGTGACTTTTTCGTCTCCTTTCTCAAACACCCCTAGGCCTGTAAAGTAGCCGTCGTTGACTGCTTCTGCAAAACTCTTCTTTTCTCCTTCCTCCGGTGAAAAGCTTGTCACTACGGTTGTATCTGGATCGACTTCGTATTTCTCCGCTACTGTGGTATCTTCGCCGGCGACCTGAATATCTCCAGCCTCTCTTTCAGGCCCGAACTCGCCGTTCAGGTTTGCCTTGAGGTCAACCCAGTCCTCCATACTTTCTACCTCTTGTTCCAAGGGGTGTGAGAGAGCTTTTGGCGTATCAACCGGTTTCAGATCCTCGAAGTCTCGGTAGTTGTGCATCCTGTCGGATCGGGTTCTCTCCTCTTCGCCGTCTTTCTGTACAAAGCCTGGTGAGTTTGCCTTTGGTACAAGTGTGAAGAATGGTGAGAGCCTGTTGAATGAGGTAAAGGGTCCTGAGCCTTGAAGGTCGGCAAAGGCTGTTTCCATGCGACTTGAGACCTTCTCGTAGGCTTCTGCGATCTCTCCATCAAGTTCCTCTGGATCAACTCCGTCTTGGTCGCTGTAGCTTTGAAGTTTGTTAAAAGCGTCCTCGACAGATTCTAGTTCTCGGCCTTTAACATCTCCCTTGATATATGGTTCAAACTGGAAGAGACCCGTTACCTGGTGTGATGAGCTTCCGAGAATTTTCCCAAACTCAGGCTCACCGTGTTCATTGACGAGATAACTTGCATGAGCCACGTACCTGCTGGCATCCTTCGATTTTTTCTCAATATTGTGCTGACCTGTTTCAGGATCCTCTCCTTCAAAGTTGGACTTCGTGAACTCCTCCCCCACTTCTTCAGCGAACTCTTCGTCGGACATTCCAGGGTTCTGACCTAGCCTGTATATGTCTGGAGCCTCCTCTATCCGTCCATTTTCATATGCTCGATGTGCTGCCTTACGTGTTCTCTCTACAAGTGTATTTGCTACGGCCTCCACTCTTTCAGGATCCTCCATAGGAGGGATAGTTGATTCGTATTCGTTGGCTCCCATGTCCCAGACAACTGCTGGCTTTACACCGTGGTTTTGCTCCCCTATATGGAACTCCAGTTCCCCTTCATCGTTTTTCTCGACCTCGTCCATTTCCTGGAGCTCGGTGTAAATAGCCTCTTGGTGTTCTCTGTCAATGGTTGATAGATCGGGGAGAAGTACTTGGGCCTCTTCCTCCATCCCAAATCCAGGGTTTTCTAATGTGTTTTCTACTAGGTTTTGGAGTGATCTCTGACTTAGTTCTTCTCTTGCATCCGGTTCAAGTACGCTTCCGATTTCGTCTTGTGCTGTTGACATTTTTCTTGTTCACCATTTTTTGTGTCTTAGTGGTGAGTATAGAAGCAAAGGAATTGCTTTTGCGAGGCCCCTTTGGTTCCATACTCGTGGTAAAGGGCCTCGTTTATACAGATAACTGCACAATCAGCAGGATGATAGATACAATTTGTAGATTGAGAGTTCTGTAAAATGAGAGCTCGTGCACAGGGAAATAATTAGCGCTGTTGCAGAACGTGGCCACCCTTCTGGAGGCCTCCAATAAAACGTCCACCCTTTATTGCACGAAACATACCTAATAAATACCCTCATAATTTAAATACCTGTATCACCGGTAGTGAATTTTCAGGTTTTCTGATCCTAAAGTCAACCACTCACGGCTATCACATATTTAAATTTGGTTTACGAATTATACATCACGAGTTTAGTTTTGTTGAAGTTCAATTCTCGGTGATTAGATGGAAAATAACATTCAACAGGAGCAGAAAGATATG